>Ga0207426_1000830_pt1 | contig 32990 bp, 55 predicted proteins | sample AraplaMF_Cvi_mMS_FD_184265 | JGI IMG/M metagenome (GOLD analysis project Ga0207426, IMG submission 184265) | Arabidopsis root microbial communities from the University of North Carolina, USA - plate scrape MF_Cvi_mMS (SPAdes) (version 2) | ecosystem: Host-associated > Plants > Roots > Endosphere... | reverse complement strand
GATCGTCCCGCTGCTCCGGCATTGGTCGCCGGCGAGGGGCGGGGAGGTTCACGCGGTCGGGCGCAAATCGGCGTCAGCCGGATGTCCGCGGTCTTGGCATCGCCGATGCGCGTGCGGTCCGGACCGGCCTGGCCTTGATCTGCTCGTACAGCTCTAGCGGGATCGTCGATCCAATCGCGGTCTCGGGGAAAAAGAGGAAGTCGCGGTGGCCGCCAAAACCGAACTTCGGATGCGGCACCTGCCAGCCTGTCGCGTAGGGCTGATAGTTGGCGCCCACATACATCGTGCCGAGATAACCGAGCTGTTCGAAGAAGGCGAACAGCGCGCCCGCATCGGCCGACAGGCTCTCGAATTGCACCACCGGGCGAAACGTCTCGATCAGGCGCCGGCCGCCGGTGAAGACGCCGAGCTCGTGTCCCTCGACGTCGCATTTGATGAAGCCGAGGCTTGTCAGCGGCAGATCGTCGAGAACGGCAAGCGGCACGGCCATGGTCTCGTTGCCGGCCTGCTCACGCTCCATGCACAGCGAGGCGCTGCCGTCACCGATGCAGCGACGCGTCAGTTGCGCGGTGCCGCGGCCATCGGACAGCGCGGTCTCGATTGTCTCGACATTGTCGAGGCCGAAGCTCGCCTTGCGGCGCCGGATGTAGCGGATCATCTCGGGCTGGGGTTCGAACGCCACGACCTTGCCGGACGGGCCGACCGCGCGCGACAGCCAGAAGCTGTAGATGCCCTTGTTGGCGCCGATGTCGATCACGGTTGCGCCCCTGAGGTCGAGGCGCATCAGCGTCTTCAGCGGAAGCTTCTCGGTACGAAAGCGGTAACGCAGGCACCGCGTCAGGAAATGCACATCCTCGAAATTCATCGATTGCAGCCTCCCGGCAGGAGGCTACGCCCGGCCTGCATGGCGCTCAATCCGCGATTTCGGAATGCGATGCAGCAATCGGCAGTCGCTGTGCGTCAGGCCCCGGACGCGCGCGGCGCTGTGAGGATCAGACGAACTTGATGCCGGCCGACTTGCCACGCCGCCAGACCACCTGGCAGCTCCGGCCCGTGCGGGCGTCTCGGGCGAAGGCCATCCGGATCGTGCCCGGGAGCTGGCTGGCGTCCTCGTCCATGGTGATCTTGGCGCCGGTATCGGAGATGTCCTGGACCAGGCAATGCCGCGCCGCGAATCCGCCGGCGAGCGTGATCCAGGCGTGCTGCGACAGCAACTTGCGGGCTGCGCGCTTCTTGGGCTGTGGCATCGGCATAGGTCTCCCATTCCAGCGCTACATCCGGGAACCCTAAGAAACCGTTGAAATCGCCGCAAATTGATCCCGGGGCCGGCGCTATCCACCGGTTCCAAAAGACGATCCCGAACGGCTTGCCGACGGCTCCAAAGGCCACTATACGTTCGCCCGCTGCAGGCCGCCGGGCACGACTCGGACTGGTCAGCGGGCCTGTCGCCACTCGCGGCCTGGCCTTGCGTTTGCTCCCTTCGTCTATCGGTTAGGACGCCACCCTTTCACGGTGGAGAGAGCGGTTCGATTCCGCTAGGGAGCGCCATCGCGCCAGGCGCGGAAAAACTCTCACTGCAAGTCCACGATTTTGTTGGCTCGGCGGATCAGGTGATACACATCCGGATATGCTGTTTGGCAACGGGAGTGCATCGATATGAGCGTGTCGGGTTTCAAGGGACCGAAGGCGAAGCCGGAGGACCTGTTCGGCCGCTTCCGCGAGATCGTGTCCGATCCTTTCAACCTGCTGATCGAGCGCGTCCCGATGGCCGGCCATGTCGTGGACAACCAAGTCTATCTGCATAACGGCCTGAAGGTCCCGGGCATGGGACCCGGCGCGTATTACGGCCCCTTCAGCAGCGTGCTCATCGTCAATCGCGGCGTCCACGAGCCGCTCGAAGAATACGTCTTCCAGGAACTGTTGAAGCGGCTGGGCGAGACGCCGGCGATGGTCGAGCTCGGCGCCTATTGGGGCCACTATTCCATGTGGCTCAAGCACGCGCGGCCGAAGGCGGAGGTGATCCTGGTCGAACCGGACCCGGCCTGCCTGAAGACCGGCCAGGATAATTTCGCCCGCAACGGACTGAAGGGCGAGTTCATCAAGGCCTTCGTCGGCAAGGGCAAGTTCGAGGTCGACGCCTTTTTCAGGGACCGGAAGATCAAGCATCTCGACATCCTGCATGCCGACATCCAGGGCTTTGAGGTCGAGATGCTGCAGGGCGCCGAAAGCGTGCTGGCCAAGCGGCGCGTCGACTACCTCTTCATCGCGACCCATTCGCAGCCGCTCCATTACGAGGTCGTCGACCGCGTCAAGGCGCAAGGCTACCGCGTCGAGATCTCCAGCGATTTCGAGGAGCAGAGCACGTCGTTCGACGGCTTCGTGTTCGCCTCCTCACCGGAGGTCGAAGCGCTGTTCGGAGAGATCGAGGTGATGGGCCGCCCCGAGATCGCGTCGCGCCGGCCGGCCGACGTGCTTCACGCGCTCAAATCCCATCTCGACGCGAGCGAGGGACGAGCGGCCGACGGACGTGTCACGCCATGAGCGCCCACGGCCCGGGATCGCCCCGGATGCTCACGCCGCTTGTCATCATCATCGCCTTGCTGGCGACGTCGGCGGCCACGGCCGAGGGCCTGCGTCTGCCGCCCAGCGAGCCGCCGCAGGCGGGCAAGGCGCTGCCGCTGAAGGGAGCGGGGAAGGCGGCGAAGCCGGGCTCCTGCGCCGCCTATGGCCGGGGCTTCTACATGGTCGAGGCGACTGGCACCTGTGTGAAGGTGGGCGGCTCGATCAGCGTCGACACCACGATCAGGCGCTGACGCCGATGCCGCCGGACCTGATGCGGCCCGACATCATCGTTCCCTTCATGATGTATTGCGCTCTGCTGTGGTGGGTTGGCCGCGGCCTGAGCTGGACCGCAAAACTCGCCACCGCGGCGGTGACGCTGGCGCTGATCGTCTGCGTGCTGGCGTATGAACGCGGCTGGCGCTGAACAAACCTGAGAAAACAACCCCATGCACCGTAGCCGTCAAGTCCCCGGCGCGATGCCGCGTGCGTGCGCCGGCGTGACGATTCATTGAAGCATCAGCAGCGCTTACGCGGCATCACCGCCTCACGACATCGGCGGTGCGACATGATGCGCAAATCCACCGCGCTTGCCGAGGTCGGCGAGCCAGCGGGTGAGGTGTGGCTGGGCCGGGCGGGTGATGCCTTCGACGCCGAGCCAGCGCCGCGCGTAGCAGCCGATCGCGATATCGGCGATGGTGAAGGCGTCACCGTCGATGTACGGCCGCGTCGCCAGCAGGCGGTCGGCGATGGCCCAGACCTCGGCGGCGGTGTCGGCGTCCTTCTGGATCTGGACCATGTCGCGCTCGGCGGGCGGGGTGCGCACGAGGGCCCAGAACACCGGGCGGTCGACCGGCTGCACGGTCGACAGCGTCCAGTCGAGCCAGCGGTCGACCGAGGTGCGGGTCTTGACGGCTTCCGGATAGAGCGGCGTGCCGCGCCCATGCGCAAGGCAGAGATAGCGCATGATGGAGTTGGACTCCCACAGCACGAAATCGCCCTCGACCATGGTCGGGATCCGCGCGTTGGGGTTCATCGCGAGATAGTCGGCCTCACGGGTCTTGCCGAACGCCATGCCGGCGTCGATGCGCTCATAGGCGAGGTCGAGCTCGGCGAGGCACCACAGCACTTTCTGCACGTTGACCGAATTGGCGCGGCCCCAGATCGTGAGTTTGGTGTCCGTCATGAAATTCCTCCCGCAGCGCTTTTGTTCGCGCGGGTGATAGCGGAATTTGATCCGGCCAGCGACCGCGATTGCGGCGCGCCTCTCATGCAAAAAGCTCCGCCATGGGCGGAGCTTTCCTTGCAAGCTGATGAACGCTCAATGGCCGAAGAACAGCCAAAGCAGGATGATCACCGGGATTGGCACGCCCAGCAGCCACAGCAATATTCCTCGTCCCATCGCGTCCTCCTCCAATCGCCTTGTTGAAGAGAGAACGCCCGGGACGGGTGCTGGTTCCTGCTGAAAATCCTTACCAGTGGCCGACATTCGGCATCGAGGCCCACGGCTCCGCCGGCGGCTTCGGATCGCCCTTCTGCAGCAGCTCGATCGAATGCAGGTCCGGCGAGCGGACGAAGGCCATGTTGCCGTCGCGCGGCGGGCGGTTGATGACGACGCCGGCCTTCTGCAGCTGCGCGCAGGTCGCGTAGATGTCGTCGACCTCATAAGCGAGATGGCCGAAGAAGCGGTCCTCGCCGTATTTCTCCTCGTCCCAGTTGTAAGTGAGCTCGACCAGCGGCGCGCCGCGGCTCGCGGGCTGCTTCTTCAGCGCCTCGAGATCGTCGGCCGAGCACAGGAAGACCAGCGTGAATCGCCCCTTGTCGTTCTCGATCCGCCGCACCTCCTTCAGCCCCAGCGCATCCTGGTAAAACTTCAGCGCGACATCGAGATTGCGCACGCGCAGCATGGTGTGGAGATAACGCATGGTTGTTGCTCCCTGATACGGAGGTTTTGCTTTGGGCCAGGACGGCGGGAGAGGAGATAGCAGGAAACGGGGATGAGGGGCAGGGGCAGCGGCAAATCTGCGTGAAGGTTGTCCGTTCGCCTCGGACCGCGTCGTCACGTCCGGAGCAGCGCGGTCATCTCCTTCCACTGATAGATCCGCACCTTCTCCGTCTGATGCCGCGCCGCCTTGGCGATGGCGTGCGCGATGTCGTTGCCGGTGAGCCCGCGATAGGGGCTCACTGGGCCAACCAGCAGCGGGTTGATCACGTTCCAGACCGCGACGATGAGACGCTCGCGCGGGCGGTCCTCGTCGCGCTCGCCGAGGATCATCGACGGGCGGAAAATATGCGTGTGCTCGAAATCGAGCGCGAGGATGTCCCGCTCCACCTCACCCTTGGTCCTGACATAGAACACGGAGGAAGCCGCGTTGGCGCCGACGGCCGTGACCAGAAACACCGACCGCGCGCCGTTCGCCTTGGCGATCCCGGCGGCCAGCAGCGGATAATCATGATCGATCTTGTAGTACTCGGTCTCGTTAGGCGTGTGCTTGCGCGTCGTCCCCAGCGCGATGAAGATTTCGTCCGCGACCAACTGCGGCTTCAGCGCGGGAAGCGAAGCGAGATCGCCGGTCAGCACCGTGAGCTTCGGATGGCTCACCGCCAGCTGCTTGCGAGCCACCGCGATGACCCGCGAATAGTCGGGGCTGTTCACGAGGTCGTGCAGCAAATGCGAGCCGATGAAGCCGGTCGCGCCGAAGAGGATTGCGGTTTTCATGCAGGGGGCCAGTTGGGGTTGATTGGCTGATCGGAGGGTTGAGGGCACGTCAAAGGCGAATGACCAAATAATTGCAGTCCAGCATGCTCACCGCAATTCCTCACCCACCAACCCGCAGCGCGTTCAACTGATCGGGAAATTCCGTGTCGAGCTCCCGCCAGAGCGAGTCCTCGACGAAAACATTATTTCGGGCGCTGTATCGCTTGTTTCCGACAATCCAGGGGTCGTCGTGCCAAATCAGCGGCTCCCCAGCCGCGCGTGCACGCAGCTTCCACTCGCGAGAGTTAGGTAGCGCTCCGATCCGCTCGACGCCGTCTTCCCCCCGAGGATATTCTTGAATAGGCATTTCGAGCCATTGAAACCGCTGTGCACGGCCCAGAACGTTGATGAAGTAATATGCGTCGGCGAACTCCAGACGGGCTGCGAGTTTGAGGGGCGCATCGACGTCGACCGGGATGAATTCGACCTCGCCGGGTGCCAGTTTCTCCATGATCAGGCGAGCCCGTTCGGAGAACATGACAATTCTCCTGACGGTGTGAAACATATCGGGGAGCGCGCCCTTGGCTTTGTCGAAGGTCAGCTTTTGCGGGAAGCACGAAGCCGGGATCGGTTCATTGCGACGCTCATATTCTGTCCAGTCCCCCGACATCTTCCACGTCTTTTCATCGAGGTTAAAGATCGTGCCGTTGAAGTAGATGGGGTCGAATTTGTAGACCATGGCCAGCGCTTCTTACTTGTTCGTCAAATTTTACGGTGACAGTGCTGGACTGTCACCGTAATTCCGGCGGATATTGGCGCCTTGCGTCGCTTCATGGATCAGTGCTGCCGTGGGTAAGCAACAACGCCGCGATATCGATTGGTATTGCCCGATGAGCTTCGCTCTAACCTAGTCGGACCTTGCGCCTTTAGATGGCACGTGGGGTTCTTCAACTAGGGGCTGAGCTATCCGCCTGAGCTTGTAGAAATCGGTAGATCTTATTTAGCTCGATCGGGTCGTTTTTTCCGAATATTGATGGCAGTGGGCGACGAGACGCACCATCGACTGCACCTCTTAGGTCTTGGTAGACGTTGTACACGCCCGGCTGATCGCTTTTGCGCTTATCGAGGATATCAACGCCCAATGGATCGAAAATAAACAGTCTGAGCCCAGCGCCTGCGGCGGATGTGATGATTTGATTGATATGCACATCGCTAAAGCTGTAACCGATTATAACAAGTTTGGACTGAGGCATCATGAGCTGGTCGGAGAATATGCCTAGATACCACTTAAGAAGGGCATGACGCTGTAGAAGGCCGAGTTTGTTGGCACCCATGATGATCATCATGTCGCGGTCATTGTCCACCAAATCTGACGAGCCATGTAATTTGATGTAGGGCTGGTGACCGTGCTTTAAGACTAACGTCTCGCTCGGGTTATAAAGGGAGAACGGCCTTCGACCTGGACCTGCGTCCATTTTGTCGGCGGAGCTTGCAAAGCCTGGACGATAGAAGGCCCGACCTTGGTTGCTTTGATATTTCTGCTCAATGAGTAGGTCTTGGTTGAGCGTAAACAGCGTGTCAAACCGACCAAGGAAGGATATGATGGACTCGCGCGGGTAAAAGCCGGCCCCATCCTGTGGTTCGAACTGCTTGCTTGCAAAGCCAGAATTCATCTCGATAAACATGCGTTGGAGTACACCTGTGAGATTTCTCAAGTGCTCTTCGTTCTGTGCGCTCCAATGCTGCTCATGTTGTTCCTGGAGATGACCTAGAACATCCTCGAAGCCCAACCCCTTCTCTTTGAAATCCCAGAGAAGCCCTCGAAGCGGTGGATCCAATCGACAACCGAGCAAATATTCGAAGACCTCGCTAGCGAGCCATCCGCCCCAGTTGCGGCTGAAGCCTGCGCCTGTCAGTAGATAGTTTGGCATTGCATGCCTGTCGGTTGAAAGGTTTGCCAATAGCAGCTTTCACACCGTTCTGGTAGCTGGTCGAGGGGGAGGGAATCTACTACCTAGGGTGTGTCAGCCGGGACTAAGTCTCGGCTTTTTTGTTGAGGGCTCGAAAGTGGCTGGAGACATGGAAAAGCTCAGAGAAATCTTTGCGTTCGTGTGTTTTGCGATGGGAATTTGCTCGATCATCCTGGCTGTGTACCAGCTGTGGAATGAGAAGTTTATCTCGGCCGCAGGGCTCGGCGTCGCATTCGCAGTGTGTGGCATCGTCGTCTACCTCTCGCAGATCAAGACTTTCAAGGTCTGGCAAATTGAGGTCGAGCTGCGGGAAACGTTGGACCGTGCCGAAGAGATTATGGGCAAGATGCGCCGACTGTCGGCGATTACCTCCCGTGTTGGATATCTGACCATCGCTTGGGGAAATAGGTTTGACACCCCGAGCGCATCGGAAAAGCAGGCTATCCTCGATTCCGTAGATCAGCAGATGACGGAACTGGGCGTGACCCCTGAAGAGCGGAAGGCCATCGTGGGGCCGTACGTTCAACTGATCGGTTGGGATTTCTACGCAATGTACGTCAGGATCTTAGAGCGGTACCTTCAGTGGAGGTACGAAGGTGTCGTCAGCAAGATAAACGGCGGTAGTAATGACCCACAGCATCGCGCTACCATTGACAAATGGGCTCCTCTGCTCGCGGCTTGGCGGCAGAAGGTGCTCAAGGATGGGCTATTCGCGAGAGCCAAAGCCGGTAAGGTAGACGAGATACTACGAGAAGCATTCCCAGAGGGATTGTTGGATGCCCGCGAGACGGCGGCAGCCGAGAAGATACAGACGGAGATCATGCAGCAGTTCGCCGCTTCCGCTGCGAAGGGGGGGTACACCAAAGAGTCGGCGGCCTATTACGACAAATATCACGACATAGGAGGTTGGGATTTGAAGATCATGGAGACGTTTGGGGTAAATCCGAGCGCCGTGAGGTGAGGATTGCCAGCATTCGCCGAGTCGAAGCGCACAATGTCGCGTCCGTCAACTTTGAGGATTTGTCGCGATGTCGGAGAACAGAAGCTCCGTTGCGATTTGCCGCGTCCGTTGCCGTCGAGAACGAAAGCGCTGAGGCAGGCGCAAAAACTGTCGAACTCCTCCACCTGCTCATTATCGAACATGTATTCCAGCCTAACTGATCTTATGAAATGGTTGCCCTTGGTCCACTTGTTGTAGACCAATTCGAAGCCGGGCTTGCCGGGATCGCCGACCCTCACGGCCGTATGCGCGCCGCGTGGTCGTGGGGACCCCTTTTATCGGCACCGATTGGGCGACGTCTTGTGGTTGTATGAGGTGGTAGCCAGCCCTCTCGCCAAGCCAATCGCCGGGCGGGCGCATGACGATGCGGATGAGGCGTTCGTCGCCTTGAGGCCGTCACTTCTCCTGCTCGGCCTCGCGCCGATAGTCTCGGGCCGCTTTCCTCAACGCCTCCTTGACTTCTTCGTCCACGGCTTGGTCGGCGTGGCGCTCGGCGTTCTCTGCCTGTCTCAAAAGGTCTTCCTTGCTCATCGTGACACCTCCGACTCCATAATCGGCCAGAACTTCGCCGGTTCCGTCTGGCCATCGCGGCTGGACCGAAGGAGAGGCCGATATGTCTTGTGCGCCGAAATTCCCTCTGCTGTGTCTCACGCCGAAACGAAAACGGCTCCAGTCCGGGGCTGGCGGGACTGGAGCCGTGAAGTCAGGGAGGAAAACGGACGCGTGATCCGTGCTCCCATTCAACGCGTCGCGGGCTAATCGTTCCGTAGCGAAGCGATCAGAGTTTTGGATGGGCGAGTACCGAATCTGGCCCGATAAAATTGTCGGAAGATGAAGAAGTTCGGCTTTCCTACTTCTCCTCCGCCCCCGTCGCGGTCGCCGGCGCTTCGCCCATGATCAGCAGCACGGCGTCCTCGTCCTTCGCGCCGTCCCAGTGCACCTGCTTGCCGGTGTGGGTGACGAAGCTGCCGGCGGGCATCGGGACGGTGGCGTGGTCGGGGTCGAATTTCGGGCCTGAGCCGACCCACCAGGTGCCTTGCAGCACGACGATGTAGCGGTCGTTCGGGTGGAAGTGCGGGCGGCTGAAATGGTTGCCCTTGGTCCACTTGTTGTAGACCATGTAGAAGCCGGGCTTGTTGGGATCGCCGACCACCACAGCCGTCTGCGCGCCGCGTGCGTCGACCGGGCCCCAGGGGATCTGGTCCGGCAGCTTGTAGGTGACGGCGGCGGGATTGAGCTCGGCGGCGGATGCGATGCCGGGCGTGGTGGCGAAGGCGAGCGGCAACAGCAGGCAGCGCAATGCATAGCTCGGGGCGCGGTGCGTGGTCATGAGGACCTCCCTTGATCGGCGTCTGTTGGGTGACGCCTTGTGGTTGTAGGGGATGGTAGCCCGTCCTGTCGCCAAGGCAAGCGCAGGGCTGTGCATGGGTGATCGTCCGCGATGGTTTTGATGTTCGCCGGCGACAGGCCAGATGGTCGAACTCATCGACGCGAACGGATTGCCTGATCGTGACGTGCGAGATCAGCGCAGTGATGAACCAGGCTGACGGGCCGGTTCACTAATGCCCAATACTGGAGGGTCTTTCGCCGTGACATGGTTCAAGCGCTACGCAATCGGTTGTCTCGTCTGGCTGGTCCTGGGCGGCATACACGAAGGCTATGGGCGGCCCGGGCAAGAGACGCGCTGGGGGGCCATCGTCGTGGTGGCCGCCGTTTGGCCGGTCGTGACCGCCGTCATTGCGGGGAGCGCCATCGGCGAAGCTGCGCATGCCATGAGCGAGGATAAGCAGGGGTGATCGAGCAGGCCTCACGAACCGAAATGGTTGTGAGGCGTGAACCCGCGCCGATGTGGCTGCGACAAAACCGGCATGGAAAAAACGATCCACGATCTGCTGGCGCCCATCGTCAGGTCCTTCATTGCGGACCAGGGTTTTGCGCTGGCCCACAGAATGGGACGCTGGCTTGAAGCCAGGTGTCCCAGCCTGGCGGCGAGGGTGCTGATCGGGTTGTTTCTCGGCTTCGGCGCGATCGCCTCGGTCGTGACGGTCACGGCGCTCGCGGGCTTCTGATCAGGACCGCATTCTGACTGCAGCACATGAAGCGGCTACTGATCTTCACCATCATCTTCCCGCCCATCGCGCTGGTCGTCTTCAACACGCCTGACGTGATCGCGGGCCGCTTTGGCCTGATGGATTTCAACGCGCTGCAGATGGCCTATGCGATCGCGATCATTCCCGCGTGGCTGCTGGCCGCGTTCGATGGCTGGCAAGACCGCGTTTGGGCAACGACGGGCGCGGGGGCCGCGCTCGGCTACCTCGCGGCGTTCTGCATCGGATTTCCCTTTGTCGATCCTTTCTCAGTTCTGATGGTTGGGCTCGTCGGCGCCGTTCCAGCCATGGTGTGCGCGTGGCTGTCGTCGGTGCGTGGGCCGCGATCGCCGGCCAGTTGAACCCCGCCAGAGGTGAGCGCGACCAAACGCCATGGCCGCATTCTTCGTAGAACTCCTGTTCGATTTCGCCAGAAGCCTCATCGGCGACTGGTTGAGGCGGGCGTTTGTGGCCGTTTGTGCATGGGTCGAGCCGAGACTTCACAACTCCACGGCGCGCTTCCTCGTTGGCGGCCTGCTCGGGATCGCCGCCTATCTCCTCATTCCTGTCGTCCTCGGACTGTTGGGTCTCTGATGTCTTCCGTGAAAATGAATCTCGTGATTGGACTGGCGATCGGAGCGCTGATCTCGGCGTTGCTGATCGCGATCGAGCCGCTCACCAACTTTGCCTATCTGTCGCTGGAAATGCCGGGCATCTCGGCAGCTTATCTGTTCTGGGGCGCTGTCGGAGGTTCGGCGGCCGCCGGCATCGCCGTGTGCTGGGTGGTGAATGCGCTGTGCTACGGCTTCGGTGCTTTCGTCATCCTGACCGTCCTCAGGCTGCTGGCCGCGGAAATGGGACAGCGAAAGTCGGCGTTGTGACCAGCGGCATGTTGCACTGGCTCGACAGGATCGGACGGATCGCGAAGGTCGCGGTGCTCTGCGGCACCGTTGTGTGGCTCGTGCTGATGGCGAATTCGTCCAGCCAGCCCGACGCCGCGCATCCCGAACGCTACGCGCACCGGTTCGAGGTTCGTTATGTCAGCGAAGGGACCGGTGAGGCTCTGCGGATCCTGCTGTCTGTGAACTTCGTCCTGTTTCTGGTTGCGTGCGGATGTCATTTCGCGACCAGGGACGCAAGCGACCGGATGTAGCCGCAGTCTGCCCGCAATCGTCGAGGCAGGATTTCTTTCCGAAAATTCATGTCTTCTCCAGGAACGCAAAGGCGCCTTGCCGCATTTTCCCGACACTGAAACTTTGGGAGGCGCTCATGCGGAAACTCATTCTTGGACTTGCTGCTCTCGTCGCTGTCGTCATCGTCGTGCCCGTTACGATGTCGTCGGCCGAGGCCAGGACTGTCGTCATCAAGCACGGCCATCACGGTGGTGGCTGGCATCGCCATCACGACCATCACAAGGTCGTCGTGATCAAGCATCGCCACTGAGGCTGACGAGGATTTGAAGGGCTCCCGCGTGCGGGGGCCTTTCGCGTTTTGCGCTCGCCTTAATTCCCGCCCTGTCGTCCCATAGACGCCCGTGCGAACCATTGGGGTCATCTGGACAGGGGCGGGGATGTTGAAGCTCGCAATCGCCGTGATGTTGCTGGCCACGGCGGATTCCGCGTTTGCGGAGGTCCACGTCGATCAAAGCGCCAAGGGAGAGCTGATGGCGCTTTCCGGATTGGCCGTGGATTCGAAGGGCTGCACGCCGCTTACGACGTCAGGAAAAATCGTCAAGCGCGACTTCGCGCCCGACGCCATGACGCTGGTGTCGATCACGCTGGAGGAGGCGGGCGGGCGACGATCCCGCTACAACGTCGCGCCGCCACCGCAGGATTTAAGTGCGGAGTTGCGAGCCAAGGTGACCGCGGGACTGCAGCTGTTCACGCGCGTCGGCCGCATGGTGTCGATCTCGGCCTACGCGTGCGGGACCGGGGAGAAGATCCTGAACCTGGACGCCATCAAATAAGGCTCGCAAATAAGGATCGCACCCGCTGCGATCAGTCGGCCGGATCCTGGTTGCCATCATCCCGCGGCTTGTGCCCGTCGGGGCCGCGGTCGAACAGGCCATAATGGCTGGATCGCCTGCCGTCGGCCTCAATGTGCTCGGCGGCGAGCCCCAGCTTCAACAGTTCCCGGACTGCGGCGGTTCGCGTCGGCATCCGGTGCTTGAAGCGGAAGTCGTCGATCAATGAAAGTTCGTCCGGGGTGAGCATGATCTGAAGTCTTTCGCCGCGGAGGTCCTGCATCGCCTTTCTCGCCATCTGTGACAGGGGTTAGTAAATTACTCAATTCACTCATTTGGCTAAAGTTCCGCAGAAATCAGAAAAATCCGATTATGAGCGGAATACTCTCGTGATAACAATGGTTTGCAAGGTTCCTTGCGCGGGGTATGATCCGCGTGGGCGGGGAGACTGGGACACTCCTCATGACGAGACGACGGCGGCCTGAGCACGTCAGGTCCAAAGGAAGCGCCTTGCGATGGCGGCGGAATGCGGTCGCGAGACAGCGGGGTTATTGCCGGGCGAACCGCCGGCTGCGCTGAGGGGAGCGGCGTAGCGGATGGCCTTCATCATCAGAGTGGGATCGCTGACGGTGGTCGCGCGCACCGCTTCGGAGGCGCTGGGCATGGTCGACAAGTTCGAGAGCGACGAAGGCTCAGCAACCCCCGTCGTTTCAACCTTCGAAGGTGCGACGATCGACATCGACGATCTTCGTCAGTGCATCGCGGATCTCGACCCGTCCTGATGCCGCGGCCCGCGTGTGTCGGTCGCGGTGTGAGGCGGGTCACGGCGCAGGCGTTCTGATTTCGGCACGCTCCCGTCAACGGAGCGCGCCATGCGATACGCCACCATCATTCTGCTCAGTCTTGCCGGTCTTCAGGCCTTGCGCGGCGAAGTGCTGGGCGTGCTGTTCTTCGTCACCCTGGCCGTCGCCGGGCATCTCGGCGCGACCCTGCAGAGGAGGCCGTGATGGATTTCTACGCCACGGCCTTGTTCGAGATCGCGGTCGAGCTGTTCTTCTGGATCAGGCGCAGGCTTGCGAAGAAGCCCGCCGTGGTGGGCAGGCCCAGCGTGCCACTGGTGCCGCCGCGCTGATTGAGCGCGGCATGATTTGGGTGCGACTGGCGAACCTCGGTGAGGGCAGCGACGACCAAGCCATATCCTGCTCAGCGCGAGGTCTATTTGATCGATCACCGAAGAGGAATTCCGTGAAAGCGATTGTCCCGCTTGCGATTGCAGCGATGCTGATGGCCGAGATTTTCGGCCCGAAGGAAAGCGTCGGCGGCTCGATGACCTTCATGCTGGTCTTTATTGTCGTGACGCTGAGTGTTGCAGCCTACGAGGCCTGGTCGCAGGTGCGTGGCGTTGGCGGATGGATCGTCAACATCATTGCAGCAGGGATCGGCGGCTTGTTCGCGGTCGCACTCATCGGAATGGCCATGGAGGAGATGCTGCCGCATCTTCATCTCGAAGGCTCGCTTGCCTCGTCGCAGCACCCGCTGAAATATCTGCTGGTCACGGCCATGGCACTGTTCATCGTGTTGGGATCATGGCTTCCGCTGCAGCTCGTCAACCGGCTACGTTGATCGTGCGCCGAAGGGATTGCACGACGCGCCACATTTGGCGGTACGTCGTTCCCGATGACCGGATCGAACGCGACGTGACCTGATGTCGCGCAAGCGGCGATCGTGCGGCAGATCTCGCGGGCTGCCGCTTCGTGGAATCGCCTTTCGCGCGTGTACTCGCTGGTGTATCGTCGCGGCGAGCCGCCAACGAGGCGTGCCGAAGTCTCGTCAATTACTGGCGGCGTTTGTGCCCACGGCGGGCATTGCACTCCATCATGTCAGATCCCAGCGCCGCGACGGTCTCATCGTCACGGCGAGCGAGTTCATGATTTCAGAAGGGAGTTCGCCATGCTTTTCTCACTGACCGGGCAATACACACCACGTGCTCTCAACGCCATTCTGGAGAACCCGACGACCAATCGGCAGGAGGCGGCGGCAAAGCTGATCGAGGCTGCCGGCGGAAAGCTGGTCTCGATGTACAGCGTCGCGGCTGACGGCCCCGGCGTTCTCGTGATCTTCGACGTGCCCGATCCAAGTGCGGCCCCGGCGATTTCGGGCCTGACCGTCACGGCCGGCACGCTGCAGAACGTCAGGCTGATGCGGCTGTACACTCAGGACGAGATCAAGCAGGTGCGGCAGAACGCGGCGAAGCTGCGTTCCGCCTACAAGCCGCCGGGCAGCTGATCCCGGCGCAGCACGAACACAGGCGAGAGGCCGCCGCTCGCGTCGAGCGGCGGTCTCACCGGGTTATCAGGCCGCGATCCGCTGCTCGGCGGGCGCGGTGAGGAATTTCAGCGTCTGCGCGTGCTCGAGGTCGGGAACCGCGATCGCCGTGTGGCTGTAGGCGGTGTGGGTGCGCGAGTTGGCGATCCTGTCCAGGATCTCCTTGCCCTTGATGACGTGGAGGCCCATGCCGTCCTGCGAGGGGAAGATCGCCAGCACCACGTCGTAGGCCGCAATCACGGCCTTGAGCGCTTCGGCCTTGTCCTCGGCGATGTCGACAAACACGCGAACGTCGGCTGCGAGTTCACGCAGCTCGTCAAAATCCAGCACTGTGGGTACTCCAACGCAACGATACTGCCGAGGAGAGTGGATGCGTTAGGTTACCGAAGTCTTGACGATGTGCCTCAAGTTGAAGGTTTCACGATGAGGTGACGCGATGGCTGGGGATAAGCTGTGTGATCCGACGGCGCGCCATGTTCAGCGCTTCGCTTCCGCCTTGCCGCGCCTGGCTTCCTCCGCCTCGTCGACGAGCCTCAGCGCGGCGCCGTCATAGGAGAGTTTCAGTCCGCGGCCGACGATCCAGCGCCAGCCCTCGCGCGCGTCCTTGACCGGCTGGGCGTTGAACTGATCGGAGATCGATTTGACGGCGGCCTCCTGCGGCCCCGGGTTGGCGAGTTCCGCATCGACGCGCCAGATCGGATGCCTGTCGTCGGCCTCGTCGTTGTAGACGACGACCTTGGCGTTGTTGACGTCGCATTCGAGGATGTAGGCGGCGCTACCCTGGCGGCAGCGGTAGCGACGCTGGGTGACGAGCTTGTTGGTCTCCTCGAATGTCATGCCGGGCGAGAAGCCGAAGATGTCGGACTTCTTCATGTTGGCGAGCGAGGCGGGCTTCAAGAAGTCCGGCTGGATCGCAACCAGGGCTGCGACAACAACGACGATCACGCCGGCGATTACAATGGCAATTTTCATCAGCCCCTCATGACAAACGCTCGCTCTATAGCAGCCGCGTGAGCGCGCGGGCAGCCAAAAGCGAAAGCCCCGCCTGGGGGAGGCGGGGCTCGCTGATGGGGGGCGAAGCTTGGGGACTTCAATGAGTTAGACGCGCCGGATGTGCGAATGGTTCAAATCATGATGCCGCAGGCTTTCAACAGGCTGCGGAACCCCTGATAACCCCGGCTTGCGTTTTGGGGCTCGATACGTTCTAAGCCCCCTGACTTCATGGCCGGTGGGCCAGAATCGGCAGGCTGCCTGCAAGGTTCAGCCGCGTCCTGAGCAGACTTTGCTCGCCTCGCACACAAGGATTCCAGACATGGCGAAGATGACGAAGACCCAGTTGATCGATGCGATTGCCGAGGGCACGCAGCTGTCGAAGAACGACGTGAAGTCGGTCATCGAATACATGGCCACCGTCGGCTACAAGGAGCTCAACGAGTCCGGCGAGTTCGTTATTCCCGGTTTCGTGAAGATGTCGGTCGTGAACAAGCCCGCGACCGAAGCCCGCATGGGCGTCAATCCCTTCACCAAGGAGCCGATGCAGTTTGCCGCAAAGCCGGCGAGCAAGTCGGTGAAGGCCTCGCCGCTGAAGGTGGCCAAGGACTCCGTCTAAGCGATAGCGAAATCGCTGCGGCGGTTCTCGCCGCGGCGATCGCCCGGAAGACGTCCCGTACACCGAAGCGACTTCACATCCGCTGAAAAGCGAAAACCCCGCCTGGGGGAAGCGGGGTCTTCTGGGGGGTGAAGCTTGGGGGTCGCTTCATTCAATATGACGCGCCACCAGGCAAAAGGTTCAGTCCCCGAAGAAGAAGTAATGTTCGGCATTCCGGCGTGATTACGCGGAAACGTCGATGATGGCGGGTGGATCGATCTGTCGCTTGCGCCAGACGATCAGGTCCCGCTTCGGGTTTTGCCACTGGTATTCGGCGCTATGCGCCTTCAGATGCTCGAGCGCGGCGGCATGCGCTGCGCCTTCATCCGGCGCTTCCACCATGATCTCCACGGTCTCCTCGACCTGCCTGACCACCTCGACAGCATAATATCTCTTCGCCACTTGTCCTCTCTCCCGAGAGGCTAACGACCGTGGGGCAGGGCCTGTTCCGGCTGGAACAGCAGTGCAAAAGAAAAACCCCGCGCTCTCGCACGGGGCCTTCTCGCCGGCGGCGTTGGGATTTCAGCGCCTGGCCGCCAGCTGTACCTCTGTAGTCCCGTAGAACTTAAGGTTGAAAATCCAAAAAGCAACAGCGCCGCGATGACGGAATATGTTCGTCAGGCGGCGCTGCCATGTGACTGGGCGCTGAAATCCCCAGCCTTCATGGGTCCGCGCGCCGCCGAAAAGGTTCAACGCGTCATCATAGGCTATCCCACAGGATTTCGGCGCGAGGGGCTGGACTTTTTGTTCTCATTTTGTTCTGATGCGTCATCAGCTTTGGAGATGACCGATGACCGTCGAGAAACAGCGCGAAGTGATCCGGCTCTGGAACCAGCTCAGGAAGGTCGAGGGCCCGGCCGCAGAAGAACTCCGCATCCAGATTCTGGAATGCTTCACCGAGAAGGACAAGACCAAGCGCGCGGCGTGAGTATGCGCGTCGGCGGACATCGGTGGTGTCAGCCATCGGCAGGCGCGATCTCGGTTTGAGTGTTCGCGCCTGACCGGCTGCTCTTTGAGGAGGCGGGTGTCGGAATGACATCTTTGCCGCAAATATTTTAGGAACAGGCGCGAGTCATCCGCGTTCGCGCAGCATGACATGCCCGCAATGCTCCCGGCCGATGACGGCCAGTGCCGCCAACTCCTTTCGATGCGAACCCTGCCGCGAGATCGTCATCGTGTTCGCGGTCGTCTCGAAATTTCTGCCGCAGAAGACGTAGCGCTGCGCATCTTCACCGATCGTTAGGAAACGCTGCGCGCTGATTTCCTTGACTCCGATTCGTTCTTTGCGAACGGAATGGAGTCGGATGCAGAACAAGGCGTGGCTTCTGTGCCGATGCGGGACGCGCGACGTCGGGAGTAGCGGACGCTGCAACTCATTCGTTCTCGCGATGACCGGCGTGACGTTTCGCACAGTCGCTCTCCTGCGGCCTCGCTACGCAATGCGGCGAGGGAGAGCGACATGGACGTGTGCTGGTATCTCGCCGAGATCGCGAAAGTGTTCTGGTACGATCGTCATCCGCGCTTGCGAAAAGGCAGGCCGTCGGTGCCGCAAGTGCCGGCGCCGCGCACGCCAGTGTCGCGCGTGCCGCCGCCGTCTCAGGAGTCCGGCGAGAGGGAATGATCGTGTGTCGCGAGCGCGTGACCATTTGTGTGCTAATGATTTGTTAGGATCTGCTTCGCTTCGTTTTCTTCGAATCCGATTCGTTCTTCGCGAACAGAATGCGTCTGAATCTGGAACAAAACCGGCTATCCGTGCTGGCGACCCCCGGATCACCGTCTCGACGCTCTCCATCCGCAGCGCTATCGTCGCCGTGAGCGACGGGCGCGAGATGAAGAACGGACTTTATTCGATCCACATTCACATGCTCGACGGCGTGAAGGGGCGCGATTCCGGCGTGCTGATCCTGCGCGACGGCGTGCTGCTCGGCGGCGGCCCTTACTTCTGGTCGCGCGGGTCGTATACGGTCGGCGAAAGCGCCGCGAAGACCGGTACCTGGAAGGGTGAGCTGGCCACCAACCAGCACACGCGGTTCGCGGACGCCTTCACCCGGCCGTTGTTCGGCGGCGAGGAAGCCACCAGCGGCTTCTCGGGGACCTATCGCGACGACGATGCCGAGGTGTTCGGCACCGTGCTGGTTGCGGGCCATCGCAGCCTGAGCTTTCGTGCGACCCTGAAATGGCTCGCCGAGGCCTGAGCGGCACGCCAATTCGTAAACGAAAGTTTGCGGCAAAGCAGATAACCCTATTCGGTTAGGTTAAAAGCCCAATCGCGTTGCGATTGCCGCGCATTGGAGTAGGTGTTGGGCAAAAAAAACGACTTTGCCAAGAAGCATCTTTCTCATGACTCCTTTTTCAGAACCGTCTTTTTATCAAGCTTTTTATCAAGGCGACCGGCACACCTACCGGCGCGTCGCCATCGTCGGCACGCTCTTCTGTCTCGCTTTCGTGGTGGTCAGCTTCTCGTTGCGGCCGCAGGTCGAGGACACGCGCGTTGCGGTCAAGGCCGACAGGCTGGTGCGCACGGCAGGGCAGGCGCCGCGCGCAAATTAGCGCTCATCGCCGCAGATACGATCCTGGGCGGAATTGTCGGGATACGCAGCGCCGCGCGACGCGAGCGCGACAAAGCCGGCATAGCCGGACAGATTGAGTATCACTTCAAGCCACGCGGGCATGTCGGCTCTCTCTTGCATGGGGATAGCTCAACGTGCATGCGCGCCGCCCGTTCCGGGCTCGCGAGAGTTCCCGCTGTCTTCACGAGACGTCAGAGCGGTGAGGAGGGGTCCAGCCTTCGGCCGAGGGTCGCAACCGACGTGCTCGAAGGCGATTGCTTGAGGAACTCGGCGATGGCCCGCGAGAGCTCGCGATCACTCATCGGCACCGGCGGCGGACGCAAAGCACCGACACCGAAATTGCGCACGATCTCATCGTAGTGCTGATCGCTGTTGCTGGGGACGAGCCTGCGGATGCGAGCGAGCAGCGCGGATATCGGCAATGTTTCCTCCTCGGCCTCCGCTGCGTTGGCAGTTATTGACGTGTGCTGCCATTTGCTGCGGCGGAATTGAAAACCCCGCCAGCACCGCGGAGGATACTGACGGGGTCTTCGTGCTGTCGCCTCACCGGATGGCCGAGGCTTCCGCACGTACAGGTCCAATCCGCATACAGCGTGTTTGTTCCGCCGCAACGGAATTTTTTTGAGGGCACTGAGTTCCGCCCTGCGCGCAACTAACGCAGGCGACCGGCGTTGTCTCTGCGAGATGTGTAAGGAGGAGATCATGAAGAAGACATTGGCAGTTCTGGCCACCGTTGCGGCCATCGGCGTGACTGCGGCCGCGGCGCCTGCGCCGGCTGAAGCCCGCGGCATCGGCCCGGGCCTCGCATTCGGCCTCGCCGCCGGCGCCATCACTGCGGGCGCTGTCGCTGCGTCCCATCCCTATGGTTACGGCTATGGTCCGGGCTACGGCTATTATGGCGGCCCCGCCTATTACGGCCCCGGCCCTTACGCCTATTACGGCGGCCGCCCGTACTACCGCCACCGCCACTACTATCGTCACTGGTAACGACGGAACAAATGAAAAGCCCGGAGCGATCGCTCCGGGCTTTTTTCATGCGCGAGAGACGTGGGGGCGTCTTTACGGCCAGAGCGAGGGCCGTTCCGCTTTGCGGGCGTTGTCGAGCGTAGACACGAAGTACTCTTCGCGCTCGCGCTTGAATTTTTCCTGGGTGGCACGGAAGGCGGCGACACGGGCGGCAATCTCTTCGCGTTCGCGGATCTTGCGTTGTTCGTCTTCGGTCATGGCAATTTCCCCTCTACACCTGAGTATGTGTGCACTACTGAACTCAAGCACTGCCGCCGCAATCACGTTGAGTCGCGTCAACACATGCATTGGCGCTTCTGATTGGGGCGTCAATGGGGAGGAGGCATTGCAGGATTGTGATATGCGATGGGCGGAAGAAATTGCCGCCCTCGCGATGCGCGTCGCGGTGGATAACAGAGTCAGTACGCTTGTCGCTTGCGTGCGAGGCGGCTAGCGGCGCGAGTCAAATCAGAAGCGCGGGTCGTTGACCCATCGCTCGCCCGTTCCTCGAGGGCAGAGCAGACCTCTCCGTGGCGAAGACAGCACCCGCGTTCCGCGTGCTATAGAACCATGCTCGGGAGCAGGGGGATGGCCATGATTGCATCGGATCTTCGCGGCGGTGTCGAGCGGCTCGGCGACATGATCGCCGAGGCCAAGACGATCGTGCCGTTCACCGGCGCCGGCATTTCGACCGAGTGCGGCATTCCCGACTTCCGCTCACCGGGCGGAATTTGGACCCGCTACCGTCCGATCGAGTTTGGCGAGTTCGTCGCGAGCCAGGATGCGCGTGACGAATCCTGGCGACGGCGTTTCGCGATGGAGGAGGTTTTCGCAGCCGCCAAGCCCGGCCGCGGGCATCGGGCTCTGGCCTCGCTCTACCGCGCCGGCAAGATCCCCGCCATCATCACCCAGAACATCGACAATCTGCACCAGGCCTCGGGCTTCGCCGCAGAGCACGTGATTGAACTTCACGGCAATACCACTTATGCGCGTTGTATCGGTTGCGGCAAGGCCTACCAGCTCGACTGGGTGAAGCGCCGTTTCGACGAGGACGGCGCCGCGCCCAACTGCACTGCATGCGACGAGCCGGTGAAGACGGCGACGATCTCGTTCGGCCAGATGATGCCCGAGGATGAAATGATGCGTGCAACCGAGTTGTCGCAAGCCTGCGACCTCTTCATCGCGATCGGTTCCTCGCTGGTCGTGTGGCCTGCGGCAGGCTTTCCGATGATGGCCAAGAACAATGGTGCTCGCCTCGTCATCATCAATCGCGAGCCGACCGATCAGGATGATATTGCTGACCTCGTGATCCGCCATGACATCGGCGAGACTCTCGGTCCCTTTGTCGGGAATTGAGGCATCAATTTGATTCGCGGCTGTGCAAGCTGTTCATAGGTTCCGCCGAATCTCTTTTTTGTCTATGCCTCTCAACCGGGAGTGTTATCTTTTGAGTCGAAAGATTCGCGTCGCGTCAGTTGAGAAGATTCTCTGAAGGTTCTCTAAAGACGCGTGATTCGACGCCGCCATTCAGGCGGGTTGCATGGGATGTGTGGGGTCCGGGGTTATGGGGTCGTCGGACGGATTTGAGTCCAAGAAGGTCGGAGTTCCCGTAGTGGGAGAACACGGCGGTGGTCGCGACAACGCGCTTAGTCCCTTCACCGGACTGGGTGAGGGCAGTGCCAGCCTCGTAGAGGTCCACGGCGTCATCAAATGGTTCGACGCCTCAAAGGGCTACGGCTTCATCGTTCCCGACAATGGCTGGCCTGATGTCCTACTGCACGTTACCGTGCTTAGGCGCGACGGCTTCCAGACCGCCTACGAGGGCGCCCGCATCGTCGTCGAGTGCATCCAGCGCGCCAAGGGTTATCAGGCCTTCCGCGTGGTCTCGATGGACGAGTCGACCGCAATCCATCCGGCGCAAATGCTGCCGCCACGTACCCATGTCACGGTGACGCCGACCAGCGGGCTCGAGCGTGCCCAGGTCAAGTGGTTCAACCGCTTGCGTGGCTTCGGCTTTCTCACCTGCGGCGAGGGGACGCCCGACATCTTCGTCCACATGGAGACGCTGCGCCGATTCGGCATGACCGAGCTGCGGCCTGGCCAGTATGTGCTCGTCCGCTTCGGGCCCGGCTCGAAGGGCATGATGGCCGCCGAGATCCATCCCGAGACGGGATCGCCGGTCTCCTCGCACTAGCCTGTTGGTTTGGCACATTTCTTCTTGCGAGCCGGTATCCACTTCGCCGGGAAACGCTCACTCCATTCTCGTAATTGTGACAGGAGGCGCGCCGGGGGCCCGGCGCGCCTCTGGCTTTTGTCCAGGCCGTTGCGTAAGGACTGACCCAGTCCCTCCGCCTCCCGAGCACCTCCCATGAATTCTGACCGAAAGCTTGTCCTGTCCCTCGTCAAGGGATGGCTCGCCACGTTCCTCATCGTCGCCTTCGCGGCAACTGGCGTGCCGGCTCGCGCCGCGAGCTTCCAGCCGCTCGAGATCGCCACCAGGAATGGCGTTCAGATGTTCTCGGTCGAGATCGCGACGACGGATGAAGAGAAGCAGACCGGCCTGATGTACCGCAAGGAGCTCGCCGACGGCAAAGGCATGCTGTTCGACTTCAATCCCGAACAGGAAATCTCGATGTGGATGAAGAACACCTATGTCTCGCTGGACATGATCTTCATCCGCGCCGACGGCCGCATCCTGCGCATCGCCGAGAACACGGAGCCGCTGTCGACGAAAATCATCTCGTCCCGCGGACAGGCCCGGGCCGTCCTCGAGGTGGTGGCGGGAACGGCGCAGAAATACGGCATCCGTCCCGGCGACCGCGTCAGTCATCCCCTGTTCAGCGGCAAATAGGGGCGTCGGGCAGGGCCGTCGCTCGCCTCGCCGGCCGCTCGGGAAGCCTTGATGGCGCTCCGGGAAGCGTGTATCGACGGGGCTCGCCGGACATTCGGGGTATAGCGCAGCCTGGTAGCGCGGCAGTTTTGGGTACTGCAGGTCGTTGGTTCGAATCCAGCTGCCCCGACCAGCAACCATCTATATTTTCAATAGCTTGGTTGGTTTGTTAGCCCGTGGATCTGTTCCTGCGCCGTTAGGTTGCTGCTCGGGCAAGGTGGTCAAGAGGCGTTCCACTTGGCTCGATAGCAAGAGCACACGCTATCCATACGTTCTCGTCTTCAGGTCGGCCTGCGCGACCGTACGGTCGAGCGTGCGCAGGGCAGTGCGCAACAGCTTCGCTGTTTCTGTCCGTGTGATCGCGAGCGATCTTCCGTCGAGCTTCATGGGTACGCTTTAGCGGCTGCGCATCGCCAATCTCGTGGTGAAGCCCTCATCCACGGATATGACCGCTTACCGAACAAAGTCGGATTGGTCGGCGACGTCGGCATGTGACCCTGAGCAGGCATCCTCGATCTTCTGATTTTGCAATGCGGGACGTATGCTGCTGGCGGGGTCGGCAACGAATGGGGGCATCACACCGTGACGCGTCACTGTCTGTATTATTCGCCGGGCGCTTGCTCGATGGCGGCCCACATCGTTCTGGAGGAAGTCGGGGAGCCCTACGAGCTCATACTCGTATCCTCGCGGGGCCACATGGGCGGAGAAGGGACAACCAGCGCGCCCTGGTTGGCCCAGAATCCAAAAGGAAGGGTTCCTGCGCTCTCCGGCGTGCCGGGCCGGATTGGCGGCTCAGAAAACCTGCTCACGGAGTTGCACGCCATTCTTTTCTACCTGGCGCGAACGCATCCTCAGGCGCATTTGCTCCCGGATAATCCGGCCGGCGAAGTACGCGCGATCGAGTGGATGAACTGGCTCGCCAGCAACGTCCACGCGATGGCGTATGGCCAGATTTGGCGCGCCAACAGGTTCGTTGCGGACGAGCGGGACTTCGCGGCTGTTCAGCGCAAGGGGAATGATAATCTGCGTGAGCATTATGCCTACATCGAACGCTTGCTGGGAGACGGGCGTGAGTGGGCATTGCCAGACGGCTATTCCGTCGTTGATCCGTATCTGCTCGTGTTTTACCAGTGGGGCGGCCGCGTTGGTCTGGACATGAAGAACGATTATCCGGCTTGGCGCGCGTTGACTGACAAGCTTGCGCAACGACCGGCCGTGCAACGCGTCCTCATGGATGAGAACATCGCGCTGCCCTAGCTGGCTGCAGCTCTACGCCGGACCCGCCGAAGGTTGCGGCGCATTCCGCGACCTCGATGACATTGCCTAGCAGGACGAATTGGCCGCGCATCAGCGCGGCACTCCCATCATGTTATCGGTCAGCGACAACAAAGATCAGAACGCCAACAGGCGAGTGCATTAAGCTGTTGGTAATGAATTGTGGTGTGCATGGACCTGCGGAGCTTGTGTCCGAGTCGCACCGTAGTAATTCCGGCTTGATTGCCGCGAAGACGCCATTCTACCCTAGCGTCAAGTGGCGAATCGATGCAAATCGATGAAAACTGTGGATGGACACTATGGATAAGCCCGTCGCGTGCCCCAAGTGTAGCGATCGTTTGGTTGTGTTCCGGCTGCTGTACTCCAAATGCGACCTCTGCGGTGAAGCCAAAGAGATTGCAGCGGCGCAATTTCGTTCATGGCAGGACGAAGCGCGGAAACGCGTGACGGCGAGCTTCTGCCAGTAGGCTGGCCGACGTCAGGCTCAAGATCCAACGTTGGTTGGATCTTGATCGGTCGACCGCTTCTCTGCATGCATCACGTTCGAAAGGTCGCGCGCTTTCCACGATCACGAGGAGCCGATCCACGCCGGCAGCGTCGGCGTGAACTGTCACTCGCGAGATGATGGAAGACGACCCCGCGGTTGCGGACGACGGCTCAGGCTTCAGGATAGCAACCAGTCCGTAAGCCGCCAGGCGACCCAGCCAAGAGCGCCGATCCAGCCCAGCATTGCGATACCCGCCAGACCAAGCCCGCACAGCGCGAGCAACGAATTTTCCGTCTCCGGCGTATCGGAGAGTTTCTCACTTGTCTCAATGTGACTCACAGCATCCCCTTGCCTTGCGGCCTGCTGTTCATGGGTCTCGGCTCGCTCGTGAAAATTCACCGGTCGCGCTCCAGCTCACACGCACGTGAGACAACATGACTGCCCATTCATGGCGCGAGCGGCAGGTTGGCAGCCGTTCGCAGCCGTCGCGGACAGGGGGGGGAAGCTGCAACTCATGGCGCGGTGATTGGTTGCTGCCGCGCTTGAGGAACCGCACGTCGCCGCGACGATTTCGAGATCTTCAGCGCCCGCCGCGTTGAAGGGAAGAGCAGGGCCCGTAACAGGCCAGAGCCTGCCCGAACGCCCGACGCTCATTCTTCGGCCGACGCGACTTCTGCGCGAATTTTCAAGGCGTTGGGGCGATCAACCCGACGCAAAATTCGTAACGTCGTATCGAACCTTTGGACGTCGCGACAGACATATGGGTGTTGGGGATTTCAGCGCCCAATATCTAAACGGACGCCGCCAAGCGATGATATTCCGCTTGCGCGGCGTTGCGCGTTCCGGCGCCTCAATTCGTCGCGGACCAGCCGAGCGGAAACGGCAGGAAGGGCCAGACCAGCTGGTTGTCGTTGGCGGCTTTTAGCGGCTGTTGCACAGGCGTGCGAACGAGCGCAGCAGGCGGCGTCGAGCGCACCGCCAGGCGCAGACATGCACATTGCAGATTCATCGTGGTAGCCCCAGCCAGTAAGTCTTTTGAAAAAGAGCAGATGTTCTAAATTTCAGGTCAGTTCAAAATTGCTACGCGCCTAAAACGGCGCGCTCATTCTCAAATTGCGCATGCATCCTAGAAAAATCGGCGTCCCGTTTCAACAGGTCTGGCGCTCCACTCACAAGAGGTAAGGTTGACCGGTTAGGTTAAGGACGAGCGCCTGTTGCGGCGGTTTTGCCGGCTGTTATCAGGGCATTCAGGCTCGCGATGGACCGCCTGTTTGACGTGCTCACAGAAGGTCACAGTTCGTCGCGGCGCTCATATCACGTGAGTTCTGCGTCATGTCTTTCGATCGCAACGCCCGAACCGTCCGTCCGCAGTCGAACTGGACCGAGATCTGGCACCTCTGGACCGTGATTGTACCGCGCCGTTCGATCAACGGGCAGTTGGTGGTCGGCAAGGTCTGGCGCCGCCATGACGGCCGCGACTGGATCTACAAGAAGTTCATCGAATACGACAGCGAAGCGGCCTGAGCCGGCCTCGCTCATGCGAGGTTGATGCGGTCGCTCACGCCGCCTTGTCGCTCGTCTTGGTCGCCGGCGTGGCCGCGGGCTTGGCCGGCGGCGGCTTCAGCGGCTTGTCCTGCTTTTTCGACCAGGAAATGTAATACGCCACCGTCGTCATGATCGCGATGCCGGCGACGCTGACGAAGATCTGCGCCAGCAGCGAGCCCGAGCTCATCGACAGCTCGAAATGGCCGACGAAGGACAGGAACACACCGACGCAGAACACGGCGAGCGACTGCTGGCCGCAGACGATCAGCGGATCGAACACCTTCCACTCCAGGCCCGGCCATTCCTTCGGCACGAAGCGGATCACCAGGATCACGATCACGACGAAGTGGAGGAAGCGGTAAGGCGCCAGGTTGGTCTTGTCGTTCGGGTTGAAGGCCGAGAACAGCCATTCCGGGAACATGCCGCCGAAGGTGGGGAAGCGGCCGGCCATGGTCATGACCAGCGCGAAGGCGAGATAGGCGAGGCAGACCCACAGCGTGATCGGCGAGTTGATCAGCGTCATCGAGCGGCGCGCGCCGCCCATCGCGCACCAGGCGCCGAACACGAACAGCACCTGCCAGGCGTAGGGGTTGAAGTACCACTGGCCGGCCGGATAGGCGTTCAGGTTCAGGCCGAAATGACGCGCGGTCAGCCACAGGATGATGGACAGCACCATCGTCAGATCGGGCTTGCGCAGCATGAACCACAGCACCGGCGGAAACAGGCCCATCAGCACGATGTAGAGCGGCAGCACGTCGAGATTGAGCGGCTTGAAGCGCAGGAACAGGCCTTGGCGCAGCGTCTCGGTGGCGTTGTCGACGAGGCCGGCGACGTTGAACTCGTTGATCATCTCGGAATCGCCGAAGCGCAGCGCGAGATAGCTGATCGAGGCGATGTAGATCACGAACAGGATGATGTGGGCGACGTAGAGCTGCCAGACCCGCTTGGTGAGGCGGGTGGCGCCGACGATGAAGCCGCGCTCGAGCATCATCCGCGCATAGACGAAGGAGGCGGTGTAGCCGGAGATGAAGACGAACAGGTCGGCGGCGTCGGAGAAGCCGTAGTTGCGGGTCGTGATCCAGTTCACGACGTTGTCGGGAATGTGGTCGAGGAAGATCGCCCAGTTCGCGACGCCGCGAAACAGGTCGAGCCGGAGGTCGCGGCCTTTCTCGGGGAGCGTAGCGTTGACGTTCAGGAAGGCCATGCGAGGTGGGCTTTCGAAGGAGACGGATACGCTCGAGCCGGCGTGGAAGGGCCGCCGGGCGGGACCCCGGGGCGCAACGCCGGTACGCAATTGTCACGGTGCAGCATAATGACTATACCCGTCGGTGAGGCGCGCGGGGGCCGGAATCACCGATCAGTTCCCGAAAGGTGTCTCTATACTATGCCCACGGTTTCCACCAACTGCTACCGTGACGCATCGAATTCGACCGAAAAGACGCACAGAGGCCCGGACCGACCATGACCGCACGCATTTTCAAGCCCGCCAAGAACGCGATGCAATCCGGCCGGTCGAAGACCAAGGAATGGCAGCTCGACTACGAGCCGGAACAGCCCCGTTCGGTCGAACCGCTGATGGGCTGGACCTCGTCCGGGGACATGAAGCAGCAGATCACGCTGCGTTTCCACTCCAAGGAAGAGGCCGTCGCCTATTGCGAGCGCAAGGGCATCGCCTACCAGGTGATCGAGCCCCAGGATTCGATCCGCCGGCCGGCTGCCTATGCCGACAATTTCTCGTTCCGGCGCGGCGAGCCCTGGACGCATTGAGGGCGCGGGCGTAACCGGCGCTTTATCGAGCAAAGCCCTTGGTTGTGACCTCCCAGCCAAAGGCCGGCCGTCCCTTTCTTAAGTCTAGAGGCCGCTGACGCGCGAGGTAGGTTTTGCCGACAAGCTTGGGCGAACGAGGGCGTCCAACGTCGGCCACCACAACTCGCGATCGCTTACATCCGCCACTGCATCAGACGCGGCTTTCTCGTAACAGACCGTCGCCTTCGACTCTGGGCGGCGCCCTTTGCCTTGGCTAGCACTGAGACTGGGTTAGATCCCATATTCTTCTCGTCCTTATGCACTCAAGACGGCGCCGCTATTCGAAGCTGACAGCTTACCTCGGACCTGCCGATCCTAAGCTTTCGAACGCCTTACGGGTCTTGTTCGGCTGGCCCACTCGGTTGCATCATAAGATCTTTCGAATCATTGGTTGTGCCTAAAGGCGTTGCTTCCGCAAATGAGCAAACGAGGAAATAGAAGAGCGAGAGCGCAAGTGCGCGAGAAGCGCCATGAGGTGAACTCGTCAACCTCTAGTGCTGAGCCTGCTCGGAGATCACACGACCCTAACTTCTCGCTATTCCATTATACAACCGCAACGGGCTTAATCGGAATTGCGGCTTCCAACAGCTTATGGGCCACCCACGCGCGCTTCCTCAACGATACTGCAGAATGTCAATTGTTGAGCCGCCAGCTCATTCCACAGCTCGAAGATGAATTTAGAGCGCTTCTTCCAAAGTTAATGGAACGAGGTGCCTTTAGGCCGGACGTCATGGAGCTAGCAAAAGGCGAAGGTCTGCGGCGCGAATCCGAAAAGGCTATAAGGGCTATACAAAACTCCATTGATGCAACATCGCCCATTCACATCACGTCATTTTGCCGGCACCGGATTGACTCCGCGGATTGTGAACACGGCCTGCTCAGCCAGTGGAGAGGGTACGCCCAAGGTGGCTTCGCTATCGAATTTGATGAGCGATCACTCGACGATCTTATAGATAAAGAGCACGAGCAACATTCCTATCAAGTTCTGATATCTCGGCGTGTTGAGTACGAGGACCACGCCAAAGCTGCGCGCCGAGAAGATTTTGCGGGCCTGGGTGCGGCCTGCCTGAAGGCCGCTTTTGAACATGGCGCGCCAAAGTTGGCCTCAAAACCAGAGATCAGCAAACTGCTTGGCAGTCGCGAAATGACCGGATTCATATCACCGTTCGTCCATGCGGTTCCGTTCCTGAAGAGCCCACGATTCAGCGAAGAAAACGAGTATCGTATCGTTGCCCTCCCGACACGAACAAAGGCGCTAATCGATGAAGCCAAAGATCAGCGATCCTTAAAGGACAGCCACTTTCGAGAAGGATACGGCGGCACGATCGTTCCCTACATCAAGCTGTTTGAGAGGTTGGGCAAGCCTTTGCCAATCAAGAGGGTCATAGTCGGTCCGCACCGAGATCAAGACAATCAGCTGCTCGCTGCAAGGATGGTACTGGAACGGCACGGCTTTGAAGTGCCTGTCGTGCGGTCAGATACAACGCTACGAACATAATTGCTTGACTCCGATGGGAGTCATTTACTGAGCCCAAAGTTGGCTCGTCGCATCGGAACATTTGCAAACGCTGTGAGGGTGACTTGAGTAACCCAGAGAAAATCTACAGCTTCTTGAGAGATGAAACTCCAAAGGCATACTGCGACGACTGCGTTACCGAATTGACGGGCGTTTCTCCTCGTCAGCAGGTGAACCCCGTCTGCACCGCTCTCGGCCTCACCTCCGACTTCGAACGGCGAGACGCCGTATGCGAACACTGTCGGGCTTTGAAGCTTGTTACGAGATCACTTCGCTATCCGCAGGAACGATAACTGAACATTACTTTGCGCTTCATTGGTGCCGAATGGTTGAACGCACAATAATCCCTGTGACCGGCCCGCTGCTCGATCGCCTTAGCGAGGAGTTTTTTTGGGAGGAAGGGGGTTTTCAATTTGAGATAGAGCCCGGCGTTCAATATTCGCTGGTTGCTCGCGTTGAGGGTCTGAGGATTGTCATCTGGGCAGACGAGCATCCTCCCCCTCATTTCCACGTTCAGTACCAAGGAGAGGACGCAAGTTTCTCGATCGCAGATTGCACTCGCTTAGGAGGATCCACCGAATTGATGCGATACGACCGGCGCATCCGTCAATGGTGGAGTGATCATCGGCACGATCTTGCCCACCACTGGAACAGTCTCAGGCCTTCCGATTGTCCGGTGGGGCGGATCTGAACAATCCGTTAATGGCGGTCTGCCAAACTCCGCGCGAAAATCCTCGCCCCGCGTGCCGTCTATATCTTAGGAATCGCTATGGCGCTGGCGCCGACGGGACATGTATGTCAGCGCGCCGGGGTTGATCTCCCCCTCCATCTAGGCATTGGGCGCAGACTAAGAGGCTTGCTACGCCTACCAACGGCCCCTGTGTACCATTGGCAGTAGTTCCGCGGAGATAATCAAGCGACCTTGCAAAGTCCTTGGCAGCCATTCCGCCCCATGCTTCGTTGGCGCGGACATGACGGGCTCAGGGCGAGGTGGGGTTATGGCGGGGCGTGACCAGCTCGACGGCGTTGATCTGAAAATACTGTCCGAGCTCCAGCAGGACGGGCGTATCCGCAACAACGAGCTGGCGCTGCGCGTTGGCGTGTCCGCGCCGAACTGTTTGCGGCGGCTGAAATCGCTGTTCAGCCGCGGCGTGATCCGGGCAGTCCGCGCCGTCATCGACGAGCGGCTGCTCGGCTATGAGGTGGTGTCGTTCGTCTCGATCCAGCTCGGTAGCCAGGCCCAGCCGGTGCTGGAGGCGTTCGAGAGCTCGATATCAGCGATCCCGCGCATCCAGCAGTGCTGGCGGATTTCGGGCGACACCGACTATCTCCTCAAATGCGTCGCGCCGAGCGTCGAGAGCATGCGCCAGCAGCTCCTGCATTTCGCCGCCATGCCTGATGTGAAGAACGTCCGCAGCTTCCCGGTGCTGGGTGTCGCGAAGGACGTGCCGCTGCCGTTGCAGGAGGGCATGGCGGCGGCAGCAGGATAGGGGGCTGCGCACTCCGGCCGTTGACCCGGCGGCGATTTCATAAAAGCCGAACTAATGGTCTGCTGATGGGTGAGTAACTCACCTAACTGTGACATGTGATTTAGGAAGCCCTGCGATGCGCTGGAACGTGATTGTCGGCTCGCGCGCCCGGCCTACATCCGGGGTGTGAACCTTGGCGTGCGTCCCATGCCGAGGACTCTTTTGTGGGACCCTGAGCTAGGAAAAGACAGCATGACCTCGACCTCGAAGACGTTCGTCGCCTCCGCTGCGACGCTGTTCGCCTCTGCGTTTCTCATGATGACCGCGCCCGCTGCCAAGGCCGACGACTTCTGCATCACCAACGGCGCCCAGGCCGCGCACGGTTGCGGCTATCCGACGATGGAAGCCTGCCGTCAGGCGGCCGGTGGCATCGGCGGCATGTGCTCGCAGAGCGGCGGCGCAAAGACCAGCAACGACGCGCTCGCGTTCCAACCGAAGCAGACGCAGTCGCGCGGCAAGCATCGCTCGGGCGGCCAGACCAACTCGAACTAACGATAGAAGTCCCGTTTCTAGACTTTGCGGCCTCCGAGGTTCATCTCGGGGGCCGTTATTTTATGACAATCGGGCGACGGCGCGCGCGCGTGTGCCTCAGCGATACCGGCCGCGAAATTCGCGCGGGGAGGCGCCGGTCCAGGAGCGGAAGGCACGGGAAAAGCTCTTTTCGTTGCGGAAGCCGGCGATCTCCGCGATCCGCTTGATCGGGGCGCGTCCGCGCATCAGCTCCTGCTTGGCGAGCTCGAACTTTGCCTCTTCCTTGAGGTCGCGCAGCGAGGTCGCCTCCTCGCGCAGGCGGCGATGCATGGTGCGGGTGGAGAGCGCCAGCTCGCTCGCGACGTCCTCGGCGCCGAGGCTACGGCCGCGCGCATTGCGCAGCACGCGGCGGACGCGCTCGACCAGCAGCCGGTCGCGCCGATAGGGCAGCACCGTCAGCCGCAACGCGCCCTTGAGCATGTTGTCGAGGTCTGCCGCGCTGCGCGTGAGCGGCAGCGAGAGATAATGCTTGTCGAAGATGATCGATGCGCACTTCGCATCGAAGCGGATGTTCCGACTGAAGATGGTCGGATAGACCGAGACGTGGTCCGGCTCGGCGTACGGAAACTCCGCGGCGCGGAGCGCGATCCTGGAATCGACCGCCCAGCAGGAAAAGCCGAGCACGTAGCGGAGCAGGGTGACCAGGCAGAATTCGCGCAAAGGCCCGAGGTCACGCAGCTCCCGGATGGAGACGATTGCGGTCTCCTCGCCGACCGCGAGATCGAGCAGCACGTCCTCGGTCAGCAGGCGGTGATGCCGGCACCAGCGTTTTAGTGCGACTTCGAGCGTGGGGGCTGTGATCGAGGCGCGGCACAGCATGCCGTAGGTGCCGAACGGCAGCCGGCGCGAGAACCAGCCGAGCGCCTCGTCGTCGAGCTCGCGCATGGCGTGGCCCGCCAGGGCCTCGAACTGGGCGGCCGTGACCCGCCCATCCGGACAATTGACAAGGTCTGGCGGTACCTGGCCCCGGCTCAGCGCCTCCGCCGGATCGCGGCCATAGCGTTCGTAAGCGGCAATTACGCCGCGGACGAAGGCGGCAGGGGTCACGGCGCGGCGCGGGATCGCGGTGGCGACTTGGAACGGCATCGGAAATCCTTTGGGAAAATCCTCGCCAAGTTTGGCGGAAAATGCAACCTTTTCGACCGCAAGAGGGCCAGGACCCCGCTAGGTTCGGTCGCCAAAATACGGAGGAATCGCCGTGAACATCCCGAGCATCGATTTCGATCTGGGCGAAGACATCAGCATGCTGCGCGACACGCTTCGCGCCTTCGTGGAGGCGGAGATCGCCCCGCGCGCGGCCGAGATCGAGAAGGCCAATCTGTTCCCTGCCGACCTCTGGAAGCGTTTTGGCGACCTCGGCCTGCTCGGCATGACCGCGCCGGAGCAATATGGCGGCTCCAACATGGGCTATCTCGCCCATATCGTCGCCATGGAAGAGATTTCGCGGGGCTCGGCGGCCGTCGGGCTGTCCTACGGCGCCCATTCCAACCTCTGCGTCAACCAGATCCGCCGCAACGGCAACGACGCGCAGCGCCAGCGCTATCTGCCGAAGCTGATCTCCGGCGAGCATGTCGGCGCGCTGGCGA
>Ga0207426_1000829_pt1 | contig 32992 bp, 27 predicted proteins | sample AraplaMF_Cvi_mMS_FD_184265 | JGI IMG/M metagenome (GOLD analysis project Ga0207426, IMG submission 184265) | Arabidopsis root microbial communities from the University of North Carolina, USA - plate scrape MF_Cvi_mMS (SPAdes) (version 2) | ecosystem: Host-associated > Plants > Roots > Endosphere... | reverse complement strand
TGGCCCAGGCCGGCGAGCGTGACGTGCACTCCGGTGAGGTGCGGGGTCTCGTCACGGGCGGCGCAGACCCGGGCGATGGCGTGGATCTCGCTCGGGTCCCGGAAAGCGGCCGACCGGAGATCGGCGCAGCCCGTGGTGGAGAGCCCGTCGGTCAGGACGAGCAGACTGCGGCGGCCGGACGCCTCCTCCAGGGAGGAGGCGCCTGCCGTGAGGGCCGCGAGGACGTTGCTGCCGCCGCTGTGCGGGGCGGCGCTCGCGGCCTTGCCGACCAGGCCGGTCAGGCAGCCGACGGCCTGCTGTTTGCGCTTCTCCCGGTTGATGGCGTTGTCGTTGTGCGTCGCCCAGTCGGCCGACCGGTCCCTGGCGATCCAGGTGATCTGTGCCGAGTCGCCGCTGAAGCTGCCCACCGAGACCATGTCCTTGCGCGCGACCACCTTCGCGAGGAGCGCGCCGATGCCGTGGGCGTAGTCGCGTCCGGCGTTCCGGCCCCGTACGGAGGCGGAGTCGTCGACGAGGACCACCGTCCGGCCGGCGGAGTCCACGGGTTCCTTCATCCAGGCGCAGGCGTCCAGGCGCGGGGAGTCGCCGCATGCCCCGAGGAGGCCGGCCAGCAGCGCCACTCCCACGGCTCCGGCGAGCGGGGGCACGCGGTTCACGGGGCCAGCTCCTCGACGTCGGTCACGGTGTCCACCCATGAGAAGGGGCTCAGTCCCATCTGCCGGCAGAACTCGCCCAACGCCTTGTCGTAGGCGTTGGCGTACTCGAACAGCCCCACCTGCTCGTGGTGCTTGGTCGCGGCGGTGAGGACGTCGGCGAGCGCCTGCGCCCCGTTGCGGCGGGTGTTCTTGAGCGCCTGCATGACCTTGAAGAAGTCCTCGTCGGCGAGGGCAGCGGCGAACGGCACCAGCAGCCGCCGCTCGGCCGGGCCCAGGGTGCCGAGGAGCTCCAGCTCGCTCATCACCCGCAGCCAGCGCTCGGTGCGCGCCTGCACCTGTCCCGCCTTGAGCTCACCGAGGCGGTGTTCCTCCGTCAGCCTCAGTTCGGCGAGGTGGAAGGGCAGCACATGTTCGCGCAGGCCCGGGTCGATACGCATCCGCACCGACGCCCGGCAGCGGATCAGTCCCTTCTCGTCGTTGTAGCACCACCCGCCGCGCAGCTCCTTGTTGACGGCCTTCTCCGCGGCCACCGGATCGCCCGGGTCGAAGGTCCGGGCGACGGACCAGGCGCGGCGCAGCAGCTTGCACCGGGCCGCCTCCTCCAGGAGCACCGCGCGCTCACGCAGGGTCTCCAGCGTCATCTCCCGGCTGCTCCAGCGGAAGTGCGGGACGACCTCGAAGGCGAACACGTCCCCGCGGGCCGCCACCGACAGCACCTCGTCGCCCGGCGGCAGCTCGACCGCCACCTCGGCCTGTGCCGCCGGGTGGGCCGGCGCGGTGCCGGTGCCCGCCTCCGGCTCGTCGGCGGGCTCGGTCCCCTCCACGGTCCGGGCGTCGTTCCTGCCCGTGATCCGGTGCCACCAGTTGCGGATCCTGGTGCGCAGTCCGTTGCGCTCTGACATGGTCGTTCTCCTCTTCGTACGGGGCGTCGGTCAGGACGCGGAGCCGGTCGCGACGCCGCCTCGGACCGGCTGGTGACGGAGCTGGCGTATGGTGCGCGAGTCCGGGTGGCGGCCGGCCCATATGCCGAGGTAGAAGCCGGCGCGCAGGGAGAGCGGCCGGGCGCAGATGCGCGGTACGAGGACCTCCAGGAAGCCGGCGAGTTCCTTGTCGGCGTCGCCCGCGAGCAGCCAGCGCCGCAGGAGGTCCCAGGCGCGGGTCGAGCTGTCCTTCCCCATCAGCGCATGGCGCCACAGGCGCACCAGGGCATCGGCACGTTCCTGGTCGGTCATGGCGGTGTCGGCCAGGACGGGCCGGTCGCGGCGGTCCGGGCCCGCGCCGTAGCGGCTGAGGATCAGCAGGGTGCGGATCGCGTGCCGGTGCAGATGGTCGTTGTCCGAGGTGATCCAGTGGTCGAGGGCGTCGGCGGTCGGCCCGGGGGCACCGGCGAGGTAGAGCCAGGACATCGAGAAGGCCACCGAGCTGCTGAGCGCCAGCTCCGGCCGGGTGCCGAGTTCGCGCAGCGCCCAGAGGGTGTCCGGGACGTCCTGCGCGCCGACCAGGGTTCCGTACGCCCGGGCCGCGCTGTCCTGGAGCTGCCAGCGGGGGCTGCTCAGCCAGCTTCTGATCTGGCCGCGCACCCGGTGCACCAACCGGGGGTCGTGGGCCGCCATCTCCAGTGCCAGCGCGGCGGACTGCCGGTAGGCCGCGGAGTCCCCTGCCCAGTGCCGGATCAGGTCCCGGTAGACGCTGTCGAAGTCATGGCTGAGCAGGATCCCCGCGATCTGCGCGGCACGCACCCGGATGCGCTCCAGCGGCCCGGCGACCAGCGCCGTCAGCCACTCCCGCAGCGGGTCGCGCAGACTGTCGTAGTCGTGCCACACGACCTCGATGACGGCGTGCATCAACTCCTCGTCCACGAGCCTGGCCCGCCGGGGGTTGTCGTCGGCGCCGCCGGGCGTGGCGTCCGCGGCGGCACGCATCTCCTGCGGGATCAGCTGGTCCAGCTCCCGCTCGAAGACGTGGTTGAGGGGCGCCGGTTCACGGGTCTCGTAGCGCGGCAGGACGGTGGCCCTGAGGACCTCGCCCGCCTCGAAGACATCGGAGAGCGGGTGGCCGTGGAAGAAGGCGTAGGCGATACGGAACGCCTGGCGGTGCGGGTCGAGGACCGGGCCCTGTGCGGTCTCCGCGGAGACGTGCAGGAGTTGTTTCGCCAGCCGGCGCAGCCGGTCGCGCCACTGGTTGATGACCTCGCCGAGGCTGGTGTCCTCGCTGTGCACGCTCTGCGCCAGGACCTCGGCGAACTCCACGACACTGCCCACGGACGGGGCCCCGTCGAGGGTGCGCTGCACCTGCGGCGACTCCAGCATCCGGGTGACGAAGGCCGTGGCGTCGACGTCGGTGCAGTCCTGCCGGGTGCAGACGCCGGGGTGCCCCGCCAGCAGTCGGCGCAGGTGCACCGCCAGGACGTCCCCGAGGGCGGGGCGCCGGTGCTCGAAGGCGTGGGGCCGCAGGCGGTCGGGGTCCACCGGGCCCGGTTCGCCGATGACGACGAGGAAGGCGCGCTGTTTGCGGGCGAGGTGTCCGAGGGTTTCGAGTGTCGACAGCTTCAGCGGCTGGTCGTCGAGGTCCACCACGTAGCCGCCCGGCGTCAGCAGTTCGTCGGCGCGCCGGCACAGCGCCTGGAGGATGCCCGGGGCCTCGCTGTGCAGGATCCTGACGCTGTCGTCGGGGCAGCAGCCGGCGAGCAGCGTCAGTGCCGTGGACTGCCGGCCGCTTCCCGGTTTCCCGGCAAGCACCACGATGTGCTGGGCCGCGAGCCGGGCGGCCATCTGCGCCTGCTGGTCGACGTCCTGATGGGAGTCCAGTTGCTGGGCGACGGTGAGCGCGGAGACGTTCAGCACCTGGATCTCGACGCCGGTGTCCGCGCCGATGGTCAGCTGCTCGGCGTAGAAGGCGGACCCGCTGCCGTGGGCGACGGCGCTGCGCTTGAGCTTGTTGAGGGCGTTCTGCTGCCGGGCCTGCTGGTAGCGGGTGAAGTCGCCGCCGTCGCCGGTTTCCCGACGGCGGACGGGCCGGCCGGTGTCCTGGGCCGGCGGGCGGGTGTCGCCGTTCCGGTCCGCTGCCGCCGGCTCGTCGGCCGGGCCCGCGGCGGCCGCCTCGGTCCCACCGGACGGTGCGTCCGCGTCGGTCCCGACCGGTTCGGGCGCGCTCGGTGCCGGCTCGTCCGGAGCGGCGGCGGCGAGGTCCTCACCTGGTACGTCCTCCGCCACGGCGCCTTCCGTGCCGGGCTGTTCGGTGTCGCTCACCGCTGCTCTCCGCCCTTCGCGTCCCGGTTCTCGTGGTAGGTGGCGGGTCCGCCGTAGCTGACGGCGCTGCGCTTGTACGTGATGTCCCGGCCCGCGTGCGGCCCCCCGCCGGCGGGGGGCGACGGCTCCCGCGCGGTCCCGCTCACCGGAACGTGGGGGCGCAGGGCCTCCGCGATGACGGGGAGGTCGAGGTGCGCGTACGGCACACGCAGGTGCATGACCTGCCGTTCCGCCAACCCGGCGATGCTTGCGGGCAGTTGCGCCTTGGTGGGCAGCGCGGCCGCGTCGATCAGCACCGGGACGACGGTCCTGCGCCACTCCAGGGCGCAGCGGATCTCGTCGTGGACGTAGTCGCCCGGTACGTCGATCCGGCGGCGGCCGTCGGCGTCGCGCAGGGTGAGCCAGTTCGGGCCGATGAGTACGAGGAGGACCCCGCAGTTCTCGAGCGCCCGCCACAGGTCGGGCGGAAAGTGTGCACCGGCCGGAATGGCGCGGCGGTCCCGGAAGACATTCTCCGGACCGAATACGTCCTTCAATTCCTCGTCGAGCAGGACGGCTGCTTCGGCACCGTCGCCGGTCCGGTAGTTGATGAAAACGCCGGCCATGTTGTTCTGCCTTTCCTCACGGTGACAGCGGTGGATTACGGCAGCCGTGCGCTGCACGGGCCACTCGGGCTGTCGCTGGGCGCAGGGGGGATGAAGCCGAGATTCACAGGGGTTTCGGGCGCGGTCAACGCGTTGCCCCGGGCCTTTTGGCCGGGCAACGGAACACCACGGATGGGGCAGGACGAGGTTCTTCGGAAGGCCTTCGCATGGGGCCGGCGGAGGGGCGAGACGTCAGGCCGGAGTTTCCGGGCCGGTCCGGTGGGTGTGCAGACCGATCGCGAGGTGCGGAAGGGTCCGGCGGACGGTGGGATTCTTTGGCCAACGATTGAGTGCGCGACTCAGCCGCAGAAGATCGGCACGGATCGTGGCCGAGTCGATGAGGGCAACATGGGAGGCGACCAATTCGGCGATCGCACAGGCCTGTTCGATGTCGCCGACGTTCGCCAGTGCAAGCGCGAGCCGGGCGCCATATCGGGCCCTGGCCCGCCGGGATTCCGGCGGAATGGCATCCAGACCGTCCCCGAGCAGGGTGACCGCCTCCGCCGGGGAGCCGAGGTCGTGCATGCACCAGCCGGCGACGAAGGCCGTCAGATCCGGCAGGTGGATGCTGCCGAGAACCGGCTCCCCACCGCCCGGTGGCGCCGCGCCGGCCGTCAGTTCCGCGCCGCGGTCGAGGGCCCGGCGGCAGGCGTCACGGTCGCCCACCAGCGCGTGCCCCTGTGCCTCGCGCTGCGCGGCGAGACCGCGGATGCGCGCACTGCGGGCCTGCTGCGCGGCCCGCCGGGCGAGTTGGACGGTGGCCATCGAATCGCCTGTGTACAGGGCGAGTTCGGCCCGGCGGACCAGGGCGTAGGCGGCCAGTTCGTGGTCCCCGCTGTCCGCGGCGAGCTGGACCGCCTGCTCGGTCCACCACAGCGACGCCGCGTCGCTGCCCGCCTCCTGCGCCATCCAGCCGGTGTACTCCGCGAACCGGGACGCCAGTCGGAGGACGGCGTCCCGGTGGGCGGGCCGTGTCTGGTGCGCCATGCCGCGCAGGGCGCTGGTGGCGGCGATGCAGAGTTGGGCGACCACCGCCGGCCCGAAGAGCTGGCCCATCCTGCGGAACTCGTCGAAGACATTGCGGAAGTACGGCAATGCCGCATTCGACTCCCCGCTTTCGAAGGGAGGGGGTGCGAGGGACCAACTCACCAGGGTGGCGGGCATGGCCCCGGCACCGAACGACGCCGGGTCCCATGCCGCGAAGTCGCTCTCGCCGCCGGCGTGCATACGTAATGTCCAGGGCGTGGTGACATCCGCTTCGGCGAGAGGTGTCGTGACGGTGCTGCGCTCGGGTGCGGAAATCAGTCCGCTGAGTTGCCCGCCGGCATTGAGGGCGCTGTCGCATAACTGGGCAAGATCGTGACTGGGCGCCTTCACGCCGCGTTCGATCTTGCTCAAGTGGCCTTTGGAAAAGCAAATGAGGTGCGCCAGTTCCCCCAGCGACAGCCCCGCTTCGATCCTTCGTCGGCGTAACTCCGCACCGAACCACACAGGAATCCGCTGCACCCCGCTCGCCCCCCTCGTCGCTCGCGACCGGTGAAGGGAGTGTGCCACGCATCACACCGACTCTCACGTACTCTCCACACATTGCTTGCTATCGGTTTCATCACGCTCCGCTTCGTACCGGGGAAATCCGCTTCTCCGCAGGAAGGGGCGCTTACGCAGCGGACACTTCGCCGCCCTCCGCCGTTCCGAAAGCTGTGGAGATCATGAATCCGCCCCCCGAACTCGGCGCATTCGCCGGTGCGGCGGAAGCGTGTGCCGAGGGCCTCGGGGTCATTGCGCCCGCCCCGCGAAGAGCCCACGCCGACCGGCCGGCGGGTGACGAGTCGACCCGGCGCGCCCCCACGGAGGACGAGGCGGCCGCCGCCACGGGCGCATGCCGTCGCCTGCCCCTGGCGGACGGAACCGCCGACCGGCGCACTCCCTCCGGGGGATCCGGGTGATGCCGCCGCCCACCCCAGGACATTCGACGCGCGAAGGGTAGGAAAGACCTGTCGGAGCCCGAACTGAGGAGAACCCTCCAAAACCATCCCGCCAATACTGTGTCCGCCAAGACGATCATGGGGAGGTACGACGGCGCAGACTGGCAGGGCGGCAGGTACTCCGGTGACGGCCGCTTCTCCACCTCGACGAACTCGACGATCCGAAGGACGTACGTCATGAGCGAACGAGTCATCAGCCCGCGCAGCCGTGGCTTCCTCTTCCTCGACTCCCACCCGGCCGGCTGCGAGCGCCTGGTGCAGGAGATGTGGCAGGCCGCCCCCGGACCCGCCCGCGTCCCGAATGACGCTCCGGTGGCGCTGATCGTCGGCTCCTCGGCGGGCTACGGGCTGGCCGCGACGATCGCCGGCCTCGCCCGGGCGGGCATCCGCGGCATCGGCGTCTGCTTCGAGAAGGCCCCTACCGAGCGGCGCACGGCCACCGCCGGCTGGTACCGGACCGCCGCGACCGCCGAACTCGCCCGCCGGCACGGCCACGGGATGGTGTTCCTCAACGGCGATGCGTTCTCCGACGCGATGAAGGACCAGGTCGCCGACGTCCTCCGGCAGCGCTTCGGCCGTCTGGACCACCTGATCTACTCGGTTGCCGCACCACGGCGCACCGACCCGGAGACCGGCGCCGTCTACGCCTCGGCCCTCAAGCCCATCGGCGAGGCGTACCGCACCAAGACCCTCGTCTTCGACGGTGACGGGACGCCGGAGGTCAAGGAGGTGGAGACCGCACCGGCCGAGGGCGACGACATCGAGCAGACCGTGGCGGTGATGGGCGGCGCGGACTGGGAACGGTGGGTCGACCATCTCGCCGACCGCGGTCTGCTCGCCGACGGATTCAGCACGGCGGCCCTGTCGTACATCGGTTCCCCGCTGACGGACGGCATCTACCGGCAGGGCACCATCGGCGCCGCCAAGACCCATCTCGAAGCGACCGCCCGCACGCTCGACGAGCGCCTGGGCAAGCTGGTCGGCGGCCGCGCGGTGACCTCCGTCAACGGTGCCGCGGTCACCCAGTCCTCCACCGCCATCCCCGGCATCGCCCTGTACGTCGGTCTGCTGCGCGGAGCACTCGGCGAGGGGATGGTGCCGCCGATCGCCCAGCTGGCCGACCTGTGGGACCAGCTGACCGGCGTCCGCCCGCTGGAGACCGACGAGGACGGCCGGGTCCGGCTCGACGGCTGGGAGCTCAACAGCGCCGTCCAGGCCGCCGTCACCGAACGGTGGGAGTCCGCCACCACCGAGACCATCACCCGCCTCGCCGATCTCGACTGGTTCCACGCCGAGGTCCAGCGCCTCTACGGTTTCGCGGTACCGGGCATCGACTACACGGCCCCCACCGCGACGCAGGTTCCCTGGCCGGACGCCACCGCCTGATCCGCGGCCCTCCACCGACCGGAGGGGTGAGGTTTCGCGACGGGTGCCCCGCGCCTGCTGACGGGAACGACGCCTGCGTCCCTTGGACAAGAGATCACGCAATCGCGCTCTCCGTGCGGAAGACCCGTTGCGGCGAGGACGGTTTTCCGGATGATGTGCGGGGCCGGTGCGGGCCGCGTAGGGCCGTTCGCGCGTCGGCGCGGTGAATTCGGTTCCGCCGTCCGGGAATTCAGACGGCGGGAGATCGACGAAGGTTCACCGAAAGGTGACGTACTCCCACCCCGGGGTAATCGGGCGGTCCGGCAGGGGAGATATTCCTCGCGTCATCCGGGGCCGGTCGGTCGACCCGGTGCTCCGGCGCGGCGGACCGCTTGCGCTCGGCCGTGGCTCACCCGCCACGGCCCGGCCGGTCAAGAAGAACCGCGCCCCAGACGGGGAATGATCGCGGTCACGGTTTTACCGGCCGATTCCCGGTTCACCTTCACGACGCTCGCAATGCGGCAGACCATCGACCAGCCAAAACCGCCGCCCTCACCGGTGACGTCAGGGGTACGGGGGCGGGGAAGGGCGGAGCTGGAGTCGTGCACGTCGACCACCACCGACTCCGGGCCGGCCCTCAGGCGCAGGGCGCAGACCGTGCCGCCCGCGTGCCGCACCGCATTGGTCACCAGTTCGGAGACCACCAGGATCACCGCCTCCTTGGCGTCCTTCTCCACGGCGGGTTCCAGTTGCTCCAGAAAGGCGGTGGCAAGGTGCCGTGCGGGCCCGACAGCTTCGGATCGACAGTCCAGTTGAAGCTCCAGCACCGGCGACGCCGTAAGGGTGCGCGGAGCCTCGGCGGTGCTCATGATAAAGCTCACCTCAATCGCGTGGACTTGCCTTCAGGCCGGAAAGCGTGCCCTCTTCCCGGGCTATCAACCACAATTCTCCGAGGTCGGACGAAATGTTTTGTTTCGCCACGACGGTGGAATGGCCGACCCCGCGCCCGCCCTTAGCGGACAAGGGCAAGCGGCGTGATGCGGAACACCTCACGCCGCCTCGGCAGCCGGACGGCGAGCGCGGTCACCGCCATGCCCATAAGGCCTGCCCTGCGCATCCGCGCCGAAAGGATCAGCGCGAGAAACGGGTACCGGCAGATGCGGAACCACCGTCATCGTCCTCCAGACAATCGCGTGCCCGAATCCACCGCGGACAATCGGAAATTACGGCTGTTTGCTTCTCGATCCGATGGGTAAGAGTCGACCCCTTCACGGCGTTGCACGGCAAGGGCGGAAGGGATTCCGGTGCTGCCCGCCGGCCCCTCGCCGCCCCGCGCCGACTCCCGGGCCGGACCGGCCCGCCACCCGGCCGATCACTTTCACTCCACACCGATAAAAACGGACAATTAACCCATAGCCGTTAAACTCCGCTACGCCGGAATACCCGCGCACCTCGGTCATACGACAGCCACTCCCGCCCGGCCCCCGCCGCACGGAGCTGCTCGACGCCCGAGGACGACCGCGTCCGCTCGATGTCCGAGGACGACCGCCCTTCCCGCTCGGCCGGGACGAGCAGTGGACCGACCCTGGTCCAGTCGCCCACGCTGTGTGCGGTCGCCGCCGACGGATGCCCGGCCCTGAGCCGCCGCGCCCGCGCCCTCACCAGGGACGATGCCAGCCGTGCCATGACGAAGACCAGCGCCGTGGCCGCCAGATACCCCAGTTCGAGGACCGCGGCATGGGCCGGGGCGACCTTCGCCGACCAGCCCGCATCGCGTTGCACGCCCTCGAACACGACGCGATTGACACTCAGGAAGGCCACATGGGTGCCGATCGCCGTCCACAGCGGCGCGGCTCCCGGCGCCGTCCGTGCGGCCACCAGCGTGAGACCGAAGACCGTGAGCAGCACCAGATAGGCGATCGGGTCCTGTCCCGCGGGACTGAGTCCCATCGGCACGGGCGCCACGCCCACCAGACGGGACACCCCGGCCTGCACCACCGTGGATGCCGCGGGCACCAGCAGGAAGACCGCCGTCGTCCCCAGCGCGGAGACCACGCCGCCGAGCCGGTCGCGCAAGGAGACCCAGGCGTAGCCCCGCAGCGTCGCCTCCTCGGGCAGCGCCTCCAGCAGCACGGCCACCAGGGCGTTGCTCACCAGGAACGTGGCAAGGTCGGCCGGGTCCAGGCCGGACCAGCGGACCCACCCGAGTGCCGTGCCCGCGCCGAGAACGGCTGCGGCGCAGGAGGCGGTGACGGCCATGCCACGGAGGAAGCCGAGCGGCGCCGCCGACCGGGGCCCGAGCCCCAGCGGAAGCCGCCTCGTCGACCGCACGGCCCGTAAGCCCAGTACGGCGGGGACGGCCAGCGCGCTCACCAGGACGGCGGGCAGCAGCTGCCGCGCATAGCCGTCGGCGCCGAGCATGCGGGCGAGGGCTTCCCCCAGCGCGTTCCCGGCCCCCAGTGCACACGCCATCACCGCGCCGCCGAGCAGCGCTCTCCCCCAGGCCCGCCCCGCGGAGCCCCGAGCCGGCGTCGTGCCGTGCGTCGTGGTCATCGGCTCTCCCTTCGCGTCCGGCGGGAGGGGCGTCCGGGTACGTCCGTGTGCGTTCGCGTCGTCCGCCGGAATCCTCCGTGCGCAGCGAACCGGGCCGGTGGGACTCGTGGCCCCGGCACCGGAAGCACCCGGGCGGGCACCGGACCGCCGCACCCCGCAAGCTTTCGAGAGCTACGTGTGCCCTTGATACCGGCGATGAAGCCGCCCTCCGCCAGGCCCGACACGAACGGACCGGCAAACCCTCCTACGGCATGACCTGGCGCGCCCGGGGACTACATCCCCCGGCCCAGCCGCCGTACCCGAAGCGGCGGAGGAACCCGATGACGGCACGGCGACGGGCGGCACCGCGCCCGGTGCCGCCCGTTCGCCGCCCGTACTGCCGGCGTGGCCCGGCGCCGCGCGGCGTGACCCGTGTCGATCCGCACCGCCCGTCCCCTGAGCCCGGCTACCCGCCCGCGACCGGCGCGGCCGCGGCCGGCTCCGCCCGGCGTTCCGCACGCGCACTCAGCATGAGCCGCAAAGGGGCATAGACCGCTATGGAAACCACGAACGCGACGTAGTACGCGAGATCGGCACCGTGCAGCGCGGCCGCGACCGGGCCGACGAACAGGCTCGTGTCCATGAAGGGCACGGCCGCGGCGAACGCGACGACGAACGCGAGGCACGCCGGCCACCACGGCTGGGGGCGGGCGAACTCGGCCACGACGTCGATCGGCGCGCCGCGGCGGGCCCTGGCGCGCAGTCGCGCGTCGACGAGCACGATGCCCACGAAACCGGGGATCCAGTAGCCCACGAACAACAGCAGGTTCTGGAAGCGCGTCGTGGTGTCCGCGGCGTGCATCCACAGCACCAGCAGGAAGCCGAGTACGGCCGCTGCCGCCGCGGCGAGCGGCCGCGGCACCCGGATGCCGGCCGTCTGGAGCGCCAGGGAGCCGCTGTAGTCGTTCATGGCGTTGCTGCACACCGCGGCGGCCGCGATGGCGAGCAGGCCGCAGGCGCCGAGGACCCCGCCGCCCAGCAGGCCGTGCACCCCCGCGGCGGTCTGATCGGTGAACAGCCCGGCTCCCCACAGCCCGAGCGCCTGGACCCAGCCGAACGAGAGCACCATGCCGAGCACGGAGTACCAGAACATCCGGGGCCGGGACGTCGTACGGGGCAGATAACGGCTGAAGTCCGAGGCGTACGGGGCCCACGAGATGGCCAGGCTGAGCGCGATGGTGCTGGTCAGGACGAAGGCCCCGAGCCGGTCGGCACCATGCGCCGACCCCGATGCGGGAAGCGGCACCCCGTCCAGCAGCTTGACGCTCAGGACCAGGAAGGCGGCGCCCAGCACAAAGGTCATCACCCGTTGGAGCTGGTGCAGCGCCTCGTAGCCGAAGACGCCGACGGCTCCCTGGAGCAGCAGGACCACCAGCGCGCCCGGCCAGAACGGCCAGCCGAGCAGCTGGGCCAGTGCCTCACCGCCGAAGAGGCCGATGAGCGCGTCCCAGGCGACGGAGGAGAGCCACTGCATGATGCCGGGCAGCGCCACACCGCGGCCGAAGGCCAGCCGCGACAGCGGCAGCTGGCCCGTCCCGGTCTGGCTTCCCCAGGTGCCGAGGTACGCGGCGGGCACCGCGCCGACGATCGTGCCGAGCACCATGGCCGTGAGCGCCGTCCAGAAGTCCAGCCCCAGGGAGATGCCCACGGTGCCGGAGAACACCCCCGTCATGGTGAGGTTGGGGGCGAACCACACGGTGAAAAGGCGGGCGGATTTGCCATAGCGGTTGTTCTCGGGCACCGGCTCGATGCCGTGCCGCTCGACCGCCAGGTCACCGGTCCGGGCAGGCATCCGCCCTCGGAAGGCGGATTCTTCGATGGTCATGACTCTCCAGGCTCAACAGATGCGCCGCCCTACGGTAGGCCGCGCGGGCGGCCCGCCCGTCACGGCCCCCTGGCACGGCACCGCCGGCCGGTGCCGTGCCGAGGCGTGTGCCGTCCCAGGGGTGGCCGGGATCAGGGCCGTCCACGGGATCCGGAGGTCATGGGTTCGGCTCGGTTCGACCTGGTGCGGCCGGTCGGCCCGCGGACTACACGGACCGGGACCGGGGCCCGCGGCTCACGGATACGACACCACCGTCGACGGCACCGTGGAGGTCCCCGAGGTCGCGGCGCCGACACCGTTGATCACGTGCTCGTACTGGCCCTTGCCGCCCAGGGAGACCACGAGCAGATCGTGGAACTTCACCCCCGGCTCGTCCGGGGCCTCGAACCCGTGGTCCTGGCGGATGGTGGGATCCACGTTGTAGAAGCAGTAGCTGCCCAGGCCCCACCCCTCGTGCGTGGTCACCCCGTCCGCGACCTTGTACGCGGCGTACCCCTTGGTGCTGCCGTTCTGCACCGCGGCCTGATCGGGTGCGTCGTACGCCTTCTCGTTCTGGAAGAAGACGGTGCGTCCCCGCTCGCCGCGCCACTCCACGTCGTACTTGTTGAAGTGCTCGACGAAGAGCCCGGTCGCCAGGACGTCGTCACCGTTGACGCGGACCCCGTAGTCGGCCCGGTTGAGGTCCCAGCCCACGCCGTCGCCGTGGTCGGCGCGCCAGACCCAGGTGTGATCGACGATGGTGTGGTTGCTGTTGATCACCATGCTGGTGGTCGCCTTGCCGACGCCCGCCCCGCCGATCCGGATGAACACGTCCTGGACCGTGGTCGGGTGCTCGGCGTGGTCCGCGGAGGCGCCCTCGGGGCCGACCTCCAGCAGCGTGGCGGAGTTGACCGGGCCGGCGTCGATCAGGAACCCGGCGAGCCGCACTCCGTCGACGTCGGCGACCTTCAGGGCCGTCGCCCCGTTGTCCGGAACGAGGGTCGCATAGCCCAGCCCCAGGACCACCGTGTGCGCGCGCCGCACCTCGATCGCCCGGTCGAGGTGGTAGACCCCGGGCGTGAGCAGCAGGTGGAGCCCCTGCGCCAGCGCGGCGTTGAGGGTCGCCGCGTCGACGCCCGGCTTGGCCACATAGAACTCGCCGAGCGGCAGGGACTCGCCGCGCGGTGTGCCGTTGCCCCAGGTGATGCCGCGCGCGTTCGTGCGCTTCTCGGGCAGGAAGACCCGGTACTCGGCCCCGTCGAGATACAGGAAGGGCTTTTCGCGGGAGACCGGTGTGGTGTCGAGGGTGGTGTACGGCGGGTTGGGGAAGCTCTGCCCGGGGGCGCCCTCGACCCCCGAGAACACCATGTTCCAGACGGCGTTGTTCCAGCCGCCCACCGAGCTGTCCCGGGTGTACCACTGCTGCTGGGAGTAGGGGCCCACCGTGCCGTCGATGCGGCTGTCGGCGAGGTAGCCGCCGCTGGCCCAGCCGTAGCCGTCGGGCGCCAGGTTGAGCCCGCCCTTGACGTGCATCCGCCGGAACGGTGCCGCCTGGGCCACGGCCCACCGGTTGGTGCCGTTGACGGGACGGAGCGCGAGGTTCTCGGCCGAGCGCCAGAAGTTCTGTGTCGCATTGCCGTCGAACCAGCCGGCGTCGACGGTCACATCACCGTTGATGGCGGTGTCGTCGGGCGAGAGCCCCAGGCCCGCGATGGAGGTGTAGAAGCCGAGTTGGGCGTTCAGACCGTTGTAGGTGCCCGGCTTGAACAGGAGTTGGTACCTCCCGTCTCCGAACTGGGCCTTCTCCTGCCGGCGGAAGATCTCGTCGAGCGTGCCCTGGATGCCGGGCGTGGCGGGGTCAAAGACCAGCACGTTGGGTCCGAGGTCGCCACCGCCCGGCAGCGCGGCGGCGGCCGGCGCCGCGGCCGCCCGGGAGGACAGCACCGGAAGCCCGACGGCCGGAAGCGCGGCCGCCATCGCGGCGAGCACTCCACGGCGTGAGGGCCTGGGCGTACGGGAGGCCGTGTCGTCCGTGGAGGGCGTGGGGGGTGTGGGCATAGCAGCTCTCCTGATTCAGGAAGTGAACGAGTGATGTTCATGGGAGCGCTCTCTTGCCCGATGCATGTTCATCAGGTGTGAACGGTGCGTCAAGACTTCTGCCGGGAATGCCGAAACTTGGTCCTGACCAACCCTCACATATCTGTCGGTTCACGCTAGTTATCGATGTTTCCTCCCACCCCCGAGCTCTTTCCTCGATCCCGCTCACGCGTTCAGCACATGTCGAGGGAAGCAGGGCGGACGAGTCAGAACGGCAAGCTCGGTGCGCCGCCCCGCGGCCGCGGGGAAGCGGGCGCGCGGGCGGGTCGCAGGAACCCGTCAGCCCAAGGCCCGGTCCAGGTTGAACGCGGCGCTGATGAGGCCGAGATGGGTGAAGGCCTGGGGGAAGTTGCCGATCTGCTCGCCGGTGTGGCCGATCTCCTCGGCGTACAGCCCGAGGTGATTGCCGTAGGTGAGCATCTTCTCGAAGGCGAGCCGGGCCTCGTCCACCCGGCCGGCCCGCGACAGCGCCTCGACGTACCAGAACGAGCAGATGGAGAAGGTGCCCTCCTCGCCGTGCAGTCCGTCCGGGCTGCGGAGCGGGTCATAGCGGTAGACCAGGGAGTCGGACACCAGCTCCTCGCCCAGCGCGTCCAGGGTGGAGAGCCATTTCGGGTCGGTGGGCGAGATGAACTTGGCCAGCGGCATCATCAGGACGGACGCGTCGAGGACGTCGTCGCCCTCGTGCTGGACGAACGCCTTCCGCCGGTCGGACCAGCCGCACTCCATGATCCGCCGGTAGATCGCATCGCGGGCCCGCGCCCAACGGGGCATGTCCGCCGGCAGACCCCGGTGGGTGGCGATCCGCATCGCGCGCTCGATCGCCACCCAGCACATCAGCTGCGAGTACAGGAAGCGCTGGGCCTTGCCGCGGGTCTCCCATATGCCCTCGTCCGGCTGGTCCCAGTGCTCGCAGACCCAGTCGACGAGGGTGCCGACCGTGGCCCAGTGATCGCTGGACAGCGGCTCCCCCCATTTGTCGTAGAGGTAGAGGGAGTCGATGAGCGCCCCGTAGATGTCCAGTTGGAGCTGGTTGACGGCGTCGTTGCCGGCCCGGACGGGCGAGGATCCCAAGTGCCCCTCCAGGTGGCGGAGTTCTTCCTCGGGGAGTTCGCTGCGGCCGTCGATGCCGTACATGATCTGCAGCGGTCCCTGGGGGCCGTCGTGGAGACAGAGGTTCTCGGACAGGAAGCGCACGAAGGCCTTGGCCTCGTCGGTGAAGCCCAGTCTGAGCAGTGCGTAGATGCAGAACGCGGAGTCCCGCACCCACGCATAGCGGTAGTCCCAGTTGCGCTCGCCACCGACCCGTTCGGGCAGGCTGGTCGTGGGCGCGGCCACGATCGCGCCGGTCGGGGCGTAGGTGAGGAGCTTGAGGGTGAGCGCGGAGCGGTGCACCATCTCCCGCCAGCGCCCCCGGTAGCGCGAGTGCGACAGCCAGGTGCGCCAATACCGCACCGTGGCACCGAACAGGTCCTCCGCCTCCGCCAGCGGACAGGCGCGCGGCTCCACCCCGTCGCCGATCCGGTCGAGCGCGAAGACCGCGGACTCCCCCTCGCCCAGCATGAACGACGAGACGGCGTCCGGCCCGTCGACCTCGACCGGAACACTGGAAGTCAGCGCCAGGGAGAGGCCCGGGGAGGCGAACACGGTCTGGCCCTGCCGCATGGTCACCGTGTGCGTGCTGCGCCCGTAGTCGAAGCGCGGCGCCACGCGGACGGTGAAGGGCAGCGCCCCCCGTACGCAGAGCACCCGCCGGATCAGCCGGTGGCGGTCCGCCTCGCGTGAGTCGTCGACGATCGGCATGAAGTCCTGGACCTCGCCGACACCGTGGTCCGCGAAGAACCGGGTGATCAGGATGTTGGTGTCGGGAAAGTAGAACTGCTTCGTCCGGGCGGGGACGTCCGGGGCCAGCTCGAAGGCACCGCCCCGGTCGGCGTCCAGGATCGACGCGAAGACGCTGGGTGCGTCGAAGCGTGTGCAGCAGTACCAGTCGATGGTGCCGTTGGTGCCGACGAGCGCGGCCGTACGCATGTCCCCGATCAGACCGTGCTCGGCGATGGGGGTGTAGCGGAGTGCGTCCGCCTTGCTCGGGCGGAGGCTCACAGCGACGGCCATACGACCTCCCCGGGACGGGGCTGCGGGAGCAGTCGATTCAGATTACCTCCGCGGGATCGGGGGCGGCGAGTTGCCTCAGGGCGGGGCGGGTAAGGCGGCGGGGCGAGGCCGAGGGCGACCGGGCGGTACGTGCCCCGGGGCGCCCGAGCGCCTGGTGCCCGGCGTGCGTCACCGTGCGTATCCGCCGTCCACGGAGGGTGTCGGGGTGCACCGGCCGCTGCCCCGCACGCTTCCCTCCGCCATCGCCCGCTCCCCCGGCTGTGCCGGCTGTACCGGCCCCGCCCCTCACCACAACTCCGGCCCCGGCTCGGCTCACCTGCGGTAGGAAGAGCGCATGAGTCTCCTCCCTGTCTGCGGTCCCGAAGGCCCCGTCCGCACCGCACCAGCCGCCCCGCACGACGCGGCCCCGGCCGCCGTGCGCGCCGTGCTCTTCGACTTCTCCGGCACGCTCTTCCAGATGGGAACGTATGCGGACAGGATCCGGTCGGCCCTGGGACGGCCGGTGGACGACGCGACGATGGACCGCATGCTCAGCGGGCTGGAGGCGGGGCTGTCCGACCCCCACGTCATCCGGGCCCAGCGGGCGCGCGACGTCTCCTCCCGGGCCCACCGGCATGCCTTCACCACCTGGTACGCCTCGGTCCCCGAGCTCGCTCCCTGCGCCGGGGCGCTCTATGAACAACTGCAGGCCCCCGAGCAGTGGGTGCCCTATGCGGACACCGGCACCACCCTGACCCGCCTCACCCACGCCGGCCTGGCCCTCGGGGTGGTGAGCGATGTCGGCTGGGATCTGCGGGCCACCTTTGCCCACCATGGTCTGGACGGGTACTTCTCGGCCTGGGTGCACTCCTATGAACACGGCACGGAGAAGCCCGACCCGCTGCTGTTCCACCACGCCTGCCGCGAGTTGGGGGCGGGCCCGTCGGAGACGCTGATGGTGGGCGACCATCCCGCCAAGGACGGCGGCGCGGTCGGCGCGGGCCTGCGGGCGTATGTGCTCCCCGCGGGTGCCGCCCCCGGCTCGCTGCGCGGTCTGGACGCCGTACTGCGGCTGGCCGGGCTGTCCTAGTAATCCCACACGGCTTTGCCGTCCGACCTGTGGGGTTCGCTGGACGGCTGGAGCAGTGCGCACGAGGGAAGCGAGAGGTAATCGTCAACGGCATGGGCAGGTAGCCGGGTCTGGTGGGCCGGGCTGCCCGGCGGGGGCTGTGGCGGACGTGCGTCTGTCGTACCGGCTTCAGCTCCCGAAGGTGCGCCGGTAGGCGGTGGGGGTGGTGTCCAGGACGCGTCGGAAGTGCAGTCGCAGGTTGGCGGCTGTGCCGAGTCCGCAGTCCCGTGCGACGCGGTCCACCGGGTGATCAGTGGTCTCCAGGAGTTCTCGTGCCCGGCCGAGACGGGCGTGGAGCAACCACTGCAAGGGGGTCGTGCCGGTCTCCTCGGTGAAACGGCGCATGAGGGTGCGCTGTGAGATACCTGCGTGCCGGGCGAGTTGGCGCAGGGTGACCGGCTCGCTGAGGCGCTGCAGTGCCCATTCGCGAGTGCCGGACAGCGACGCGTCGCCGGCCACCGCGACGGGGGCGGGCACGTACTGAGCTTGTCCGCCTTCCCGGTGCGGGGCGGCGACCAGGCCGCGAGCGATCCGGTTGGCGACCACCGCTCCGAGGTCGCGGCGCACGATGTGCAGGCACAGGTCGATGCCGCAGCACACCCCGGCCGAGGTCAGGACGTTTCCCTCGTCGACGTAGAGCACGTCGCGATCCACCGACACTGCCGGGAAGTCGCGTGCGAAGTCATCGATGTACTGCCAGTGGGTGGTGGCGTGCAGACCGTCCAGCACGCCGGCCGCGGCCAGCGCGAAGGCGCCCGTGCAGATCGACACCATCCGCTTGCCCCGCTCGTGCGCCTCGGCCAGTGCGGCGAGTACGACTTCCGGCGGCCGGCGGGGTGGCTGGGTTCCCGGCACGATCACGGTGTCGGCGGCACGTACCGCCCCGAGGCCCCCCTCGGCGTGCACCGTGAAGCCTCCGGTGGTGTGCACCGTCGGGGCGGAGGTGCACACGGTCGTCTCGTACGGGGTCTCCGGCCGGGTGGCGAAGATCTGCGCGGGGATCGCCAGATCAAGGGGCATGACCCCGTCCAGGGCCAGGATCGCAATCCGATGAGCCGTCATGGCAATATTTTAGCGATGTGCGGCAATATTGCCTATCACCAGGTCAGAGCGCTGTCAGGCACGCTGAAGACATGACCGAAGCTCCCCATGAGGCGGCCACCGAGGCGTTGGCCGACCTCATCGCACTGCCCCGTACACCGCTCGCCGAGGCCGTGGTGGGTCTGATCCGCTCGGTGGAGACACCGTCGGTGTTCAACCACAGCGTCCGCAGTTATCTGTTCGCCCGGCTGGTGGCGGGCCGCCTCGACCTGTCCGCGGGCCGCGACTACGACGACGCCCTGTTGTTCTCCGCGTGCGTGATGCACGACCTCGGTGTAGCGCCGGACGGCCCGCACCGTCAGCGGTTCGAGGTCGAAGGCGCCGATCGCGCAGCCGAGTTCCTCGTCGAACACGGGGTGTCCACCTCGGACGCCGATCAGGTGTGGCAGGCGATCGCGTTGCACACCTCGCCTGGCATCGCGGAGCGCCGCGGCACGCTGTGCTTGCTCGTCCGCGAAGGCGTCACCCTCGACTTCGGCGAACCGCTGGGAAACGACCACGTCGAGGCACTCACCGACGAGCAAGCCGATGCCGTGCACGCCGCGTACCCGCGGCTGGACATGGTCCGTTCGCTCACCGACGCGATTGTCGCGCAAGCCGCGAAAAACCCGAAGAACGCGCCCCGCTACGCGCTCCCCGGTGAATTCCTCCGCGAACGCGAGACCTTCGGCCGGACCCGGATGGAGCACTCCTGCCGTTCGTCCCGCTGGGGCAACTGACCCCCCACCATTCGGCCACAACGAAAGGGAAACACCGCACATGGCCATCCACACCGTCGAGATCCCCCAGGACTCCGAAGTCTTCGGGAAAACCGTCAGCGCCTTCGCGAACTTCGGCTACTCCGCCGCGGTTCGCTCGCACGGGCATCTGTTCATCGCCGGCACGATCGGCCGCCGCGCCGACGGCACCATCCCCGACGACATCGAGGAACAAACCAGGATCGCCATCCAGCGCATCGAGGAAATCCTCCGGCTGGAGGGGCTCGACCTGTCCGCGCTCGTCGATGTGACCAGCTACCACGTCGACATCCACCGGCACCTGGCCGGCTTCTCCAAGGCCAAGGCGCAGCTGATCAATCCTCCCTATCCGACCTGGTCACTGATCGGCGTCAGCGGACTGGCCAGCCCCGGGCTGCTCGTCGAAATCCGGGCCACCGCCGCCTATCCCGACGTCTCCTGACAGGCCACCGTTATCGGGCCGGGAGTCCGGCCCGGTAACGGGACCACAGCTCCACCACGCCCGCGCGGCCGGCTCGCTTCCGGCCACCGGCGCGAACTCTCCCACCCACCGGCAGGAATTCCGGCCGGGCCTCTCGCCCTGCGTCCGCCTGTCGTAGGACGATGGCACGCTCGCTTCGTCTCTGTGCCCCGTCCCGTATGCCGTGCCCGCTTTGGGGAGGACCCGGATCATGAGCAGACCGATTGCTGCACGCGGCCGCTTCACCCTCCTGCTTCTCGGACTGTCCCTCGCCCTGCCGCTCGCTCTCCCGCCGGAATCCCTCGCGTACGCCGTAAGTCCAGCGGACGGCCCCGGGCGCCCGGCCGCATCGGCCGACGCCTACTGGACCCCGCAGCGGATGGCGGCAGCGAAACCGGCCGCCGCCCCCAGGAGTTCGCAGGCCCGGCGCCCGTCGGCCGACCCCAGTCCGCCGAGCCACCCCTTCGACGGCCTCCCCCAGGTGGGGACCTTCTTCTGGACGGACGGCAACAACACCGGCCGGTTCTGCGGCGGCACGGTCGTGCGCAGCCCGCACCACGACCTCGTGGTCAGCGCCGCCCACTGCCTGCGCTCCCCCGACCCGAAACGGCACCTGTCGTTCGTGCCGCAGTACCACGACGGCCTGAAGCCCCACGGCATCTATCCCGTCGACCGCATCTACCTCGACCAGCGGTACTACGACCTCGGGACGGCCGCGGGGGCCCGCTGGGACTACGCGGTGGTACGGCTCGCCGCGAGGGAGGACGGATCCGAGGTGGAGGAGGTGACGGGCGGCTTCGACCTCCTCCCGTACCCCGGCTACGACCACCGGAAGGTACGGCTCATCGGCTACCCGGGCAACAGCGACACCACCCACCCCAAGCCCCTGGACTGCACCTCGTCCACGCATCGCTACACCAGCACCGACCCGGCCGCCCCCGGCGACTTCCTGGAGATCGCCTGCGCGGGATATATCGGCGGCACCTCGGGCGGGCCGTTCCTGGTACGGGACTTCACGGGATACGCCCTGATCGGCGTCATCGGCGGCTATCACACCGGAGGCGACTTCCCCGACGTCTCCTACAGCTCGTACTTCACGGCCGACACGCTCGCGCTCTATCTGCACGCCGTCCGCGGCGATACACCTGCCACACCCCGCCCGGCTCCGCCGTCGAAATGAGCGGGGCGAGGACAAGAGGCGCCCTTCCGCTCTCCTTCCCTGCCTCCCTTGCGTCTGCCGCAGCCTCGCTCATCGACATATCCGAGCATTTCCCGGTGCCCTGTTAATGTCAGCGATGGCTCAAGGCTGGTTTCCCACCAGACCCGCAGTGGAAGGTGACGCCCGGTGGTGCCGTCGTTTCTCTTGTCCGTCTTGAACCGCCTCTTCGGTAATGAATCCTGGCGCCGGCTTCACGCACAAGCCGCGCTCTGGGTCACCCTCGCCATGACCGCGGTGCTTCTCGGCGGGGCCGCCCTGGTAGAGGTCGCTGAATCCGGTGCGCCGCACGCCAATATCACGTCCTATCCCAGGGCTTTGTGGTGGTCGATCGAAACGGCTACCACCGTGGGCTACGGGGACTTCTATCCGGTCACGCTATGGGGCCGCATCATTGCCTCTTTCCTGATGCTCAGCGCCATTACGGCATTCGGGGTCATCACGGCCGCCCTCGCCACCTGGTTCGTCGGCCGCGCGGAGCAGGATGTGATCCGCATGGGCAAGGCAGTGGGGAGCCATGCCCGCGAGGACGCGGAGGCGCTGCGCTCGGAGCTGCACACACTGCACGAGCGCTTCGACCACGTGGAGAATCTGATCCGGGACAAAGGTTCACGCTCCCCCTCGTGACCGAGGGGTGAGGCCCTTGGCTCCTCGGCCGGGGCTGAGCATGGCCGGACTGGGCCGGGCCGGGCCGTGTCGGACGGTGCTGGTTGCGATCCCTGCCCGGAAACGGTGGCCCTCGGCCGAAGGGAACCCAGAAGGGCGCCGTCCTTGCGCGTCTAAGCTGGTGGCCGTGATCGATTCAGCCGACGTTCGCCGTATCGCCCTTTCGCTGCCGGAAACGGTGGAGAAAGTGGCCTGGGACATGCCCACGTTCCGGGTCGCCGGAAAGATGTTCATCACGATCCCCGACGACGAGACGTCGTTCGCCGTGCGATGTCCGATTCACGAGCGGCGAGAGCTGATTGCCGCGGAGCCGGCGAAATTCTGGGTGCCGCCGCACGAAGCCGCCTCCGCCTGGGTGCGGGTGCGGCTGGCCGAGCTGGAGGACATGGACGAGCTGCGGGACATCCTCGTGGACTCCTGGAAACAGGCAGCCCCGACGCGGCTCGTCGACGCTTTTCCCGGGTGAAGGGACACGGAATGGGGCGGCGCGCAGGGTACGCAGTGCCCGTCCCCGGCCGAAGCGTTCTCCTTCACCACGGTCCCGCCGAGGGACGCCGAACCGGGGCGAGGACAACGAGCCGGGGCGAGGGCCATCAGCGAGCCACCGGGCCTCAGGGCCGGCGACGCAGGTCGCTCCAGTCCAGCGCCTGGGACGCCGTCTGCTGGGAACGCTCGGCGGCCTCACGCGCTTCGGCGAGGATGTCTCCGTGCTCCTCGACGAGCTCTTCATAGATGGGGGTGGGGCTGGCGGTGTGCGTGGAGGTGCTCATGTCGGTGTCCCGTTCCCTAGTGGTTCTGTGACTGCGGCTCGGTAGGTTCACGCCGCTCTGGGAAGTAGGGAGCACCACAGTGGAATACTCGGTGCACCCAAGGGAGGCCGTCCCCACTCGTCCGCCGCTCCCCCGCGCGGGCGCTGGACATCGTGTCATGAGCGCGGCAGGCACGCAAAGATCATCCCAGAGCCCGAGATCGTTGATGAGGGAACGTCCGCATCGCGCTCGCGACCCGGCGCAACGGTCTCCCGCATACGCCCGTGCCCCTCTCCCGGACAGCCTGACACGGCTGCCGATCGCCGCCGAATCGAGCGGAGGCGAGCTGAGCTGAGCGTCGGGAGGACGGGGCGAAGTGGCGCTCGGCACATCGACTGGAGGAGATTTCGTGGACGAGGCGTTGTACGTGAGGTTCCAGGGGACGACGCGCAGCCGGAGAGGGCACTTCCCCGGCATCTTCGCCCTCGCCAACGGCCTCGCACAGCAGGGCAAGTTGACCGACGAGCAGTACCGCTTCTGGCGCGCCGGCAACGACTGGTACGACGCCCACTACACCAACCCGTCGCACGTCGATCCCACGGTCTACGATCGCGAGCTCAACCCGGGAGCGGTGGCGTGGTTCAAGACCCACGCCGTGCATCTCATCGAGCGGGTGGCCGGGTACATGGAACTGCTCGCCGCGCATGACGTGGCATGCGTGCGGATCGAGTCCACCAACCCGGGCAGGGTCATTTATGAGGACGACGACCAGGTGGTCGTCGTCCCATGGGAGAAGGAAAACCCTGGGACGGTAAGGCCCTGACCCCGGGGGAAGTCCCAGAGCTCCCGAAATCCCAGCTACGAACGACCCGAAAGGCCAAGGATGTCGCGCTACCTTGAGAGGAAATTCCGGACGGTCACCTCGTTCCAGCGGCGGGTGGGCAACCCGATCCTCACTCGGCTGCCGCAACAAACCCTCCTGGAGACGACCGGACGAAAGTCCGGATTGCCCCGCCGGACACCCATCGGCGGACGCCGTCTCGGGAAGGAATTCTGGTTCGTTTCCGAGTACGGCGACAAGTCGCAGTACGTACGGAACATCCAGGCGAATTCCCGGGTCCGGGTCCGGATCAAAGGACGTTGGCACGCCGGCACCGCTCATCCGCTCCCGCAGGACGACGCCCGGACGCGACTGGGGACCTTGCCGCGGCTCAACAGTGCAGTGGTCCGAGCCGTCGGGACGAACCTGCTGACCATCCGGGTCGATCTCCTCGACTGAGACGCATGGTGCGTGTAGCCGGGGAAGCCATGGCCGTCGGCCGGACAGCCAGTGAGTCAGCCAGACCTCGGATAGCCCCATGGCCGGACAGTCGCGCGGGCGCCGTTGCAGGGCAACGTTGGTGTGACTGGCGGCTGTTGGGCAGGATGGCCGTGTGGCGAAGTCGCGGGCATGTGAAGCATGTGGTGCACCCCTCCCGATGCCCTCACCGGCCGTGGGCGGCGGCGCGGCTCCGGGCGGCCGGCCCGCGCGGTACTGCTCCGGTGCCTGTCGGCAACGCGCCTTCCGCCGGCGTACGGAGCATCGTGCGCCGCCTCGTACGGAGCTGCCGGGACGCGGACTGCCGCCCGCACTCGATGCGTTCGTGGGGCGCGAGCGGGAGCTGTCGCGGTTGCGGACGCTGTTGAGATCCTCGCGGCTCCTGACGCTGACGGGCCCGGGCGGCGTGGGCAAGACACGTCTGGCGCTGGAGCTGGCGGGCACCGTCCGGGGCGCTCGCGCGGGGCGCGCCCACTGGGTGGCACTCGACTCGCTCCAGGACGACGAGCTGCTGCCGCAGGCTCTGGCCGCCGCCCTCGGGGTGCGCGAGCGTGGTGGCCGGGCGGGCGTCGAGGCGCTGGTGCATGCACTGGGCAGCCGCACGGTGCTGGTCGTGCTGGACAACTGCGAGCATCTGGCCGACGCCTGCGCGCGGTTGGCCGCGACGCTGCTCGCCCACTGCCCCCGCCTGCGGATTCTCGCCACCAGCCGGGAGACGTTACGGGTCCCCGGCGAGGTCGTCTTCCGCGTCGGCGAACTGTCGCTGTCACCGGTGGGCGAGGGCCAGGGCAGCGCCGACCTGCTGGGATCGGAGGCCGTCAGGCTGTTTCTGGCACGCGCCCGGACGAGCGACGCGGCGTTCGAGCTCGGGCCCGGCGAGGCCCGTACGGTGGCGGAGATCTGCCGGCGGCTGGACGGGCTGCCACTGGCCATCGAACTGGCGGCGGGCAGAGCGGGCTCGCTGTCCCTCACGGACATCCTGCACGGGCTGGACGATCAACTGTCCCTGCTGATCGATGGCCCGAGGACCGGGCCGGGCCGCCATCGCGAGTTGGCGGCCGCGATCGACTGGAGCCATCGCCTGCTGGATCCGCTGGAACGGGTGGTGTTCCGGCGTCTGTCGGTTCTCGGGGGCGGCTTCGACGCGGAGGGAGCTGCCGCGGTCTGCGCCGACGGGGTGGGGCGGGTGGACGGGGAGGTAGCCCCGTACGAAGAAGGGAACGGTTACGGCGAGGAAGGCCGGCGCGGGGGCCGGTACGGCGAGGAGAGCCGGTGCGGGAGCCGGTACGGCCAGGGGGACGAGCGCGGAAGGGGGGACGGAGGCGGGGAGCGAGGCGGATGCCACCCCACAGGCCCCGCCGGAAACCGCGCGCTCCACAGCCCCGTCCGCCCCGAGCAGGTGTTGCGCGTGGTCTGCGCGCTGGAGGCCAAGTCCCTGGTCGTGAGGGTGCGGGGGGACGAGCCGCGCGGCAGGGCACGCTTTCGGCAGTTGAGTGCCATACGGGCCTACGGGATGGCGCGCCTCGCGGCAGCCGGGGAGCTGCAGGACACCTGGCACCGGGCGCTCGACTGGCTGGCCGGACGAGCCGCTGGGGCCGTCGCGGCGAAGACGTTCCCGGACACCGTCGAGGGGCCCCTCGACCAGGAGCAGGAGAACCTCGCGGCGGCTGTCGCCCGCTCCGCCTCGTGCGCCGACGCCCGGCACTTCCCGCTCGCGGTCGCGCTGGCCCGACTGCAGTACCAGCAGGAGCAGTTGACGGCCGCGCGCTCGCTGCTGTCGGGAGTGTGGCAGCAAATGCCGGACCACGAGGACCGTGTCGCGGCGTTGGCGTTGGCCGCGCGCTCGGCCTGTCTGCAGGACGACCATGCCGCGGCCCTCGCGTACGCCCAAGAGGCCGTGGCCGTCGGGCGTGCGGGGCGGCATCTCGCCAGGCTGGCCAATGCCCTGGACGCGCTGGCGGCCGCCCGGCTGTACCGGGGCGAGTTCGCCGACGCCGTCGCCGTCTTCACCGAGTGCCTCGATGTGGTCCGTACGCTCGGCCGTCCACTCGACCTCGCGCTCTGCCGGCACCATCTGGCCTGGGCGCTGCTCCAGACGGGCGGGACCGCACGGGCCGAGCAGCTGATGCAGGAGTGCCTGCCGGAGCTGGAAGCAGGAGCGCCACCGGGCCAGTTGACCGCCGCCCTGCACACCACGGGGGCGATCCGGCTGGCCCAGGGCGATCTGGACGCCGCCGAGCAGCGCTTCGCCGAGGTGCTGCTCATGGCGCCGCCCGGGGAGAGCTTCCATGCCCTCTACCCGCTCGAAGGGCTGGCCATCGTGGCGGCCGAACGCGGAGACCCGGAGCGGTCGCTACGGCTCTACGCGGCGGCCGCAGCGATGCGCCGCCGGATCGACACGGAGCCGGAAGCGCACTGGTGGGGGCAGGTGGAGGCGGCCGTGGCGCGGGTCAAGGAGCGGATTCACCCCGCCGGGGTCGGTGCGGCGATGGCGGCCGGCCGCCGGCTGCGGGGAACGCGGTTGGTCGCGTACGCGCTGCGCGGCACGCGGCTGAGCTCCGCCGGACGAAGTGGCGCTCGCGCGGCGCGCCCGGGCCGGGGCGTCGAGACCGAGGGACCCCCGCACCCCCCGCATCCTCCTCGGCTCCCGCTGACCGGACGGGAGTCGGCGGTCGCCGGGCTGGTCGCCGAGGGCATGACCAACCAGCAGATCGCCACGCATCTGGGCCTCTCCAAGAGCACCGTGGCCGGCCATCTGGACCGGGTCAGGGACAAGTGGGGAGTCAGGTCCCGTACGCAGATCGCCGTCCGGTTCGTCGGCCAGGCAGCAGACCGCCCCGAGCCCGACGCCTGACCGGACCGGAGCGGACACGGACCGGAGCCACTCCAGAACCCGTGCCGCCATCCCGGGGGGCTCGAAGGACCGAAAGGGCGCCGGCGTCCCTTCACCCCACCTCCTTGCCCCTCGCCCCCGTGCCCCCGCACCACCCATGGTTTCGTCACGCCGACAGCTCACCGGTCATCCGACCGATGCGGGCGCCGGCCCGACATCGGAGGCTGAGCGGGAGAGCGCACCCGACGGGCGGCCCGCCCTTCCCCTCAAAGGACGCCGGCACGGACAGCCAACCGCTGCCCGCCAGCCGTCACGTCAACTTCAGCCCACCACCGCTGCCCCGGCCGTCCCTCGCGGTCCGTCCCGTCGGGTGCCCCGTCAACGAGTCCCTTCCGGCAAGGAGATGCGATGCGGTACGACGACGACATGAGCCCGGGGCCTGCAACCGGCCCGCTGCCCGCGGCACGGGCAGACGGCGGGCAGGGAAGTTCGCGAAGGTCCTTCATCCGGTCCACTTCCGCGGGGGTGACCGCGGTGGCCCTCGGGGCGGGCGCGGCCGCCTCGACAGGCCCTGCGGCCGAGGCGGCGGAGGCGGGCCGGCCCGCGACGGCCCGCCGCGCTGCCCTCCCGCTCGCCGTCACCCCGGCCTGCTCGGGCCAGGAGACTCCGGCATCCATCGAAGGCCCGCTGTTCAAGCCCGACTCCCCCGCACGGGGCGACCTGATCACCCCGGCCACCCGCGGGGTGCGGCTCGACCTCAGCGGAGTCGTGTACGACACCTCCTGCACGCCGCTGCCCGAAACGCTCATCGAGTTCTGGCAGTGCGACGAGAACGGCGACTACGACACCTCGGGGTTCTCGCTGCGCGGGCACCAGTACACGGACAGCAGAGGCGCCTACCTCCTCCGCACGATCATCCCCCGGGACTACTGGGGTCGTTGGGGCCAACGGGCACCGCACATCCACACCCAGGTGCAGGCCCCCGGCGGGCCCGTGCTCGTCACCCAGTTGTACTTCCCCGACGACACCCAGGCGTACGGCAGGGACTTCGCCGCCCTCAACGCCGCCGACCGGCTGCTCAACCGCGCCTGCACCCTCAAGCTCACCGGGTCGGGGGACGGCCGCTACACCGGCACCTTCGACTTCGTGATCACCACCAAGGTCTAGCGAGCAGGAACGGCCCGCAACCGCCGCCATGTCCCGGCCCGTTCGCCCACCAGACAAGGAAGAGCCATGCCCTCGAACAACCCCCTGCTGCACAGGAAGCGTCGTCCCGTCCGGGTACCGCTGCTGGCAGCACTCGTCGCCGCCACCACGGCCACCGGCGCCCTGGTCCTGACCGGCCTGAACAGTGAACCCACCGCCGCCGCGGCCACCGCCGTTCCTGCCCCCTCCGCCCCCTCGTCGTCCCGTGCCGCACGCTGGCAGGCGACCCCCGTGCCCGTGAAGAAGGGCGATCTGACCGCCATTGCTGCGCTGAGCGACAAGCAGGCCTGGGCCGTGGGCTACCGGCTGAAGAGCGCCACCGCGCTCGAAGCCGTCGCACTTCGCTGGGACGGGGCATCCTGGACCCAGGAATCCACGCTGCCGGAGAACAGCTTTCCGCAGGCCCTGGCCGTCCGGTCGGCCGCCGACATCTGGGCGGTGGGCAGCGCGTCGGCCCACTGGGACGGCACCCGATGGACCGCACACCAGCTGGACCGTGATCCGGGCGGCCGGGTCGTACCCGACGCCGTGACCACGACGTCCGACGGAAAGGCCTGGACCGTCGGCCGAGCCATGGACCGGTCGGTCAAGGACGGCGTCCCGGCCATCCAGTCGTGGGACGGCACGAGCTGGCACCGGCAGCCCCTGCCCGACGTCGGCAAGGGCGAACTCAGCAGCGTAACGGCCGTCGCTCCGGACGACATCTGGGCCGCCGGCGCCGCCTATGCCACCGACGCCGCATCGCCGCAGACCGCACTGCTGCTGCACTGGGACGGCACCAGCTGGCAGCGCGTCACCGCCCCGGGCCCCCGGGAGTCCCACAACTGGATCGGCGGGATCACCGCGTTCGCCGCCGACGACGTCTGGGCGGTCGGCGGCAGCACGTCGGGCAGCACGGAACGTCCCCTCGCCGTGCACTGGAACGGCAGGACCTGGACAACGGCGAAGACACCGGACGTGGCGGACGGCCGCCTGCGCGCCGTCGGCACGTCGGGCGACGGCACCCTATGGGCGGCCGGCGGCAAGGGCGCCGCACCCGTGGCCCTGCGGTGGAACGGCAACACCAACCAGTGGGACAAGGCTTCCGTCCCGGACCTCGTCGTACGCAGCTTCACCACGGTGCCCAAGAGCACCACCCTCTGGGCCGCCGGAATCGCCACCCAAGGCGACCTCGTACCGGCGATCACCCGCCTGAAGGACTGAGCCGGCGGCGCACGGCCGCCTCTCGCACACCCTCACCACCGCGCACTCCTCGACCACGGCCGGGGTGGACAGGACCTCCCCGTCCACCCCGGCCGGGCCAGGACACCCCACCAGCATCGCCCTCCGGCAGCCGGCCGAAGTCGCCGGTCGCCTAGGCGACGCACACGTCAGTGCGCGATGCCGTCGATCAGCTCGCGGGCGCCCTGGCGGAGCAGGGCGACGGCCACGGAGGTGCCGAGTGTTTCCGGGGTGAGCGGGCCGGCCCATTCGTGGGCGTTGAGTACCGTTTTGCCGTCGGGGGTGAACACGCAGGCGCGCAGGGACAGTTCGCCGCGGCGGTCGGTCCTGGCGTAGCCGGCGATCGGGCTGTTGCAGTGGCCCTGCAGCACGTGCAGCAGCATGCGTTCGGCGGTGGTCTCCTGGAAGGTCCGGGGGTGGCCGAGGCCGCTGACCGCATCGATGGTGTCGGTGTCACCCTCCCGGCACTGGAGCGCCAGCACACCCGCGCCGATGGGCGGGCACATCTCGTCCACCGACAGGATCTGCGTGATCACGTCCGTACGACCGATGCGCTCCAGACCGGAGACGGCCAGCAGCAGCGCGTCCGCCTCGCCGGCGGCGAGCTTCTCCATGCGGCGGTTGGCGTTGCCGCGCATCGGCACGCACTGCAGGTGCGGATGGGAGGCGGCGAGCTGCGCGATCCGGCGGACCGAGGAGGTGCCGATCCGGGTGCCGTCGGGAAGTTGGTCGAGGGTGAGTCCGCCGGGGTGGATCAGTGCGTCCCGGACGTCATCGCGTTCGAGGAAGGCGGCAAAGGTGGTGCCGGCCGGCAGCGGGCGGTCGCCCGGGATGTCCTTGACGCAGTGCACCGCGAGGTCCGCCTCACCGGCCAGGAGCGCGGCGTCGACCTCCTTGGTGAACGCGCCCTTCCCCTCGACCTGGGAGAGGGCGCCCATCCAGCGGTCGCCGGTCGTCTTGACCGGGATGACCTCGGTGGCGATACCGGGATGGAGGGCGCCGAGTTCGGCGCGGACGCGCTCCACCTGGGCCAGGGCCATCGGCGAGTCGCGGGAGACGATACGGATGAGTTCAGGGGCGGACATGGGCCCACGATAGACCGTCAGGATCCCTACCACGGAGACCAGCGGGCCCCGTTCCGGCCGCGCTCCTCCGGCACTCGAGGTACGGTCCACCCATGTCCCGATCAGCCGAAGCCACATGCCCGTCGTCCGCCGTCGCCGCGGACGATCTCGACCGCGCCGTACAGCTCGCGGTGGCCGTACTGCAGACGGCGCCCCCCACCGGGTGGGACGGCAAGGCGGGGTCGCTGGAGTGGGACTGCTGGGAGACCGTCGAGCACCTCAGTGACGACCTCTTCGCCTACGCCGTGCAACTGGGCCCGCGAAGGCCGCCGTTGGAGGGCGCTGTGCCCTTCGTATGGCAGAGCCGGCGGCCCGGGGGCCCGGCGAACGCCGTGCACGCCGACCGCGCGGCAGGGCCTGCCGGGCTGCTGCAGGTGCTGGAGGCGAGCGGCGCCCTGCTGGTGGCCATGGTGCGTACGGCGTCGCCGCAGGTGCGGGCCCACCATGTGTTCGGGGTGTCGGACCCGGAGGGGTTCGCCGCCATGGGCACCCTGGAGACCCTGGTGCACACCCACGACCTGACGGAGGGGCTCGGGCTCTCCTGGAACCCGCCCGCCGACGTGTGCGCACGGGTGCTGGCCCGGCTGTTCCCCGATGTCCAGGAGGCCGCCGATCCGTGGCCCACCCTGCTGTGGGCCACGGGGCGCACCGAACTGCCGGGGCGTCCCCGCCGCACCGCATGGCGCTGGTACGGCAACGTTCAGGAGTAGGTCCCGGGGGAGGGTGAAGAGCGAGGGCGCGGGGCGAGAGGACTGTCGGCAGGTTCGGCGCGGCGCGCCGGGCAGTACGGTGTCCCCGGCCCCCACCCCCACCCACGACAGAGCCCAGGCCGGCGAATCACCGGCCTGGGCTTGTCCTGCGGATCCCGTGTCACCCGGGACGCCCAGGAGGAGAGTCCTCCCCGGCCTGGGCGTCCCGGACGGTCTCAGACGTGTCGGTACGAGGCGAGGTGGGCGAACACCACGATGTTGTCGACGTAGTCCTTGACCTTCCTGTCGTATGCACCACCGCAGGTGATCACGCGGAGCTGCGCGGTGGAGGCATCGGCGTAGACACGGTCGTTGGGGAACCGGGCCTTGCTGAAGGTCTCGACGGAGTCGACCCTGAAGGTCGCGATGATGCCGTCCTCGCGGGTGATGTTGATCGAGTTGCCGGGCTTGAGCGATTCGAGTTGCAGGAACACCGCAGGTCCGGTCTTGGTGTCCACGTGACCGGCGATGATCGCCGAGCCGCGCTCGCCCGGCGCCGCACCGTCCTTGTACCAGCCGACGAGGTTCCTGTCCCCCGCGGGCGGCGCATTGAGCTGCCCGGTCGGGCCGATGGTCAGCTGGGTGAAGGGTGCGTCCACGGCGATCTGCGGGATCGTCACCCGCTTCGGGGCGGAACGCGACAGGGCCAGATCGGGAACCGACGGGTCCGCGGAGGTGTGTGGTGAGACGGAGGACGCCACTGCGGGGCGTGTGGGGGGCTTGGGGTCCGCAGAGGTGTCCACGGAGTTGTAGACGAGGAGGGAGCCCAGCAGAAACGCTCCCGCGGACCACAGCAGGCCGCGGCCGACGGGGCGCGACGAGTAGGCGGTCCGGGATGGGTTCGCATTCGGCTGGGGCGACTGCTGGGCGGTCATGTGCAGGTGCCTTTCATGAACGGGGCGGCGAGACGTAGGGGCCGTCGGTAATGCAGTCGCCGCGGCCACCGTCCACGAGGAACGGTGGCCGCGACAGCGCAGCGGCCCCCGTATGGGGCAGCCGGATCAGGCCGCCGCAGCGCCCGAGCTGTTGCGACGACGCAGCATGTACGCACCGGCACCGAGACCACCGAGCATCAGCACGGAGCCGGCAGCCATGCCGCCACCGGTCGCCAGGCCGCCACCGCCGGTGTGGATGCCACCGTGCGGCCTGCGGTGCTCGCCACCGCCGCCGTAGCCGCCGCCGTCGTGGTCGCCGTAGCCGCCCTTGTCACGGCCGCCGTAGCCGCCGCCGTCGTGGTCGCCGTAGCCGCCCTTGTCACGGCCGCCGTAGCCGCCCTTGTCGCGGTCGCCGCCGCCGCGGCCGTGGTCGCGGTCGCGGTCGCCACGCCCGTGCTTGTCGTGGTCGTCACCGTAGCCGCTGCCCTGGTCCCAGTCGGCCACGACGACCTTGGCCATGGCGCCACCGCCGGTGTGGACACCGCCGCTCGGCCGTCGGTCGCCGCCGCAGTTGTCACGGCCCCAGCCGCCGCGGCCGTGGTCACGGTCGCCGTAACCGTTGCCGCCGCGGCCGTGGTCACGGTCACCGTAGCCGCCACGGCCGTTGTCACGGTCGCCGCCGCGCCCGTGGTCACGGTCGCCGTAGCCGCCGCGGCCGTTGTCACGGCAGTTGTCACGGCCCCAGCCGCCACGGCCGTGGTCACGGTCACCGTAGCCGCCGCGGCCGTGGTCACGGTCACCGCCGCGGCCGTGGTCACGGTCGCCGCCGCGCCCGTGGTCGCGGTCGCCGTTGCCGTTCCTGCCGTGGTCGTCGTTGCTGACGGAAGTAGTGCTGTCCGAGGCAATGTCCGCCGTGATCATTGCGTTCGCAGCGGGGGCGGAGATTGCGAGCGCCGCCGTAATGGCGGCCGAGGCGAACAGGGTGCGAGCAGTGCGCATGGGGACATGTTCCTTTCGGCGCGACTGCGAAGGCTGACTCTTTGCCGGCTCATCGGATCGCAGTGGCGACGTGATCACCGTCATCCTGATCGCGGCCTCGCACCACCGGAGAACGTCGCATTCG
>Ga0207426_1000826_pt1 | contig 33158 bp, 35 predicted proteins | sample AraplaMF_Cvi_mMS_FD_184265 | JGI IMG/M metagenome (GOLD analysis project Ga0207426, IMG submission 184265) | Arabidopsis root microbial communities from the University of North Carolina, USA - plate scrape MF_Cvi_mMS (SPAdes) (version 2) | ecosystem: Host-associated > Plants > Roots > Endosphere... | reverse complement strand
CGGTGCCCTTGAACTCTTCGAAGATGACTTCGTCCATGCGGCTGCCGGTATCGACCAGCGCGGTCGCGATGATGGTCAGCGAGCCGCCCTCCTCGATGTTGCGGGCGGCACCGAAGAAGCGCTTCGGGCGCTGCAGCGCGTTGGCGTCGACACCACCGGTCAGCACCTTGCCGGATGACGGCACCACGGTGTTGTAGGCGCGGCCGAGGCGGGTGATCGAATCCAGCAGGATCACGACGTCGCGGCCATGCTCGACCAGACGCTTGGCCTTCTCGATCACCATCTCGGCGACCTGGACGTGACGCACCGCCGGCTCGTCGAAGGTCGAGGACACGACCTCGCCCTTCACCGAGCGCTGCATGTCCGTGACTTCTTCCGGACGCTCGTCGATCAGCAGCACGATCAGATAGCATTCGGGATGATTGTGGGTGATCGAGTGCGCGATGTTCTGCATCAGCACGGTCTTACCCGTGCGCGGCGGCGCGACGATCAGGGCGCGCTGGCCCTTGCCGATCGGTGCGACGATGTCGATCACGCGTGCAGACAGGTCTTTCCGCGTCGGATCGTCGATTTCCATGCGGAAACGCTGGTTCGGAAACAGCGGCGTGAGGTTGTCGAAATTGACCTTGTGCTTGGCCTTTTCCGGGTCCTCGAAATTGAGCGTGTTGACCTTCAGCAGCGCGAAGTAGCGCTCGCCCTCTTTCGGGCTGCGAATGTGGCCTTCGATGGTGTCACCGGTGCGCAGGCCAAAACGGCGGATCTGCGAGGGCGAAACGTAAATGTCGTCTGGGCCGGGCAGGTAATTCGCATCGGGCGAGCGGAGGAAGCCGAAGCCGTCGGAGAGCACCTCGACGACGCCTTCGCCGACGATGTCGGTCTCGGCCAGCGAAAGCTGCTTGAGGATGGCGAACAGCAGCTCCTGCTTGCGCATGGTGCTGGCGTTCTCGACCCCATTCTCTTCCGCGAACGAGACGAGCTCGGCCGGGGTTTTCGACTTGAGGTCCTGGAGTTTAATTTCCCGCATTGGGGTGGTCCTGTGGGGTACCGAGAGAGAGGGGGGTGCGAGGAGGCTCTGAAATGCGGACGTGAGAAGATAAGGTCCGCAGGTCTGGCAAGGTTAAGTGCCGGTGGGGGCTTCAAACCTGATGCGGTGTCCGGCCTTCAAAGAAGCTCAGACACAACCACATCCGCCTGCGTTGGGTGGGATATCGATAATATAGAAAATCGCTTTCCCCTCCGCAAGCCGAAGCGCTGAGCTAATCGTCGCGCGGCCTGCCTAGAACGGCTTCACGATCACCATGATGACGATGAGAATCATCAGGACGGTCGGCACCTCATTGATAATCCGATAGAATTTCTGGCTCCGCGGGCGCCGGTCGGCAGCGAAATCCTTCAGCCAGCGGGAAAAAAAGCCGTGGACCGCAGACAGCGCCAGGACCAGTGCCAGTTTTACATGCAGCCAGCCAAACGTGAACCAATGGCCGGACCAGGCGAGAAACAGTCCGGCGAGCCAGGTCACGATCATCGCCGGATTGATGATCGCCTTCAGCAGCCGGCGCTCCATCACCTTGAACGTCTCGGACTGCTTCGAGCCGATCTCGGCTTCGCAATGATAGACGAACAGCCTGGGCAGATAGAGCATGCCGGCCATCCAGGAGATGACGGCGATCACATGCAGAGCCTTGATCCAGAGATAGACGTCTTCGAACATTTTCGCGACCCGGCTTGCTGCCCAGCGAAAGGAACTGGGGATAGTAAGAACTCGTTAAGGTCTCACACTGCACACATATCCGTCCGTAGCGCCTCCCTCAAATATAGAATCTTAGATTCTTAAGGTTTGAGTCTGAGTGACCGTGGATTGGACTCACGCAATTCCTTCCGCGAGTTCGCGCGCGCTTGTTCACATCCGTCAACATGTCCCGAGCGGGTCCGGTCCGTTCCGATAAGTCATCCGGACTCAACGGCTTGCGTGCGCCTGTCTTCAGCTTGTCAAAGGGGTTATCCGGACAATCCCGCTTCCCGCCCGCAGAGGCGCCGGACTTGTTCTGAGGGGCAGCGGTGTGAAGAAAATTGGCACTTGTCCCGTCCCTGGTGTCGCACATCCCTTTCCGAGGGGTTAAGCTCCACAGAAATCCACAAACTGCCCCGCCCTCATCCCAAGAGTTTTTGTGCCGACCTCGAACAATTATTTCCATCTTCACCTGGTCTCCGACTCCACCGGCGAGACGCTGATCACCGTCGCGCGCGCCGTCGCCGCGCAATACGCCAACGTGACGCCGGTCGAGCATGTCTATCCGTTGGTGCGGAGCCAGAAGCAGCTCGACCGGGTGCTCGACGAGATCGAGGAAGCGCCCGGGATCGTGCTGTTCACGCTGCTCGAGAAGGACCTGGTCGCCAGGCTCGAGGACAAGTGCAAGCAGATCAATGTTCCGAGCCTGTCGATCATCGGGCCGGTGATGCAGCTGTTCGAAGCCTATCTGGGCGCAGCGACCACGGGCCGCGTCGGTGCCCAGCACGTGCTCAACGCGGAATATTTCAAGCGCATCGACGCCTTGAACTACACGATGATCCATGACGACGGTCAGCATGTCGAAGGGCTCGACGACGCCGATGTCGTGCTGGTCGGGGTGTCCCGCACCTCGAAGACGCCGACGTCGATTTATCTCGCCAATCGCGGCATCCGCACCGCCAACGTGCCGCTGGTGCCGGGCATTCCCGTGCCCGCGCAACTGGAGACGCTGACGCGGCCGCTGGTGGTGAGCCTGCATGCGACGCCGGAACGCCTGATCCAGATCCGCCAGAACCGCCTACTCTCGATGGGGGCCGAATCCGGCAGCGACACCTATACCGACAAGCAGTCGGTCACCGAGGAGGTCGCGTTCGCGCGCAAGCTGAGCGCCAAGCACGATTGGCCGCTGCTCGACGTCACGCGGCGCTCGATCGAGGAAACCGCGGCGGCGATCATGAAGCTCTATAGCGATCGTCAGCGCAACCGGCCGTTGGACTAGACGCTGCGATGGGTTTGTGGCGCGGCAAAACTCCGCTGATCCTGGCCTCGCAGAGCAGCGCGCGCAAAATGCTGCTCGCCAATGCCGGACTGGCATTCGATTCCGTCACTGCTGATATCGACGAGCGCGGCATTCAGGCCGCATCAAAATTGTCGGACCCGCGCGAGATCGGCCTGCTGCTGGCGCGCGAAAAGGCCAAGGCAGTCTCCGCCCTTCATCCCGGAAGTTATGTGATCGGCGCCGACCAGACGCTGGCGCTCGGCAGCCGTCTCTTCAACAAGCCGGCCGGCCGCGCGCAGGCGCTGGCGCAACTGCGCGATCTCGCCGGCAACAGCCACGAGCTGAATTCCGCGGTCGCCGTGGCGAAGGACGGCAAGATTGTCTTCGAGGATTTGTCGGTGGCGCGCATGACCATGCGGCGGATGAGCGAGGCCGAACTGTCGGCCTATCTCGACGCCGCCGGCGACGCCGTTACCACCAGCGTCGGCGCCTATCAGCTCGAGGGCCTCGGCATCCATCTGTTCGAACGCATCGAGGGCGACCATTTCACCATTCTCGGCCTGCCGCTGCTGCCGCTGCTTGCGTTCCTGCGCAGCGAACAGCTAATTGCGGTGTAGATGCGAGAGAAGGCTGTGGCTTGATGCGGATCCTCGGACTGACCGGCTCGATCGGGATGGGCAAATCCACCACCGCGAAATTGTTCGCGGAGGCCGGTGTGCCTGTCTACGACGCCGATGCCGCCGTGCATCAGCTCTATGAGGGCGAAGCGGCACCGGCGATCGAGGCCGCCTTCCCCGGCACCACCGTGAACGGCAAGGTCGATCGTCCCAAGCTGTCGGCGCGCGTGGTGCACGATCCCGCCGCGATCAAGCAGCTCGAGCAGATCGTGCATCCGATGCTGGGCGCCTCCCGGCAAAAATTCTTTGCCGATGCGGAAGCCGCCAGGGCGCCGGTCGTGGTGCTGGATATCCCGCTGCTGTTCGAGACCGGCGGAGAGAAGCGGGTCGATGCGGTCGTTGTCGTCTCGACCTCGCCGGAACTCCAGCGCGAACGGGTGCTGGCGCGCGGCACGATGGACGAGGCCAAGCTCGATGCCATCATCGCCAAGCAGACGCCCGATGCCGAGAAGCGCAAGCGGGCCGATTTCGTGGTGGATACCTCACACGGACTTGAGCCGGTGCGCGCCCAGATCAAGGACATCCTGGCCGAGGTCGTTAAGATGCCGCAGCGGCGAGCCTGATTCGCCGGCTCACACGGCCTCTCACTTCTCCCCGGGATCATGCGCGAAATCGTCCTCGACACCGAAACCACCGGCCTCGATCCGCTCCGCGGCGATCGTCTGGTCGAAATCGGCTGCGTCGAGATCTTCAACCGCATGCCGACGGGACAGACCTATCACGTCTATATCAACCCCGAGCGGGACATGCCGGCGGAAGCGTTCGCCGTGCACGGGCTGTCGGCCGAATTCCTGTCGACCAAGCCACTGTTCCACGAGGTCGTCGACGCGTTCCTGGAATTCATCGGCGATGCGCCGCTGGTGATCCACAACGCCTCGTTCGACATCAGCTTCATCAATGCCGAGCTCGACAAGATCAAGCGCGCGGCGATCCCGCGCGAGCGGCTGGTCGATACGCTGCTGCTGGCGCGGCGCAAGCATCCGGGCGTGTCGAACCGGCTCGACGATCTCTGCTCGCGCTATTCGATCGACAATTCACACCGCACCAAGCACGGCGCGCTGCTCGACGCCGAGCTGCTCGCGGAAGTCTATGTCGATCTGGTGGGAGCGCGGCAGTCGCAATTGCTGCTGGCTTCGGACAGCGAAGAGATTCGCGTCAATGCCGCCGGCGATGCGCCGCGGCGACAGCGTTCAGTGCCGCTCGCGCCGCGGGTCTCGGATGCCGAGCGGGAGGCCCATCGGGCCTTCATCGCCACCATGGGCGAAAAGGCGATCTGGAACGAGTATCTCCCTCCTCCAGTCGCCCCTCCGGCTGGTTAAGCCCGTAAGGTCAGGCTTGAAGATCAGGCCTGGCCGGTCTGGCCACCCTGAGCGGCCATTTGCCGCTCCATGTTCTGGCGATAGAGACCGACGAAATCGACCGGGTCCAGCATCAGCGGCGGGAACCCGCCGTCGCGGACGGCGGTGGCGATGATCTCGCGGGCGAACGGGAACAGCAGGCGCGGGCACTCGATCATGACCAGCGGGTGCAGGTTCTCCTTGGGCACGTTGACGATCCGGAACACGCCGGCATAGGCGAGCTCGAACGAGAACATCACTTTACCGGCGGTCTCGGCCTTGCCCTCGACCGACAGCGTCACCTCGAATTCCTGCTCGCTGAGGTTATTGGCGCCGACATTGATCTGGATGTTGATCTGGGGCGGCTGGCCCTGCTGCTGCAGCGAGCTCGGGGCGTTCGGATTTTCGAACGAGAGGTCCTTGGTATATTGCGCCAGCACGTTGAGCTGGGGAGCCTGGGCCGCCTCGGGAGGGGTGCCGTTACCGTTGGTCATCAGAGTGTCTCCTTACCCGATTGGGGCTGAATTTCGCGGCGGTTGGCTAACATAGGGCTGCCTCATTCCACAAGGACGAACGGTCGCGGATCGGGTTTCCGGGCCGGGCCCACAACTGTGACGTTCACCCCGGCCTCCGGCCAAATCGCACGTTAAACGATTGAAGATGCGCGATTTCCGGGCAGGATCGGGTTTCCCCTTAAGCATAAAACGCGCTACACTCGGCGCTGTGCCAAAAGGCGCCATTGGCCGGGCAAGATTTCGTGCCTACATCCCACGGACCAGACGCGCGGCACCCGAAATGGTGATGTAGACTTGCCGTTCCCGTATGGAACGGTCTACTGGCCGGAACGATTTTCCCGGCAACGACCCTTCTAGAGAAGACCAGAAAGCGAATACGACGTGGACATCTACACCATCATCTTCCTGGCGTTGGCGGTCTTCATCTTTCTGAGGCTGCGCAGCGTGCTGGGGCAGCGCACCGGCAACGAGCGGCCGCCGTTCGACCGCACCGCCGCGCGCAATGCGCTGGGTGGTGCCCAGGACAACAACGTCGTGACCATGCCGGGCAAGGTGATCGACCAGGCCCCGCTGGCGCCGACGGCCGAGCCGACCCCGCCCTCCGATCGCTGGAAAGGCCTGACCGAGCCCGGCACGGCGCTGGCGCAGGGTCTCGATGCCATCGTCGAGAAGGATTCCACTTTCGACCCGCGCCATTTCATCTCCGGCGCCCGCGGCGCCTACGAGATGATCGTGCTGGCCTTTGCCAATGGCGACCGTCGTGCGCTGCGCGACCTGTTGTCGTCGGAGGTCTATGAAAGCTTCGACGCCGCGATCAAGGAGCGCGAGAAGAACGAGCAGAAGACCGAGACGCGCTTCGTCTCGATCGACAAGGCCGAGCTCGTCGGCGCCGAGATGCGCGACCGCACGGCCCAGCTCACGATCCGCTTCGTCTCGCAGATGATCTCGGCCACCCGCGACAAGGCCGGCAACATCGTCGACGGCAGCGCCGATACGGTCGCCGACATCACCGATATCTGGACTTTCGCCCGCGACACCACCTCTCGCGATCCGAACTGGAAGCTGGTTGGCACCGGAAGCGCGAATTAAGATACTCCTGAAGAACGGCGCGACGGCGCTCTGTGCGGGCCTCGTCGCGCTGTCATCGTTTTCGCTCGGCGCCGAGGCCGCACGGCGCCACTACCGCGGCCATCATCACCACATCCCGCAAGTGGCGGCTGCCCCGCCGCGGGCCTTGCCCTATCCGCAGCTCCCGCTGCCGTTCGAGATTTCAGGCGCGCAATATCTGCCGCTGGCCTGGGCCGACGTGAAGGGCTGGAGCGACGACAATCATCTCGCCGCCTACAAGACCTTTCGCGCCAGCTGCAAGTCGATCAATGCGCAAAACGGTGCGTCCGAGCCGAAGGCGCTTGGCGGCTCGTTGAGCGAACCTTGCCGGGTCGCCAAAACGCTCGAGCTCGGCGACGACGCCAAGGCAAAAACCTTCTTCGAGGAGAATTTCGCGCCGCTGCGCATCTCGCGTCTCGGCGAACCCGACGGTTTCGTCACCGGCTATTACGAGCCGGTGCTGGAGGGATCGCGGACGCAGACCGACGTTTTCAATGTCCCGGTCTATCGCCGGCCCTCGAACCTGTTCGTGCGCGGCTACAAGCAGGACTCCGTCAGCCTGCCCAACAAAGGCCCGGTCTATCGCAAGATCGGCCGCCGCAAGCTGGTGCCCTATTACGATCGCGGCGAGATCGAGGACGGCAAGATCGCGGGGCGCGGGCTGGAGATCGCCTGGCTGAAGGACCCGACCGATCTGCTGTTCGCGCAGATCCAGGGCTCGGCGCGGATCAAGTTCGACGATGGCGGCGTGGTCCGGCTGAACTACGACGCCTACAATGGCTATCCCTACACTGCGGTCGGGCGTGTCCTGATCGAGCGCGGCATCGTTCCGAAGGAAGAGATGTCGATGCAGAGGATCCGGGAGTGGATGGCGCAGAATCCTGACGGTGCCAAGGAGCTGCGCCGCCAGAACCGCTCCTACATCTTCTTCCGCGAGGTCAATCTCTCCGACAAGGACGAGGCGGTGGGCGCGCAGGGCATTCCGCTCACGGCCGGCCGCTCGATCGCGGTGGACAAGGCGCTGCACGTCTACGGCACGCCGTTCTTCATCGAGGGTGAGCTGCCGATCGACTCCGAGCGCTCGAAGACGCCGTTCCACCGCTTGATGATCGCGCAGGACACCGGCTCGGCCATCATCGGGCCCGCGCGCGCCGATCTCTATTTCGGCGCCGGCGCGGAGGCCGGCCGCGTCTCCGGGCGGCTGCGCCATCCCATGCACTTTGTCATGCTGGTGCCGAAAGGCCTCGATCCCAGCCTGCGTGCCGCGAAGTTGCCGGTGCCGGACCCCAGGCCCTCGGAGAAGATCGCAAAGCTGTTTCCGCAAACCGACCCGGCCAAGGCGGGGACGCCCGCTGTGGCAACAGCGCCGGGCAAGAACGAAACGGTTGCCACCGCCGGGCCTGTCCCGCTACCGGTGCCGCGTCCCGCGATCGAGCCCGCGCGCGAGCCGCGCCGGCCAGTGAAGAACCGTTCCCATCGGCAGCAATGAAACGCTCGTCCCGTCCGCCCGTGCTGGAGCCTCGCCCCTCGCCGCGCCGCCGCGCGCTGAGCGAGGACGAGCGCGAGCTGTGGGAGATTGTCGCCAAACAGGTCAAGCCGCTCAGGAAGCATCGCGTGGCGAAGGCGCATGCCACCCCGCCCGCCGGGCCTTCGCCCGTGACGCAAACGAGCCGGCCATCGCCGACGGTGAGGCCCGTTGCCGCCGCGCCAGCGCCGCGTGTCGCAAAGCCGGCGGTCCCGCCGCTGGCGCCGCTCGGCAAGCGCGAGCGCACAAAACTGTCGCGCGGCCGCAGCGAGATCGAGGCGCGGCTCGATCTGCACGGCATGACCCAGATGCGCGCCCATCGCGCCCTGACCGGTTTCCTGCACCGCGCCCATCATGACGGCCTGACCTTCGTGCTCGTCATCACCGGCAAGGGCAAGAGCGGCGGCGAAAGCGGCGTGCTGCGCCGCCAGGTGCCGGAATGGCTCAGCCTGCCCGAATTCCGCGCCTTCGTGGTCGGCTTCGAGACCGCCCATATCGGCCATGGCGGCGAGGGCGCGCTGTATGTGCGGATCAGGCGGGCGCGGTTTTAGAACGGCCGCACGATTCCGACGCGCGGGATTAAGGTGATGATCAAGCCGAAGATATTGGTCTTCTGATCTCCCGCCGGAATCAACGGCACCTCGCGCTTGGCCGGCAGCATCCTCACTGCATGCAGGATCAGGATCATGCAGACCGCCCAGTTCGAGATCCAGCGCGAATAGTCGAACACCATCGCGAACATCACGAGATAGGCGAGGCTGATGCCTGTTAGCGCCGCGATGACGAGGCGGCGGTGCGCCTCGCTCGCGAGCGCGCCGATCAGCTTCGCGAAGACGCGCCAGAGCGGCGTGTGCAACCAGATCAGCAGTGCGAACACGGGCACGCCGAGGATGTTGTGCGGCAGCCGGCCCCAGGTGTCCGCAATCTCCTTCGCCAGCGGCTGGTACCAGATATAGGCGAATTGCAAGAGATCGGTCCGCGAGGGATCGGCCATCCGGCTCCTCAGATAGGCGACGAAGTCCGCCTCGGGAATCGGCATCGTTCCCAGGAATTGCGCGGCGAAGAACAGGGCCGAGACGATGGCGAGGGCGATCACGCCGAATGCGACATTGCCGCGATGGCAGCCGTAGCCGAGGTAATGCCTGATCACGACGATGGTGATGATGGTCGGCACGTACATCAGGAGATGGATGTGGTGGATCAGCACGAGCGCGATCGAGAACAGCGCGGCCGTCGCCACGAACAGCAATGAGCCCGCCGGCATCAAGAGCAGGACGATCGCCAGCGCGCAGCCATAGATGTCGAAATGGCCGAGCGTGTGCATGAAGTTCTTGAGGAAGAACGGCGAGCCCGCGGTGAAGACGAACAGCGGCAGCGTCCTCGCGGTGAAGCCGAACGTTTTCTGGAACAGTCTTGCGTACAGCCCCGCTGTCACCAGCCACGCCACCCCGCCGAGCGCGAACACCAGCCAGACCGGCACCTTGTCGGTGAACAGCGCGACGATTGCCCCGATCAGCGCGCGCTTGATGAAGCCGAGATGGTAGTCGACGAGGAGATGGATGTAGGGGACGTAAGGCGGCAGCTGGATCTTGTGAACGAACACGCCGGCGATGACAGCGGCATTGATCGCGAGCAGCAGGCGCCAGGGGTTTTTGCGGAGATCAGCGAGCACGTGGCACCCGGCGCGCGTCAACCACCGCCGTCGTCCCGGCGAAGGCCGGGACCCATAGCCACGAATGTTCGTTTTGAGGCAACGCTGGCGCCGTTATCTTTTCTACGATGACCGTCACGGAGTATGGGTCCCGGCCTTCGCCGGGACGACGGCAGCATAGATAGCGCGAGCTCAGCGAATTACAAAATAAACCGGCTCAGATCGGCGTTCTTGGCGAGGTCGCCGACGTGCTTCTGCACGTAATCGGCATCGACCCGGATGGTCTCGCCGCTGCGGTCGGGGGCGGTGAAGGAGATTTCGTCCAGCACCCGCTCCATCACGGTCTGGAGCCGCCGCGCGCCGATGTTCTCGACGGTGGAGTTGACGGCGACCGCGACGTCGGCCAGCGCGTCGATAGCGCTGTCGGTGATGTCGAGCGTCACGCCCTCGGTCTGCAGCAGCGCGACATATTGCTTGATCAGCGAGGCCTCGGGCTCGGTCAGGATGCGGCGCATGTCGTCGCGGGTCAGCGCCTGCAACTCGACGCGGATCGGCAGGCGGCCCTGCAATTCCGGCAGCAGGTCGGACGGCTTTGCGACGTGGAAGGCGCCGGAGGCGATGAACAGGATGTGGTCGGTCTTCACCGCGCCGTGCTTGGTCGAGACCGTGGTGCCCTCGATCAGCGGCAGCAGGTCGCGCTGCACGCCCTCGCGCGAGACGTCGCCCGCAGCGCGGCCTTCGCGTGCGCAGATCTTGTCGATCTCGTCGAGGAACACGATGCCGTTGTTCTCGACCGCGCTGATCGCCTCGAGCGTGAGCTGCTCGGTGTCCAGCAGCTTGTCGGATTCCTCGTTGACCAGGATCTCGTGCGAGCCCTCCACCGTCAGCCGCCGCGTCTTGCTGCGGCCGCCGAGCTTGCCGAAGATGTCGCCGATCGAGATCGCGCCCATCTGCGCGCCCGGCATGCCCGGGATCTCGAACATCGGCATGCCGCCGCCGGAGGACTGCGTCTCGATCTCGATTTCCTTGTCGTTGAGCTCGCCCGCGCGCAGCTTCTTGCGGAAGGATTCCCGCGTCGCCGAGCTCGAATTGGCGCCGACCAGCGCGTCGAGCACGCGCTCCTCGGCGGCGAGCTGCGCGCGCGCCTGCACGTCCTTGCGCTTCTTCTCGCGCACCTGGGCGATCGCGACCTCGACGAGATCGCGCACGATCTGCTCGACGTCGCGGCCGACATAGCCGACCTCGGTGAATTTGGTCGCTTCCACCTTCAGGAACGGCGCGTTCGCGAGCTTGGCCAGACGCCGCGCGATCTCGGTCTTGCCGACGCCGGTCGGGCCGATCATCAGGATGTTCTTCGGCAGCACCTCTTCGCGCAGGGAGCCTTCGAGCTGCTGCCGGCGCCAGCGGTTGCGCAGCGCGATCGAGACGGCGCGCTTGGCATCACCCTGGCCGACGATGAAACGGTCGAGTTCGGAAACGATTTCGCGGGGAGAGAAGTCTGTCATGGGACCTTAGCTAGGGTCAGAAGCGGGCCGGGACAAGCCGCTTTTTTCGGCCGTCAGATGATCGGCGGACCTGATTGCCATTGTTTCACGGCTTCGATCGGATGGATCAGCATCAGGATATTCAGCGTCAGATTGTCGCGAATATGGAGCGCCAGCATGATCTCGAAGGCGAGGCCGAGCAGGACGGTCACCGACACTGGCAGCACGCGCGCGGCGAGGAACCCGAGCATCATGGCCAGATTGTCAGAAACCGAATTGACGATGCTGTCGCCGAAATAATCCAGCGAGATCGTGCCGGCGCGGTAGCGCTCGATGATGAAGGGCGAGTTCTCCACGATCTCCCAGGCGCCCTCGATCAGCATCGCGATGATCAGACGGGCGGGCCAGGAGAGTTGCAGGAACGGCAGCCGCACGAACAGCAGCCAGGTCAGGCCGTAGAACAGGAAGCCGTGCAGGATGTGCGAGAAGGTGTACCAGTCGGCGATGTGCTGCGAATTCTCCGAGCTGTTCACCACGCCGTGCCAGAGTTTGACATAGCCGCAGGTGCAGATCGGCACGCGCCCCATCGCGAACAGGATCGCTGCCTGCAGCGCCAGCAACGACAGCGCGATGCCGGCCCAGCCGAGCGGCGGAAATGCGGCCTTGCTCTCGCGTGCGTGAACCAGCGTCATGGTTCGCGCACCATCAACAAGGCCGGCCCGTCCGGCGTCTCGACCATGCGGTCGCGGACGAAGCCGGCTTTCTCGTAGGCGCGCAGAGCCCGCGCATTGAGCGGATCGGGATCGGTGACCATGCGCGGCAGGCCGTGCCGGAAGCCCTCATCGACAAACTGGCGGATGAACGCCGAGCCGTGACCGCGCCCGATCATGTCGCTCTCGCCGATGAACTGGTCGATCCCACGCGTGCCCCCCGGTTGCGGCCCGAAGCCCGTATTCCAGGCGGTCAGGCGGTAGCACTGAAGATAGCCGAAGGGCTTGTCGCCGGACAACACGATGAACTGGTCCATCGCCGGCTCGTCGAGATCGCCGCTCACCAGCGCGAACTGCTCGTCTGGATCGCCCCACCACTCCCGCACCTGCGCCTCGCCCAGCCACCGCCGGATCAGCGGCAGGTCGGCCGCTGTCATCGGGCGGAAGGTGTAGGCGGCGGTCATCTAGCGGCCAAGGCGGTGCTGCGCTCCCTCTCCCGCTTGCGGGAGAGGGTTGGGGAGAGGGTGTCTCTGCAACGGGACAGTCCCTGGGTGGAGAGAGCCCCCACCCGGCGCTTCGCGCCGACCTCCCCCGCAAGCGGGAGAGGTTGCACCGAGCGCAGGGCTAGGCCTTGGGACAAAGGACGCTCCGGCCTACCCGCTTGCCAAGCTCTCGATGGTCAGATTGCGGTTGGTGTAAACGCAGATGTCGGCGGCGATGTCGAGGGAGCGGCGGACGATGGTCTCGGCGTCCTTGTCGGTGTCGAGCAGGGCCCTGGCGGCCGCCAGCGCGTAATTGCCGCCGGAGCCGATCGCCATGACGCCGGCCTCGGGCTCCAGCACGTCGCCGGTGCCTGTGAGCACCAGGGAGACATCCTTGTCGGCCACGATCATCATGGCCTCCAGCCGCCGGAGGTAACGGTCGGTGCGCCAGTCCTTGGCGAGCTCCACCGCCGCCCGGGTCAGCTGCCCCGGATATTGCTCGAGCTTGGACTCCAGCCGCTCAAACAGGGTGAAGGCGTCGGCGGTGGCGCCGGCGAAGCCGCCGATCACGTCGCCCTTGCCGAGCTTGCGGACCTTTTTGGCGTTGGACTTGATCACGGTCTGGCCGATCGAGACCTGGCCGTCGCCGCCGATCACCACCCTGCCGTCCTTGCGGACCGTCAAAATCGTGGTGCCGTGCCAGCCGGGGGAGCTGTTCTGGGAATCCTGCATGAAATACCTCGTTGCCCGGCCTGATTTAGGCGGTCGAGAGCAAGGGGACAACCTGGGGCATAACGGGCCGTTCCGGGCCGAATTTCGCTCACCATAGGCAGAAGTAGAGGCCCCGCCAGCCGTTCCCGCAGTAGCGAAGGTGTCATTTGGCTGTTAATAGACTGGCGTTTTCGGCTCCGAGCATGACCCGGAAAAGTGGGTACCGGTTTTCCGAGAGGGTCAGGCTCAAACGAAGGTGAAAGCCAGCTTTCAATGCGCACCGCGACGATCAAGCGCAAGACCAAGGAAACCGACATCGAGGTCTCCGTGAACCTCGATGGATCCGGCGTGGCTGATATCGCGACCGGCATCGGCTTTTTCGACCATATGCTCGATCTCCTCGCCCGCCATTCCCGCATCGACCTCACGGTCAAGGCGGTGGGCGATCTGCACATTGATTACCACCATACCACCGAAGACACCGGCATCGCGCTCGGCCAGGCGGTCAAGCAGGCGCTCGGCAACATGGCGGGCATCACCCGCTATGCCGGCGTGCACATGCCCATGGACGAGACGCTGTCGCGCGTGGTCATCGACATTTCGGGCCGCCCGTTCCTGGTGTTCAAGGCCGACTTTCCCCGCGACAAGATCGGTGAGTTCGACACCGAGCTGGTGCGCGAGTGGTTCCAGGCCTTTGCCATGAACGCCGGCGTGACTCTCCACGTCGAGACCCTATATGGCGATAACAGCCATCATATCGCCGAGTCCTGCTTCAAGGGTCTGGCGCGGGCGTTGCGCACCGCCGTTGCGATCGATCCGAAGGCGGCGGGCGAAATCCCGTCCACCAAGGGCTCGCTCGGCGGCTGACATCTTCGTTTTGCGGCGAACGCCGCCGGCGGCATCACTGAATTTAGAGAGCGGGGCATCACCATGCCTGTCTACACAGTTCATGCTCCCTTCCCTGGCGGAGCCGATCTGCGCGCGACCGACAAATTCGTCTTCGTGCGCGACGGCTTCCATTTCTGGGCGATGATCTTCGGCCCGTTCTGGCTGCTGTGGAACCGGCTGTGGCTCGTGCTGATCGGCTGGCTGATCTTCATGGCCGCCTTCCATGCCGGCCTCTCCAGCCTCGGCATCGGCCGCAGCTCGATCTTCTTCGCCGATATCGTCATCGCGCTGCTGATGGGCCTCGAGGCCTCCAGCCTGCGGCGCTGGACCCTGTCGCGCGGCAAGTGGCGGCAACTCGACATCGTCGTCGCCGACGACCATGACACCGCCGAACGCCGTTTCTTCGAGCGCTGGAGCCAGAAGCAGCACGGCATCGTCAACGATCAATGGGCGGTCGACCGCGGCGGCCCGCCGCCGACCCGCGGCACGCCGGGCCAGCAGTTTTCGAACCCGCCGCCGATTCCGGCCGGCGGCATCATTGGATTGTTTCCAGAACCGGGAGGGTCAAGATGAGCGTCGCCATCATCGATTACGGTTCCGGTAACCTGCATTCCGCCGCGAAAGCCTTCGAGCGCGCCGCGCGCAGCCTGGAAAATCCGCAAAAGGTTTTCGTCACCAGCGATCCGGACCAGGCCTATGAGGCCGACCGCTTGGTGCTGCCGGGCGTCGGCGCCTTTGCCGATTGCCGGCGCGGGCTCGATTCCGTCAACGGCATGGTCGAGGCGATCACCGAGGCGGTGCGCGTCAAGGCGCGGCCCTTCTTCGGCATCTGCGTCGGCATGCAATTGATGGCAAGCCGCGGCAAGGAGCACGTCATCACCGAAGGCCTGAACTGGATCGGCGGCGACGTCGAGAAGATCACGCCGCGCGACGAAAGCCTGAAGATCCCGCACATGGGCTGGAACACGCTCGAAGTGCTGCGCGAGCATCCGGTGCTGAACAGGCTGCCGCTCGGTCCCAAGGGCCAGCACGCCTATTTCGTGCACTCCTATCACCTCAATCCCGCCAGCGAGGCGGATGTGCTGGCGCGTGCCGATTACGGCGGGCCTGTCACCGCGATCGTCGCGAAGGACACTGCAATCGGCACTCAATTCCACCCCGAGAAGAGCCAGCGTTTCGGTTTGGCCCTGATCTCGAACTTCCTGCGATGGAAACCGTGATTCTCTTTCCTGCGATCGACCTCAAGAACGGCCAATGCGTGCGCCTCGAGCAAGGCGACATGGCGCGCGCAACCGTGTTCAACCTCAATCCCGCGGCGCAAGCGCAGAGCTTCGTCGAGCAGGGATTTGAGTATCTCCACGTCGTCGATCTCGACGGTGCCTTTGCCGGCAAGCCGGTGAACGCCGAGGCCGTCGAGGCGATGCTGAAGACGATCAAGATCCCGGTGCAACTCGGCGGCGGCATCCGCGATCTCAAGACCGTCGAAGCCTGGCTCGCCAAGGGCATCACCCGCGTCATCATCGGCACTGCCGCGGTGCGCGACCCTGAATTGGTGAAGTCCGCGGCGAAAAAGTTTCCCGGCCGCGTTGCGGTCGGGCTCGACGCGCGCGACGGCAAGGTCGCAGTCGAAGGCTGGGCCGAGACCTCGCAGGTCACGGTGCTGGAGATCGCCAAGCGATTCGAGGATGCCGGCGTTGCCGCCATCATCTTCACCGACATCGCGCGCGACGGCCTGCTCAAGGGCCTGAACCTCGATGCGACCATCGCGCTGGCCGACGCCATCTCGATCCCCGTGATTGCCTCCGGCGGCCTCGCCTCGATCGAGGACGTCAAGGCGATGCTGACCCCGCGCGCGAAAAAGCTCGCCGGTGCCATCGCCGGCCGCGCCCTCTATGACGGCCGGCTCGATCCCGCCGCCGCCCTCACCCTGATCCGCAACGCGCGCGCGCCCGGGAGCTGACACATGTTCAAGGTGCGCGTGATCCCCTGCCTCGACGTCAAGGACGGCCGGGTCGTCAAGGGCGTCAACTTCGTCGATCTCAGGGATGCCGGCGACCCCGTCGAAGCCGCGATCGCCTATGACGCCGCCGGTGCCGACGAGCTCACCTTCCTCGACATCACCGCGACCCACGAGAACCGCGGCATCATGCTGGACGTGGTCCGGCGCACGGCCGAGGCCTGCTTCATGCCCGTCACCGTCGGCGGCGGCGTGCGCAAGGTGGACGACATCAAGACGCTGCTGCGCGCCGGCGCCGACAAGGTCTCGATCAACAGCGCGGCGGTGTCGCGGCGCGAGTTCGTCAAGGAAGCTGCCGAGAAATTCGGCGAGCAGTGCGTGGTGGTCGCGATCGACGCCAAGCGGGTCAAGCGCGCGGGCGGTGGCGAGCGCTGGGAGATCTTCACCCATGGCGGCCGCAACTCCACCGGTATCGACGCCATCGAATATGCCCAGGAGGTTGTCTCGCTCGGCGCCGGCGAAATCCTACTCACCTCGATGGACCGCGACGGCACCCGCCAGGGCTTCGACATCCCGCTGACCCGGGCGATCGCCGACAGCGTTCCCGTTCCCGTGATCGCCTCGGGCGGCGTCGGCAATCTCGACCACCTCGTCGACGGCATCCGCGACGGCCACGCCACGGCCGTGCTGGCGGCCTCGATCTTCCACTTCGGGGAATTCACCATCCGCGAAGCCAAGGAGCATATGGCCCGGCGCGGGCTGCCCATGCGCCTGGATGCCTGACGACTCCGCTTCATAAAAATGCTACACAGGCCGGTGGGACCGGCTCGTTCAGCCGGACGTGTTTTGAGTGCTCTCTATGCCGCGTTTCACGATCCACGACCTGGCCGAGACCATTGACGCCCGCGCGGCGTCCGGTGGCGAGGCCTCCTATACCCGCAAGCTCCTCGACAAGGGCGCCGAGCATTGCGCCAAGAAGTTCGGCGAGGAAGCAGTCGAAACCGTAATCGCAGCAGTCGAAAACGATCGCGCGCATCTGATCGCCGAGAGTGCCGACCTGCTCTATCATTTCCTTGTCCTGCTCAAGGCCCGCGGCGTAAAGCTGGAAGAGGTCGAAGCCGCGCTGGACAAGCGGACGAACATGTCAGGGTTGGAAGAGAAAGCGTCGCGCAAGAGCGGCAGCTAGCCGAGGTGGAGAGGTCGCGTCATGGATATCCGCGCACCCGAGCAGCAATATAATCCATACCGCGTTTATACGCGCGAGCAGTGGGCGCGTTTGCGCGACGATACGCCGATGACGCTGGAGCCTGGTGAGTTCGACCGGCTTCGCTCGCTGCACGATCGCCTCGATCTCAAGGAAGTCGAGGACATTTATCTGCCGCTGTCGCGCCTGCTCTCGATCTATGTCGATGCGATGCAGCGGCTGTATTACGCGGAACGCCAGTTCCTCGACATCCGTGACCGCAAGGTCCCCTACATCATCGGCGTCGCCGGCTCGGTCGCGGTCGGAAAATCCACCACGGCCCGTGTGCTTCAGGCCCTGCTGGCGCGCTGGTCGCCGCGGCCGAAGGTCGAGCTGATCACCACCGACGGATTTCTTTACCCGAAGGCGCTGCTCGAGCAGCAAGGCATCTTGCAGAAGAAGGGCTTTCCCGAGAGCTATGACCTGCCGCTGCTGCTTAGCTTTCTGTCCGACATCAAATCGGGCCGCCGTCACGTGCGCTCGCCGGTCTACTCGCATCTGACCTACGACATCGTGCCGAACGAATGGGCGGAGATCGACCAGCCAGACATCCTGATCGTCGAGGGCGTCAATGTGCTCCAGACCGGCAAGCTGCCGCGTGACGGTAAGGCGGTGCCCGTCGTCTCCGACTTCTTCGATTTCTCGGTTTATATCGACGCCGACGAGGCGGCGCTGCGGCGCTGGTACATCAAGCGCTTCCTGGCGCTGCGTGATACCGCGTTCACCGATCCAAGATCCTACTTCAATCGCTATGCGCTGCTGTCGGACGAGGAGGCCACCGCCACCGCCACCGCGATCTGGGAGCGCACCAACCTCGCCAATCTCGAGGACAACATCTTGCCGACGCGCCCGCGTGCGACGCTGATCCTGAAGAAGGGCGCGGATCACGCGGTGGAGAGCGTGGCGCTCAGGCGGCTGTAGCTTCCCGGAACGGGCATAAGCACATCACTTGCCGGCGCTGGCCATCCAATCCGCGGGCTTGATGCGCCCCGCAAAGCTGGCGGGTCCGGTGCTGTTGGCCCGGTAAACGAAAGCCTCGCCTTCCTGCACGTCGCCGGCGTCCTTGCCGAAGGCATCGGCGATGTTCGTCTTGTGGGTGACCAGGAACGTGTTGGTGCCTCCTAGCGGAGATGTATCGACGAGCTGACGCACGGCCTGTCCGGCCTTTGCATTGGCGCCGGCCGGGTTTGCCATTCCCGATGCGCTGGCATTACTGCTGTCCGTCAGCGCATCGACCGGCTTGACCTCGTGGCCGGAGATCAGCTTGCCGGCCTCGATCGCGCGGTTCAGCCGGCTGGTGTAGACCTCGCCGATCGGGATCGCGAGCGCCTTGACCGCCGCCCCGATCTGGCGGGCCGTGTCCCTGCCCTTGTCACTGAGCTGACGCTGGGCGCTCATGTCGTCGAACCTGTAGGGGTAGACATCCTTTTGGCTGTCATCAGTAGCGGTGTGCCGGAACACCAGCACGTAGCCGCCATGCCTCAGCGATGAGATGAGTTCCGGCGTATCGGCCGCGGCGCTCCGGGAGAGGCCGGCGAGAAGGACAATGATCGCGAGGCGCAAAAGCATACTCATGCGCAACATCCGCCATGCAATGCCCCGGAGGATCGTGGCGCGCCGTGCCGTCGATTTCAATTGTCGATTGCCGGTCGAGATCAGGTTATCGTGAAGTTGTGGATCAGGTGCCGTAGTGCCGTAGGGTGGGCAAAGGCGCGAAGCGCCGTGCCCACGGCCTGTGCGAGTTATCAAACGATGCGTGGGCACGTTGCGCTTTGCCCACCCTACGATATCTGTGCTTGGGGCACGTCTGTCCCCACATCGTCATTGCGAGCGCAGCGAAGCAATCCAGAATCCCTCCACGGAGGCAGTCTGGATTGCTTCGTCGCAAGAGTTCCTCGCAATGACGGCGGAGCGATCGCGCGGGCTACACCGCCAGATGCCGCGACCCAGCCAATCCCGCCAGCGCCTCGTCCAGCTTCTCGCGATCCAGCGGCTTGATCAGAAACCCGTTCATGCCGGCCTCGAAGCACGCATAGCGATCCTCCACCAGCGTGTTGGCCGTGAGCGCCAGGATCGGCGTGTGCCGGCCGCCGATGGCGGCTTCATGCGCGCGGATGCGCTTTGTCGTCTCGATGCCGTCGAGCTGCGGCATCTGGATGTCCATCAGCACGAGATCATAGGGCGTGCCGGCCGAGCTGGCTGCGAGCCAGGATTCCAGCGCGGCCTCGCCGTGGACGGCGATGACGACGCGGTGGCCGAGCTTGGTCAGCAGCGAGCGCATCAACAGCGCGTTGATCTCGTTGTCCTCGGCGACGAGGATCGAGAGCCCCTTTGCCGGTGCCGCGCTGGCGGACTCGGCCGGCGGCTCCGGCGCGAGGTCGGGCGAGGCGACCTCCGGCGTCAGCGCGAGGCGTGCGGCGAGCGAGGCCGCGCGCAGCGGCTTGACCAGGAAGCCGGTGAAGCCTGGCGAAATCTTCTCGTGGCGCGAGCTCGACGTCAGCAGCACCAGCCGTTGCGGCGCATGCGCGCGGGCGGCGTCACCCAGCCGGTCGGCGATGGCCGAACCAATGCTGCGATCGACCAGCACCGCGTGCCATGAGCGTTCCGGCAGCAGCGCTTCCGCGGCCGTGGCGTCGCTCACGAGGCAGGTCTGTCCGCCCCAGCGCTCCAGGCGCCGCGCGATCAGCGAGGCCTCGATGCCCTCGGCAACGAGGAGCACCGATTTGCCGGTGAGATCGGGGCTCGGGAAGGCGGTCTGTCCCGCGTTTCCTTGCGACGGCGCGAGCGGCACCGCGACCTCGAAGGTCGCGCCCTTGCCCGGCTCGCTCGTGAGCGTGATGCGGCCGCCCATGCGCTTGACGATGCGCTCGCTGATGGCAAGGCCGAGGCCGGTGCCGCCATAGGTGCGCGCGACGCGCTCGTCGGCCTGCTCGAATTCGCGGAAGATGCGCTGCTGCGCCTCCGGCGGGATGCCGATGCCGGTGTCGCGGACCAGGAAGCTGATCTCGTTCGGCCAGATGCCGGGCTCGACGATCAGCGCCACGCCGCCGTGAGCGGTGAACTTGATGGCGTTGCCGGCGAGGTTGAGCAGCACCTGGCGCAGCCGCGCGGCATCGCCGACGATCTCGAGCGGCAGGCGCTCGTCGACATAGGCGGCGATCTCGAGCTGCTTGGCCTGCGCGCGCGGCGCCAGCAGCTCGGTGATCTCCTCGATCAGGGTCGAGAGCGCGAACGGGCGCTGCTCGAGGTCGAGCTTGCCGGCCTCGATCTTGGAATAGTCGAGCAGCTCCTCGATCAGCGCCATCAGCGCTTCGCCCGAGGTCTTTACCGCCCTCGCATAGGTCGCCTGCTCCGGCGTCGGATGGGTGTCGAGCAGCAGGCCGCCCATGCCGATGATGCCGTTCAGCGGCGTGCGGATCTCGTGCGAGGCCATCGCGAGGAAGCGGGACTTGGCGCGGTTGGCGGCGTCAGCCTGGTCGCGCGCCTCCGACAGCGCGCGCTCGGTCTCGGTGCGGTCGGTGACGTCGCGCCCGACGCTCTGCAACTCGGCCGGCTGCCCGGCATCGAGCCGCACGTATCCTTCGCGCCAGGCGATCCAGCGCGCGCCGAGCGGCGTCGTGATCTTCTGGTCGTGGATGCGGGTGCCGTTGCTTTCGCGGGCGCTGTCGCCCTGCTCCACCACGTCGAAATCGAAGCGCGTGCCGACCAGCGCGCTGCGCGCCTGTCCGGCCAGCGCGCAATAGGCGTCGTTGGCGAAGGTGATGCGGCCCTGATGGTCGCGCAGCACGATCAGATCGCCTTGCTGCTCGAACAGGCTGCGGGCACGTTCTTCCGCTTCCTTCAGCTCCCAATTGCGGTCGATCAGCGCCTCGTTATGGGCGGCCAGCGTGCGCATCCGCTTGTTGACGAAACGAAGCCGCATGCTGAGCGTGGCAAGGCCGAGGCAGGCGAAGGCGAACAGGAAGCTCGCGCCGATCGCGAATGCATTGGGATCGTAGCCGGAATTCTCGGAGCGGCTGCCGGACACGAAGCCATAGGCGCCGCCGAACGTCGCCGAGAAGATCATGAAGGAGCGGATCGCGAACGCGATCCTGGGATGCCGCCGCCTGAAGCGGCGCATGCGCACCTTGATCCGGAACGTCCGACCCATCGCCACCGATCCCGACCCTTTCCCCAGACCCCCTGTGATCGCCGACGATCTCCCGCCGACCTTGCGAACAGCTTGAGGCTTCGGTTCAGCCTCCAAACAAGGCTAACGAGGTGTTAACGCCCCAGAGCGAGGCACTCAGAGCGAGGCGGCCTGGAAGGGACGGCGGCCGTCGTGAGCGCCGACGATCAGCGCCGCGGCCTCGCGCTGCGAGAACGTCTTCGAGCGCACATAGATGCGGTAATCAGCGGGGCCGTCGGTCGAGAGATAAATCACCGGGCCGCCATCGACCGGCTGCGCGGCGATGGTGATGAGGCGATTTGCCGGATTGGCCTGGCAGGAATCGGTTTCGGAACCGAGGCCGTCGTCCACCACCGCGAAGTCGGCGGCATCCGCATCCTCGGTGATCTGCACCTTGACGGTGGCCCGCGTCGGATCGTCGGTGAAGGCGACATGGACGCCGGCGGTCCAGAACAGCGATGTCAGCTCGACGGAGGTTTCACCGAGGGCGATGCAGGGATGCGAGACCGATCCGATCTCGCCGCGGGCAAACGCGGCTGCCGCCAGCAGGGGAACAACGGAGGCCAGGATCTTGAAACGCAACATGACACTCTACTCGCCAGGCCCGAGTGAACGACTCCAGAAACTCGGTGGGCCTTATGGTTTGCAGAGGGTAAAGGAAACTCGTTACCGCCGGGTTGATGCGCGGAATGATCAGGCTGGCTGCCGCACATCCTCCGCGAGTGCGCGGTAGGACAGCGCCTCGGCGAGATGCAGCCGGCCGATCCTGTCGGCGTTGTCGAGGTCGGCCAACGTGCGCGCCACCCGCAAGACGCGGTGATAGCCACGCGGCGACAGCCGCATGGTCTCGGCGGCGTCGCGCAGCAGTTTTTGACCCTGCGCATCGGGCTTGGCGATCTCCTCCAGCACGGAGGCGGGCGCCTCGGCATTGGTGCGGACCTGCGGCAGGCCGGCATCCGCATAGCGCGCGAGCTGGATGTCGCGTGCCGCCGCCACGCGCGCAGCGACTTCGGCCGAACCTTCGGCCGGCGGCGGCAGGATCAGATCGGCCGCGGTCACGGCGGGGACCTCGATGCGCAGATCGATGCGGTCCATCAGCGGACCGGAGATGCGCGACTGGTAGTCGGACGTGCAGCGATCGACGCGGCCGCGCTTGCAGGCATAGCCGGGCTCGAAGGCGTTGCCGCAGCGGCACGGATTCATCGCCGCGACCAGCATGAAGCGGGCAGGGTAGGTGACGCGGTGATTGGCGCGGGAGACCGAGACCTCGCCGTTCTCCAGCGGCTGGCGCAGCGAATCCAGCACGCGCGGATCGAACTCCGGCAATTCGTCGAGGAACAGCACGCCCTGATGCGCGAGCGAGATCTCGCCGGGCTTTGCGCGGACGCCGCCGCCGGTGAGTGCGGCCATGCTGGCGGAATGATGCGGCGAACGGAACGGCCGCTGCGACGTCAGCGCGCCGCCCTCGATCTCGCCGGCGACGGAGGCGATCATCGAGACCTCGAGCAGCTCGCCGGGCGACAGCGGCGGCAGAATGGAGGGCAGGCGCGCGGCCAGCATCGACTTGCCGGCACCGGGCGCGCCGATCATCAAGAGGTGATGTCCGCCCGCGGCCGCGATCTCGAGCGCGCGCTTGGCGCTCTCCTGGCCCTTGATGTCGCGCAGGTCGAGCTTCGAGGCGGCGGCCTCGTGCACTTTCGGCGAGGGCCGCGACAGCACCTGCGTGCCCTTGAAGTGGTTGGCGATCTGGATCAGCGATTGCGCGGCGATGATCTGGATGTCGGGGCTCGCCCACGCGGCTTCCGACCCGCAGGACGCCGGGCAGATCAGCCCTTCCTCGCGCACATTGGCGCCGATCGCGGCGGGAAGGACGCCGGCCACCGGCGCGATCGAGCCGTCGAGCCCGAGCTCGCCGAGCACCGTGAAACCGGTCAGTGCATCCGGCGGGATCGCGCCGATCGCCGCCATCAGGCCGAGCGCGATCGGCAGGTCGTAATGGCTGCCTTCCTTGGGCAGATCGGCGGGCGCCAGATTGACGATGATCCGCCGCGCCGGCAGCGCCAGCCCCGAGGCGATCAGCGCCGAGCGCACCCGCTCGCGCGCCTCCGACACCGCCTTGTCGGGCAGCCCGACGATGGCGAAGGCCGGCAGGCCGGGCGCAACCTGCACCTGCACGTCGACCGCGCGGGCCTCGATCCCCTCAAAGGCGACGGTGGAAACCCGTTGAACCATGCCGAACCAGCCTGCCCGATTGCACAATCAAGGGTAGCAGGATGCGCGGCGTTCCGCAAGAACATTACGGGAACATTCCCGGAGCCGGCCCCTTAATGAATCGTCAACGCGACGCGAACACTACGCCTCGAATGCGAGCGGCTGTCCTCAGCACATCCCAACGAATGTTCGCTATTCCTTGGGGTGCGGGATGGGCCGTGGTCTAACGGGTGAAGAGTTCAAATGCTTGCAAATCGCCGGAGAAGCGAACGTCGGGTGTGCAGCCGGCTCGCCAAGATCCATTTCGGGGCGGGCTCGCTGCCGCGGGATTGCACCATCACGGATATCTCGGACGGGGGCGTGAAAGTGGTGGCGGAATTTCTGGAAGTGCCGCCGCAATTCACCATCATTTTCGCGCCGGATTATTCCCGCCAATGCCGCCTGCGCTGGCGCATCGGCTGCGAGTTCGGCGCCGAATTCGTCGACTGAGCCCCAACGAGTACGCGTCCTTAACGGGACTTTAGCGTTAATCGGCAAGCATCTCTGATCAGTTGCCGAGTGATCAGAGTATGTCCAAGCGTTCGTCCCTCGCCTTCCCCCCGGCGAGATTGCTGCTTCCCGCCCTCATCGTGGCTGCCCTCGGCGGTTGTCAGACGACTGGCATCGAGGACGTCACCGGCGCGCTCGGCGGCAAGACGGAAACAGCCGGCAAGGCCGACGCCAAGTCCGAGGCCAGAGCCGAGGCCAGGGCGGATATGGACGCGCTGCGCGAGCGCTACCGCGCCAAGCCCAGCGATCCCGCCGTGGCGATCGAATACGGCAAGGCGCTGCGCGCTAGCGGCCAGCGCGCCCAAGCCGTCGCGGTGCTCGAGCAGGCCGTGCTCGCCCATCCCAGCAACAAGGCGCTGCTCGCCGGCTACGGCCGCGCGCTCGCCGACAACGGCAATTTCCAGCAGGCCTTCGACGTGCTCGGCCGCGCGCATTCGCCCGAGGATCCCGACTGGCGCATCCTGTCGGCGCAGGGCGCCGCGCTCGACCAGCTCGGCCGCAACGAGGAAGCGCAGCAATATTACGCGAGCGCGCTGAAGATCGTGCCGGACGAGCCGCAGGTTCTGTCCAACCTCGGCCTGTCCTACATGCTGCAAAACAATCTGCCGAAGGCCGAACAGGTGCTCGGCCGCGCCTATCAGCGCAATCAGAACGACGTGCGGGTTCGCGCCAATCTCGCGCTCGTACTGGGATTGCAGGGACGCGAGGCCGAGGCCGAAATCCTCGTGAAGGCCGATCTGCCGCCGGACCAGGCCGCGGCCAAGGTCACGGCGCTGCGGCAGGTGCTGGCCAAGAAACAGCAAAGGGCGGACAAATAGTCCGCCCTCGTCCGATCTTCGCGATTCGCGTTTCTTAGGACGCCTTGCGATGCGGGGCGGGTCCGCGACCCGACCGGCCCTTCAGCTTCTTCAGCAGCGGTCCGAGCAGCGAGCGCTTCGGCTTCTTCACCTCACCGCGGCCGGCGAGGCGGTTCGCCATGTTCTGGAACAGCTCGGTGGTGCGGTGGTTCTTGGCGACCTCCGCGATCATCTGGCCGTTATTGGCGGCGGTCGAGAACAGCTTCGAATCGAACGGGATCACCGCGATCGGCTGGCTCTCCATGGTCTTGGCGAACGCCTTGACCTCGATCTCCGCGCGCTTGTGCATGCCGACCTGGTTGATGCAGTACAGCGGCGGCCGGTCGTTCGGCCGTGCCGCCTTCAGCACGCTCAGCATGTTCCTGGTGTTGCGCAGGTTCGCGAGATCTGGCTCGGCCACGATGACGATGTCGTCGGCATTGACCAGCGCGCGGCGCGTCCAGCCCGACCATTGATGGGGGACGTCGAGCACGATGCAGGGCGTGGTCATGCGCAGCGTGTCGAACACCGCATCGAACGCCTCGGCGCCGAAATCATAGACGCGGTCGAGCGTGGCAGGCGCGGCGAGCAGGCTGAGGCGCTCGCTGCATTTGGCGAGCAGGCGCTCCATCAGCGCGGTGTCGGGACGGTCCTGCGACAGCACCGCGTTGGCGATGCCCTGCACCGGATCCTGGTTGTAGTCGAGGCTCGCGGTGCCGAAGGCGAGGTCGAGATCGATCACGACGGAATCGAGCGAGAGGTCGCGCGCGATGGTCCAGGCCACGTTGTGCGCGACGGTGGAGGCGCCGACGCCGCCCTTGGCGCCGACCACCGCGATGACGCGGCCGGTGATGATGGCTTCGGAGGCCGAGAACAGGCTGCAGATCGAGCGGACCACGTCGAGCGTTTCGACCGGTCCCACCACATAGTCGTTGACGCCGCGGCGCACGAGCTCGCGATAGGGCGCGGTGTCGCTGGGACTGCCGATCACGACCACGCGGGTGCCGGGATCGCAGACGCCGGCGAGATCGTCGAGACCTTCCAGGATGTCGCGCGTGCCGTCGGATTCGATCACGATCACGTTCGGCGTCGGCATCGACTCATAGACTTCGATCGCCGCGGCGAGGCCGCCTTCCCTGGCGGTGAGATGCGCCTTGGCGAGCCGGCGATCCTCGCCGGCCGCGGTCACCGCCTTGAGCGTCTGGTCGGTCTCGCAAAACGCCTGCACGGAGATGCGAGGAACCGGCGCGATGTGTTCCTCGGGGTGCTGCGGGTCGTCCGCCTCGTCGTCGTTGAAGCCTGTCATTTGCCTGTTTCGCTGAGTTTGGCCTTCTCGGCGTCGGGACTGGGGGTGCCGACCGGCGAGCCCTTGCGATAGCGATCGAAAGCGATGTCGCGCCGCGCGGTATAGACGGGGGTTTCGGCCCGCGGCTGCTCGAGGTCGGCGGGATTGTCAATCATCGCCGCGAGGTTACGCTGGTTGGCACAGCCCAGATTGAAGTACGGCCGGTTCTCGTTGTAGCCGGGGTCGAGGATGCTCGGGCCGACGTCTTCCGGCCACAGCCCGCACGGGCCCGCGACCGCGGCGATGCGGGAATAGCTGAGGCGGATGGTCGGCAGCAGGCCGGGATCCTCGGGCCGGTAGGGATGCCTGACGATGGCGCGCGAGGGCACGCCGCCGGACGCCAGCACGGACCGGATTTCCTGATAGGTCGCCGCCGCGGCGCGCGCATTAGAAGCGTCGACCGGCACGTCCACGACGACGGAGCCGGTGCCTTCGCGCACCCACTCGCGCGCGATGCCCGCGACGTCGGTGTGCTGCGCGTCGGAGAGGCCGCCCCGCGCCTTGCCGACGAAGATCACGATCGACTTCTTGGATTCCTGCACCGCGATCGGGTGACGCTGGCGATAGTCGGTCGGCACCGTCTGGGTGACGATCTCGCCGGTGGTGTTGCAGGCGCCGAGCATGACGGAAAGTCCCGTCAGCGCCAGTGCGATGCCCAGGCCGCGACGTCGATCGGCTGTCATCTTCGTCATCGCTTGATCCCCTCTTGCCCCGTTCCCCAAGCCGGTCGTCTCAGTCGATGATGAAGCCGAAATCGCCGCGGACGCCGTCGATCGGATCGACGCGGCGGGCGATGCCATAGAGGCGGTTCATGCGGCCGAGCAGCGCCGTCTGCGCATCCGAGGCCGGCGCGAAGCCGTCGTCGGGCCGCGACAATTCCTTCTGGGCGACCGCGCGCACCACATAGGGCGTCACGATCACCATCAGCTCGGTCTCGTTGTTGACGTAGTCCTGGCTGCGGAACAGCGCGCCGAGGATCGGCACCTGGTCGACGCCGGGCAGGCCGTTGATCGCCTGCTTGGTGTGCTGCTGGATCAGGCCGGCCATCGCCATCGAGCCGCCCGAGGGAATTTCCAGGGTGGTTTCGGCGCGGCGGGTCTGGATCGAGGGAATGGTGATCGAGTTGGTGGTGTTCGACGACACCGCCTGCGTCACGGTGATCGCCTGCTGGTTCGACAGCTCGGAGACCTCGGTCATCACCCGCAGGCTGATGCGGCCTTCGCTGAGCACGACCGGCGTGAAGTTCAGGGAGATGCCGAACTTCTTGTAGGTGATCTGGGTGGTACAGACATGGGTGACGGGATCGCAGGCGTAGCCCGACGGGATCGGGAATTCGCCGCCCGCGATGAAGGTCGCGGATTCGCCCGAGATCGCGGTCAGGCTCGGCTCGGCCAGCGTGCGCATCACGCCGGCGCTTTCCATCGCACGCATCGTGGCGCTGACCGTGGCAATGCCCTTGGCGAGGCCGGCGACGCCGAGCCCGTTGGTGCCGACGAGCGGGCCGCCGGACATCGTGAACGGGTTCGAATTGTTGAAATTCACCACCGCGGTGCCGGCGTTCAGGCTGGCGCTGAGATCGACGCCGAGTTGCTTGACGATGTCGCGGCGCACTTCGCCGACGACGACCTTGAGCATGACCTGGTCGCGGCCGCGCACGACGATGTTGTTGACCACCTTGTCGGAGCCGCCGACCAGCTTCGCGGCGACGTCGCCGGCCTGCTGGGCCTCGACCGGGCTCGAGACCGAGCCGGTCAGCATCACGCTGTCGCCGACGCCTTCGATCTGCACGCCCGGCAGCGACTGGCGCAACGCCGAACGCATGCCGTTGAGGTCGCGCTTCACCGCGATGTCATAGGCGGCGACCTGCTGGCCGTCGGCGCTGAAGAACACGACATTGGTCTGGCCGACCGTGCCGCCGATAATGTAGGCGCGCTGGGCGGAGCGGATCACCGCATTGGCGATCTTGGGATCGGCCACCAGCACGTCCTTGACCTCGCGCGGCAGGTCGATGACGACCGATTTGCCGACGCCGAGCGAGAGAAAACGCGTCTTCCCCGGCGCGATCGACCCGACCGACGTCAGGCCGAGATCCGGCACCTGCAGCGGCGCCTGGTCGCCGACCGGCGCCTCCGCGGCGCTGAGCAGTTGAGGCGCTGCGAGCAGCCCCAGGATCAGCATCGCCCCCGTCCAGAACGTGCATGCGCTGTTCCCCCGAATGCGCAGGCCCGTCCGATCATCCCCGTAGTTCATCCCATCCCCATCACTTCTGTGACGTCAGTTGCCGCGCCTGCACGCCGTAACGGATCACGTTGACCCCGCCACCGGACCGCTTGGCTGCGAGGTCCTCGGCGGTGAGTTCTGTTGCATTGACATCGACGATGCTGCGCAGCGCGAGCTGCAGCGTGCCGCCCTGGCGCGCGGCCGACAGCGTGGCGACCTGGTCAGGCTTGAGCTCGAGCGTGACAGTCTTGCCGAGCACGGCGTTCTGGCCGTCCTTTTCCTTCGGCGCCTGGTCGATCGCGAGCACGCGGATATTGGTCAGGATGACCTCGGACAGGATGAGGTCGTTGCCGGCGAGCGCGCCGTTGGCGTCGGGATTCTTCAGGCGGCGCGTCAGCACGATGTCGACGCGGTCGTTCGGCAGGATAAAGCCACCGGCGCCGGTCTCGGCTGAAATCTCGGTGGAGACGGCGCGCATGCCGGACGGCAGGATCGCGGCCATGAAGCCGGAGCCTTCGGCCCGGACCAGCTTCTGCTCGCGGATCGGCTCGCCCTGCATCAAGGGCACGCGTGCGATCGCGCCGGCGATCTGGTTCTGGGCGTCGGGCCTGGCGTCGCGGCGGATGAAGGCGTTGCTCGCGGTCGCCGCCGGCCAGGACTGCCATTGCAAATCGTCAGGCTTCACGGCCTGGCCGAGCTGGATGTCGTTCTTCGCGATCAGAACCTCGACCGTCGGCAGCTTCTCGGCGACGGGAAGGACAGGCGCGGGCGCATTCTGGTAACCGCTCGCCAGATACGCAGCGACGCCGCCGGCGCCCAGCGCGATGACGAGAACAACAATGCGTGCGGTGTTCATACACTTCTACTCTTACGCGGGGCACTCGAACCGCACCTGGCGGGTTCCCTCGTGTCGATGAGTAGGGAGTAAAAGTATAAGGGTTGTTGCGAGCCCGAACGTGATGGCCAGTGATGCTGCCAGTTTTGAGCAGATGGTGAACGTCGCGTTATCCGGTCGGCCAGTGGCCCCGTAGTTTCACGCGGGCGCGCTCCCGCGTTCGAACGAGGCGCGGGCCGTCATGGTGAACGGGTGGTTAGTGATCCGCACGTCGGGAGCTGCGTGATCGTGGCTGTAAGGAGGACGCAGTGCGCCACATCACCAGTGTCGTCCCGGCGAAGGCCGGGACCTATACCGCGCGGTGTTTCGAGTATGGCGGTAACAGCACCGAGCGACCAATCTTCGCATAACCACTGACTGTGGTTATGGGTCCCGGCCTTCGCCGGGACGACGCTGGAGGAGCAGTTGTACGCGACGCACTCCTGGACTACTGGCAGGGATACCGCCGACCGTCCTTTGCCGCGTACGTGTTCGATGCCGGATCGTAGGAGCGGTAACGCTGGGCGCATGAGGTCGCGTGCTGCTGGGCGGCCGCCGCTTCCTGCTGCGCGGCGGCGGTGGCTGCACCGGCCGCGATGGCGCCGCCGATGAGGCCGCCGACCAGTCCGCCGACACCTGCGCCATTGTCATAGCACGGTCCGTAACGGCACCAGACCTTCTCGGTCAGGGCCGGGACCTCGCCCGCGGCACGCGCGACGCTCTGCAATGGAGCAGCGCTCGCGTTGGCCGAGAGCATTGCGGCGGCGGTCATCAAGACAAGCTTCAAGACGTGATCGATGCGCATTGGATTTCCTGTTTCGCCTGCAACTTCACGGATGGCCGAGCTACCGGCCGGCCGCATCCACGACACGGCAGAGATTGCTGGTGATGCCCGGCGCCACCTGGCCCGGCGGCATCATGAAGACCGCATCGACGCGGCTGCCTTTGCCCTCCTTGCGAACGACGACGCGCAATGTCTGCGGCCGTCCGGACCCGGTGGTCTCCTGCTGCGTGGTCAACGTGCCCAGCGCCTTGTCCACGTTCACGTCGACAAAGCCCTCCGCCAGAACGGCGCGGGCGACTTTGTCGAGAGCGGCAGCGGGATTGGCGGACGGGAAGATCATCCAGACCTTGTGGGTCGTGCCCGTCACCAGGGGAACGCCGCTCATCTGATAGTGATCTGCACAGCTCTCGGCCCGCGCCGGCATCGACGAAAGGGCCATGAGCGCGAGCGCGCAAATTGTTCTTGTCAGCATGCTTTCAATACCTGTTTGACGCAGTCGGGGGATTTAGGCCAACCGCGCCGCAAGTCCATGCACGCCGTCGCATTCGGGATGGAGGCGTTCGGATTCCGGCCTGACTGCCGCCGCGCGCTTGCGCGATGTGGATGTTTGGTGCGGCAATCGGATATCGCGCGCGGGCGCCGGGCCTGAATTCACCCAAATTGTGCTAGCGTGATGGTGCATCTGCCGCACGAGCGGACGCTCCGAACGATGGATATCGCATGGTCGAAGACATAGTCGCCGCGCCTCCCGCACGATCGGGGTCGTCGTTTCAGGAGCTGCTCGACATGCTCCGGCCGCACGGGATCAACGCGCAATCCGCGCCGAAGCCTGACGGATCATTTCGCTGGCATGCCGATGTTGCGGTCGGCGCCGGCATGGATGTGGTGCGGGCGGAGCTGTCCGCGGGCTGGGACTGGCGCTATGCGTATGGCGGTTCGTCGGGCGAGCTCGCGATCAGCGTGCTGAATGCCGGCAAGGCCGAGATCGTCATTGCAGGAAAGGCCGTACAGCGAACCTCTTCCGACGTGGCCATCGTGTCGCTTCCGAACCTGCGGGAGCAGAGCGTCGAAGCGGTGGACGGAAGATATTCGAGCGTGACGCTGACATTGCATACGGATGTGGTGACCAGGGCCCTGTCGGCGACGTTCGGAAACGCGGCCCTGGAAGACCTGGACCTGACGCCAAAGCTCGATCTGTCGAGCAGTGCCGGGCAGCTTCTGTGTCAGCTCATTCGTGCCAGCACGGCCGGCCTGCGCGACGGAATCCTGGCGCGCTCGCCGAAAGCCAGCGCGCTGCTCTCGGAAGCCGCGATGCAGTTGATCCTCGAGAATGTTCCGCATCGGCTGACCGATCGCTTGAGCCGCCATCCCATGGATGCGCCGCCTCGTCATGTCAGGCGGGCGGTCGAGTATATGCGGGCCAACCTTCATCTGCCGCTGACGATCGCGGATATCGCCGGCAATGCCGGGATCAGCAGCCGGCTGCTGCAATCGGGCTTCCGCAGGATCCACGGGACGACGCCGGTCGCCTATCTCAGGAAAATCCGGCTCGAGGCGATCCACGACGAGCTGTCGCGCCCGGAGAACCTGCTTCCGGTCAGCGAGGTCGCGCTGAAATGGGGCTTTACCCACATGGGCCGGTTTGCAGCGTCGTACCGCTCGGCGTTCGGCCTGTATCCGTCAGAGACGGTCCGGCGCGCGCGGGGGTTTTGCGGCTGAGCGAGCCATCTCAACGGTGTCGTCCCGGCGGAGGCCGGGACCCATACCGCGTGATGTCTCGATTGCGGTCGGTAGAATTTCCGCGCGACCAGTCTTCGTCAAACCGCGGCCTGTGGTATGGGTCCCGGCCTCCGCCGGGACGACGGTGAGAGTGGCGCGGCCCTACTTCTTCCGCTTCTGCTCGATCACGTCCCAGACCTTCGCCGCAACATCAGGACCGCCGAGCCGCGCGATGGCGCGGATGCCCGTGGGCGAGGTCACGTTGATCTCGGTGAGATTGCCGTTGATGACGTCGATGCCGACGAACAGCAGGCCGCGCTCGCGCAGCGCCGGGCCGACGGTGGCGCAGATCTCGCGCTCGCGCGGGGTGAGCTCGGTCTCCTGCGCCGCGCCGCCGCGCACCATGTTGGAGCGCAGGTCGTCCGCGGCCGGCACGCGGTTCACCGCGCCGGCGAACTCGCCGTTGACGAGGATGATGCGCTTGTCGCCGTGCTTCACCTCGGGAATGAACTGCTGGATCACCCAGGGCTCCCTAAACGTCACCGAGAACATGTCGAACAGCGAGCCGAAGTTCATGTCCTGCGGCATGACGCGGAACACCGCCGCGCCGCCATGGCCGTGCAGCGGTTTCATCACGACGGCGCCGTACTTGTCGCGGAAGGCATTGATCTCGTCCAGGTCGCGCGAGATCAGGGTCGGCGGCATCAATTGCGGAAAGTTCATCACGAACAGCTTTTCCGGCGCGTTGCGCACCGAGGCGGGGTCGTTGACCACCAGCGTCTTCGGATGGATGCGCTCCAGGAAGTGCGTCGAGGTGATGTAGGCGAGGTCGAACGGCGGGTCCTGGCGCAGCAGCACTACGTCGAAGCCGTTGAGGGCCTCGCGCCGGGGTTCGCCCAGCGTGAAATGGTTGCCGGGCTCGTCGCGCACCGTGAGGAGCTGGACCGGAGCCACGATCTCCTCGCCGACCATCGAGAGCTTGTCGGGCGTGTAATAGGACAGGCCATGGCCGCGCTTCTGCGCCTCCAGCAGCAGCGCGAAGGTGGAATCGCCCTTGATGTTGATGCGGGCGATGGGGTCCATCTGGACGGCGACGTTCAGTTTCATGGTCTGCCTTTCAGGTCGAGGCGTCGAATGCCGCCAACACATGGCGCGGA
>Ga0207426_1000825_pt1 | contig 33172 bp, 26 predicted proteins | sample AraplaMF_Cvi_mMS_FD_184265 | JGI IMG/M metagenome (GOLD analysis project Ga0207426, IMG submission 184265) | Arabidopsis root microbial communities from the University of North Carolina, USA - plate scrape MF_Cvi_mMS (SPAdes) (version 2) | ecosystem: Host-associated > Plants > Roots > Endosphere... | reverse complement strand
GGCCGTAGCGGACCATGCCGCCGGCCTTGGGGAACATCGAGCCGAGCTCGGTGTAGGTGAGGGCGATCGTCAGGGCGACGAGCGCGCCGATGACCCACGCGAGGATCGCGGCCGGGCCGGCGATGGCAGCGGCGCGTTCGGCCCCGAAGAGCCAGCCGGAGCCGATGATGGACCCGAGACCCGTGGCGGTCAGGGCGATGGTCCCGAGGGACCGACGGTAATTCGAGTGGGAGCCCTGCTCCGCGCTCGGGGTCTTCGTCGTGCTCACGTGCTGGTCTCCTGGTCTTCCCCCGTGCCGTGCACAAACTTCGCCATCGTAAGAGCGAATCGGAGCGACGGCTTCCCACAGCAGCCCGAAAAAGGCGCCCAGTTGAGGCTCTGTGACTTATCCAACACAAGGTTTCAGCCATTTTTTGCCAACAAACCACCTCGAAACGGACGCTTGGCCGAGAACCAGGGGCGGACTCTTTGCGTCTCGCGCACGCGCACAGGCGGGCACGAAGGGGACAAAAAGCGGTCCCCGGCTACTTCACCGGCAGGTGATAGGCGACCCGGTACCGGTCGGCGAGGGTGACGACATCGGCCGTCTCGACCGGCCGGCCGCCCGCGTAGTACGTCCGCGAGACGACCAGCACCGCATGGCCCGGCACCCCGCCCAGCGTCATGGCCTCCTCCGCCAGCGCGGGCCGGGCCCCGACCTCCTCGACCACGTTGTCCACCACCACGTCGATGGCCGCCATCCGCTCGACCACCCCGCGCCCGGCCAGCGGCCCCTCCTCCGGCAGCATCACGGGCGTCCGCCCGGTCACCTCCAGGGGCTCCCAGGAGGTCGAGAGCATCGACGGCTCCCCCTCCGCCCGGAAGACGTAGCGCGTCCGCATCACCTTGGCGTCCTGCGAGATGCGCAGCCGGGCCGCGATGGGCGCGGCGGCCGGCTCCTGCTCGCTGTGCGACTCCCAGGTGCCCCGCACCCGTTCGTCGGTCTGCTCTTGCCGGAACGGCGTACAGCCGCCCGCGGAGTGGAACCCGACCCGGGCGATCCGGCGCGGAACGGGCTGCTCGCGGACGTAGGTGCCCGACCCCGAACGGCCCTCGACGAGCCCCTCGGCCATCAGGACCTTGCGCGCCTCCAGGGCGACGGTGTCCGAGACGCCGTACTCCTCGCGGATGCGCGCCTGAGAGGGAAGGCGGGTGTGGGGTGGCAGCACCCCGTCGACGATCTTCTGACGCAGGTCGCCGGCGACGCGGAGGTACGCGGGCTGCTCACCGAAAGGCACGTGCCCCTCCCAACAGCTTGACAGTCAGCAACAGCGTGGCAACCGCGCGTCGCCGACCGCAAGCTTGGGCCAAGTATTCACCTGATGTGATGAAACCCAGCTCAGCCGGTGTAAACGACCGAGAGCGGGGACGGCGGGCGCCGGCACCCCCACCCCGCGCCACCCCACCCCTTCCTTCCACCCGGTAGCCGCCGCCCATGCATGTCACGATCGGAAAGGGAGCACGATCCGGGCCGGGCCCGCGCGGCACGGGGCGCACGGCAGGAGGAGGGCGGCACACACCCCGGCACCCCGGAGCGCGGGACGCGGTATCAGGACCGGAAGGAAGGGATCCCATGCCCGCCGATCGCCACCTCGCCCCCATGCCCGGCAACTGGCAGCGGGCGCTCGCCGTCGTGGCGCACCCCGACGACCTGGAATACGGCGCCGCGGCCGCCATCGCCGAATGGACCGCCGCGGGACGCGAGGTCAGCTACCTCCTGGCCACCCGCGGCGAGGCCGGTATCGACGGCGTCGCACCGGCCCGGGCCGCCACGGTCCGCGAGGCCGAGCAGCGGGCCGGCGCCGCGCTGGTCGGCGTCCACACCGTCGAGTTCCTCGACCACCACGACGGCGTCATCGAGCCCGGCCCGGCGCTGCGCCGCGACCTGTCAGCGGCCATCCGCCGCCACCGCCCCGAGCTGCTGCTCACCCTCAACCACCACGACACCTGGGACGGCGGCCACTGGAACAGCCCCGACCACCGGGTCGTCGGCCGCGCCGTCCTGGACGCGGCGGGCGACGCCGGCAACCGCTGGATCTTCCCCGAGCTGGCCGGCGCGAAGGGCCTGGCGCCGTGGAACGGCGTCCGCTGGGTGGCCGTGGCGGGCTCCCCGCACCCCACGCACGCCGCCGAGGTCGGCCCCGGCATCGACCGCGCGGTCGCCTCCCTGGCGGCACACGCCGCGTACATCAAGGGCCTGCGCGGCGCCGACCAGGACCCGCACACCTACGCCCGCGGCTTCATCGAGCAGATGCTGCGCAGCGGCGGCGAACGCTACCGCGGCCACCCGGCCACGCTCTTCCAGCTCTTCCCCCGGTGAGGGGTGCCGGCAAGACCGGCGGAAGAGCCGGCCGGCCCCTGCTCACCCCTCACTCCCGCCCGCTCCCGTCCTTGCGCGCGACGTAGTAGACGTTCAGGATGTCGCCCGGCACCTCCCGCGTCACGACATCGCCGAACCCGGCCTCCCGGAGCATCCGCAGCGCGGTCTGCCGCCCCCAGGCCGTGCCCAGCCCCGCGCCGCCCTCCGCGAGGGAGACGGTCATGCAGTAGAAGACCGAGAGGGCGTAGAGGGTGGGCCCCAGGGGATGGCCGATGTTCTCGGACAGCTCACTGGAGGCCGCGATGTCGCCCATCAGGAAGACGCCGTCGTCCCGCAGCGCGCCGGCGACGGCGGCCAGGGTGCGCGCCGGCCGGGCCAGGTCGTGGATCACGTCGAAGGCGGTGATCAGGTCGTAGGAGCCGGTGAGTTCGGCCGTGTCGGCCACCTCGAAGCGGGCGTTGGCCAGCCCCCACCGCGCGGCCTCCGCGCGTGCCGCGGCGATGCCCGCGTCGGAGATGTCCACCCCCACGAAGCGGCTCCCGGGGAAGGCGCGTGCCAGCAGGTTGACGGCATGCCCCTGCCCGGTGCCGATGTCCAAGGCGTCGATCCCGGACCGCAGTTGACCGGTGAGCCCCGGCACCAGCGGCACGATCGTGCCGGTCAGCGCGGCGTCGTACACCCGCGCCGTCTCCTCGGCCTGCACGTCCTGGAAGTGCGGAAACGCGGAGTACGGCACCCCGCCGCCGTCCCGGAACGCCGCGAGGACCTCGTCCTCGACGTCGCCCATCATCGCCAAGTACTGCATGAACGCGGCCATGTTGTCCGGCCCCGCGGCCCGCGACAGCACGGCGGCGTGCTCGGGCGGCAGCCGGTAGCACCCGTCCCCGGGCGCGTACTCGACGATGCCCCCGACCGTCATCCCGCCCAGCCACTCCCGCACATAGCGCTCGTCCAGCCCCGCCTCCCCGGCGATCCGCGCACTGGTCGCGGGCGGCAGAGCCGACATCACGTCGAACAGCCCCGCGCGGTGGCCGACGCTGCACAGATGCCCCAGGCAGGAGTCGTTGAGCACCTGGAGCATCCGTCCGGTGAACTCCTCCTGCCGCACCGGATCCGGGCGCGCCGGGGTCCGCTCGCTCATCGCCGCCTCCTCCTGATGCCGGAGTACGGTGCGCCCCGCCCGGAGCCCGGTGCGACTCCCCCGCCCCCAGACCGCGGGGTCGCGGCGCGGCACACCCGTGCCGTGCCTCCCCCCTCGACCACACCACCCCTTCAGCGCACCTTGCCCGCTTTTCGCCTCATTTCGATGCTACGCGGCGGCCCCGGAGTCTTCAGCGCTCGCGCCGCCGTCCCGGCCGATTGCTGTGGGCCGTCGGTGGCAAAGCGGCCCCCGCCCGCTTGCGCCTGCCGCCGCCCGCCGCCCCCGCGCCGCACAATCGCCCCGGTCACCACGTACGGAAGCATCTCGGCGGACAGAGGAGAACGGCCCATGGACGCAGCGGGACATCCGGATCGCAGAACGGTGCTCGCCGGCGGCGTCGCGGCCGCCGCCACGTTGGCGGGCTGCGCCTCGACCAGCGCCGCCCCGGTGGCGGACGAGGAATCGCCCTCACCGTCGCCGCGGCCGACCACCCCCGCCGCGGCGTTCGAGCGGCTGATGGACGGCAACGCCCGCTGGGTGAGCGGCGACCTCCAGCACCCCGACCGGGACCCGAGCCGGCGCGAGTTCGTGGCCCAGAAGCAGGTGCCCTTCGGCTCGGTCCTCGCCTGCATCGACTCCCGGGTGCCGCCCGAGCTCCTCTTCGACACCGGCCTGGGCGACCTCTACGTGATGCGCACCGGCGGGGAAGCGATCGACCCGGTCGTCACCGGCTCCGTGGAGTACGGCCCCATGACGAGCGGCACCCCCCTCATCGTGGTCCTCGGGCACCAGCGCTGCGGCGCCGTCGAGGCGTCCTACAAGTCCCTCCGCGACGGTAAGCCCCTGCCCGGCAACCTGGAGGCGATCGCCAGGGCCCTGCGGCCGGCGTACGAGCAGACGGTCCGCAAGGGCGGCGGCGACGACCCCGTCGACACCATGGCCCGCGCCCAGGTCGAACTGACCGCAGCCGCCCTCCGCACCAACCGCGACCTGGCTCCCCTCGTCGCCAAGGGCCGCCTCGCCGTGGTGGGCGCCTACTACTCCCTGGACAGCGGCAAGGTGGAGGCGCTGGCGGGGGCACCGTCCTGACCGGCGGGCCGGACCCGCTCCGGCACCGGTGATCTCGTACCTCCACCCCCGCCGAGCCGCTACGGTTCAGCCATGCCCGCGCTGCCCGAGGGAACGCGAAAGGGACCGGACATCCGCGTCCGGCCCCTTTGCTCTTGCTCCGCACGTGCGGCGACGCACGCCGCACGTAGCGGGAGTGCGGCTACACGTTGAAGCGGAACTCCACCACAAGGCTGTGACCTGCGGAAATGCGGGCGCATCCCAGCACCATCCCAGCACGGGATGCGCGACAAAGTACAAGAAGACCGAAGATCGCCAACGCTACCCTGCAACGTCCGCACATGCCTGAAGTCTGCGGAACTTCTACGAGCGCCACATCAGGCTCGTGCGACCGCACCGAACCTCGCAGAGCAGCACAGCGCTCACGCTCACTCGCGGTCTCCCCGGACGCTAGCGGCCAGCTCCGACGCCTGGCAGCCGCCCAGAATGCACGTCCAGCCCTCGGGGCCGGCGCGAGCGTCCACAAATCCCGTATACCCCCGGTTTGGCGGGGCATAGTCAGAAGCTTCCGCGCTGTCGCAGGTCAGCCTGCATAGCTCAGCGGGTGGAGCAGGCGCCTTCTAAGCGCTTGGCCGCAGGTTCGAGTCCTGCCGGGGGCGCCCCAAAAATGGCTGGTCAGGGCGCTCTCGGACCGCTAGCGGAGAAACGGTGCGCGCGGTGCTGCGCCGTTCGTTCAGAGCGTTGGATTCCGTGCTCCAGAGAGAGGCAACGTGGATCAGCTCGGCATTCAGCTGGCCGAAGTGAGACGCGTCAGGCCCCCCTTCTCCAGCTCGTGCACCACCAGCTCCTCCATCACGTGTCGCTCCCTGGCGGAGGCGTAGGCGAGGTCGTGCAGGGCAGCGGCGCGCGTGGCGAAACCCTGCCTGACCACATCTGCCGGCCAGGGGATCTTGTAACGCGAGAAGTCCTTGCGCCTCATCGCACGAGCCTGCTCGCCTTGCGTTACGGACGTCAACTCCCGCCGCTGGTAACGCAATGTGTGCAGCAACCACATTCGGTCGGCCTCGGACTCCGTGTGAAGTGCAAGCGTCCGCCGCCCCGGAACTAGCGGAGTCGTGGTGAGCACGGTCCGCACCTCACCGGGACGGGGCGCGATCAACAGGCTGCCAGCCGGACACACAGTCTCCCCTCGCGCCACGGTCCGTGACGTCACTGCCCCCAGATGCACTTCCCTGCAGTTCAGTACTTGCCGGGGAGACACCCACGGCATGGTCGGCTGCTCACGGTCCGGCGGGAGCTGCGCCACACCCGCCGTGATCTGAGCCACCTCGCCCATCGCGCGCTCGGCAGTGGGACCTTGTCCGCATGCCCTCAGCGTCTCTATATAGTGCGCGTCCGCCAGTTCCGTCGCACACGTCGCGATCCGGTTGTTCAACACATTCTTGCGCTCGGCAAGGGAGATCAGCGCAAGCAGCCTCTCCCGCACCCGGTCCGGAGGCTTCGGCACCGGAAGTCGGTTGAGCGCTTGCAAAGGCAAGGTCATGTGCTCGGAGTTCGAAGAGGACACCGTGAGATAGCTGCGACTCTGCGATGTTTTCAGCCACCATCGAAGCCACAGGTCCCACTGCTGCACGTGGCCCTCCGGTGTCCAGTGGACAACTGCGAGCGACCTGGCGGCATTCCATCCCCCATGTTCTTCCGTCGCTACCGCCGTCTCCCCCACTCGCCCTACGAGCACGACAAGAAGGTCCCCTGCTCTCAGGGTGCTGCGGGGGTGGCGTTCGGCTACCTCCGGAGGCACGAACGTGAACTCCTGGACGTGCACCTCCCCTTCGATGATCTCCTTTGCGCCGATCATCGGGATTCCATCGGGTGCCTTCTGCGGTTGCGTAATGCCGTAAGCGGCGTACTCGACCCCAGGGAAATCCCGCAACTCGACGATGGACCACGGGGCGGTGAGGTCATCCGGCTCTGTAGTCATGTCTGCCCTCCAACGCATCGCGGACTCGGCGTCTGGCTGTGGCGCTACGGTCCAAGCACTCATACAGCTCGGCTTTCCGGCTGCGTTCAGCGTCTCTTGAATTCTCCTGCACGGCCTCCCGGTGCCGCACGTAGCGTGCGGGAGTCAGGTCGAAGCCCGCCTCAGCGATTTCCTCGTGGCTCGCCGCACGGCACCATGGGACGGATTCAGGGTCCCCCTCGCCTTCACGGCGTCGAAGTCCCTGCCATTCACCGAAGATCTTCAGCAGGCGTTCGACCGAATCCTTTACGAAGTGGCGCCGCGCCCCCTCCTTCGCTGCTGGCAGTTTCCCTGCATCCGCGAACAAGACCTGATCGGAGTGCGGCCGCTCCCCTTTGGCCAGCAGCCACAGCGCCGTGCTCGCACTGGTGTGCGGAAAGAGCCACGTCGGCAAGGCCACAACACCCACGACCAGACCGTTCTCCACCAGCCCACGGCGGATCAGTCCGTCGGTGCTGTTGCTGCTGTGCGCCGCGCCGGAAGACAGCAGAACGACGGCCCGTCCTTGTGGCGTGAGATCGGCAAGGATGTGCTGGACCCAGGCGAAGTTCGCGTTACCCGGACGTGGCACCCCCAGGGTCCACCGCCAGTCGTCCTTCAGCTCACCGTGCCCCCAGTCCCGCTGGTTCACTGGAAGGTTAGCGACGATCACGTCGGCCGGTATCGGTGAAGTGCCCGCCCTGAGGGTGTCAGCTCCTTCCTTGCCGAGGTCGGCGTGGAATCCGTGCAGGGCAAGGTTGACGGCTGCGGCATAGCGCGCCGTCCGGTTGATATCCACACCGGACAAGCGCACTTCACTTCCCTGTGCCCGAGCCCGGTGTGCGGCTGCGCGCAGCAGTCGCCCGCTGCCGCACACCGGGTCCCGAACAACCTCGCCTCCTCGGGGAACGGCCAGCCCCGCGAAGAGAAACGCCAGGTCGTTCGATGTGAAGTAGTCATCGCCACGCGCGTAGCGTGCCGAGTGCATGTCGAGGAGCGTGTCAAGGAGCTTCACGTCCGGATCCAGCTGCCGCACTTCCGCGATCAGCTCATGGAGGGCCGGGTCGATCAGCTCGAAGGGACGGCTCGCACCTTCGTCGCGATACGCGGGAAGGCCGTGAGCGCGAGCAACGGGCGTATACGGCCACATTGCACCGAGCCTGGCCCCCGCTGACTCCGAGCCCGGCCCCCACAGCCGGTCCACCTCCACCGCCGTTACGTGTTGGAACAAGCAGTGAAGGTAGACAACTTGAAAGGCAAGCCGGTACGTTGTCGCGGCATCGGCGACGCTGCGCAGCTTCTCGACGGCCCGCAGCACTCGCCGGTACTTCAGCCGCCCCTCTTCGTTCGCCCATTCCTCCTGGGTCACAACGACCTCAGCCAGGAGACGACCGCCAGCCCGATGAGAACAGTGGCTCCGCAGGCGGCGCCACCGTTCTGGATGGCCGTGACGACTTCTCCCGCGCCCACGAACTCGAGGATGCCGGCCACGAGCCCCACCACCACGGACGCCAGGACGACCACCACCAACAGCAGCGCTCGCTGTGACATGCCACAACTCCCTCGGTTCCACCAGCAGTTAGCGGTTCTGCGGTTCGTTCCGCGGACTTGAAAGTAGTGGCCTGACGCACCTCACGTCTCGCAGCACGGGAATTTGCTTTTGCCGTAAGGCGGTTGGGCGCACCCCCCTGCCAGCCCCCGCGAAGGACATCCGGTCGGGCAGAGAACGGCCCCGGCAAGCAGGCGCTTGCCGGGGCCAGGAGCGATATAGGCGAGGGCTATGCGTCGGCGGCCGAGCCGTCCTGGGACCACTTGTCGGCGAAGTGTTCCATCTGGCGGATCACCAGGTCGATCGCTTCCTTGGACTGCTCCGGCGGGTAACCGTGTCGGGCCAGGAGGCGCCTGATGGTGGCGCGAAGCCTGGCTCGGACCGGTTCGCGGGCGATCCAATCCTTCTTGAGGTTCTTGCGGACCTGGACCACGAGATCCCGGGCGATACCCGAGAGGATCTCGTCGCCCATGAGGTCGCGGGCGCTGCCGAGGTCGGCGACCGCGTCGTAGAAGGCGAGTTCGTCGTTCCCCAGCGGCGGGGTGAACTTCTCACCTCGCCGGGCGTCTTCCGCAACCGTCTTGGCCAGTTCCACCAGCTGGGCGATGATCTCGGCGCTGGTGAGCTGCTGGCGCATGTAGCGGGTCATCAGGTCCTGGAGGCGCTCCGAGAACGCGGTCTGGCGGACGATGTTGTGCCGGGTCTGCTCGCGCATCTTCTGCTCGACGAGGCGGCGCAGGGCTTCGGCGGCCAGGTGTGGGGTTTCGCTGTTCTGCAGGCGGCCGACAAGGGCGTCGTTGAGGTGCGTGAGGTCGGCCTTGTCCAGTCCGGCCTCGGAGAAGAGGTCGGTGACGCCGCCGGTCTCCACGACGGCAGAGGTGAGCTGGGAGAGGTAGAGAGCGACGTCACGGGCGACGGGCAGGCCCTGGGCCTCGCGGTCCATGGCGTCGAGCTTCGCCATGTACGTACGGACCTCGACGAGGAACTGGATGTCGCGCTTCCAGTACGGCTGGTCGGTGAACCGGGAGGAGATGTCGGCGGAGGAGCCGGCGAGGGCGAAGAAGCGCTCCAGGCGGTAGCCGTGTTCGCGGAAGCGGCGGCTGAGGGTCTGGTTCGGGTCGTCGAGCTGGTCGGGGTTGTTGCCTGGGGTGGCGGGGCTGCGGAGGTACTCGGCCGTGGTGTATGCGGCCTTGATGAAAGCCTTGGGGTCGGGGCGGGAGAGGCGTTCGCGCCAGTTCCAGCCGAGGAGCATCTGATCGAGGATGTCGTACTCGTTGCGGAGCTCGTCCAGGGCGCGGTCGATGTCCTGGCCGAGGGTCCGGTCGGCCTGGTCGTCGGCGGAGTACTCGGCGATGGCCTTCTGGAGGTTCTCGGTGAGGGGGGCGTAGCCGACGAGGAGGCCCTCCTCCTTCTTGCGGAAGCGGCGGTTGACGCGGGCGAGGGCCTGCATCAGGCCGGCGCCGCGCAGCGGCCGGTCCAGGTACATGGTGTGGATGGACGGCGCGTCGAAGCCGGTCAGGAGCATGTTGTTGACGATGAGGAGCTGGAGTTCGTCCTCGGGGTCCTTGGCACGGTTGATGACGGCCTTGCGCTGGGAGTCGCGCAGGGCGTGGGCGCGCAGTTCCTTGGAGTCCTTGCGGGAGTCCGAGGAGTAGACGATCTTCATGACACCGGTGGTCGGGTCGTCCGTGTGCCAATCGGGGCGCAGGATCTTCAGGGCGTCGTAGACGTGGACGCAGATCTCGCGGGTGGCGCAGACGAGCATCGCCTTGCCGGGGGCTCCGCCGGGTGCGTCGTCGGCGTCCGCGACGAACGGCAGCATCGCCGCACGGCGCGCTTCCCAGTGCTCGACCAGGTCCTGGGTCAGGTCGCGTATCCGGGCGGGGGCGCCGTACATGGCGTTCATGGTGGCGACGGCCTGCTCGACGCGGGTGCGCTCGGTGTCGTCCAGGCCGTCGGTGATGCGGTCGGCCTCGGTGTCGATGGTGGTGGGGTCGACGTCGTGGTCGAGGACGAGCTGGACGACGCGGCTCTCGTGGTAGACCTTCACGGTCGCGCCGTCGTCGGCGGCCCGCTTGAGGTCGTAGGTGTCGATGTAGTCGCCGAAGACCTCGCGGGTGTTGCGGTCGGCCTCGGAGATCGGGGTGCCGGTGAAGGCGAGGAGCGTGGCGTGCGGGAGGGCGTCGCGCAGGTGACGGGCGTAGCCGTCGAGATGGTCGTAGTGACTGCGGTGGGCCTCGTCGACCACGACGACGATGTTGCGCCGCTGGGAGAGGAGCGGGTGATCGGTCCCGGCTTCCTTCTCCTGCTTGGTGCGGCCGAACTTCTGCAGGGTGGTGAAAAGGATGCCGCCGGTGCGCTTAGCGGCGAGCTCTTCGCGGAGTTCGGCGCGGTTGAGGAACTGGTGGGGCTGTTCCGGGAGGACCTCGCTCTCCTTGAACGTGTCGAAGAGCTGGTCGTCGAGGTCGGTGCGGTCGGTGACGACCACGACGGTGGGGTTGTGCAGGGCGGGGTCGCGCATGATGAGGTTGGTGGTCAGCACCATCTCCTCGGACTTGCCCGAGCCCTGGGTGTGCCAGACCACACCGGCCTTGCCGTCAGTCGCGGCGGCGCGGCGTACGGCGTCGGCGGCGCGGGTGACCGCGAAGTACTGGTGCGGCTTCGCGATGCGCTTCATGCGCTTGGCCGGCACGAAGTTGATGAAGGACCGGACGAGGGCGAGGAAGCGGGGCTGGGTGAACAGGCCGTGCAGGGCGAGGTCCTGGCCGGTCGGGATGTCGACATCGGCGTGGACGCTGACGGCGTCCACGGTGTCCACGCGGGCGCCGAACTCGTCGGTGTTCCACGGGGCGAAGTGCTCGTACGGGGTGAAGGGGGTGCCGTACTTGGCGGTGATCCCGTCGGAGAGCAGCACGACCGCGTTGTAGCGGAAGGCGGTCGGGAACTCCTCGACGTAGTGCCGGATCTGGGTGTGCGCGGCAGCAAGAGTGGCGTTCGGGTCGCCCGCCCGCTTGAGCTCGATGACGGCGAGCGGAAGCCCGTTGACGTACAGGACGAGGTCGAAGCGGCGGTTGCGCTCACCGTTGATCACGGTCACCTGGCGGACGGCGCGGTACGTGTTCGCGTCCGCGTTCTCCAGGTCGACGATCCGGACGGTCGGTGTGTGCTCGGCGCCGAGTGCGTCGGTGTACGTGACGGAGTGGACGCCGTCGGCCAGGTAGCCGTGCGCGGTCCGGTTCTCCTCGTAGGTGTCCTGCGAGGTCGGGGTCGCGACGGTCGCGAGGGCCTCGCGGACGGCCTCCGGGGGGAGGGCGGGGTTGAGCCGCTCGATGGCCTCGCGGAGGTCGGAGTAGAGGATCAGGTCGTCCCAGGAACGGCGGTGACCGGAACCGGGGGCGAGCTCATTGCCCTCGGCCTTCGGCCAGTCGAGCTCCACGAGCTCTTCGAGGGCGAGGAACTCCCAGTCGATTTCGAGGGGGCGGAAGTTGTCGGGGGTCTCGCTGCTGCCGTCGTCGTTCCCGTGCGTGGTCATACGTGGTCCTCGACAATCTTCTCGGCGTCCTTGACGCGGATGCGTCCGGACATGAGTTGGGGGAGGAGGGTGTCGCGGAGTGTGGCGAGGGTGCGGGACTCGCTCTCCAGCGATTTCATGTGCGCAAAAGCGGCAGAGGCTTCCTTTCCGAACGCTGCGAGCTGCTCGGTGTCAGGACTCCTCACGGAATAGTTCGAAGCGTCTGCCGCACTGACTCGTTGACGCCCAGATGAGCCAACCATGTTCCGGATGGCGTGTTCACGGAACCCAGGGTCGCGAGCCAGGAAATAGCTCAGCTCGCTTGGGACTCCCGGAAGGGAACGCATCACGATGAACTCGGTAGACCCGAGCCCGATCTCTCCATCCTCCATGAAGTCGACGTAGCCGGTCTTACCGTTCTCCAGGCAAGGAGTGATACGCGCCATAAGCGTGTCACCATTCATGAAACGAGGGCCAGACTTCGGCTCACGCCGAGTCCAGGACGGAATTCCAGCACGACTCGTCTGGAGCGCCGCCATGTCCACATAGACCGGTTCAGCAGCGGCAGGCTTGCCGAGCTTCGGTCCGAAAGCGATGAGATCCGTAATCGGCATCTCAGATTCACCGTCCGGCTCGTCACCAAGACCTAGCTCAGCGAACCGGCACTGGAGCAGCTGCTCGCAGGTGGCCGCGATGCGCTCATTGACGGCGATCTTCTCGTCCAGCGCCCCGAGAACAGCCGCAATCGAGCGCTGTTCATCAGGATCCGGAAGACTAATGGGAATCTGCGTGATGTAATTCCTGTTAAGCATTGGCTGGGCGGCTCCGGAATTGTATCCAGAAAAATCGATCTCCCCCAGCAGGTGATAGACAAACCTAGGGTCATTCCCCAGAAAGTCGGTCACGTAAAGCGAAGTGTTCAGCGGCCAAAAATCTTCGCCACAGTATGTGGCATGCCCCATGGAGGCCCCAGCGCGACCAACAACGACGCCGGGGGCCTTCACGATCGCCGTGTCATGAAATCCGCTTGGCCCAGCCGCTCCGACCACTGGAACGTTTCCCGGGTTCCGGCTCGTCGTCGGAAGATCGTGGCCACGACGCAGCTTCACAAGCTGGTCAAGCGTAGTGCGAGTCCATTCAGACATCGACCCTCCCCAGCTGCTCGCGCACCGTCTTCGCCAGCTCGTCCGACTTGTCGAACAGCTCGTACAGCTCCCCCGTCAACCGTGCGATCTTGTCTGCGACCGCCTCGGCGGCCTCTTCCTCCGCCTCCGCCGCCCCGACGTACCGCCCCGGCGTCAGCACATACCCGTGCTCCTGGACCGTCTTCAGGTCCGCGCTCGCGCAGAATCCCGGTACGTCCGCGTACGACGCTCCCGCGTCCTTCGCGCTCGTCGTCCCGCGCCACACGTGGTACGTTCCCGCGATCTTCTTGAGGTCGGCTTCCGTCAGGACGCGCTCGGTGCGGTCGACCATCTCGCCCATGTCGCGGGCGTCGATAAACAGGATCTCGCCCCGGCGGTCCGCGGCCGCGACCTTCTGCCCCTTCACACCTCCCGGCGACTTGTCCTTCGCCAGGAACCACAGACAGGCCGGGATCGCCGTCGTCCGGAACAGCTGGGCCGGCAGGGCGACCATGCAGGCCACCACGTCGCCGTCCACCATCGCCTGCCGGATCTCGCCCTCGCCGCTCTGCTGGCTGCTCATCGAGCCGTTGGCAAGGACGATACCTGCCGTTCCCCGCTCCCCCAGCTTGCTGATCATGTGCTGGAGCCAGGCGTAGTTGGCGTTGGATTTCGGCGGGACGCCGTACTTCCATCGCGCATCCGACTCGTTGCGCGCCCAGTCCTTGATGTTGAAGGGTGGGTTGGCCATGACGTAGTCGGCCTTGAGGTCCGGGTGCTTGTCGTCGGCGAAGGTGTCGCCCCAGCGGGCGGCGAGGTTGCCGTCGATACCGTGGATGGCGAGGTTCATCTTGGCCAGGCGCCAGGTGCGTTCGTTGAGTTCCTGGCCGTAGACGGAGATGTCTGCCTTGTGGCCGCGGCCACGGTGGGCCTCAATGAACTTGGCGGCCTGGACGAACATGCCGCCCGAGCCGCAGGCCGGGTCGTACACCCGGCCCTCGTACGGCTCCAGGACCTCCACCAACAGCCGGACGACGCTGCTCGGGGTGTAGAACTCACCGCCCCGCTTGCCTTCCGCGCGGGCGAAGTTGCTGAGGAAGTACTCGTAGACCTCGCCGAGGACGTCCTGGGCGGGCTTGTCGTCGCTGCCGCCGAAGCGTGCGTCGGTGATGAGGTCGACGAGTTCGGCCAGGCGCTTCTTGTCGACGTTGTCCTTGTTGAAGATCTTGGGGAGGACGCCGGTCAGCGACGGGTTGGCCTTCATGATGGCGTCCATCGCCTGGTCGAGGACCTCGCCGACGTTGCCGCTCTTGGCGTTGGCGGAGATCGAGGACCAGCGGGCACTCTCGGGGACCCAGAAGACGTGATGCCCGGTGTACTCGTCCTGGTCCTCCAGGAACTCCTCCAGGCGGTCCTCGGCAATGCCTTCCTCCGCGAGCTCCTTGGCAAGCTGTTCGCGGCGCTCCTCGAAAGCGTCGGAGACGTACTTGAGGAAGATCAGGCCGAGGACGAACTCCTTGTACTGGTTGGCGTCCATGGAGCCGCGCAGCTTGTCGGCGGCCTTCCAGAGGATCGCCTGGATCTCCTTGGGCGTGGAGGCGGTGAACAGCTCCGCCTGGTCGGCGGGCTTCTTCTTCCGGGGCGGCATGGGCGCTCGGGTCTCCTTCAAGAGTTCGGACGAGAGATCAGGCGAGAGGGGGTTCGGTGAGGGTCAGCGTGCCGTCGACGAGGCCGGCGGCGGTCAAAGCGGTCAGGTCGTCGAGGGCCGCCGCGTGCTGTCGCAGCAGGGCCGTGCGGCGGGCGATATCGGCCAGGAGCGCGTCGTAACGCTCGGCCTCGTCGCCGGGGAGGTCGGGGATGAGGAGGTCCTCCATGCGGCGGGCAGAGCGGACCGCGCCGCTCACCCGCCGGTGTTCGGTGGCCGCCGAGCGCAGGAGCGCCGCCAGGACGCGAGGCCGTACAGGATGCTCGGCGTCGGACCGTGCGCGCAGGACGCGGGCGGGGAAGGCGACCACCGACAGGCCCTCGTCGTCGACGTACGCGCCGAAGCTCGGGGTGGCGGTGACGACGATGTCGCCGGGTTCGGTGAAGTAGGCGTGCTCGTAGGTGTTGAGGAGTACGGCGCGGTCGATGCGGTGGCTGTCGATCGGCGCACTCCTGGTGATCTCGGCCGGGGTGAGGACCGTGTAGTGGCCCGCGCCGCTGGTGAGGAGGTGTTCGGCTGCGATGCGGTGGCCGGGCAGTCGGCGGAGGCGGCGGTCCTTGAGCAGGCGGGCCACGGTGGTACGGCGGGCCGGCTGGTCGTCGGGGCGCAGGACGGCGTTCGCGCGGATCGTGGGCGCGTGGTCGAGGGCGCTACGGGTGGCGTCGATCAGCTGCTGGAGGCGGAGTTCGGTCTCGGAGATACGGGCCGGGCGTTCGACGACGGTGCGGGTGTAGCGGTCGGCGTGCGGGCGGTGCTGCGGGGTGAACGCGGCACCTGGTGTGCCGGTCAGCGCGGTGGCCGGCACGACGGCGGCATTGCGCGGTTCGTGGCGGCTGTCCGCTCGCCAGCCGGCGTCGCGGAAGATGTCGATGTCCTCGGCCAGCGCGTCCAGGGTCTGTGGGGTGAGGGTGCGTGAGGAGAGGTCGGCGAGGAGGGCCTGGCCGGTGCGCTTGCCTTCTGGGGTGCGGTGCAGGATCCAGATCGCGGTGCGGTGGGCCGGGCGGAAAGGAAGTACGCCTTCGGGGAGGCTGATCGCGGCCTTGAGGAGGTGCTGTTCCAGGAAATCCCGGCGCAGGCGGTCCGCTTCCCCGCGTGCGGGCAGGGGCCTGACGAGCGTGTCGGCAGGGCCCAGGACGACGGCCGTGCGGTCCTCGGCGAGGAGGTCGGTGAGGTCCCGCAGGCTCTGCAGGACACCGAGCGGGCTGCGGGTCTCGGCCGCCTCGTAAGGGAGGCAGCAGGCGATGACGTGCGGGTTTCCCCAGTCTTCCGTGGCCAGTTCCTCGCCGTCGGCAAGGTCCATCTCGAATTCCTGAACGCCCTGTGCCATGAGGCGGCGGCGGGCGAGCCGGGCCAGGTCCGGCGTCGGGTCCGCGGAGAGGAAGAAAGGCGAATCCTCGGCATCGGACACGGATTCACGCAGGGCGACCAGTAGATCGCCGCTCCGGGGATGGAGGACGGCGGCCGTTGCCCCTTCTTCGCGTTCGTTCAGTCGCGCGAGGCCGGTCAGGCGGGCCATCGTCCGGCTCACCGGCGGAATCGGTTCCTCGGCGGCGAGGTCGTCGCAGCCCAGGCGGCGGCGTGCGTCCATGACCCGTTCGAGCGCTTCGGCCGGGGTGTAGGCGGCCTCGGTGAGCTGGTCGGCAAGCACGGCGAGCAGAGGACCCTGCCGTTCGGCGTTCGGCAGTTCGCTCAGCTCTCTTCGAAGGAAGGTGTCGTCGAAGTCGGTCTCGGCGGCACGCTCCAGGATCGTCTGCCAGGGCAGGTCGGAGAGCGGTTCATCGAGGAGCTGACGCAGGCAGAGCAGTGCGGTCACTGTGTCGACCAGCGTGCGGGCGGGGATCGCGCGCCGCCAGGCGGACAGGGTGTGCAACACCAGCTCCGCTCGGATCTGGCCGGCGTCGGCATTGCCGCGGCCGGTGGACAGAAGCCATTCGGCGACTTCACGGCCGTCGAAGAGCGGGCTGGCCCCCTCGTAAGCGACGGGCTCGGGGAAATCCGCGTGCCGGCGCACCCAGGTGGTAACGACGGGCCGTTGGACCTGGGCCAAGTTCCCGATTTCGGCGTAACTGATCCGCCAGGAGGTCTCCTCCGGCAGGATGGGAGCAGTTGCCTCACGTGTGCCGGCCATGCGGTTCCGCTCCCTTCGTGACGACTGCCTCGTGCTCTCGGTCGAGAACGTTTCTCCCAGTGCACCTCACACGCTACAGCCGCCCGAGCTCTCAGCTTCGCCAGCAGTTGATAACCAGGGTTATCAGGTTCTCGAACAATTTCACCTCTGATCTTCTGGCACCTTCGTCACCATCACCCCGGCACCACCCGCCGCGACGCCGGCCCCATACGAGTCTGATCGCATCAGCGTCCTCATCGCCGCAGCTCTGCTCCCTTGCACGGCACTCGCCCCTGTCCGCCTCGACACCACCCGTCCCGTAAGGCCGCTCGTGTTACCGAACCGCACCGCAACCTCGCCCCAGGAGACCTCTGTGTCCAGCACCGCGTCGAAGCGCACCCTGTACCGCCTGACCCACGTCAAGGCGACCCCTGAGTCGATGCTCGAAGCCCTCGACGTCGGCGCCCTCGACACCCTGGACGCGGTCGTGCGCGACGTCAGCGATCACATGGGAGTTCCCGCCCTCGCGGTGTCCTTCGCCGTAGCGAAGGAGGAAGCCGCCTGGGGCAAGGACATCCTCCAGCTCGCCGACGAGTCGGACCTGCTGCAGAGCGAGCAGCGCACCGGCGCACTGCTTATGCTCGCCGTCGACGACGTGGTGTACGCGATCGGCTTCGACCAGGGCTACCGGCTTCTCCCCGCCCAGCTCAAGGACGCGCACTTCGGTCTGTCCTTCGGTATCCGCGCCATCAACCCGCGTCAGGTGCGGGACTTCACCGCCAGCGTCCTCGGCCAGGCGCGCATCGACAGTTCCCTGGTTCCTGCCGGCGACTCCGTACCGGCACTCGGACTCCGGGACCACGGGCGGATCATCCGCCACCTCGGCGGCTACCTCGACGAAGTCGACCTCACCGCAGGGAGCGGCACCAGGAACGGGGCCATGACCGCGGAGGGCGGCATCGGTCTCCGTATCAAACTCGGCACCACCCCCGCCACACTGATCAAGGACATCCGCGCCATCGCCGCGATCTGCGAGCACGTCGTTCCCCACCCCGACCTGGCCTTCGTCGAGCACATCACCGCGGTCAAGGACCCTTCCCTCATCGACGCGCTCGACGCGGAACTGGACGCCACGCTCGGCCGTCCCGCAGACGGTCGGATCATCACCGCCGTCCCCTTCTCCCAGAGCACCGACCTGCCCCGGTCCACCGCCTGCACCATCAAGATCGGGTCCTGCCCGCCCCACCTCCGGGACGAGTTCAGTCTCGACTACGTTCTGGAGCGGGCCCGTGTGATCAAGGCAGGCGCCCGCGTCACGGCGCTCCGGCAGGGCACCGTCGAACTGTTTCGTGACACGCTCTCCGCACGGACCGCGCTCGCCCCGCGCACCGCCTCCCTGGAAGCCCTGTCCAAGGAAACCGCCATGAAGTGGATCGAGGCCACCTTCTCCCTCAGCTCCCGCACGTTCTGTCTGCTCGACGGTGAGTGGTACGAGCTCGGGGCGGGCTACCTGCGCAACGTGAAGGAGACCGTGGCTCCCTTGTTCCCCGACGCGCCCTCCGTCGATCTCCCCCGCTGGCCGCTCGTCGAGAAGCTCAACAGGAAGGGTGTGCGCGTGATGCGTCCCGTAGACGAAGGCGACTACAACAAGCTGGCCGCTCAGGCCCGTCGCGGCTGGGTCTGCCTGGACAAGAAGAATGTCCACAACCCCTTTCGGGCAAGCAACTCCGTCGAGATCTGCGACCTGTTCACCGAGGACGACACTCTTGTCCTCGTGAAGCCCGCGCACTCCTCTAGCCCGCTGAGTCACCTGTTCAGCCAGGCGCGCGTCTCCGTTGAGCTCCTCTTCGAGAACGCGTCCGTACGCGCGGAGTTCGCCCGGTCCGTACACGTCAACAGCGATCCGGCCCGCAGCATCCCCGAGGACTTCACCCCGCGCCGCGCCGTCTTCGCGATCCTTCTGAAGGACGGAGCCAAGCTCACGCCGGACTCCCTCTTCCCCTTCTCCGCCATCACCCTGGCCCAGACCGCGAAGGCCCTCGCCGCTCGCGGCGTGACCATCGAAGTCATCGGCATCGAAAGCGAGTCGGCCCAGTCCGCCATGCGCGACGAGGCTGCGTAGCCGCCCGGGACTCTCGCCGTAAACACGCCCTCTATATCTCTCATCCGAACGAGGAGTCCTTTCAACAGCCCAGAATTCCCGCAAGGGCAGCGGGCATCGTTCCCGGGGGCAGGGCACCCAGGGAACGGCGGGAGGCTACATGGAACAGGCCCTCAACAAGCGACAGCAGGCCGTGCTCGGCTGGGTGGGCCAGGGGTGTCCCGACGGAGTCTGGCCGGACAGCACGTACAAGACCAGCGGACAAGCCCTGCAGAACCGAGGGCTCATCAAGGTCACCAAACGCCGCGGGCATTGGAGCGCTCACCTCACCGAGAAGGGGCGGCAGCATCTCATCGAACGCGGCATCCGCCCCGTGGAGCAGAGCACCCGACCGCCGGAGCGCCCCGCCCGAGAACCGGCACCGCCGCGCCCCCGAGCCGTGCCGAAGGCCCTTGCGAACTACGCGGACCAGCTACTCGATGAACTGGCGGTAGCGAACGACGGCTGTCTCATCAAGCCCATCGAATCCGGCCCGCACGCGGTGAATTGGGCGTCACGGGTCAACGCCGCCCGCAAGTCCGGCAAGATCCCCCACACGCAGGAACTCCACGGATACCGCACCCACCGCGGCTACGAGATCAAGCTGGTCGACATCCCTACCTGGCGCCTCGCGGAACTCACCCCGCTCCCTGTGCCGGCCAGACTCACCAAACCCCATGCCGTCGTCGCCGCCCTCCAAAAGCAGCCGCAGCCCATGGGCCTGACCAAACCCCTCCAGGGCCGAGCCCTGCGCATCATCCAAACCCTCATCGCCGCCACCACAGCCCATGGCCACAAGGCATCGCTCGGAACCACACAAGGCGCGCCCCCGCCCCATCGGCGCCGCAAGGCACCACCGCACTTCTCCATCACCGCCCAAGGCGAAAGTGTCGGATTCCTCGTCCTCCAAGAACAGGACCGCAGCGAACACGTCCCCACAGACAAGGAACTCGCCGACGCCAAGAAGTACTCATGGATGCGTATCCCCCGCTTCGACTACACCCCCTCCAGCCGCCTACGCTTCATACTCCGCGGCGGCAGCCCGCACCGTGCAAGCGAATGGGCAGATCTCCCCGACCGGCCTCTGGAAGAACAACTCGCCGAGATCGTGCAGGAGGTCGGACTCCGCGGCGAAGCCGCAGAACGCAAACGCCTTGCAGACCAGCAAGCCAGAGAGGTACAGCAAAAGCGCTGGGAAGCCGCCATGCAGGAAGCCCACGCCGCCTACGCCCACGCCTACCGCGTCAAACAGCTCGGAGAACAGGCAGACACCTGGTACCAGGCCAGGCGCCTGACTGAATACGTCGCAGCTGTAGGCGCCCATGCCACATCACTTCCGCCCGGGCAGGAGCGGACCGAGGTCGAGGCGTGGCTCGCGTTCGCGGACGCGCACCTCCAAAACCTCACCAAATCGGCCTCAGCGCCGAAACTGCCCACGCCGCCGAAACCCAGCGGCGACGACCTCAAGCCCTTCCTCGGTCACTGGAGCCCCTACGGACCCCGCTCCTACTGAGCCGGACCAAGGGAAATCACACCGCCACGAGCCGGACCCGCTCGCCGCACAGCTTGGCCATGTCGTCAATATCGGAAGTCAGCATGACCACGGGGCGGTGCTGTCGCAGCGCGGCCTCCGCGACGGCCGCATCGATCGCGTACTTGTGTCCGTGCAACCCGGCATTCATCAGCAATTTCGAGGCAGCCCTCGCCTCCTCGTCACCGACCGGGACGACCCGCAGCCCGGAAAGCACCCAGTTCAGGCGTGACTTGTTCGTACGGGCGTGGACGGCCTCGATGATGGTGAGCGCACTGATCACGACCTCCATGCCACGCGAGCGCGCCTCAGCGATCAGAGCCACCACCTGTTCTTCGTCAGCGAGCAGCTTCGAGAGTCCCTCGCTGTCGAGGACGAGCGTCCCCTCGTGACTCAGCCTGCGGCGGGCCACTCGGCCTCCTCGGTGAACACCTCGTCGAAGACCTGCCGCGCCCGCTGACGAGCCGGCTCGGAGACCGGCCCCTTGCGGCTCTCGTAGTCCGCCAGGTACTCGTCCAGGACCTGCCCGCGCAGCTCACGCTCGACCGCCTCGGCGATGAACGCGGAGAACTCCCGCTTGCCCACCCGAGCCCGGATCGCCTCCGCGGTCCCCTCCGGCAGCGACAAGCTCACCCGCGTCGCTGGCCCTTCCCCGATGCTGTACGTCGCCTCAGCCATGCCCCCGATTGTGTCAAACGAGTAGGAAAAGCGCCACGTCCGCACTACCTTCACAGCTCGGTCAGCGCCCCGCTCACACAAATCCCAGCACGGGCATCCCCATCTCATCCCAACACGATCCCAGCACAGTACGGATGGCCAGGGATGACGACAGGTGACGAGGGATCGGCTATCCCAGCACCATCCCAGCACGGGAAAAAACCAAGGGCCCGACTCCAAAGAGTCGGACCCCATCTGACCTGCACGTTTGCCAGATCAGCGACGTGGTGATATATCAGCCGCTACACATTGAAGCGGAACTCCACCACATCCCCGTCCTGCATCACATACTCCTTGCCCTCCATGCGGGCCTTGCCCGCGGCGCGGGCGTCGGCGACCGAGCCGGTTTCCACCAGGTCGTCGAAGGAGATGACCTCGGCCTTGATGAAGCCCTTTTGGAAGTCGGTGTGGATGACTCCGGCGGCCTCGGGGGCGGTGGCGCCCTTCTTGATGGTCCAGGCGCGGGTTTCCTTGGGGCCGGCGGTCAGGTAGGTCTGCAGGCCGAGGGTGTTGAAGCCGACGTGGGCGAGGGTGGCCAGGCCCGGCTGGTCCTGGCCGACGGACTGGAGGAGTTCGAGGGCCTCGTCCTCGTCGAGCTCGGCGAGGTCGGCCTCCAGCTTGGCGTTCAGGAAGATGGCCTCGGCGGGGGCGACCAGGGCGCGCTGCTGGTTCTTGAAGTCCTCGTCGGTCAGCTCGTCCTCGTCGACGTTGAAGACGTAGAGGAAGGGCTTGGTGGTGAGGAGGTGGAGGTCGTGCAGGAGCTCTTCGTTGCCGGAGCCCTGGACGATGCCGGCGGCGAAGAGCGTGTCGCCCTTCTCCAGGATCGCCTTGGCCTCCTCGACCGCCTTGACCTTCGGGGCCACGTCCTTCTTGATGCGCGACTCCTTCTGGAGGCGCGGCAGGACCTTCTCGATGGTCTGGAGGTCGGCGAGGATCAGCTCGGTGTTGATGGTCTCGATGTCGTCCTTGGGCGAGATCTTGCCGTCGACGTGGACGACGTTCTCGTCCTTGAAGGCGCGGATGACCTGGCAGATCGCATCGGACTCGCGGATGTTCGCGAGGAACTTGTTGCCCAGGCCCTCGCCCTCGGAGGCGCCGCGGACGATGCCCGCGATGTCGACGAAGTCGACGGTCGCCGGGAGGATCTTCTGGGAGGAGAAGATCTCGGCCAGCTTGGCCAGACGCGGGTCGGGGACGCCGACGACGCCGACGTTCGGCTCGATGGTGGCGAACGGGTAGTTGGCCGCCAGCACGTCGTTCTTGGTCAGGGCGTTGAACATGGTCGACTTGCCGACATTCGGCAGACCGACGATTCCGATCGTGAGCGACACGTGGCGACTCGACTTCCGAGCGAGGTGGTGGGGTGGGCACGGCCCCGGAGGGCCGATCCACCAGTCTACGGGGCGCGGCCGGGGCCGGGCCGCCGCCACCGGTACCGGCAGCGCCCGGCCCGGCCCCGGGCGCCGGACGAATCGCAACGGGCTCGGCCCAAAGCGCGTGTCCCGTAACCGGTTAATCCCACTTAGCGGCCTACCGTTGCCGGGTGGAGCAACACGAAGCGCGCACCCCCCAGCACAGCCCGCCGCGGTCCGTACGACCGCCCGCGGGCCAGGATGCCCGGCTCCCGCGCCCCGCGGAGGCCGTGGCCCCCGACCCCGACGACGATTTCCTCACCGCGATGCGGGCCTCCGGGTTCGCGTCCGTACCGGCCTCCGCGCCGGCGGTCGTCCATCCTGCGGGGCGCGGTCCCGCGCCGGCCGGGACGGCCCGGGCGCCGGCGCGGGCGACCGCGCCCCCGGCTCCCGGAAGCGCCCCCGCCCCGCCGGAGGGCAGAGAGACCGCGACCGTGTACCGGGCGCGCCCGCAGCGCCCCCTGCCGTCCGCGCCGCCCGCGCTGCAACGGCGGATGCCGGCGGCCAAGCTCACCGGCCTCGGCTGCTGGCTGCTGGCGACGCTGGCGCTGCTGGCCTTCGGCTTCCTGGACCGGCTGCTGCTCGGCGGCGCCCCGACCCCGTACGGCGTCTGCTATCTGCTGGTCGGTGCCGCCGCGGCGCTCTGGGTCAGGCCGTACGACCTGGTCATCGCGCCGGTGACACTGCCGATCGCGTTCACGCTCGGTGCGCTGCCGATCCAGCGCGGCACGGGCGGGTTCGACGGGCTGCTGATGGGCGTCTTCACCGTCCTCGCGCTGAGCGCGGGCTGGCTCTACGCCGGCACGCTGATCTGCGCGCTGCTCGCGATCGTCCGGCGGGTGCTGGTCATCGCCCGCCGTCGGGCCAGCCGACCGGGGAGTCGACCGCGGAGCGCACCGCGCGGTCCGCAGGTCCGGCCTGCGGGGCGGCCGCGGCCGCGGCCGGGGAACCGTCCGCGGCAGGTGGCTCGCCAGCCCGAGCGGCGTAAGCAGCCATCGCGGCCCCCACGATCCCCGCATTGTTCTGAAGCTGAGCCGGCACGATCTCCGCGCTGACGCCCTCGATCAGCGGCAGGAACTTCTCCGCCTTGCGGCTCACCCCGCCGCCGATCACGAACAGCTCGGGCGAGAAGAGCATCTCCACATGGGCGAGGTAGCGCTGGACCCGGTGCGCCCAGTGCTGCCAGCTCAGGTCCTCGTCCTCCTTGGCCTTGGTGGAGGCGCGCTTCTCGGCGTCGTGGCCGTGCAGCTCCAGGTGGCCGAGCTCGGAGTTGGGCACGAGGCGGCCGTCGGTGAAGACGGCGCTGCCGATGCCCGTGCCGAGGGTGAGCACGATGACCGTGCCGGTCCGGCCGCGGCCGGCGCCGAAGCGCAGTTCGGCCAGGCCGGCCGCGTCCGCGTCGTTGAGCACGGTGACGGGGCTGCCGCCGGCCTCGCCGCCGAGCCGCGCGGTGAGCAGCCCCGCGGCGTCGGTGCCGATCCAGCCCTTGTCGACATTGGCGGCGGTACGGGTCGTCCCGCCGGTGACCACACCGGGGAAGGTCGCACCGACCGGTCCCGACCACCCGAAGTGGTCCACGACCTCTTTGACGCCGTCCGCGACCGCATCCGGGGTGGCCGGATGCGGGGTCAGCACCTTGTAGCGCTCCTCCGCGAGGTCGCCGCGCTCCAGATCCACCGGGGCACCCTTGATGCCCGATCCGCCGATGTCCACACCGAAGACCTTCATGGGAAAAGGCTAGGCGTCGGCGGGGCGGCGCGCCCCCGGGATGCACCGACCGGTGCCCCGGGCGACGAAGCGGAAGCGGCGGTTCCTCAGGCCTCGGTGGCGGCCTTGGCCTCGGCGCGCAGGTCCCTGCGGAGCTCCTTGGGCAGCGAGAAGTGGATGGACTCCTCGGCGGCCGTGAGGGTCTCGACGTCCTCGTAGCCGCGCGCGGCGAGCCACTCCAGGACGCCGTCGACGAGCACCTCGGGGACGGAGGCGCCGGAGGTGACGCCGACCGTGCCGACGCCCTCGAGCCAGGCCTCGTCGATCTCCTCGGCGCCGTCGACCAGATGGGCGTCGCGGGCGCCGGCGCCCAGCGCCACCTCGACCAGGCGCACGGAGTTCGAGGAGTTCTTGGAGCCGACGACGATGACGAGATCGGCCTCGGCGCCCATCTGCTTCACCGCGGTCTGGCGGTTCTGGGTGGCGTAGCAGATGTCGTCGCTGGGCGGCGAGAGGAGGTTGGGGTAGCGGCCCTTGAGGGCGTCCACCGTCTCCATGGTCTCGTCGACCGAGAGCGTGGTCTGGGAGAGCCAGACGACCTTGTCCGGGTCGCGGACCTCGACGTTGGCGACATCGTCGGGACCGTCGACGAGGGTGATGTGCTCGGGGGCCTCACCGCTCGTGCCGATGACCTCTTCGTGGCCTTCGTGGCCGATCAGGAGGATGTCGTAGTCCTCCTTGGCGTAGCGGACGGCTTCCTTGTGGACCTTGGTGACGAGCGGGCAGGTGGCGTCGACGGTGGCGAGCTTGCCGCGCTTGGCCTCGTCGTGGACGACCGGGGCGACGCCGTGCGCCGAGAAGATGACGATGTTGCCCTCGGGCACCTCCGCCGTCTCCTCGACGAAGATGGCGCCCTTCTTCTCCAGGGTTTTCACGACGTACTTGTTGTGGACGATCTCGTGGCGGACGTAAACGGGGGCGCCGTACTGCTCGAGGGCCTTCTCGACGGCGATCACGGCGCGGTCCACGCCCGCGCAGTAGCCACGGGGGGCGGCGAGCAGGACCTTGCGCCGGCCGCTGCGGCGCGATGCGTCGTCGCCCGGGGTGGCTGCGGGCGTCGGGCTGGGCGAGGAAGTCATGCGTCCCATCGTAAAGCCGCGCCCCGCTCCGGAAGATCGCACCGTTGTCCCAGACTGAGGGCGGCACGGAGCGAGGAGGCAGGATGCCGGGCACGAGCGGCGGCGCGGGCGGACCGGGAGCGGGCGGCGGGGCGGACACCGCCGCCGAGGGGGGCCCGGGCGGCGGCGCGCCGGGGGCGCTGCGGCGGACGCTGACCTTCCGGGACCTGGTCGTCTACGGGCTGCTGTTCATCGCCCCCATGGCACCGGTCGGGATCTTCGGCACCCTCCAGGCCGCCTCGCACGGCGCGGTCACCACCGTCTACCTCGTCGCGACGGTCGCGATGGCGTGCACCGCCTTCTCGTACGCCCAGATGGTGCGCGTCGCCCCGCAGGCCGGGTCGGTCTACACCTACGCCCGGGTGGGTCTGGGCGAGGGCGCCGGGTTCGTCGCCGGATGGATGGCGATGCTGGACTACCTGCTGGTTCCGGCGGTGGCGTACCTGTTCTCCGGGATCGCGCTGCATGCGCTGGTCCCGTCGGTGCACCCGTGGGTGTGGACGGCGCTGGCGGTGGCCGTGACCACGCTGCTGAACCTGTGGGGCGTGCGGACGGCGGCCCGGGTGGGCTTCGCGGTGCTGGCCATGGAGATCGTGGTGCTGGCGGTGTTCGTGGTGTCGGCGGTCGTCGTGCTGGTCGCACACGGGGCTCCGCGGGGCTGGGCGGAGCCGCTGACCGGCGCGGGCGGGTTCTCGCTGCGGGCGGTGCTGGCCGCGGTGTCGGTGGCGGTGCTGTCATATCTGGGCTTCGACGCGATCGCGTCGTTCGCGGAGGAGGCGGGGGACCCGGCGGTCCCCGGGAAGGGCGGCCGGCGGGCCGGCGGGCCGGACCGGGTGGCGCGGGCGGTGCTCACCTGCCTGGCGGTCGCCGGTGTGCTGTTCGCGGTGCAGACGTATCTGGCGGCGCTGCTGATGCCGATGAGCGCGGCGGAGCTGGCGGCCCGGCCGGGCGAGCAGGGCGGCGCCTTCTACGCCACGGTCGACGCGTCGGTGGGCCGCTGGCTGCACGACCTGGTGGCGGCGAGCAAGGCCGTCGGCGCGGCGTTCGCGGCGCTGGCGGGGCAGGCGGCGGCCGGCCGGCTGCTGTTCGCGATGGCCAGGGACCGGCGGCTGCCCGGGGCGATGTCGGCGGTGGACACCGGCAGCGGGGTGCCGCGCCGGGCGCTGCTGGGCGCGGCGCTGGTGACGCTGGTGGCGGCGGTGTGGGCGGCCCGCAGGGACGACGGGCTCGACCAGCTGTCGTCGGTCGTGAACGTGGGGGCGCTGACCGCGTTCGGGCTGCTGCACGCGTCGGTGATCGGCTGGTTCTGGGTCCGCCGGGCGGGCGGGCCGCCGGGCGTGCTGCGGCATCTGGTGGTCCCGGTGCTGGGGCTGGCGGTGGTGGTCGCGGTGGTCGCCGAGGCGTCCGCCGCCGCGCAGGCCGTGGGCGGCGCCTGGCTGGCGGCGGGGCTGGTGGTGCTGGTGACGCAGCGCAGGAGGCGGGGGCGCGGGCGGTCGGACGGGGTGCGGGGCTGAGGGGAGCGGTGGAGGGCACCTCCTCGGGGAGGGCCAGGGGCCGGCCGCCGCCCGCCCCCGCACCGCGGGGGCGCCGCCGCTGTCGGTGCCCGCCGCTAGTCTCGCTCGTATGGCTGTTTCCACGTCCCCTCAGACGCCGATCCCGGTCGGCGAGGTCTCCCGGCTCATCGGCGGTTGGATCGACCGGCTCGGCGCGGTGTGGGTCGAGGGGCAGATCACCCAGCTCTCGCGGCGCCCCGGCGCGGGGGTGGTCTTTCTGACGCTGCGCGACCCCTCGTACGACATCTCGGTGAGCGTGACGTGCTACCGCCAGGTCTTCGACAAGGTCGCCGACGTGGTGAGCGAGGGCGCCCGGGTGGTGGTGCACGCGAAACCGGAGTGGTACGCCCCGCGCGGCCAGCTCTCGCTGCGGGCCGCCGAGATCAAGCCGGTGGGGGTCGGCGAACTCCTCGCCCGCCTGGAGCAGTTGAAGAAGTCGCTGGCGGCGGAGGGGTTGTTCGCCGCGGACCGCAAGAGGCCGCTGCCCTTCCTGCCGCAGCTGATCGGGCTGGTCTGCGGCCGGGCGAGCGCCGCCGAGCGGGACGTCCTGGAGAACGCCCGGCACCGCTGGCCGGCCGTCCGCTTCGCGGTGCGCAATGTGCCGGTGCAGGGCGTGCATGCGGTCCCGCAGGTGGTCGCCGCGGTCCAGGAGCTGGACGCGCTGCCCGAGGTGGACGTGATCATCGTGGCGCGCGGCGGCGGCAGCGTGGAGGACCTGCTGCCGTTCTCCGACGAGCAGCTCGTCCGGGCCGTGAGCGCGGCCGTGACGCCCGTCGTCTCGGCGATCGGCCATGAGCCGGACACCCCGCTGCTGGATCTGGTCGCCGACCTGCGCGCCTCGACGCCGACGGACGCGGCGAAGAAGGTGGTGCCGGACGTGGGCGAGGAGCTGACCCGGGTCCGGCAGCTGCGGGAGCGGGCGCTGCGCGCGATCGACGGCTTTTTGCAGCGCGAGGAGCGCGGACTGGCCGGGGCGCTGCAGCGGCCCTGCATACAGCGGCCACAGCGGATGGTCGAGGAGCGCGAGGAGCAGGTCACGGCGCTGCTGGAGCGCGGCCGGCGGACCCTGGGACATCTGCTGGACCGCGCCGACTCCGAGCTGTCGCACACGCTGGCCCGGGTGGTCGCGCTCTCCCCGAAGGCGACGCTGGAGCGCGGCTATGCGGTCCTGCAGAAGCCCGACGGCACGGCGGTGCGCGCACCGGCCGAGGTCGGCGCGGACGAGACGCTGCGGGCCCGGGTGGCCGAGGGCGAGTTCCGGGTACGGGTGGACGGCGCCCCGGGCGCCGGCACACCCCCCGAATAGTGCACAGACCAACTCTTAGGGTGGGAGACATGGCGAAGGCGAAGACGGACGGCGCGGCGGACGCGGAGCAGGACGCGGCGGCCGGGGCGGCGGCCCCGGTGGAGTCGGTGGACTCCACGCTGGGCTACGAGCAGGCGCGGGACGAGCTGATCGAGGTCGTCCGCAGCCTGGAGGCGGGCGGCACGACGCTGGAGGAGTCGCTCGCGCTGTGGGAGCGCGGCGAGGCGCTGGCGAAGGTCTGCCGGCGCTGGCTGGACGGCGCCCGGGCGCGGCTCGACGCGGCGCTGGCGGAGCCGGACGAGCCGGAGGCGGAGCGCGCCTAGCGGACGGAGCGCGCCTAGCGGACGGAGCGCGCCTAGCGGACGGAGCGCGCCGGGAGCCCTGGCGCCCCCCGAGGCGGAGCCTGTGAACCCCCTCACAGCTCCCTCGTTTTAGTTGAAACTTAATCTATTTCCTTTACAGTATTTCCCGTATGACCCCTGTGGCGGCTACATGATCACTACTGTCTGTACTGCCACAGAATCCGACCCAGCTCACTCACCGAGGTGCCTCTATGTCTCTCGCCCTTGACGCCGCCGCTCAGGACCTCCTGTTCCGGGAGGCCCAGACCGCCAACACGTTCACGGACGAGCCGGTGACGGACGAGCAGGTCCAGGCCATCTACGACCTGGTGAAGTTCGGCCCGACCGCCTTCAACCAGACGCCGCTGCGGATAACCCTGGTCCGCTCCCAGGAGGCCCGTGAGCGCCTGGTCGCGCACGCCATGGGCGCCAACGGCCCGAAGACGCTCAGCGCACCGCTGACCGCGATCCTCTCCGTGGACCTGGACTTCCACGAGAAGCTGCCGCAGCTCTTCCCGCACGCCCCGGGCATCAAGGACACCTTCTTCTCCGAGGCCGCGCGCCGCGAGGTCGCCGGCACCCAGAACGCCACCCTCCAGGCCGGCTACTTCATCGTCGGCGTCCGCGCCGCCGGCCTGGCCGCCGGCCCGATGACCGGCTTCGACTTCACCGGCGTCGACAAGGAGTTCTTCGGCGACGGCAAGCAGAAGTCGTTCCTCATCATCAACATCGGCAAGCCGGGCACCGACGCCTTCTTCCCGCGCTCCCCGCGGCTCACCTTCGACGAGGCCGTCGCCACCGTCTGAGCCGACCCGCCCGCACCACGCATGAGGCCGCCGCACCCCTCCCGGGTGCGGCGGCCTCATCGGTGTCGCCGGCGCTCAGCTCTTCTTGGCGACCAGCGCGGCGGCCAGGTCGGCGAGCCGTCCGTAGGGCGCGGTGCCGGTGACGACGGTGGTCACCCCGGGCTCCTCGCGGACCAGTGCGTTGTACTTGTCGCCCTTGTAGCGGTCCCACTTCTTGCTGCCGACGGCCTGCTTGCCCTCGGCCTTGGCCGCCCCGAGCGTGACCTCCCGGATGAACTTCCGCGGCATGGCGTCGCTCTGCTCGACGGCCGCGTACTGCTGCTCCGGGTCGAGCAGGCCCAGATGCCAGGCGCCGCCCTTGCCGTCCTCGCTCGCCTTGTACGACACGGAGGTGGCGCGCCAGGTCTTGGGCAGCCCCTCGGGCGCGGCGACCGCGTAGGGCGCCGCGCGCCGGGCCGTGATCAGTTCGACGCGGTAGTCGACCGTCTTGACCGCGTTCTTCGCCGCGTCCGCGCTCTCGTCGTGCGGGATGAAGATGTAGATCGCCCCGACGAGGATGCCGATCACCGCCAGCGACAGGACCATGTCCCGCACCGTTTGTCTGCCTCGCATACCTGCCACGCCCCTATGGTCCCCCATCCCCGGCGCGGCCCCGACAGGCCCCCCGGCAAAGGCCCTGACCTGCGCAGACAACCACGCGACCGGCTCTGCGGCGGGTGCTCATGCGTAGGGCCCTCTGCTCATTTTGGCGACCTGGAGATACTGTGAACCTCCGGGGGAAACCCCCGCACCCCCGCACAGCCACCCTCATTCCTTCACGGCCTTCGCCGTCCAGAAAGGTGCGCTCGATGAGCGAGCATCATCTCCCGTCCCCGCTCGAGGTCAGCCCCGAGGCCCCGGACCGCAACCTCGCCCTGGAGCTCGTCCGGGTCACCGAGGCCGGCGCCATGGCGTCGGGCCGCTGGGTGGGGCGAGGTGACAAGAACGGCGCGGACGGCGCGGCGGTCAAGGCCATGCGTGCCCTGATCCACACCGTCTCGATGAACGGCGTCGTGGTCATCGGGGAGGGCGAGAAGGACAACGCCCCGATGCTCTACAACGGCGAGCGCGTGGGCGACGGGACCGGCGCGGAGTGCGACGTGGCCGTGGACCCGGTGGACGGGACGACGCTGACCGCCAAGGGCATGGCGAACGCGGTGTCCGTGATGGCGGTGGCCGAGCGCGGCTCGATGTTCGACCCGTCCGCGGTCTTCTACATGGACAAGCTCGCCACGGGCCCGGAGGCGGCGGACTTCGTCGACATCACGGCGCCGGTGGCGGTGAACATCAAGCGGATCGCCAAGGCGAAGAAGTCCGCTGTCGAGGACGTCACCGTCGTCATCCTGGACCGCCCCCGCCACGACGGCCTGGTCAAGGAGGTCCGGGAGGCCGGGGCCCGGATCAAGTTCATCGCCGACGGCGACGTCGCCGGCGCGATCATGGCGGCCCGCGAGGGCACCGGCGTGGACCTGCTGCTGGGCATCGGCGGTACGCCCGAGGGCATCATCGCGGCGTGTGCGCTGAAGTGTCTGGGCGGCGCCTTCCAGGGCAAGCTGTGGCCCAAGGACGACGAGGAGCGGCAGCGCGCGCTGGACGCCGGGCACGACCTGGACAAGGTGCTGGAGATCGGCGACCTGGTCCGCGGCGACAACGTCTTCTTCGTCGCCACCGGCATCACCGACGGCGAACTGCTGCGCGGGGTCCGCTACCGCGCCGAGAACGCCTACACCCAGTCGCTGGTGATGCGCTCCAAGTCCGGCACCATCCGCCAGATCGACTCCCAGCACCGGCTGTCCAAGCTGCGTGCGTACAGCTCGGTGGACTTCGAGCGCCCCAGCTAGCGGGGAGCGGGCCGGCCCGTGCAACCGGCCCGCCCGCCCACGCACTTCGCCCCCGCCGGAGAAGCTCCGGCGGGGGCGAAGTGGCCCATACGCCCTGGGGTGCGTCCTGCTGGGTGCGTCCTATGGGCCGAAGCCTCCCGCGGCCGTTCAGCCCGCCGCAGGCAGGTGAGCAGCGTGCTGGAGTTCGCTCTCCCGGCGCCGCCGGCGGGTCAGGACGACCCGGCGCTCGGCCGCGGTCAGGCCGCCCCAGACGCCGTACGGCTCGGGTTGGAGCAGCGCGTGCTCCCGGCACTCGACCATCACGGGGCAGCGGGCACAGACCCGCTTCGCGGCCTCTTCTCTGGCCAGCCGCGCGGCGGTCGGCTCCTTGGACGGGGCGAAGAACAGCCCGGCTTCGTCCCGGCGGCACACCGCCTCCGAATGCCAGGGGCCGGCCTCGTCACGAGCAGGCACTTGCTGGGACGGGACGACAGCGGCATCCTGCAGGGGCTGATGCGGTAGCAGCACGGTCTACTCCTGACGACGGCTTCGGCGAGAGAAATCACCCTTGCCCGTCTCGCTGCGCACGGCCTTTTCGCACCCCGCAGCCGTACGAGAGACGATGCACCAGCCCTACCCGCTGTACGCACGCTTATGCACACCGTGGCGATCGTGCGACAAGGAGAAAATCGCGGGTGACGCCCCCCGTTGACGGGGGACCCGCCAACGCGGCGGTGTCCGCCCGCCGTTCCCGGCCTCAGCTCCCCGTGTCCTTGCGGAACCGGTCGCGGCGCTCACGGCGCTCGGCGTGCAGCCGCTCGTGCCCTTCGCGCCGGTCCTGGCGCAGTTGGTGGTGCCGCTCGCGCCGCTCCTCGCGCAGCTCGTGGCGGAGTTCGCGGTGCCCGTCGCGCAGCCGGTCGCGCAGATCGCGGATCCAGGCGCCGCGCTTGGGCCTGGCCTCCACGCTCCCGAGCACGGCATAGCCGTTGACGACGACCTGCGGGGCGTCGGCCTCCTCGGAGTCGTGCGACTCGACCTCGAAGCTGCCCAGGACGCCGGAGCCGCTGCTGCGCAGCGTGATGTTCTCCGGGACCCGGATCTCGACGCTGCCGAAGACGGCCGTGACATTGATCTGGACCTGCCGCTGCGGGAAGACGGCCTCGGTCAGGTCGATCTCGACGCTGCCGAAGAACGCGAAGGCGTTGATCCGCGCGGGCGCCTGCCAGCGGCCCTTGCGGACGGAGGCGCTGAAGATCGCGACGAGGTTCTGGTCGGGGACCGGGGCGCCGGAGCCGTGGGCGTACGCGTCCGGGCCCTGCCGCGCACGGCCGGCGCCGGGAGCGGGGAGGTCGCGGACGACGGGCTCCAGTTCGCCCATGGTCTTGGCGCGGTAGACGGTGTCGATCCGCTCGGCGTGCTCCTCCGGGTCCAGCCGGCCCTCGGCCAGCGCCTCGCGCAGGATCTCGGCGATGCGGTCGCGGTCCGCGTCGGAGGCCCTGAGGTCGCCCTCGGCCACCGCGGGCGGCGCGGTCGCCGTCTTGGTCATGTCCACCGGCTGCCGGCCCTGCTTCGCCGGCGGTCCGGGCGGGTTCTCGGGGCCCGGTCGTCCCCCGTTGTCTGCATCCACCGGCCCAGCGTACCGAAACGCGATAGATCGCGACTAGGGCGCGAGGGCAAAGTCCCGCCCTCCCCCGGAAGGCGGCGCCCGCGCCGACTGAGCCTTACCTCACAGCGGCGTCCGCGTGCCGGGGTTCTACGCTGTGGAGGCGCTGCCGTAGACGCCAGCCGGACCTCTCCGAGTAAGGAATGACCTTCGATGCCGGAATTCGCCTACACCGACCTTCTCCCCGTAGGTGAGGACACCACCCCGTACCGCCTCGTCACCGCGGAGGGCGTGAGCACCTTCGAGGCCGACGGCCGGACGTTCCTCAAGGTCGAGCCGGAGGCGCTGCGCAAGCTGGCCGCCGAGGCGATGCACGACATTTCGCATTACCTGCGCCCCACCCACCTCGCCCAGCTCCGCAAGATCCTGGACGACCCGGAGGCCAGCGCCAACGAC
>Ga0207426_1000824_pt1 | contig 33183 bp, 30 predicted proteins | sample AraplaMF_Cvi_mMS_FD_184265 | JGI IMG/M metagenome (GOLD analysis project Ga0207426, IMG submission 184265) | Arabidopsis root microbial communities from the University of North Carolina, USA - plate scrape MF_Cvi_mMS (SPAdes) (version 2) | ecosystem: Host-associated > Plants > Roots > Endosphere... | reverse complement strand
CGCCTCGGCGATCTCGTCGATCGACACGTCCTCGGGGGAACGGTGGCTGAAGAGGTCGAGTGCGACGGCGATCAGCTGCTCACGCCGCTCCTCGACGCCCATCCTGCGGCGCGCCCCGGTGGTCATGCCGACCAGCGTAACCACCCGGGGCGCGGCACGGAATCACAGGTCAAATCACAGATCGAGCACAAGACGGCCGCCGTGTGCCCGCGAGACGCAGATCAGCAGCGAGTCGGCGCGCTCGGCGTCCGTCAGCAGGTCGTCGCGGTGGTCCACGGCCCCGGCCAGCACCCGCTGTTGGCAGGTGCCGCAGAACCCCCGCTCGCAGGAGTACGGCAGATCGGGCAGCGCCTGCGCGCGAAGGGCCCGCAGCACACTGGTGTCCGCGGGGACCGGCACCGTACGGCCGGTGCGCCGCAGCTCCACCTCGAAGGGGGCGTCGTGGCCCGCCGGCGCGGGGGCGGCCGGCGCGAACCGCTCGGTGTGCAGGGTCAGGGGCGGTTCCCCGGCCGCGGCCGGCAGCAGTGCGGCGACCGCGTCCATCAGCGGCCCGGGACCGCAGCAGTAGACGGCCGCGCCCGGCGGGGCCGCGGCGAGCACCGCCGCCAGGTCGGGCCGCCCGTCCTCGTCCTCGGCCACCACCGTCACCCGGCCGGTGCCGCTCCCCGCCAGCGCCTCGACCTCCGCCAGGAACGGCATCGAGGCCCGCGACCGCCCGCCGTACACCAGCCGCCACGGCACGCCCGCCCGCTCGGCCTGCCGCACCATCGGCAGGATCGGGGTGATGCCGATGCCGCCCGCGAGGAAGACGTAGGCGGGGGCGTCCCGGAGGGGGAAGCGGTTGCGCGGCCCGCGGACCTCCACGACCGTGCCCTCGTGCAGGTGCTCGTGCACCTCGCGCGAACCGCCCCGGCCGTCCTCGATCAGGCGGGTGGCGAGGGTGTACGAGCCGGACGCCGCGGGGTCGCCGCACAGCGAGTACTGGCGGACGGCCCCCGACGGCAGCACCAGGTCGAGGTGCGCCCCCGGCTCCCAGCCCGGAAGGTCGTCCCCCTCCAGACGCAGCCGGACCACGCCCTCGGCCTCCTCGGTGCGCTCCGCCACCCGCAGCCACCGGGCGCCGGTGCCGCCGCGGCCGCGCCCCGAGACCGGGGGGTCCAGCGCGGGCAGGGGCCACAGCGGGGACGCCTGGACGCGGCGGCGCAGTGCCCGCCGGGCGAGCAGCGCCGCCGCGGCGGCCACCAACGCGGCACGGGCACCTGGGATCCGGGCCATCTCAGGCACCTCCGGAGGTGCGGGCCCCGGCCGCGGTCGCGGCGGGGGACGCGGCGAGGTAGGCGAGGGCCTGCGCGGTGCTGCCGTGGTGGGAGGGGTGGTAGCCGCGGGAGAGGTACTGCGGAACGGACCGGGCCATGGCCCCGACGGTCGGCAGCACGCCCTCCCTCCCGCCGCGGAGGAACTCCCCGAGGCCGGCCCTGCCGTCGTCGAGCGAGGGGTCGTGGGCCAGGAAGAAGCGGACGCCGCGCTGCCACAGGAACACCAGCGCGGCGAACGCCGTGGCCCAGGTGCGGACCCGCCGCCGGTAGCCGCCGTCCAGATGCAGGAAGAGGTCGAACGCCACCGACCGGTGCTCGACCTCCTCCGCGCCGTGCCAGCGCAGCAGATCCAGCATCGTCGGATCGGCTCCCTTGGCGTCCAGCGCCCCGGCGTTGAGCACCCAGTCGCCCAGGAACGCGGTGTAGTGCTCGATGGCGGCGATCGTCGCGACCCGCTCCAGCAGCCACCAGCGGCGGGCCCTTCCCGGCGGCAGGGTGCGGTCCCCGAGCAGCTTCTCGAAGAGCCAGTCGACCTGCGCGGTGTACGGGGTCGGGTCCAGGCCCTGCGCCGTGAGGTGCGGCAGGACGCCGTCGTGCGCCTGCGAGTGCATCGCCTCCTGGCCGATGAACCCGATGACGTCCTCCCGCAGCCGGGGGTCGCGGATGTACGGCAGCACCTGCTTGTAGACGTGCACGAACCAGCGCTCGCCGGCCGGCAGCAGCAGATGCAGCACGTTGATGGTGTGGGTGCTGGACGGATCGCCGGGGATCCAGTGCAGCGGGGTGCCGCTCCAGTCGAAGGCGACGTTGCGGGCCTTCAGCGGGGTGTGCTCGGACGCGGCCGGCTGGGGCCGCAACGAGGCCGTATTAGACATGGCGTCAATGTACTGGCGGGTAAGGAGTTGTCGATACCCCTCGGGCGGCAGAAGCATCCGCGGACGCAGCGCGCCGACGCCCCGGCATGCCACGCGGCGCGGCCGAACGACCGGTGGGCCGGCCAGTCCCCGCAGCGGGTGCGGACGAAGCAGTCGAGACGGGCGTCGAGTCCGGCGGACAGCCGCGTGTGCAGGGGGCGGGCCGGGTCGAACTCCGTGTGAGACAGTCATCCTCAGGCGGAGAGAGGTGGCCGGATGATGGCCGGAGTTCTCAAGTGGCTGGTGCTGGCAATGGGGGCCGCCTGCGTGGCGATCGGGGCCTTCCACTTCGCGCTCGGCATCGGATCGGTACCGGGCGAGGGCACGGCCGGCGCGACCGTCGACAGCCGGGAGCGGTTCTACGGGGCGGTCTTCCTCGGCTACGGCCTCGCCTGGCTCTGGGCGGCGCGGCGGTCGCCGATCCCGTCCGCCGCGGTGCGCCTGCTCGCCGGCATCTTCCTGCTCGGCGGCGTCGGCCGGCTCCTGTCGATGGCCGTCCACGGCCCGCCCCAGGGCTTCCAGACCGCCCTCGCGGTCCTCGAACTCGCCCTGCCTCCCGTGTACTTCTGGCTGGCGGCCGCCGATGAGCGGCAGGCGGCCCGGCTCGCGGGCCCCGCGGGCGCCGTACGGGCGGAGCGCGACGAGGCGCTCTAGCCCACCGCCCCGATCCCCTTGCCGTTCGCCAGCCGCCCCGTGAGCTCCGCGCGGTCGCCCGACTTCGCCGGGAGGGTCAGCAGGCGTCCGGCGGCCCGGCCGTGCACGCCGCCGGTGGTGGTGATCGAGGCGACCTGACGGCTGCCCGCCGCCAGCAGCCACCACTGCCCGGAGGAGGACTTCCACAGCACCCCGGCCAGGGCCCGCGGCGACCGGGGCCCGCAGGCCGTACCGCCCTCGGCGCGCGCCGTCACGGAGCCCGCCGCGTAGGGCCGACCGCCCGGCGCCGGGGTCTGGATCTGGGCCATCGTCCGGCTGCCCGGCCCGCGCCAGGTCTCGGCGCGGGTGCACAGCCAGGCCGCGGTGCCCGCACCCCCGGGCAGCGGCTGGCGGGCGAACTCCCAGGAGTTCACCGTGCGGACGCCCTGGCCGCGCACCGCGGCCAGCTGGCAGGCCGTGCGCGCCCAGGCCGTCCTGGCCCGCGGCCCGGTCGCCTCGCCCGGCCTGCGGGGGGTGCCGTACGTCAGCCGGGCCGGGGTCAGCTCACCGAGATCGGTGAGCAGCCGGCCGCCCATCCGCAGCGCGGGCCAGGCGGAGCACGTCCGCGCGGGCCGCGGGGTGGGCACCGGATCGGTCATGCCGCCCGCCCCGATCCGCACCCGGCTGCCCGCCGCGTCCGGCTTCACCAGATCGACCAGCCGCGCCGACTTCACCCACGGGGCGGTCAGATACCGGACGTTGCCCTGCGTACGGCTCACGACCAGCGCGCTCGCCGACGCCGCCGCCGCGCCGTCGGTCCGTGCGAAGTCCACCGCCGCGCCCGTGCCGTCGCTCTGCCCCTCGCCGTCGGCGGCCTCCGCGTAGCGCACCACCCGCAGCCCGTCGTGGAAGAGCACCACCACGACGTGGTCCACCACGCCCGCGAACAGCAGTTGGGCCGGGCCCGACGCCGGTCCGGTCGGGGTGCCGGGCGTCGCCGAGACCGGCACCCCGGCGCCGGGTCTGGCCCACACGGCCAGCGCCCGCCGCAGCAGCGCCTTGTCGTGGATCCGGTCGCCGCGGGCGGGCCAGGCCGAGAAGTCCTGGCGGGCGGCGTTCTTCCAGGCGGTCGCGGAGGTCACCGTGAGCTTTCCGGGGTCCAGGGCCGCTTCGGCCGCCGCGTTGCGTGCGTACGGCGGGGCGGCGGCGCCGTCCGGGCCCCAGCCGTCGCCCGGCAGCCCCAGCAGCGCCCCGCACACCAGCACCGCCGCACCGGCCGTCAGCACCGCCCGGCCGTGCTGCCGCCGCCGGATCAGATCCGTCGGCCTGGCCTGCAGCGCGCACGGGTCGAACTCGGGCGACTCCAGCAGCGACCGGTCCCGGCTGCCGGCCGGCGTCGCGGCCCGCTCCGCCTCGTCCAGCGCCGCACGGGGGTGCGCCACCCCGGCGGCCTCCAGCACCCGGCGGGTCTCGGGCGCGCTCAGCCGCTCCAGATCGCGCAGCACGAACGCCGCCCGCCCCGGCCCGGACAGCGCCGACAGCGCCTGGTCCAGGGCGAGTTCATCGGCCCCGCCGGAGCGCGGGAAGAGCCGCAGGCCCCAGACCTGGGGGAGCGGGGGCGGCGGCACCGGCAGCCAGCGGCGCGAGCGGGCGGCGGCCAGGGAGGCCCGCAGGACCCGCAGCCGGACGAAGGCGTAGCCGGGGTCGATCGCCGCGTCCGTGCCGGCGCGCTGGGCGGGCAGCCCCAGACCGCGGGTGGAGCTGCGCTGGCGCGGCAGGGTCCGCTGCACGACGGCATGGGCGGCCAGCACCCGCCGGCCGCGGCTCTGGCCCGGCGGCAGGACGAGGTAGGCCAGCCGGACCAGCCGGGGGTAGTGCTCGACCAGCGCCGCCTCGGCCTGCTCGACGTCGATGACGTCGCCGATGTCCTCGAGGCTGCCGGCGGGGGCGCGGTCCGGACGCGGGGGTGTCGCTTGCTGCTGCTTCACGTTCGGTGAAACGAGTGATTCCTGTGATGGTCACCGGCCCCGCCCGGGGCCCCGACGGGTGACCCGCACACGGCCGCGGCCACCGCGGTGCGCCGACCGCGGTGGCCGCTCCAGGACTGCCGGACCGGCCGGCTTCAGCGCTCCAGGTCGAACTCGCCGTCCCGGGCGCCGAGGACGAAGGCCCGCCACTCGGCCTCGGTGTAGCGCAGTACCACATCGGGGTCCGTGGAGTTGCGCATGGCCACCGCACCCCGCTCCAGGAAGGCGATCTCCACGGCCTCCTCGGCGTCGCTCGGGGCGCGCTGCCAGGTGGCGTCGGAGATGTCGAGGGCGTAGAGCCACTCCTTCTCAGCTGCGGCACTCATACCGTGATCCCCTCGCTCGTGGTGCGTTCCCGGTCAGCGTACGCGGCGCTCAGGCGAGCTTCCACCGGCGGAATTCCGCCGTTCCGCGGTCCCCCGTCGCGGAGTTGGCGGCGCACTGGTGCAGGCCGGTGTCCTGCCGGGCGGCGGCGCCGGGGACGGTGACGGTGGCGATCTCGCGCCAGGTCGCGCCGTCGTCGGTGGAGCAGGAGCCGGTGTACGTCCCCCCGGCCGCGGTGTCCTTCCCGCGGGTCAGGCGGAGCAGGACGGGCGCGGTGACGCCGGTGATCCGGCGGTAGGTGTCCAGGGTGCCGTCGCCGCTCGCGTCGTAGGACAGCACGACGCCGTTGCCGGGGGTCACCGAGAGGTTGAGGAAGCCGAGGGCGTCCGGTGCGCCCGGGGCCGGGGGCGCGGCGAGGCGGTTGCGGACGACGAGCCCGGCCCGGGCCCAGGGGCCGGTCGGGTCCTGGGAGGTCACCTCGACGGTGGCCGAGCCGCCCGCGGCGAGCGCCCCCGGCCGGTAGACCGCGCCGAACTCGGCGGTGGCCTTCCACAGGTCGGCGCCGCCGCCGTTCACGGCCAGCCGGTCGTCCAACTGGCCGAAAACCGCCGCATTGGTGGTGACGGTCCGCAGCCCCTCGTCCAGCGGCCCCGCCACGAACAGGGTGCCGTGCCGCGCCGCGCGGACCCGCGGCTCGCCCCGCGGGCCGTAGTCGACGGCGAGGTCGTAGGGGAGCGGGTGCAGGGGGGCGGTGAGCCGGCCGGCGGGGGCGGCGACCTGCCAGCGGGCCCGGCCGGTGCCGCCGGGCGGGAGCGACGGCAGCGACACCGGGCCCGACGCGGTGGCGTCGACGCCGGTCAGCGCGAAGTCCACCCGGCCCATCGCCCGCAGCCCGTTGACGTTGCGCAGCGCCGCGGTGACGGTGGCCCGGCCGCCCGGCGGCAGCGCGGGCGGATCGGCGGTGACCGTGACGGTGCCCTGGTAGGGGGCCGTGGCGAGGGTGTCGTGGACCCGCCGCGCGGTGCGGTACGCATCGGTCGTCGGGCGCAGCGGATGGCCGGTGCGCGCACGGGTCCAGGGCTCTTCCAGCGCGTACCAGTCGAAGGTCTTCGGCGGCCGGCCGGCGGCCAGCGCGTCGGCGAGTTCGTCCAAGTACGCCTGCCACTGCGGGAGATGGACCTCGCCGATCAGGCCGTGCCAGTCGCGGTTGGCGTAGTTGGCGAGGGAGCCGCCGTCGGCGGTGGCCCGGTCCGCCCAGGTGGTGATCAGCGCACGGGCACTGTGTTCCAGCCGCGCTTCCTCCTCGGCGTCGCCCGCCATGGCCCTGGCCTGGGCCAGCCACGGGCCGAGGAGGAAGCGCCGGTGCGCGCCGGTGACCTCGTCGCAAAGCCGCATCAGCCGCAGCCACAGGTCCGCCAGCGCACCGAACGCCGCCCGGTCCTTGCGCCGGTAGGCCTCCTGGAGCTGCCCGATCAGCTGCCAGGACCGGTTGGCGAGGGCCTGCCGGGCGGCGTCCGTCAGGTCGTGGCGGTAGGCGTCGCCGGCGCGCAGCGCGGGACGGACCCGCAGCAGCGCGGCGAAGGCGGTGTCGAACGCCGCCGGGTCGAAGGCCGGGGTGTGGGTGGCGTAGACCGTGCCGGAGCGGGCGGCCAGCGACGGGCGGGCGGCGAAGACCGAGTCGTGGGGCCGGCCGTCCGTGCTGGAGATCGCGTAGGCGCTGGTGCGCAGCGCGGCGTACGCGGCGCGGGCCGCCTCGTCGCGGGCGCCGTAGCGCAGGTCGGCATAGCCGTCGAACCAGGCGGCGCGGTCCACCGGGCGCTCCCGCCAGGCCAGTTCGCTGAACAGCTCGAACGCGGCCGGGTCGCGTTCGGCGGCCTCCGGCATGTACGCGGTCCCGGCGAGCCTGCTGCCCGGCTTGTCGCGCCAGGCGGTGAAGCGCTCGGCCCAGATGTGGGTCTTGGCGCCGAGGGTGGTGCGGCCGCCGAAGTTGGGGATCGAGCCGAAGGCGTACGGCACCCCGCCCCAGTCCCGCTCCCGGTCGGTGACCGTGTCCAGGTCGCTGAGGCCGTCCACGATCAGCATCCGGTCGTGGTCGACGGCGTCCAGCAGGTCGCGCCGGGGATTGCCCTGCCAGCCCAGGATCACCCAGGTGGCACCGGGGCGGGCGGTGCGCAGCGCCTTCTCGACGGCGCGCGCGGCCTCCGGCACGGGCACGTCCCCGGGGTCGCCGCCCTCGTGCAGCAGATCCATCTTGAAGTGGTCGGCGGGGCCGAGGAGTTGGTGCTGATGGCGGTAGAAGGAGGCGGCGGCCGCGGCGAAGGCGTCGGTGCGCGGATCGAGCCAGTCGGGGCGCTTGAGGCCCGACCAGGTGCCCTGCGGCACGGTGCGGGCCCCGGGGTTGCGGGCCGCGAAACCGTCCGGGACGGTGCCGAAGTAGCCCGGCAGGACGGGATGCATGCCGAGTTCGCGCAGCCGGTCGGTGATCCTGCGGCCCAGCTCGGCGCGCTTGTCGATCAGTCCGCGGCTGAGCGGGCCGCCGTAGCCGCTCATGTTCTGCAGCAGCCACCAGGGCTGGTGCGAGGGCGCCGGGAGCCAGGCGCGGGCCTCGGCGTCGGAGTAGCCGGAGTCGGTGAGCAGCCGGTGGTAGACGGCCTCGGCGCCCGGGGTGACCAGCACCTCGTTCACCCCGTGCAGCGCCAGCACGTCGAGCAGCCGCTCCCAGTGCGGCCAGTCGGCGTACGGGGCGGTGTAGCCGTCGTGGGTGTCGTTGAGGGCGAAGCGGTGGCGCAGCGCGGTGGACCGCTCGACGGGCGACGCCGGGGCGGGCAGCCGGCCGGGCAGCTCCGCCTGGTCGCCGGCCCAGGACAGATGCGCCCGGCAGGTGTACTTGAGGTACCAGTGGACGCCGGTCAGCAGGACGGCGGGAGTGGTCCCGGAGACCGTGATCCGGCCCGCCCGGCCGTCCACCCGGAAGCGGTCGGCGCCGCCGTCCGGGGCGAGCGGCACCAGGTGGAACTGGTCGGCGTGCCGGGGCAGCAGCCGGGTCAGCGCGGCCCGCGCCGGTGCGGTGTCGTGGGCCGGTGCCCGCGCCGGGCGGCGGGCGGACGTCCCGGCGGCCGCGGCGCCGTCGGCGGGGGCGGCCCCGCCGAGCGCCGCCCCGGCACCGATCGCTCCGGCAGTTCCCAGCAGTGCGCGTCGTGACGGTCGGCTCACGTGTGCCCCCCAGGGCTCGGTGTCATCCACAGTCCCGTGCGGGGGGCACGCTAACGGCCGGCCGGCCGCCGTCCAAGTAGGCAACGGGCCCGCACCCGGGGGGCCCAGGCCGGCACGGGCGGGCGGCGGGCCCACTCGCCCCGGCCGGGGGAGTCCGGGCCCCGGGGCGCGGCGACCAGTGTTCCGCGGACCCTCATCCGTTCGCTCCCTGGGCTTCACGCGCCCGGCCGGCGGGCCCGGGAACAGTCAGCAGCGTAGAGAAGGGCCAGGTCATCGGGCTGTGCCAGAGGGCCGCGCCGCACCCCAGGGGCGTGTCCGGCACCCCGCCGAGCAGGGCACCGGCTGCTCCGCCCGGCCCGCCGGCCCGTCGTCTCACCGCCCGTCGACCCGCACCGCCTCCCCACTCCCCACGGAGGGCTCTCATGAGCATGGCATCGACCGCGTCCGCCGCCGTTCCCCGCACCGCTCCCGTCCGCGCACCCGCTCCCGCCGCCACTCCCGCGGCCGCGCCCGCTCCCACGGCCGCCCCCGCCGACCCCGGCTACACCGCGGAGATCGCCGGCACCCGCGCCCAGATCCGCGCCGCACAGCGGCTGCGCCACCAGGTCTTCGCCGGCGAGATGGGCGCGACCCTGCACTCCCCGCTGCCCGGCCACGACATCGACGCCGTCGACGACCTCGCCGACCACCTCGTCGTCACCCACACCGCCACCGGCGACATCGTCGGCACCTACCGGCTGCTGCCGCCCGGCCGCAGCCCGCGCCTCTACTCCGACGGCGAGTTCGACCTCGGCGCGCTGGCGGACCTGCGCCCCTCCCTCATCGAGGCCGGCCGCTCCTGCGTCCACCCCGCCCACCGCAGCGGCGCCGTGATGACCCGGATGTGGGCCGCGCTCGCCCGCTACACCCTGCTCTCCGGCCACCGCTACCTCGCGGGCTGCGCCTCCGTGCCGCTCGCCGACGGCGGCACCGCCGCCGCCCACGCCTGGGGCCTGGGCCGCGCCCGCTACGCCGCCCCGCCCGAGCTGCAGGTCACCCCGCACCACCCCTGGCACGCCACGGTCCCCGTCCCCGAACGCCCCGGCCTCGCCCCGCTGCCGCCGCTCCTGCGCGGCTACCTGCGCATCGGCGCGGTGATCTGCGGCGCGCCCGCCCACGACCCGGAGTTCGACGTCGCCGACTTCTTCGTCGTCCTGGACATGGAACGGCTCGACGACCGCTACCGGCGCTACTTCCTGGGGGAGCAGTGAACGGCCCCTGGGACGTGTGGTCCGACTGCACCCCGGACTGCGCCGCGCACGCCCTGCCCCGCGTGACGGCGCCCCGCGTCGCCCGGCGCGGCGCGGCCTTCGCCCGGTCCGTACGGCGGGCGCTGACGGACGGCGAGCGGATGGCCGATCCGGTACGGCTGCGGGCCCACGCCGCTTCGCTGCTCGACGCGCTCGGGGTCCGCGTCGAGGGTCCGGCCGCCCTCACCGCGGGGGACGGCCCCGGCACCCTCGTCGTCGTCAACCACATCTCCTGGCTCGACATCCTCGCCCTGCTCGCCGTCGAACCGGTCACCCTGCTCGCCAAGCGCGAGGTCGGGGCCTGGCCGGTCGTCGGGGGCCTGGCCCGCCGGGCCGGCACCCACTTCATCGACCGTACGAGCCCCCGCCGGCTGCGGCACACCGTCCAGGAGGTGTCCGAACTCCTCGGCTCCGGACGGTCGGTGGCGGTCTTCCCGCAGGCCACCACCTGGTGCACCGCCGACCGCGGCGGCTTCCGCCGGGCCACCTTCCAAGCCGCCCTCGACGCGGGGGCACCGGTCCGCCCGGTGACCCTCGACTACACCCAGCAGGGCACGCCCAGCACGGTGGCGGCCTTCTGCGGCGAGGACACCTTCGCCGCCTCGCTGCGCAGGGTGCTCGCCGCCCGCGCACTGACCGTACGCGTCACGGCCCATCCGCTGCTGACGACCGCGGACGGCTGCCCCGACCGGCGGGAGCTGGCGCGGCGCGCGGCGCGCGCGGTGCTCGGCGGCCGGCCGGAAGCCGGGTCGGTCGAACGCCCCGGGGCGGCGGCCGCGGTACGGCGGGCGGGGACCCCCGCGCGGGCCGCGCTCCGGCCCGCCGCGGCCGTAGCGGACTCCCCGGCACCCGGCTCTCCCGTACCGGCCTCCGGCATCGCGCCGGACGCTCCCGCGCCCCCCGCCCCGGCCCATGTTTGAGCAACTCGACCAGCTCACCGAGCCGTTGCGGGGCATGCTGGGCTCGCCCTGGCTGTGGCTGATCGTCCTGCTGGTGTCGGGCCTGGACGCGCTGCTGCCCTTCATGCCGAGCGAGACCACCGTCGTCCTGGTCGCCGTGCTCATCGGTCCCGACCTGCCGCTGCTCGCCCTGCTGGCGGGGGTGGCGGCGGCCGGGGCGCTGGCCGGTGACTGCCTCGGCCATGCCGTGGGACGGTACGCGGGCCCGCGTGCGGTGGACCGGCTGGTGCGGGGCGAGCGCGGCCGGGCCCGGCACTCCAGGGCCCGGGCGCGGGTCGAACGGCATGCCGCCCTGCTCATCGTCGCCGGCCGTTTCCTGCCCGGCGGCCGGATGGTGGCCGCGCTGTCCACCGGGAGCGTCCGCTTCCCGCTGCGCCGCTTCGTCGCGCTGGACGCGGTGGGCGCCGGCGTCTGGGCCGTGGGCAGCGCGGCGCTCGGCGGCGTGGGCGGCCCGGCGCTCACCGACTCCCCGGCCGAGGGCCTGCTGCTGGTCTCCGGCACCGGGCTGGTGGTGGCCGGCTGCGTGGGCGCGCTGCACCGCCGGACCGCCCCGCAGGACGGGAGGCGGGGCGGTGCGCAGGACGCGCCGAAGCGCTGCGGGCCGCGGGCCGGCGGTGCCGTCCGGCCGGGCGGGGGAGCGCCTGCCCGCCCGGCCGCGCCCTCGCCGGGAGGGCGCCTGAGCCCGCCGTGAGACGCCCGGCCCTCAGACGCTCGGCACGTACTTGTAGCCGACCCGCCGCACCGTCACGATCGACGACCGGTGCGCGGCGCCCAGCTTGCGCCGCAGCCGGGCGACATGGACATCGACGGTCCGGCCGTCGCCGACGTGCCCGTAGCCCCACACCGTGGTCACCAGCTGGTCGCGGGTGTGCACCCGGTGCGGGTTCGCCACCAGATGCGCCAGCAGCTCGAATTCGAGGTACGTCAGGTCCAGCGGCCGGCCCTGGACCTGCGCGGTGCGGTGCTCGGGGTCGATCCGCACGATCTCGTCGCCGGTCGGCGCGCTCACCGGGGGCACGGCGGCCGGCGGCGGCGCGGTCGCGACCTCGGCGGCCGGGACGAGGACGAGGTAGCCGACCATCGGCGGGCTGCCGGGCAGTGCGGGCAGGCTGTGCTGCGGGGCGGGCAGCCAGGTGGCGCCGGCGTCCAGCAGCTCGGCGACCGAGGGGACGCCGTCGGGTGACGCGCCGCCACCCGGGGCGGGGACGGGCGCGGGACGGGCCTCGCCCGGCGCCACGGCGCGCAGCCGGTGGCGAGGAGGGCGCGGGGCGGGGTGGGCAGGGAGCGGCGTCGTCGCGGAACCGGCGGTGAGGGTACGGACGTTCGTCATGAGGAGTCAGCTCTTTCGCGCAGAGGGGCGTCGGGGACGTCGTACGCGCGGGCAGGGCAGGAAACGCCGGTCAGCGGCGTCGGTGAGGCGTGTGCGGGCCCGCGCTCAGTGCGCGCGGCAACACAGACGGTCGAAGGCGTGCGCCTGCCGGGACGGCCAGAAGGGCTCCAGGTCGCTGCGACCCGTCGCGGTGTCTGTGAGGCTGGCCATGGCCCTATTGAACCAGACGGTCGGTGATCTGTCCCTCGGGTGGCGGTCCCTGTGACGTGATTCCGCCGCGCCCCGGCCGCACAGGCGCCGGACCTGGCGCCGGCCCCGTCCCGACTCCGCGTTTCCGTAGCGGAGTTGGCGCACGCCCCACCGCGGTGAGGGGGGCCGCAATCCGCTATGCGGCACATCTCCCTGTTCCTGCACGTCTTCCCGTTCCCGCACCTCGTCCCCTTCCTGCCGGTCTCCCCGCCCCGGCCCGCATGCCCGCCCCCATCGCCACGCCGAGTGCGAGCGCCACCAGGTGGCCGGCGTCGGTGAACGTCCGCCCGCGGCGCAGTACGGGGCGTATCGCCAGCGCCAGCAGGCCGGCCGTCGCCGCCGTCCGCGCGCCGCGGTGCGGGACGGTCGCGGCGAGCGCGCCGACCGTGGCGTTGAAGCCGTAGCTGGCCCCGACGTCGATGGCCCGCGCGGTCGCGTCCGGCCCGGTCGCGCCCGGCGTGCCCTCGCCCGGCGCGGTCCGGCCCGGTGCGTCCGCGTCCCGTGCGCCCTCGCCCGTGGCCGCCACCGGGCGGGCGGGCGGCGCTCCGGCGCCGGCCGGGGGCGTGCGCCGCGCCGTCCGTGCGCGCAGGGCCGCGTAGACCAGCACACTGGCCCCCACATGACCGGCCGCGAACACCGCGGCCGTACGCCGGGCGCCCCAGCGCCACTCGGCCGCGCCGAGGGCGGCGAGCAGCCCGGCGCCGTACGCGAGGGGCAGCGGCTCCTCGACGAACGCCGCGCTGGTGACCAGCGTCTGCCACCGGCCGGCCCGCAGGTTGTCGACGTTGGTGGAGTGGGTCCGCAGCAGCTCCGTGCGCCGGTGGCCGGGCAGCCGCGCGGCGGCGTACGCGCCGAGTTGTACGGCGCCGACGTACAGCGGTGCGGCCCAGGGCACCATGCCCGGCATCTCAGGCCCCCGTCCGCGGCAGTCGCTTGCGCCAGTCCAGCGGGGCGACCTCGATGACCCGGTCGGGGTCGCCGTCCCACTGGGCCGGCAGGCCCGCCCCGGCGAACGCCGCGACCACCGCCCGCCCGATGCCGGCCCGGTCCTCCGCCGGGGCGTCGCCGCTCTGCGCGTAGGCGCCGTAGCGCACGGCCAGGCCGTGGCCCTCCGCGGCCGACTCGGTGTCCTGGCAGTGGAAGAAGACGAAGCCCCGGTCGCCCGGGGCGCGTTCGGCCGCTATCTCGCCCAGGGCGCAGGTGCTGCAACAGCTGAAGTTCATCCGGGCGGTGAGCCCCTGGGCGTCCAGCGCGGCGAAGGCCTGCGCCACCCGGTCGGCGTCGGTCACCTCGGGCCAGCCGGCCTGTTCGGCGAGCCGCTCCTCCCACAGGCCGCCGACGATCCGCCGCGCCTCGTCCAGCGAGACCGGGGCGTCCTCGGGGCCGGCGGCGTCACAGACGTCCTGCGCGACCTCGTGGAAGTCCCGGAAGCCGGTGCGGATGGCCGTGCGCGCCTGCTCCTCGGCGGCCGCGCGGGTCGCGGGGGCCAGGCCGGGCGTCGCGTACAGATCCGCCCGCTGCCACTCCAGCGCCGCACGCCAGTCCCGGCCGCCGCGCGCCCAGTCCAGGAAGACCTCCACGACCCGGGCGGCGTCGTCGCTCGTCGCGCGGAAGTGCCGCTCGGGTCCGCCGTCGCGGTGCTCGACCGTGAACGGCCCGTCGCCGTCCCGCCAGGCCTGCAGGAACACCTGGGCCTGTTCCGGGAGCCGCTCGGCGACCACGAAATGATCGTCGTCGGCGCCGATCCGCCGCAGCAGCCCGGCGAGTTCGCCCGCGGACGGGCGGGCGCGGTCCGGCCCGGACGCGGTCTTGACGCTGATCTCAAGCATGCCCCCAGCGTGCCAGCAGCCACTGACAACCGGGCCCCGGACGGCCCGCCCGGCGACCCCGGGCGCAGCCGGAGGGGCCGGGCCGCACCGGCCCGGCCCCTCCGGCGTGATCGCGAGGCGGTCAGATCTGCTCGCGCCGCGCCAGCTCCGTGCAGCAGGTGTCCACGATCAGCCGGGTGACCACGTACGGGTCGACGTTGGCGTTGGGGCGCCGGTCCTCGATGTAACCCTTCTTCTCGACCTCGACCTGCCAGGGGATGCGCACCGAGGCGCCGCGGTCGGAGGCGCCGTAGGAGTACGCGTCCCAGGGGGCGGTCTCGTGCGCGCCGGTCAGCCGCTCCTCGATGCCGGTGCCGTACTGCCGCACGTGCTCCAGCGGCTTGTCGTCCTGGCCCAGCGCCTCGCAGGCGGTGATGATCGCGTCGTAGCCCTCGCGCATCGCCCGGGTGGAGAAGTTGGTGTGCGCGCCCGCGCCGTTCCAGTCGCCCTTGGCCGGCTTGGCGTCCAGCGACGCGGTGACGCCGAACTCCTCCGCCACGCGGTGCAGCAGCCAGCGCGCCACCCACATGTGGTCGGAGACCTCCAGCGCGGGCAGGGCGCCCACCTGGAACTCCCACTGGCCGGGCATGACCTCGGCGTTGATGCCGGACAGGCCGAGGCCCGCCGCCAGGCAGAGGTCGAGGTGCTTCTCGACGATCTCCCGGCCGAAGATCGCGTCGGCGCCCACGCCGCAGTAGTAGTCGGCCTGCGGTGCCGGGTAGCCGCCGCCCTCGGGGAAGCCGAGCGGACGGTCGCCCTTGAGGAAGGTGTACTCCTGCTCGATGCCGAAGATGGCTTCCTGGTCGGCGAACCGCTCGGCGACCGGGCGCAGCAGCGCACGGGTGTTGGAGGAGTGCGGGGTGAGGTCGGTGTGGAGCACCTCGCACAGCACCAGCAGGTGGTCGCCGCCGCGGATCGGGTCCGGGCAGCTGAACACCGGCTCCAGCACGAGGTCCGAGGCGTGGCCTTCGGCCTGGTTGGTGCTGGAACCGTCGAAGCCCCACCGCGGAAGCCGGCTGCCGTCGGACAGGATCCGGGTCTTGGAGCGGAGCTTGGCGGTCGGCTGGGTGCCGTCGATCCAGATGTACTCGGCCTTGATGGTCACGGGGTGGTCCTCTTCACGGTCGGTGCGGGTACGGTGCGGGCGTACCGCGGCACTCTCGCAACGCGCCATTTCTCGTCCGTTGCCCGTTTGTGAACCACAGGTTACCGAGCCGGACATCCCGCCGTTCCTAAGGATTTCCACCCCAAGAACCTGGGATTCCATGCATCAATGTGCCCGTCTTCACATCATTCCGACGTGACCCAGACCTCAGGAACGCGCCTTCAGCAGCCCCTCGAACCCCAGCTGCCCCATCCGGCGCGTCAGCTCCGCACCGCTGATCCCCATCGCCTCGGCGGTGCGTGCGGGGTGCCAGTCGTGCGTCGCCAGCCGGTGCAGCACATGGCCGCGCCGTACCTGCTTGTCGGTGAGCCGGAACGACTTGAGGTAGGCGACCCGTCCCTTCGCATCGGTGATCGTCTCGCCGATGTGCTGGACGCGGTGGAGCGCGAACGGCGGCAGGAAGCGGGACAGCCGGAACCCTCCCATCCGGTGCACCTCCCGCACGTCGTAGGACTCGTCGAGCAGCTCGGCCGCCATCAGGCCGGAGTGCTGGGACTCCCACTCCCGCTGCCGCCGCGCGGCGGCAGCGCGCAGGTCCGCGAGCGAGGTGATGTACTCCGCGGCGATGCGGACCCCGAACTCCGGTACCGGCCCGCCGTAGAGCCCGTACTGGTACATCAGCTCGCCGTACAGGTCCTGCAGCAGCGAGGCGTGCAGCGCCCGGTAGTCGTCCGGGTGCGGCACCACGAAGGCGGCGGCGAGGGCGTCGGCGACGTACACCATCACCCCGCACTGCCCCGGATGGATCTCGAACACCCGCAGGGCGTCCTCCAGGCCGGGCACCGACTCGCCCCGGTAGGCCCGCTCCGCGCGCGGCGAGAGGCCGTCGCGCACCGCCCGCCGGGTCCACTCCTCCCACACGATCGGCGGCCCGCCGAAGTGCAGCGACAGATAGCCGTCGAGCGCCAGGTGGAGCGGCAGGAACCGCAGCCCGCCCGAGGTGCCGCCGACCGGCCGGGACCGCCACCCGCGCTTCTGGACGAGCTTGCGGGGGAAATGCAGCGGCGCGCAGACCACCGGCCCGCGCTCCGCGCTCAACTGCGAGCCGTACGAGGCGGCCGGGGTGCCGTCGCTCGTCCAGTTCGCCACGTAGCCGTGCGGAATGTACGAGGTGTAGGACGTGCGCCGGCCGGACCGGACCGTCCCCGGCCCGTCACGGTAGAGCTCGCGGTGCAGCCGCAGATCGCAGATCGGCTCCGCGCGCACCAGCGGCACCAGCCGCACCGCGCCCCAACACTGCGCCGGCCGGGCGCCGAGCCCGTCCAGATCCAGCCGGCTCACCCGGTGCCCCCTTCCCCGTCGTCCGGCGCCTTCGCCGGCTCGTGCGCGGCCAGGAACCGCCGCACGCTGTCGTCCAGATGGGACCGCAGCTCGGCCGGTCCCGTGCGCCCCTCGGCGAACCGTGCGAGCTGCACCAGCGCCGGCAGGTCCTCGGCATCACGGACCCCCGCGGTCGGCACCGAAGGGGTCAGCCTGCGGACGTCGAAGCCCTCCGCGTCGTACACCGGGTTGAGGTGCACCACGGAGGTACGGCGCTGCGGGTCGAGCCGGGTCCGCCACACCCGGAGCACCTCCCCGGCCAGGCCGGGCGGCGCGTTGTCGAAGCCGTCCGAGACGATCACCAGCCGCTCCGGCGCGGGCTCCAGCGCGTCCAGCACCCGCATGCCCAGCGGCGTCGCCCCGTACGGATAGGCCAGCAGCGCGTCCTGCCGCCCCGACGTCCACAGCGGACGGTACGACCCGGCGAGCGCCTCCAGGAGGAAGTGACAGGCCAGGGCGGTCACCAGCGGCCGGCGGCGCTTCTGCCCCGAGCCGGTGGTGGAGAAGCTGTCGTCCAGTACGGCGGCCACCCGGCCCCAGGTCCCGGCCCGGGCGCCCGCCGTGCGCCGCGCCGCGGCCCGCAGGGCGCCGGTCAGCTCGCCGCGGCGGGCGATCCGGTCCTCCAGCGGCAGCCCGAGGACGTACCCGGCCAGCCGGGTCAGCGGCATCCGGGAGAGGTCGGCGGCCACGTCGGCGCCGCGGCCGCGCGCCGACTCCTGGACCCGCAGCCGCTCCAGCCGCGTCATCTGCGGCGCGATGCGCTCCAGGAAGACGCGGCGGTCGATGCGGTGCGCGGCGGCGAACCCCTCGGCGACGGTGAACGGCAGCTCGTACAGGGCCTTTTGCTGGTAGTGCGCCCGCCGCCAGGAGTCCAGCAGCGGGGTGGCGTACTGCTTGCGCCGGCCGGGCGCGAACAGGAAGTCGCCCAGCTCGCCGTCGCCTCCGCGCCCGCCGGGCGGCGGCAGGTGCGCATGGCGCAGCGCGCAGGTGAGGCCGGACCGGTACTTCACCGCGTCCAGTGCGGGATCCGGGCGCGCGGCGAGCCAGTCGCGGATGAGGGCGCGGGTGCGGCGGTTGTTGACCCGGGCGGCGCGCAGCGCACGGATCAGGCGGTAGACGCGCGGCGCCGGCAGCCGCGCCAGCCGGGCCGCGATCAGCCGCCCCTCGGTGCGCCGCTCCTGCGCCGTCGCCTCGCGCGCCGTCTCCAGGAGCCGGAGCACGATCAGCGCCGCGTTGTGGTCGTTGATGTCCAGCGCGAGCGAAGCGGCGTACAGCGGGCGGTAGTTGACGCGTACGTAGTCGTGCAGGAAGTCCAGCGACATCCGCTGGGCGTAGTCGCCGGAGTGGAACTCGCGCTGCCCGGTGGAGGTGATCGCGGCGTTCACGAACAGCAGGACGTCCTCGGCCGCCACCAGATCCGCGGAACTGTCCACGCCCTCTTCCCCCCGGATCGTCGGATGCCGGCCGGGGAATGGGGGCACGAACAGCGAATCGTTGCTTTGCAGAGCAGGTCCGGAAGTCGCACCGGAGTCCCGCGGCCGGCCGGTGCAACGTAACACCGGCCGGCCGGGCGGGGCACACCGATTACGGGGGGTGGGGACGGCTCTCCGGGACGGGGCGGCTCCCCGGCAGGCGGCGGCTCCCTGTCCGGGGCGCGGGCGACGAGGCCGCCCCTCGGCTCGCGACGCCACCGGACGGCCAATCGACGCCCCCGCCCGCCCTCCGCGAGACACTGGCCGCATGACGACCCCGCGCATCGGACTCCTCGGCACCGGACCCTGGGCGCGGCGCGTCCACGCCCCCGCCCTCGCCGCCCACCCCGGCGTCGAGTTCGCCGGCATCTGGGGGCGCAGGGCGGAGGCCGCCGCCGCGCTGGCCCAGGTCCACGACACCCGCCCGTACGAGAGCCCCGACGAGTTGTTCGAGGTGTGCGACGCCGTCGCGGTCGCGCTGCCGCCGTCCGTGCAGGCCGCGTTGGCCCTTCGTGCCGCGGCGGCCGGCTGTCATCTCCTCCTGGACAAGCCGGTGGCCACCGCCGTGCCCGAGGCCCGTGCGCTCGCCGCGGCCGCCGACCGGGCGGGCGTCGCCTCGGTGGTGTTCTTCACGGCGCGCTTCGGGGAGCAGGAGGGGGAGTGGATCGCCGCCCAGGCCGCGGCCGGCGGCTGGTTCAGCGCCCATGCGGACTGGCTCGGTTCGGTCTTCGCCGAGGACAGCTCCAGTCCGTACGCCCACTCGCCCTGGCGCCGTGAGAAGGGCGGGCTGTGGGACGTCGGCCCGCATGCGCTGTCGGTGCTGCTGCCGGTGCTCGGCGATGCGGAAGCGGTCACCGCGACCCGCGGCCCGGGCGATGCCGTGCTGCTGACGCTGCGGCACAGCAGCGGGGCGGCCAGTTCGGCGACGCTCGGGCTGACCGCGCCCGCCGCGGCGGCCGGTGTCGAGGTCACCCTCCGCGGCACCGCGGGCACCACCTCCCTGCCCCGGCGCCAGGACGGTCCCGAAGTGGCCTACGGCCATGCGGTCGACGCCCTGCTGGCCGCCGTGGAGACCGGTCTGCCCAACGCCTGCGACCTCCACTTCGGCCTCCGGGTCACCGAGATCCTGGCGGCCGCGGAGGAGACGCTTCCGCCGCTCATGCCTCAGGAGTCATCACCACATGGCGCATTTGGTCGTGGAGAGCATCAGTAGGCGTCCGTAGCGTCGGTGCCGTGACCGCTTCGTCACGCACCCTGCCACCGGACCGAGGGACCTGCCATGCCACCCGCCACCGGCTTCACCAGTTACGCCGACGCCCTCCTCGCCGCCCTCGCCCGTGACCCGTCCCGCACCGCGGTGATCGTGGGGGAGAGCGGCGAGGAGGTCACCGCAGGCGCCCTGCACGCCACCGTCCACCGCATGGCGGCGGTCCTCGACGGCCAGGGCATCGGCCGCGACCGGACCGTCTGCCTCCTCAGCGGCAACCGCCCCGAGGCGCTCGCCGCCCGCTACGCCGCGAGCCTCCTCGGCGCCCGGGTGGTCTTCCTCTACGACGGCATGGCCGCCGAGACCCTGGCCCGGATCGCCGGCAGCGTGGAGACCGCCCTGCTCCTGGCCGACCCGGCCCTGCACACCACCGCACGCGAGCTGCTCCGGCACATCCGGGGCCCGCGCCCCGCGGTCATGACGCTGGGCGAGGGCGCCGCCGGTCTCGGCCCCGACCTGCTCGCCGCCGCTGCCGCGCTGCCCGCCACCCCCGAGGTGCCGAGCGCCGCGCGCCCCGGGGACGACTGGTGCATCCGGCATACCGGAGGCACCACCGGCATCCCCAAGGGCGTCCGGATGCGGCACGCCCCGTATGCCGCGATGGTGCTCCACCACCGCATGGCAGCCGCCGGCGATCCGCCCCGCTTCCTGGCCTGCACCCCGCTCGCCCACCTCGCGGGCATCCTGGCCGACGCCACGCTCGCGGCCGGCGGCACCGTCGTGCTGCACCGCGCCTTCGACCCCGCCGCCGTGCTCGCCGCCGTCGCCCGCCACCGCATCACCCATCTCTGGCTGCTGCCCCCGCTCCTCTACCGGCTCCTCGACGACCCCGCCCTGCCCACCACCGACCTCGGCTCCCTCACCCGCATCTCCTACGGCGGCTGCGCGGCCTCCCCGGCACGGCTGGCGCGGGCCGCCGAGGTCTTCGGACCGGTCCTCTTCGGGATGTACGGCCAGGCCGAGGCGATGTCGATCACCGAGGCCCGCCCGGGGGACCACCTCCGCACCGGCCCCGGCGGACGGATCACCGCCGGCCGCGCGCTGCCCGGCGTGACGCTGGCCGTGCGCGACGCGGACGGGCGGGACCTGCCGGCGGGGGAGCGGGGCGAGGTCCACGTCCGCTCCGCCGCGGTGATGAACGGCTACTGGAAGCAGCCCGGGGAGACCGCGCAGGTGCTGGCCGCCGACGGCTGGCTGCGCACCGGCGACGTCGGGGTGCTGGACGACGAGGGGCGGCTCTACCTCGTCGACCGGATCAAGGACGTGATCATCGTCGTGGGCGGGCATGTGCACCCCGCGGAGGTCGAGGACCTGCTGCACACCCATCCGGCGGTCGCCCACTGCGCGGTGTACGGGGTGCGCGGGGCGGACGAGACGGAGGAGGTGCACGCCGCGGTCGTCCCCGCCCCGGGCCGGACGGTGGACGCCGCCGGCCTCCGTGCTTTCGTCACGGAGCACAAGGGCGCCCTGTACGCCCCGGCCGCCGTCCGCGTCCTCGACGCCATCCCCCTCACCCCGGTGGGCAAACCGGACCGGACGCTGCTGCGCGCGACGGCCGCGACGGCCGCGACGGGGCGTGGGAAAGACCGTCCGTAGGCCCCCTCTCCGGGGCGTCAAATCCCCTCTGGCCAGGGGCTTTTGTCAGTGCCCGGCAGTAGAATGGGAACCAGTCAGTGAGGGTTCATCCACGCTCCAGGAGGTCGCCGATGGCCGCTGCCACACTCATGACGAAGCCTCTTCCGGCCCACCCGCTGCCCAGGAAGCCGCTGCCCGCCGGATGGCCGCGCGAACGGTACGAATCGCACAACCGCCGCCTGAAGGCCATGCGGCTCGCCATAGCCCTGCTCGACACCGGCGTCTACCGCCCCGAGCAGGCCCACAACCGCAAGATCCGCAGCACCGCGGCCGAGATCGGGGTCCACGCCCCGTCCGACACCACCTGCCGCATGGTGCGCGCCCTCCTCTACGACCACTGCTGACGCGACCGGCACACCAACAGGGCGGCCGGCCCCGGGACTTCCCGGGGCCGGCCGCCCCTTGCCGTGCGGGTCCGGCTCACCCGGCCGGGCCGTCGCCCGGACCCGCCGGCCCGTCCTCCGCGGCGGCGTCCAGGTCCGTCACCTCCGCCAGCGCCTCCGCCAGCCACTCCACCCAGAACGTCTCCAGCCCGATCCCGGCCCGCAGCACCAGCCGCCGCAACCGGTCCTCCGGATCCGCCGCGGCCCCGAAATCGCGGTCCTCGATCTCCTGGTACTCCGCCAACTGCCGCCGGTGCAGCGTCAGATGCCGCCGCAGCTCCTCGTCGAGCCCGGCCCGCCCCACCACCGCCGACGCGCGCAGCCGCAGCAGCAGCGCGTCCCGGATGGGCTTGGAGTCCTGCTCGCCGCCGGCCCAGCGGGTCAGCTCGCGCCGGCCCGCGGGCAGCACCTCGAACTCCTTCTTCTGCCCGCGGGACGGCTGCGCGCTCGGCAGCGCCCGGATGAACCCGGCCTGCTCCAGCTTTCCCAGCTCGCGATAGATCTGCTGGTGGGTGGCCGACCAGAAGTAGCCGATCGACCGGTCGAACCTGCGGGTCAGCGCCAGCCCCGACGACGGCTTCTCCAGCAGGGCGGTGAGGATGGCGTGCGGGAGTGACATACGGCAATCCTAGGCAGCCGGCGGCAGGTCACAGCGCCGCCGCCAGCTCCGTCCCCTGCGCGATGGCGCGCTTGGCGTCCAGCTCCGCCGCGACGTCCGCGCCGCCGATGAGGTGCACGGCGCGCCCCTCGGCCCGCAGCTCCTCGTAGAGGTCCCGGCGCGGCTCCTGCCCGGTGCACAGCACGACGGTGTCCACGGGCAGCGTGCCGGGCGTGCCGTCGACGGTGAGGTGCAGGCCCTCGTCGTCGATCCGGTCGTACGTGGCCCCGGCGACCATCGTCACGCCCCGGTGCCGCAGCTCCGCACGGTGGATCCAGCCGGTGGTCTTGCCGAGTCCGGCGCCGACCTTCGAGGTCTTGCGCTGCAGCAGGTGCACCTGGCGCGGGGGCTCGGGCCGCTCGGGCGCCCGCAGCCCGCCGCGCTCGCCGTACGCGGTGTCGACGCCCCAGGCGCGGAAGTAGGCCTCCGGGTCCTGGCTCGCCGCGTCGCCGGCATCGGTGAGGAACTCCGCGACATCGAAGCCGATGCCCCCGGCGCCGATGACCGCGACCCGCTCGCCGACCGGCGCGCCGTCGCGCAGCACGTCGAGGTAGCTGACGACGCTCGGGTGGTCGACCCCCTCGATCCGAGGGGTGCGCGGGGTGACACCGGTGGCCACCACCACCTCGTCGTACCCGCCGAGGTCCCCGGCCGCCACGGGGGTGTTCAGCCGGACGTCGACGCCCTGCCGCGCGAGCTGCGTACGGAAGTAGCGCAGCGTCTCCTCGAACTCCTCCTTGCCCGGCACCCGCTTGGCGAGGTTGAGCTGCCCGCCGATCTCGTCCGCGGCGTCGAACAGCGTGACCTCGTGGCCGCGCTCGGCGGCGGACACGGCACAGGCGAGCCCGGCCGGCCCGGCGCCGACCACCGCGAGGCGCTTGCGCCGGCGGGTGGGGGAGAGGACCAGCTCGGTCTCGTGGCACGCCCGCGGGTTGACCAGGCAGGACGTGATCTTCCCGCTGAAGGTGTGGTCGAGGCAGGCCTGGTTGCAGCCGATGCAGGTGTTGATCTCCTCGGCCCGGCCGTCCTTCGCCTTGCTGACGAAGTCGGGGTCGGCGAGGAAGGGCCGGGCCAGCGACACCATGTCGGCGCGCCCGTCGGCGAGCAGCTCCTCGGCCACCTCGGGGGTGTTGATGCGGTTGCTGGTCACCAGGGGGATGGTGACCGAGCCCATCAGCCGCTTGGTCACCCAGGTGTAGGCGCCGCGCGGCACCGAGGTGACGATGGTGGGGATGCGGGCCTCGTGCCAGCCGATGCCGGTGTTGATGATGGTGGCGCCGGCCGCCTCGATCTCCTTGGCGAGCGCCACCACCTCCTCCAGCGTCGAACCGCCCGGGACGAGGTCCAGCATGGAGAGCCGGTAGATCAGGATGAAGTCCGTGCCGACGCGCTCGCGGGTACGGCGGACGATCTCCAGCGGGAAGCGCACCCGGTTCTCGTACGAGCCGCCCCACCGGTCGGTGCGCCGGTTGGTGGCGCCGGCGATGAACTCGTTGATCAGGTAGCCCTCGGAGCCCATGATCTCGACGCCGTCGTAGCCCGCGGACTTGGCCAGCTCCGCCGCCCGCACATAGTCCTCGACGGTCTGCTCGACCTCGTCGTCGGTGAGCGCGTTCGGGACGAAGGGGCTGATGGGCGCCTGGATCGCGCTGGGGGCGACCAGATCGGCGTGGTACGCGTACCGCCCGAAGTGCAGGATCTGCATCGCGATCTTGCCGCCCGCGGCGTGCACCGCCTCGGTCACGGTCCGGTGCTGCGCGGCCTCCTCCTCGGTGGTGAGCTTGGCCCCGCCGTCGTAGGGCCGTCCCGCCTCGTTCGGCGCGATGCCGCCGGTCACCATCAGGCCGACGCCGCCGCGCGCACGGGCCGCGTAGAAGGCGGCCATCCGCGCGAAGCCGTTCTCCGCCTCCTCCAGGCCGATGTGCATCGACCCCATCAGCACCCGGTTGGGAAGGGTCGTGAACCCGAGGTCGAGCGGGCTCATCAGGTGCGGGTACTGGGTCATGGGGCCCTCCTGGCGCGGTGGTGGTGACAGCAGTTGTAGACCAGCCGGAGAGCCTTATGCAACAAGTTGCAAAAAACGTGATGCAGGCGACGCGCGCGACGCCCGGCACGCCCCCGGGCGTCCCTTGGCGCCGCGCCCCTCACCGCGTGCACCCGCCGGGTCGGCGCAGTGTGACGTATCACAGACAACGCGGCGGGGCTGTGGGAACTTCAACTGTGCTACTCCTCAATGGAGTTGCCGAAGAGCCGAGGGTGCGGGCCGGACGGCACGCGGACCGCACGGATCGCCTGGTGGGGGCGGCCGGGGCGAGGCCGCGGGCCGGTGGCGGGCATCCGGCTCGGGCCGGTCTGCCCGTACGTGGAGAGGGTCGCATGAGCACTGTGCAAGCCATCACGCTCGACCAGGTGGTCGACACCGCCCGGTACCCCCTGTCGCAGCTCGACAGTGCCGAAGGGCGGGCCGTGATGTCCCGCGCCCGGCGCGAACTCTCGGCCCTCGGCTGCACCGTGCTGCCGGACTTCATCCGTCCGTCGCTCCGCGAGACGCTGGAGGACGAGTGCGCGGCCATCGCCCCCCAGGCGCACTACGACGTCGAGACCGTCAACGTCTACAACATCGCGGTGGACTCGGACCTGCCCGAGGAGCACCCCGGGCGGCGGACCTTCCAGCGGGGCAACGCGTTCGTCGCACGGGACCGCATCCCCGCCGGGTCCGTCATCAGCCGGCTCTACTCCCACCCCGCCTTCCAGGACTTCATCGCCCGCTGCTTCGGGCTGCCGCACCTCCACGAGCTGGCGGATCCGCTCTCCGGACTGGTCCTCAACGTCGTCGCGCCGGGCATGGAGCACCCCTGGCACTTCGACACCAACGAGTTCACCGTGAGCCTGCTGACCCGCGGGGCCCAGGACGGCGGGGTCTTCGAGTACTGCCCGAACATCCGGTCCGCCGCGGACGAGAACTTCGACGACGTCCGCGACGTCCTGGACGGCCGGGGCGAGCCGCTGACCCGGCGCCTGTCCCTGCACCCCGGTGACCTGCAACTGTTCAAGGGGCGCTACTCGCTGCACCGGGTGAGCCCGGTGCGCGGCGAGCTCGCGCGCCACTCCGCGATCTTCGCCTACAGCGAGCGCCCCGGTGTCATCGGGAGCGTGGCCCGCACCCGGCAGCTCTTCGGCCGGGTCCTGCCCGAGCACGTGGCGGCCGAGGGCCGGGCCGTACGGGGCGACCGGCTGCTGGACTAGCGGCGCGCGGACACGCCGCCGCCACGGGCCCGTGCTCCCGGCACGGCCGGACACGGTCGGTGACGGCGCGACCATGGACGAGTGACATCACGGCCCACAGGCCCCACGACCGGAAGTGAGAGAGCAGAATTGAATACCCGTCAGGAAAGGGCAGCAGCCATGACGACCTTCGCCCACGAGGAGCGCCTGCCACGGGTGCCCCTGCCCACGCCGGAGGCCAGCTGTGAGCGGTTCCTCGCCTGGTGCGCGCCGCTGCTGACCGCCGACGAGCTGGCCGCGACCGAGGCGGAGGTGACCGCCTTCCTCCGGCCCGGCGGCCCCGGCCGGACGCTGCACGCGGCACTGGAGGAGTACGACGCCACCGAGGGCGTCCACAGCTGGCTCGACACCTTCTGGCCCTACCGCTACCTGGGCCGACGCGACCGGATCGCGCTCAACGCCAACTTCTTCTTCCTCTTCCAGGACCCCCCGCCGCAGCAGCCCCGCACCCAGGTGGAGCGGGCCGCCGGGCTCATCGCCGGGGCCGTCGCCTACAAGCGGCAGCTCGACCAGGAGCTCCTCCCCCCGGTGGTGCAGCGCGGCGTGCCCCAGTCGATGGTCCAGAACAAGTACCTGTTCTCCGCCACCCGCATCCCCGGCGCCCAGCAGGACTCCGTCCGCAGCCCCTACACCGACGCCTGGCCGGGCCCCTCCGACGCCCGGCACATCGTGGTGTTCCACCGCGGCAACATGTTCCGGATGGACGTGCTCGGCCCGGACGGCGTCCCGCACAGCCTCGACGACCTCGAAGCGGGCCTGCGCGCCGTACAGAAGGCCGGCGCCGAACCGGCACCCGCCCACACCTCGGTGGGCCACCTCACCACCATGGCCCGCGCCGAATGGGCCGCCGCCCGGGAGTCCCTGCGCGCCTGCCACCCCCGCAACGCGGACGCCCTGGAGGACATCGAGACCGCGCTGTTCTGCGTCTGCCTGGAGGACTTCGCCCCCGCCGGCATCCAGGAGGCCTGCGACGAGCTGCTGTACGGCGACCGCGGCAACCGCTGGTTCGACAAGGCCGTCTCCCTGATCGTCTTCGCGGACGGCCGGGCGGGCATCAACGTCGAGCACTGCGAGCTGGACGGCACCACCATCCTCGCCTTCACCGACGCCCTGCTCGACACTCCCGCCGAGGAACACTCCCGCCGCTCCGGAGCCCGTGCCCAGGGCCTCCCCGCCGTCGAACCCGTCGCCTTCGAGCTGGACGACACCCTCCGCTCCCAGGTGCGCTCCGCCGCCGAGGCGTTCGCGGCGTACGGGGAGAACACCGCCACCCGCACCGTCTCCTTCGACGACTTCGGCAGCAACACCGCCAAGGCCCTCGGCTCCTCGCCCGACGCGTTCGTCCAGCTCGCCTACCAGCTGGCCCACCAGCGCGCCAAGGGCCGCCTGGGCGCCACCTACGAGTCGATCGCCACCCGCCAGTGGCGGCACGGCCGCACCGAGGCGATGCGCGTGGTCACCCCGGAGATCCAGGAGTTCGTCGCCGCGATGGAGGACCCGGCGACGGACGCGGAGACCCGCCGGGCCGCGTTCCGGGCCGCCGCCGCGCAGCACGTCGCCCGCGCCAAGGAGTGCCAGGCCGGCGACGCGCCCGAGCAGCACCTGTGGGAGCTGGAACTGATCCAGCGCCGCCGCGGAACCGAACTCGGCGTGACCGAGCAGCCCGCCCTCTACCGGACACCCGGCTGGCTGACGATGCGCGACGACTACCTGAGCACCAGCTCCGCGCCGTCCGCCAACATCCAGTACTTCGGCTTCGGCTCCACCAGCAGCCGCTGCATCGGCGTCGCCTACGTCCTGCTGCCCGACCGCTTCCACCTCTACCTGAGCACGCCGCTGGCCGTGGCCGACCAGATGGTGACCTTCGCCGACCGGCTCCGCGAGGCGGTGGCGGAACTCCGGGAACTGCTGGCGCCCGGGGAGGGCGGGGCCTGACCGCTCGCACCACCGCATGACACCTGCCGGTCGGGGACCCCGGCCCCCGACCGGCCCGTCGCCGTCCGGCCCGCCCGGCTCCTCGCTCCCCTGCCTACTTCAGCAACCGGGACATCCGCCGGTCCGCGAGCACCTTGCCCCCGGTCTGGCAGCCCGGGCAGTACTGCATCGCCCAGTCACTGAACGACACCTCACGGATGGTGTCCCCGCACACCGGGCAGGCCTCCCCCTTCCGCCCGTGCACCCGCAGCCCGCTCTTCTTCTCCGCCTTGAGGTCCTTGAGCGCCAGCCCCTGCGACCGCTCCACCGCCGCGGCGAGCGTCGTACCGATCGCCTCGTAGAGCCGCGCCACCTCCTCCGCCGAGAGCCGGGCGGCCGGCTTGAACGGCGACATCTTCGCCGCGTGCAGAATCTCGTCCGAGTAGGCGTTCCCGATCCCGGCGATCACGCTCTGGTCCCGCAGCACCCCCTTGATCTGCCGGCCTTCCTCCGCCAGCAGCCCCGCGAACGCCTCCGCCGTGAACCCGTCGGAGAGCGGATCCGGCCCGAGCCGCGCAATGCCCGGCACCTCCCGCACCTCGCGCACGACATACACCGCCAGGTGCTTCTGGCTCCCGGCCTCGGTCACCTCGAACCCCGCACCGTCGCCGGGCTCCCCGAGCCGCACCCGCAACGCCAGCGGCCCCTTCCCCGGCCGCGGCGGCACCGCCGGCAGCCGCTCGCTCCACCGCACCCACCCCGCCCTCGCGAGGTGCATGACCAGGTGCAGCTCCCCGGCACGGAGATCGAGGAACTTCCCGTGCCGGCGCACCTCGTCGAACGCCCGCCCTTCGAGCGCGGTGAGCGGCGGGTCGTACGTCTTCAGCGCATGGACGGAGACCGGGTACACCCGCTCGACGACCCGCCCCACGACATGCTCGCCCAGGAACCGCGCGAGCGACTCGACCTCCGGCAATTCAGGCATAACGCCAGTGTGCCCCGGAAGTGCGGTGGACACCGGTCGCGGCTGCGGGAGGCCGGCGGCGTGAGCGGGGCGGCGACACCGCCCCTGGACGTCACCGCGACCGTGACCGGCGAACCCGACGACGGCGCAGCCAGTAATGCCCGGTCACCACCGCGAGCAGCGGGCCCCAGGCCGTCAGCGGCAGGTAGCAAGCGGTCATGACCCAGTACGCGACGCCGTCCGGTGCGTCCGGGTGGCCCATGGCGTCCGGCGCGTTCCAGCCGAGCGCGCCCAGTACGCCGAAGGCGGTGAGGACGGTGGCCCCCAGCCCGGCCGGGACCACGGCCACCGCCGTCGGTACCCGCCGGCCGCCGAGGAGCGCAATCCAGCGGGGAAAGACCTCGCCCCAGCGCTGGACGAGCCCGAGCGTCAGCAGCCCGAGGCCCTCGGCGAACAGGGTCAGGGCGATCATGTAGAGCGAGAACCCGCTGCCGAAGGTGACCGTGGCCATCGCCTCGTCACCCGTGAAGCCGACCGGTATGCCCAGGGCCGCCACGATCCGCCACAGGCCGCTGGGCAGCGGGGCCGACGCGGCGAGGCGCGCGAGCCGGACCACCCAGCGCGGCGGCTCGGCTGTGGCCGTGGGCGAGGTGGACGACGTGGACGCGGTGGCCGTCGCGGCCGGCCCGGACATCGCGGACGGCTCCGGGGGCCTCACTTGCCCCCCTCGCCGGGCAGCGGCGGCAGTACGTGCCGCACTCGGAAGTCACCGCTCTTGACGGTCTCGTAGGGCGCTGCGCTCAGGCAGGCGGGGACCTTCATCCTGGGTATCTCGTCGACCGCCCAGCTGTAGCCGACCCGGTCGTGCCGGCCGTCGTCGTACACGGTGAACCCGACCCGCTTGCCGACGATCCGGCGGTCGGGATGGTCGGAGCGCGTGATGATCCCGCTGGCCGTGGCCACGGGACCGCCGGTCAGCAGGCAGTCGATCCGGCCCGCGAAGGTGGCACCCCGTGTGCCGTCGTGGGAGTAGTGGCTGAAGCGGAAGCTGCCGCGCGAGGTGCCGCCCGCGCCGACGGGGGCGAACCCGTGCGCGTCGAACGAGAAGGCCACCCGCTCACCGTCCGCCCCTCGGTCCATCGTCGCCGAGCCGGTGAGACCGGACTCCACGGCCGCCGCGGACTTCGCCGCCACCACACCGGATGCGCCCGCCCCGCCGGCCGACGCGGCAGCGGCACTCCCCTCGTACAGCCCGAGCGGACCCATCGACCCGAGCAGCCCCAGCGCCACCACCGTGGCGATCGCGCCCCCCACCGTCGTCCTCACATATCGCATACCGAACTTCCCGCCTTCCTCAGCCCGTCGGGGCCGCATCGCCCCGTTGACGCGTTCAGCTTCCGGGGCGAGGCGGGCCCGCGCCCATCGGCCAACCGGCAGATCCACGGGCACAGGAAGCGGCCGCCTCTGCCGATCGGCAGAGGCGCCACCCGTAGCGCGCTCCATAAGCTGGACAGGCGGAGGACGCGCCGGCCGGACCGGGCCGAAGGGCGCGCCGCCGAACCGAGCGAGCGGAGGCGCCGCCGGGCGGGAGCCAGGCGGACCGGGGGAGAGGGCCAACGATGAAACCGGTACACGGCCGCGCAGCGCTGGGCCCGGGCGGACCGGGGGAGGGGCCGGCGATGAGAGATGTCCCCACGTCGTTACGCGCCTGGTCGGGCCGAGCGGCCGGGCTCGCCGCGGTGCTCCTGCTCACCGCCGCCTTCGGCTGGGCCCCGGACACCGCACCGGACGGCTCCGGCCCGCTCCTCGCCGCGGCGACGGCGCTCGTCGTGCTGCAGGCGGCCGCGTTCCGGTGGGCGCCGTGCCGCGAGGCGGCCGTGGGCACCGGCCTCGCGGCCGTCGCGCTGGTGCTCTGGGCCCAGCCGCTCGTGCCGGCCGCGTCCCTCTACGAACGGGTCGGCATGGGGGCGTTCTGGTTCCTGCCCACGCTGGGTGCGGCCGTAGTGGGCGGCTACCCCCGGCTGATGACACGCCGCGGGGCCCGGGCCGTCCGCGAGGCCCGGCACCGGCAGCAGCTGGAACTCGCCCACGACCTCCACGACTTCGTCGCCCACGACATCAGCGGCATCGTGGCGCAGGCCCAGGCCGCCCGCTTCGTGGCCGGCCGGGACCCGGAGGCGGTGGCCGGGGCGCTGGAACGGATCGAGCGGGCGGGCCTCGCCGCGCTGGCCTCGATCGACCGCACGGTCCACCTGCTGCGGGAGCCGGGCCGCGAGGCCGGCCGCACGGCCCTCCCCGGCACGGCCCGGCTCGCCGAACTCGTCGACAGGTTCGACGCGGACGGCCGTACCCGGGCCCGTCTCACCATCGCCCCCGCAGCGCGGGCGGCGCTCTCCCGCGAGGCCGCCGCCACGATCCAGCGGGTCGTCACCGAAGCCCTGACGAACGTCCGCCGCCACGCCCCCGACGCGGCCGGCGTCGAGGTGGCCCTCACCCACGAGGACGGCACCGTCCGCCTGACCATCACCAACGACACCGGCCGCACCCGGCCACGCGGCCGCGAACACGGCGGAACCGGCCTGCTCGCCCTCACCGAGCGCGTCCGTGCCCTGAACGGCACCCTCCACACCACCGGCGACGACGGCACCTGGCGCCTCACCGTCACCCTCCCCGCCCCGCCTCCCGCCCCTGGAGACCCGGCATGACGCCGACCCGCGTACTGATCGCCGACGACCAGGACGACGTCCGCGGCGGCTTCCGGATGATCCTCGACTCGCAACCGGACATGACGGTGGTCGGCGAGGCCGCGGACGGCATCCACGCCGTCGACCTCGCCCGCACGCTGCGCCCGGACGTGGTCCTCGCCGACATCCGGATGCCACGCCTCGACGGCCTGGAGGTCACCCGCCGACTCGCCGCGCACACCCGGGTCGTGGTCGTCACCACCTTCGACCTGGACGACTACGTCCACGCCGCCCTGCGCCACGGCGCCGCCGGCTTCCTGCTGAAACGCTCCGGCCCCACCCTCCTGATCGAGGCGGTACGCGCCGCAATGGCGGGCGACACCCTGATCAGCCCCCAGATCACCGTCCGCCTCCTGCGCCACCTCACCCCGCCGGCCGCGGCCGCCCCTGCCCCGGACCCGCTGACGGCCCGCGAACGCGACATCGCCCGCCTGGTCGCGCAGGGCCTGACCAACGCGGAGATCGCCGTACGCCTGGTCATCACGCCCGGCACGGTGAAGACCCACCTCGCCCACATCCAGGCCAAGTTGGGCGTCCGCAACCGCGTCGGCATCGCCGCCTGGTCCTGGCGATCGGGCCTGACCGCCCCCGACAGCCCCTAGGACACTCGCCCCAACTTGTATCGATCCATTGACACAAGATTCCTCTCCCGGGCATCTTGTGTTGACCACTCGATACAAGCCGGGCTTGCGGGCGAGCGGCGTCCGCTGCCGCCGTGCGCAAGCCGCGCAGCCGACACCACTCACCGGAGTCCCCCATGCTCGACACCGACCGGCCCGCGTCCCGCCTCCGGTCCCGGGCCGACCGCCACGCCCGCTGGGCAGGGCTGGCCGTGGGCGTCATGGCCGCACCGCTGTGGGCCACCGTCGACATCACCCATCACCCCCTCAGCACCTTCGAGGCGGGCGTACCCCTGGTCAGCTTCGTCACCGCCTTCGGCCTGTGCGCGGTGGGCGGCGTCCTGCTCGGCGACGTCCTCACCCCCCGCCCCCTGGAAGCGGTACGCACCGCCGGCCTCACCCCGCGCCGGATCCGGGACCACGTGCCGCGCGCCATGACCCCTGTGCTGCTCCTCCAGGCGGTGTTCCTCGCCGTGCTGGTGGGCACAGGGGCCGCCGTGGCCACCCAGGGCGCCATGGACCAGGCGTACCGGGCCATCGGTGCCGGCTGCGACGGGACCGAACCCTCCGTCAGTCTCTGGGCCGGCATCTTGTCCGGCAGGCAGATCCTCGGCTCTCTCGCCCTCGGCACGGTCGCCTGCGCCTGGGCCCTGCGCCGTGTCGCCCGCCGTGCGGGCGGCGACCAGGAGCGCCGCGACCGCTCGCGGGCCATCATCGCGGCCTGGGGAGTGCTGGTCTCGACCCTGCTGCTGCTCGTCGCCCTGATGGCCGCCACCTGGCAGACGCACTGCGCCGCCACACTGGGTACCGTCACCGCCGTGGCGATCTACCCCATGGGCCTGTCGGCCCCCTTCACCCTGGCCTGGTCCCTGTTCAACGTGGTGGCGCCCCGGGCGGCCCGACGATGACCGGGCCTGCCGTCCGCGTCGACACCACCAGCCCGGTACCCCCGTACGAACAGATCCGCGCCCAGCTCGCCGCCCTGATCACCACGGGCCGACTGGCCGAGGGCGAACGCCTGCCGACCGTGCGTCAGCTCGCCACCGACCTGGGCCTGGCACCGGGCACCGTGGCCCGCGCGTACCGCGAGCTGGAGACCGCCCACCTGATCCGCACCCGCCGTGGCGCAGGCACCCGGGTCGCAGCGCCCCCGCCCGCACCGAAGCACCTCGATCCGGCCCGACTCGCCGCACTGGCACAGGACTTCACCGCCACCGCCCGCGCCCTGGGCGCCGACACCGAAGCCATCCTGACCGCCGTCCACCAGGCCCTGGACTAGAACGCCAGCAGCCGTTCTCCGCTCTCCGCCGTCCAGCGCGATGCGCGTGCTGCGTCCGGCCCCAGCGGGCACCAAGGCCCGCACCAACGCCGCGGTGCGGGCCGCACCGGACGAGGCGGGCCCGCCCACCGAACAGCACGACGGCCGCGCCTCCCGGAACCGGAAGAGCGCGGCCGACGGCCTGCAGACGGCACAGGGCAGCGGAAACCGCTCCGACCTGCGGCGTTCTTAGATGTCGAAGTACAGCTCGAACTCGTGCGGGTGCGGGCGCAGCTGGATCGGGGCGATCTCGTTGGTGCGCTTGTAGTCGATCCAGGTCTCGATCAGGTCGGAGGTGAAGACGCCGCCCTGCTGG
>Ga0207426_1000823_pt1 | contig 33238 bp, 31 predicted proteins | sample AraplaMF_Cvi_mMS_FD_184265 | JGI IMG/M metagenome (GOLD analysis project Ga0207426, IMG submission 184265) | Arabidopsis root microbial communities from the University of North Carolina, USA - plate scrape MF_Cvi_mMS (SPAdes) (version 2) | ecosystem: Host-associated > Plants > Roots > Endosphere... | reverse complement strand
CTGTCCGCGGTCGCCTACTTCTCCGACGGCAACGCCTCGGTACGGCTGCTGAACGACACCTCCCATCTGCGGTAGCGGGGGCACCCCCGTAGGCCATCAGGTACCCGCCGTACGCGTACGGGCCCGGTACCCCGGACGACCGGGGCGCCGGGCCCGTGCCCGTACATACCGCCGTCAGGCCGCCAACGCTGCCGCTTCCCGGGCGAGTTGGCGCACCCGGTCCCAGTCCTTCGCGGCCAGCGCGTCGGCCGGCAGCATCCAGGTGCCGCCGACACAGCCGACGTTGGGCAGCGCCAGATAGGACGGCGCCGACTCCCGGCCGATCCCGCCGGTCGGGCAGAAGCGGGCCTGGGGGAGGGGCGAGACCAGCGAGTGCAGATACGGCGTGCCGCCCGCCGCCTCCGCCGGGAAGAACTTCATCTCGGTGACGCCCTCGTCCAGCAGCGTCACCACCTCCGAGACCGTCGAGACGCCCGGCAGGAACGGCACTCCGGAGTCCTTCATCGCGCCCAGCAGCCGCGGCGACCAGCCGGGGCTCACCAGGAAGCGGGCGCCGGCCACCAGGGCGGCCGCCACCTGTCCCGGGGCGAGCAGGGTGCCCGCGCCGATCACCGCCTCGGGGACCTCCTCGGCCACGGCCCGGATCCCGTCGAGCGCCGCGGGCGTCCGCAGCGTCACCTCGATCGCGGGCAGCCCGCCGGCGACGAGCGCACGGGCGAGCGGTACGGCGTCGGCGGCGTCGTGCAGCACGACGACCGGGATGACGGGGGCGAGCCCCAGGACGGAGGGGCCGGAGGGCGCGGGAGAGGAGGCGGCGCGGGTCACGTCGCTCATGGTGCGCCGGGTTGTCCACTCTCCGCAACGAGTGTTGCACATGCTGCAACGAGGGGGGCAGGAGTCAGGCGCGTCAGCAGGGTGCCTCTCGCGAGGCCATGCCCCGCGAGAGGCCGTGGCCCCGAGAAGACCCCCGCCTCCCCGTCTACAGCTCCGTGACGATCACATCGACGGCCCACGCCTTGCCGCTCTTCGCGGGGGCCTGCGCCTCCACCGCGTAACCCAGCTCGCGCAGCGCCGCCACCAGCTCCGCCGGGTCCGCCGGGTCGAGTCCCGCCGACAGCAGATCCCGTACCAGCCGTCCCTTCGTCGCCTTGTTGAAGTGGCTGACCACCGTCCGCTTCTCCACACCGGCCACGATCTTCGACTGCAGCACCCGCACCGTCGCGGTCCGCCCGGCCACCTCGCCCTTGGGCTTCCACGCCGTCGCGTACGCCGCGGACCGCAGGTCGAGCACCAGCCCCTCCCCGGCGGCCGCCGGCAGGACCTCGGCCATCGGCGCCCGCCAGTACGCGCCCAGCGCACCGAGGCCCGGCAGCTTCACGCCCATCGAGCAGCGGTACGACGGAATCCGGTCGCCGATCCGCACCGCGCCCCACAGCCCCGAGAACACCAGCAGCGACCGCTCCGCCCGCTTCCGTGCCGCCGCGTCCAGCGACGCCAGACCGAGGGCGTCGTAGAGCACCCCGGTGTAGATCTCCCCGGCCGGCCGGGTCCCCGCCGTCCGCAGCCCCGCGTTCTTGGCGATCTCGCCCTTGAGGCCGTCGCTGAGCCCCAGCACCTCCTGGGCCTTGGTCTCGTCCGCCGCGCACAGCTCGACGAGCTCCGCCAGCACCGTCTCGCGCGCCGCGGTCAGCCCCGGCAGCGACAGCGCCCCGGTGTCCAGCGGCGCCCCGGCCTCCGCGGAGGCCTTCCCTTCGGACGGCGGCAACAGCACGAGCACGGTGGTTCTCCTTCACGGCGGTACGGGCGGGGGTGCGGCCCCGGGAAAGCGTAGAGCGTGCGGCGGGCGGGCGTAGACCGCGCCTCGCCCCCCGGACCCGGCCTCCCACCCGGGGCGGCACACGCACGGCGCGCCGGGAGCGGCCGCCCGCCATACGCTCGGTGTCATGCCCCGTCTCCATATGCATGTGACCGACGCAGCCGAGGCCCCGCTGCGTGTCGCGCTGCATGAGCTGCGCGGCAGGCTGGAGATCCCGGACCACTTCCCGCCCACGGCACAGGCCGAGGCGGAGAGCGCGGCCCGCGCCCCGCGGATCCCGGCCGCCGACGGCGCCGTGGCGACCGAGCACACCCTGGAGGACGCCACCGACCTCCCGCTCTTCACCCTCGACCCGCCCGGCACCCTCGACCTCGACCAGGCGATGTTCCTGTCCCGCCGCCCGGCACCGCCCGGATCGAAGGCCAGGGGCGGCTACCGCGTCCACTACGCCATCGCCGACGCCGCCTCCTTCGTGACCCCGGGCGGAGCCCTGGACGCCGAGGCGCACCACCGCGTGACCACCCTCTACTTCCCCGACGAGCGGATCCCGCTGCACCCGTACGTGCTGAGCGAGGGCGCCGCCAGCCTGCTGCCCGACCGGGACCGCCCGGCCGTCCTGTGGCAGCTCGACCTCGACGCGGACGGCGCCCTGACCAGCACCTCCGTACGCCGCGCGCTGGTCCGCTCGCGGGCCGGACTGGACTACGAGGGCGTCCAGCGGATCCTCGACGACGGGACGGCCGAGGAACCCCTCGCCCTGCTGCGCGAGATCGGACAGCTGCGGGAGGAGCGGGAGGTCGCCCGGGGCGCGATATCCCTGAACGTCCCCGAGCAGGAGATCGTCGAGCACGACGGCCGCTACAACCTCGAATACCGCGCCCCGCTCCCGGCCTACGCCTGGAACGCGCAGATCTCCCTGCTGACCGGCATCGCCGCGGCCGAGCTGATGCTGGCCTCCGGCACCGGCATCCTCCGTACGCTGCCCACCGCCCCCGACGGCTCGGTCGCCCGGCTCCGGCTGACCGCCCGGGCGCTCGGCGTCGACTGGCCCCATCACACCTCGTACGCGGCGCTGATCCGCACCCTCGACCCGCGCCGCGCCACCCACGCCGCCTTCCTCCAGGAGTGCACCGCCCTGCTGCGCGGCGCCGGCTACACCGTCTTCGACGGCACCGCACCCGCCGCCTCCGACGCCCTGCACGCCGCCGTCGCCGCCCCGTACGCACACGCCACCGCACCGCTGCGGCGCCTGGTCGACCGCTACACCTCCGAGCTGTGCCTTGCGGCCTCGGCGGGCGCGCCCCCGCCCGACTGGGTCCGTACGGCGCTGCCCGCGCTGCCCCGGGAAATGGAGCTGGGCACCCAGCGCGCCAACCAGGTGGAGCGGGCCTGTGTCGACCTCGTCGAGGCGGCGCTGCTGCGCGACCGGGTCGGCGAGATCTTCGAGGCCCTCGTCGTGGAAATCCAGGAGAAGGACCCCACCCACGGCACCGTCCACCTCTACGACCCGGCCGTCATCGGCACCGTCGAAACCGCCCCCGAAGGCCCCGCCCTCCCCCTCGGCCACCGCATCCCCGTTCGCCTCACCGAGGCCGAACCGGGGCACCATCCGGTCCGCTTCACGCCTGCTTGACGGGGGTCCCGGCGATCCCGGCCCGCGCCGCCACCCCTTCCCGTACGGCCGTCACCGCCGCCCGTGCCTCATCGGCGTGGAACCGCACCGTACGGAGCGTCTCCCGCCGCCCCAACAGCCGGACGGCCACCACCGGTTCGGACAGTTCGACGGTGACCGAGGTCTGCCCCGCGACCGCCAGCTCGGCCACCTCTCCGCCGTCCTCCCGCTGCTCCCGCACGAACCGGAGGTCGTAGCGGACCGAGGCGATCCGTTCCAGCGGTATCCGTATCTCCCGGCGCGCACCGTCCCGCAGCCGCAGCTCCGCCGCCCCCAGCACATGCGGCCGGGTGACCGCCGCCGCCTGAAGCCCCAGCACCGTCAGCACGGTGTACCCATCGATGAACAGCATCACCTCGTGCACCACCGCCTTCCCGGCGAGCAGCACCCCGATCCCGACCGTCTCCACCACGCAGACGAAGGCCAGCCCGTAGAGGATCGCCGCCTGCGCCCCCGCGTACCCCAGGGCCCGCTCACCCGGCGCGACCCCGATCCGGCGCCGGGCCACCCACCACCCCAGGCTCATCAGCCACCGCCCCTCATGGGCGGCCACCCGGCGCAGCGCGGTGCCCCGGCTCATCGCGCACGCTCCGCCACCAGCTGGATCGCCCGGCGTACGGCACGGGCCTGGGCGGGTGCGAAGTGCGCGTAGTACGCCGCCAGGAAGCCGCCGTCGGTCTCCGCGCCCGGCCCGGCCGCCCGCGCCCAGTCCTCCGCGCTGACCTCCGCGACCATCGCGTCCGGAATGCAGTCGGCGAGCGCCCGCGCGGCCTCTTCCACCCGCGGATCGTCCGTCCCGGCGTCCACCAGCGCATCGAGCAGCCCGTACACCTCGTACGCCCGCTCCATCGCCCCCGGCGCCGCGGTCGTCTGCCCGAGCAGCTCCACCATCCGCTTGTTCCCCTCCTCGCCCCCCATCGATTCGAGGAGCGCCAGCACCTCCCGCTCCTTCGACGCCACGGCGGGCTCCGGGCCCGGCCGCGCGGCCGAGGTACGCGCCATCTCCGCGAAGAGCGCCGCCAGTTCGTCCGAAACGGGGCCCTCGGCGGGCAGCCCGCCGTGCTCCGCGGCCTGCCGCCGCACGGCGGCCAGCCGGGCCCGCCGCACCCGGAGCTCCTCCTCCTGCCGCGCCAGATCCGCGTCCAGCTCGTCCAGCACCTCGTGCAGCTCGCGCCCGGCGTCATCGGCGAGGACGTCCCGCACCTCGTCCAGCCCGAGCCCCAGCTCCGTCAGCCGGCGCACCCGCGCGAGCGCGACCGCGTCCCGCAGCCCGTAGTCCCGGTATCCGTTGGCCCGGCGCTCCGGCTCGGGCAGCAGCCCGAGATGGTGGTAGTGGCGTACGGCACGGGTGCTGATCCCGATCAGACCTGCAAGCTCACCGATTCTCATGCGCTCAGTAGAAACGTTGCCGCTGCGACAAGGTCAAGCACGAACGGCCCCGGTAGCGGGCCTGGCAGGGCCGGGTGTCCCCTACGGGTAGCATGGTCGGCACGGCGGACGAGCCGGCCGGACGGCCGCGTGGGGATCTCAGGATCCTCCCGAGGAACGTCCGGGCTCCACAGGGCAGGGTGGTGGGTAACGCCCACCCGGGGTGACCCGCGGGACAGTGCCACAGAAAGCAAACCGCCGGAGGCTTCGGTCTCCGGTAAGGGTGAAACGGTGGTGTAAGAGACCACCAGCCTCCGAGGTGACTCGGAGGGCTAGGTAAACCCCACCCGGAGCAAGGTCAAGAGGGGGCATCGGCTGATGCCCCTGCGCGGACGACCGAGGGCTGCCCGCCCGAGTCCGCGGGTAGACCGCACGAGGCTGCCGGCAACGACAGCCCTAGATGGATGGCCGTCTCCCCCCGGCCCGCAAGGACCGGGGGCGACAGAACCCGGCGTACAGGCCGACTCGTCCGCCGCCTGTAGCCGCGTGCCCCGGGTGTTCTCGCGCGGAGGTGCGCGCGAACGCCGCGAGCGTCCAGGGACCGAGCCGCGTACCAGCCGTCCTGCTGTCGGTGTGACCCTCACGGTTCTCCTGTACCGCGACAGCTCGTAAGCCCCTGGTGGTTCGGTTTCCGAAACACTAATCTCGCCTGGTAATTCGGAAATCGAAGCGCTCTGCGGGGAAGGGCAACCACATGACGGCGTTAACTACCCCTGTGTGTCGGCGGCTGGGTATCGAGGTTCCCGTGGTGCAGGCGCCCATCGGTTCCGCGGCCACGGTGGAGCTGGTGGCTGCGGTGGCGGAGGCGGGCGGGCTGGGCACGCTCGCGCTGACGTGGGTGAGCGCAGCCGAGGCGGTGCGCCGGATCCGGCGGGTCCGGCGGTTGACCGCCAGGCCCTTCGCGGTGAACTTGGTGCTGGACTTTCCCGTCGAGGAGCTCGTAGAGGTCTGCCTGGTGGAAGGAGTGTCCGTCATCTCGACGTTCTGGGGTGACCCCTCGGCTGTCTCCGCACGGGTGCGTGCGGCCGGCGCCGTCCACCTCCACACGGTCGGTTCCGTCGCCGAGGCCGAACGTGCCGTGGCCGCAGGGGCCGACGTGATCGTGGCGCAGGGGTGTGAAGCAGGCGGCCATGTGCGCGGGGAGGTCGGCACGATGGCGTTGGTGCCGGCGGTCGTTGACGCGGTGCACCCGGTGCCCGTGATCGCGGCGGGCGGTATCGCCGACGGGCGTGGCCTGGCCGCCGTACTGGCGCTGGGGGCCCAGGCCGGCTGGCTGGGTACCCGGTTCCTGACGGCGTGTGAGGCGGGCACGCACGAGGTCTACCGCCAGGCCGTGATCGGGGCGGCGCCGCAGGACGCGGTGTACACGGGGTGCTTCGACGGCGGCTGGCCCGACGCCCCGCACCGGGCGCTGCGCAACTCCACGCTCCGCGCCTGGGAGGCCGCGGGCCGTCCCACCGCCCCGGACCGGCCAGGAGAAGGCGCCGTGGTGGCCCGCGCCGCCGACGGACGGACCTGGTCGCGTTACCAGGACATGGTCCCGGTGCCCGGTATGTCGGGCGACCTGGAGGCACTTGCCCTCTACGCGGGCCAGAGCGCCGGACTCGTCCATGACGTCGCCCCGGCGGGCCGCATCGTGGCGGACATCGCCGCTCGGGCCGCCGCCCTCGGGGGAGGGACTCCGGCACCCTGACGCCGAGCGCCAACAGGCGGCTACCAGGGGACCGTTTCGTCCGCGGAGCCGTCCATGCTGCCGCGGAAGGTTCCGGTCGGGTCGTCCGGGCGCAGGAGGGCGAGCTGGACCGGGACGTCGGCGCCCTCCTCCGGGGTGCGGGTGCCGCGGCTGAAGGGGGAGCGGTCGTTGAGGTCGGTGGCGACCAGGCCGGGGTTGGCGGCGTTCACGCGGATGCCCGCCTCGCGCAGGGCGTTGGCGTACACCACCGTGATCGCGTTGAGCGCCGCCTTGGAGGCGCTGTACGGCAGCAGTCCGCGGGTGGAGATGGGGTGGTCCGGGTCGCTGAGGAAGGTCAGCGAGCCCAGCGGGCTGGACATGTTGACCACCCGGCCGGCGGGGGAGCGGCGCAGCAGCGGGAGGCAGGCCTGGGTCACCGCCACCGTGCCGAAGACGTTGACGTCGAAGGCCCGCCGCATGTGGTCGGCGGTGACCTCCGGCACCGCGACTCCCCACTCCACGACGATGCCCGCGTTGTTGACCAGCACGTCCAGCCGGCTGCGCTCCGCCTCGATCCGCTGGACGGCGGCGTCGATCTGCGCCTGCACGGTCACGTCGAGGAGCACGAAGCGCACGTCCAGTCCCTCGTCGGCCAGCGCCTTTTCCGCCGCACGGCCACGGGTCTCGTCACGCGCGCCTAGATAGACCGTCATCCCCTCGGCGGCCAGGCGGCGGGCGATCTGCCGGCCGATCCCCTTGTTGGCTCCGGTCACCAGCGCCGTCTCGCCGTGGTGCTGTCCGTTGGTCATGCTGCGCCTTTCGCCCTCGATGGTGGTGCTGGGGATGGTGCTCGGTGTGCTGTTGTGCCGGGTGGTGGTCCCCTGGCGGTTGGCCTACGGCGCCGGTCCCGGGTGGCGTCCGTTCGGTGCTCCGGCCAGGGGGACGGGTGCGGCTAGTAGTTGCCCAGACCGCCGCAGACGTTGAGGGCCTGGGCCGTCACCGCTCCGGCCCGGTCGCTGCTCAGGTACTCCACCATGGCGGCCACTTCGTCGGTCGCCACGTAGCGTCGCATCGGCACTCGGGTGGTGATGCGGTCGAACGCCTCGCTGGTCGTCACTCCCCAGATGTCCGCGTAGTGCTCCCGCACCCGTTCGGCCATCGGGGTCTCCACGAAACCGGGGCAGACGGCGTTGACGGTGATGCCGGTCGGGGCCAGCTCCAGGCCGAGCGCCTTGGTGAGCCCCACCACGCCGTGCTTCGAGGCCGAGTAGGGGGCGGCGTGGACCACGCCCTGCTTGCCGCCGGTCGAGGCGATGTTGATGATCCGGCCCCAGTCCCGGTCCTGCATCCCGCCGGTGGTCAGAGCGGCCTTCGTCATGAGGAACACGCTGTTGAGATTGGTGTTGATGACGTCGAACCACAGGTCGTCGTCGATCTCCGCGGTGGCGCCGCCCCCGCTGCGCCCGGCGTTGTTGACCAGGATGCCCACCGGGCCGTACCGGTCGACGGCCGCCTCGACGAAGCGGCGAATCTGCTCCGGCGAGGTCACGTCACAGGGGCTGCCGTCCACTTCCAGGCCCTTGTCCCGCAGCGAGGCGACGAGGTCGGCGAGGGCGTCCGCACTCCGCGCGCAGACGTAGACGGGGTGGCCCAGCTGCGCCAGCCGTTCGGTGAGGGTCAGGCCGATGCCGCTGGTGGCGCCGGTGACGATGACGTGCTGGTCGGTACGGGGCATGGTCGGTTCCTCCCGCTCGGGCGCCCGGGCCGTGTCCCGGGCGATGGGCGCCACCCTGGCCGGGGCCACTCGAAGACCGCTGGGACGTGTCTGGACGACCGGGTCCCAGGGGGCTGCGGGCGATCCGCGAGTGAGTTGCGAGCCGCCCCGGCCAGGTTGGCGGCTGTCCCCGTGCCCCGTTTCCGGAGGAGAACCCGATGACAGCCACCCAGGACCTCACCGCCCTCTATGCCGAGATCCAGCACTTCTACGCCCGCCAGATGCAGCTGATGGACGGGCGCGACTTCGAGGGCTTCGCGGCCACCTTCACCGAGGACGGCGAGTTCAGCCACACACCGGGCCAACTGGCGCGGACGCGCGCCGGGATCGTCGCCGAGCTGCGGGAGTTCCACCGGCGCTTCGCGCAGGACCCGGTCGTCCGCCGGCACTGGTTCAACATGATCGTCGCCGAGCCGCAGCCGGACGGGTCGGTGCGCACCACCTACTACGCCCAGGTGGTCAACACCCGGCCCGGCGCCGACGCCCAGGTGGGGCCCAGCTGTGTGGTGACCGATGTGCTGGTCCGCGCCGACGGCGCACTGCTGAACAAGTCCCGGCAGGTCAGGCAGGACCGGCTGCTGTTCGCGCACTGACCGCCGCGCCACGTCGCCCCGGCCCGCGTCCGCCGTGCTCACCGGTGGGCGCGGGCCGTGTGCTGCGCGGCGTACGCCATGGTGGTGGCGCTGTTGCGGCCGAGCGCCGTGCGCACCATGTCCCGGGCGTCGGCCAGGTCGTGGCCCGGGCCGAGCACCTCGGTGACGGCGGCGGGGTTCAGCAGAACCGTGTGCCGGGAGGTGAGTTCGGTGCCGCCGGAGCCCTCGGGGAAGGTCCACAGTCCGCTGTGGCCGAGCAGCAGTTCGGGCGTCACCTGCTGCTTGTAGGCGATCCATTCCCGGGAGCGGCACACCCGAACCGAGCGCGTGGTGTGGGCCGCCCCGTCCGCCGTCACCGTCTCCATCTCCAGTTCCTGGATGCCCTCGGCGGGCTCGGTCAGCCGCACCTGCGAGACGTGCGGCAGCCGCTCGGCCCACCGGTCGGCCCGCTCGATGAAGGCATAGGCGTCGGCGGGCGCGCCGGGCAGTTCGACGCTGTCGCTGAAGGAGAAGGCGAGGTCGGCGACCGGGTGGCCCAGCTCGGCGAGGCGGGCGAGGGCGGCCAGTTCCTGGGTGCTGTTGCGGTCCAGGGCGGCGAGCGCCCGCTCCACCGTCTCCCCGCCGGGTTCCGCCGGGGTGAAGGAGTGCCGCAGCACCACCTCGGTGTCCCCGCCCGGCAGTGCGCGGAAGAGCCACTCCCCGCCCATGGACGCGAACGGCGGACGGCTCACCTCCTGGGCGAAGGTCACCCGGAGCCGGTCCGGGTCGAGGGTGCGGCGGGAGATCCAGCGGCTGACCGATCCGTTGACCGTGGCCCACATCTCGAAGCGCTCCGCGCGCTCGGACCGCTCCAGGTGCCGGACGTGGACGCACGGCCCGAAGAGGGCCGGCCAGAGGGTGACGTCGGCCACCAGGCCGTGGAGCACGTCCGCCGGGGCGGCGACGACCTGGGTGTGCTCGGTGTGGTGTTCGTGTAGGGCTGCCATGCGCCCAACGTGGTCCGGTGGGCTCGAGGACCACTTGAGGTCGCGTCGGGCCGGACTCCGGGGCGGGCGAAGGCCGATGACGGGTGGCCCTGGCGGCCCCGGGCCGGACGTGGTGAGCCGGTGGGGCGACGCCAACAGGCGCCGTCCCACCGGCTCGGACCGGCCCGGCTCGCGGCCGGGTGTCAGACGGCCTTGACCGACATCGAGTGCCGGAAGGTGTCGGTCGGGTCCCAACGGGCCTTGGTGCGCTGGAGGCGGGGGTAGTTCTCGCCGAAGTAGAAGGCGTGCCAGGGCACTCCCGAGGTGTTGTGCGCGGGGTCGAGGATGTCGAGGTCGGGCGCGTTGATGTTGCATCCCTGGTAGCGGTCGCCGGGGACCGGGTAGCCGCCGGTCGAGGCGAAGACCTCGCCGTAGAGCTCGCGCAGCCACGCCAGGTGCCGGTCGTCCTCGGCCGGCTCCGTCCAGAAGGTCTCGAACAGCGCCACACACGCCGACCGGCGCTGGAACAGCGCGGTGTCGGAGGGCGCCGGTGCGTTCATCCGGCCGCCGGCCATGGCGCCCAGCTGGATGAGCGCCGAGCCGGGCGGGGTGTTGAGGTAGTCCCGGCGCGTCAGCTGCCGGTACATGGTGGCGCACTGCTCGTCGGTGAACGACTGGCGCAGGAAGGCGTGCTTGATGGCGGCGCGCAGGGTGGCATTGGTCTCGACCGTGGGGTTGCTGGTGTCGATGGTGACGGTGGAGGCCAGCCAGGGCAGGCGGCGGGACGGGAACGGGCCGGTGAGGCCGGTGTTGGCGGTCACCGCGCCGAGGTAGCTCTCCAGCAGCTTCTCCGCGTCCGGTGCCGCGGCGTCGACCTGGGTGAGCAGACCGATCCCGCCGCTGGACACGTGCTGGAGGAACAGCAGGCCGCACAGGGCCTCGCCCGGCGACCCGGGCGCGCTGTTGTCGGCGTACCACTGGCACTGGTTGCGGACCAGGTGGGTGAAGGCGGTCTGGTCGATCTGGTCCCACGAGGCGAAGACCGTGCCGATCAGCACCTCCCGTGGCGGCTGCGGGAGTTGGCGCTCCGGCTGGTGTCCGGACGCGTCGCGGGAGCGGAACCAGAACTTGGTGATGACGCCGAAGCTGCCGCCACCGCCGCCGGAGCAGGCCCACCACAGGTCGCGGAGGTCGCCGGTGTCCTTCCGTGACGCGATCACCGTGCGGGCCTTGCGGTGCCGGTCGACGACGACGATCTCCACGGCCTCGATGAGGTCGCAGACATAGCCGAACTGACGGGAGAGCAGGCCGTGGCCGCCCCCGGTCGCGTGCCCGCCGATGCCGACCGAGGGGCAGACGCCGCCGGGCAGGGTCACGCCCCAGCCGCGGAACAGCCGTTCGTAGATCTCCCCCAGCTGGGCGCCGCTCTGGACGGCGAACGCCTTGCGGTGCGGGTCGTAGGAGATGTCGTTCATCATCCCGAGGTCGACGATGATGTCGACGTCCGCGTGGTAGGTGAAGTCGCCGTAGGAGTGGCCGCCACTGCGGATGGAGAGGCGCTTTCCGGTGTCGACGGCCTCCTGTACGGCCCGTACGACCTGCTCCGTGGAGCCGACCAGGCGAATGTGCTCGGGCGCGGCCTGCCAGCGCCGATTGAATCCGGAAACAAGATCCAGATAGCGCCGGTCCTCCGGTCCGACGCTCGCGGGTCCGAATTCCCGTGGCGTGGTGAACGCGTCTTCCTGATCGGCGTGCATGCCGATTCCCCCTCCGGTGTTCGCATTTCTCTGTTGAATGGTGCAGTCCCGGATCTTGCATTCCGGGCGCGCGGTTCCCCACCGTGCCCGCGCGTCGGGCGCATCTTTGCATATCTCGCGCCCTGTGGCCCTTCACCCGGTGAATCCGTCGGCATTTCTTTGGGGAGTGATGAATTCCGCCGGAGGCGTCCAGGCCATGTTCGAGCCGTATTCGATCCCGGCGCCCGACACTGCCGCCCTCAGCCGCCCGAGGACAGGAGAACGCCCATGCGCACCACCGACGCACCGCGGCCGGCCCGTGAGGGGGGAGCGGTGTGAGCCGTTTCATCGACCTCAGCGTGGCGACGCAGGACACCGCCAGCGAGGCCACACCGGTGACGGTGGAGGTCCTCGGCCACGAGGCGGCCGCGACCGTCCTGGGCCTGACGCCCGAGGACTTCCCGGACGGCATGGCGATCTCGAACGAGACCGTCACGCTCACCACGCACACCGGCACCCACATGGACGCCCCGCTGCACTACGGCCCGCTCAGCGGCGGCCGCCCGGCCAAGAGCATCGACCGGGTGCCGCTGGAGTGGTGCTTCGGGCCCGGCGTCCGCCTCGACCTGCGCCATGTGCCCGCCGGAGAGGGCATCACCGCCGACCAGGTCCAGCGGGCGCTGGACGCGGCCCGCCATCAACTCCGGCCCGGCGACCTCGTCCTGCTGTGGACCGGGGCCGACGCGCTGTGGGGCTCGGCGCGCTACCTCACCGACTACGCCGGCCTCACCGGCGAGGCGACGCGGTACCTCGTCGAGCGCGGGGTGCGGGTCATCGGTATCGACGCCTGGGGACTGGACCGGCCGATGCGGTCGATGATCGAGGACTACCGGCGCACCGGCGACCGCGGCCACCTGTGGCCCGCCCACCTCTACGGCCGCACCCGGGAGTACCTCCAGCTCGAAAAGCTCGCACACCTCGGCGACCTGCCCGCGGCGACGGGCTTCACGGTCGCGTGCTTCCCGGTCGCCGTCGCCGGAGCGGGCGCCGGGTGGACGAGGGTGGTCGCCCTCCTCGACTGAGGCACCGGCGACGCGACCGGGCGCGGGGCGCCGGCCCGGCCACTTCGGCCGGGGCCGGCGCCGCCGCCGTTCAGCACCGGCCCGGTACCGCGCTCCCCTCGCTCAGCATGGCGTGCTGGAGGAGTTGCACCGCGGGCGCCGGCTCGACGCCCAGTTCGGCGTCGAGGGTCCGCCACAGGCTCTGGTACGCCTGGAGCGCCTCGGCCCGCCGTCCGCACTTGTGCAGCGACGTGATGAGCTGGGCGTGCAGCCGCTCGTTGAGCGGGTTCGCGGCGACCAGCAGCCGTAGTTGCGGGATGATTTCCTGGTGGCGCCCGAGGCGCTGGTTGGCCTCGATGCGCAGTTCGGTGGCCGCGAACCGGAGTTCGTTGAGGTAGGTGATGTGGGCGTCGAGGACGCTGCCGAGCATCATGCCGACGAGCACCGGCCCGCGCCACAGCCGCAGCGCCTCGTCGAGCCGGTCCAGCGCCGCCTCCGCGCGCCCGTCGTCCAGCAGGCGCCGGGACCGCTGGACGAGCCCCTCGAAGACGGCGACGTCGATGGCGTGGTCGGGCACCTGGATGACGTAGCCGGCCGGCCTGGTGGCCAGCACCGCATGCCCGTCGGGCAGGTCCGCGAAGATCTTCCGCGCGTGGTAGACGTACGTCTGGAGCGTGGTCAGCGCGCTGCGCGGGACCTTCTCCCCCCATAGTTCCTCGATCAGCGTGTCCACGCCGACCGTCTCGCCGTTCTGGATCAGCAGCAGTCCGAGGACCTGACTCACCTTCGACCTGCTGAGTAAGCACGACCTGCCGTCACTCGAAACAATCTCGAATTGGCCGAGCAGCTGGAACTTCACGGATTTCCCCCCTTAGTGATCAGCGAAATCCGGTGGAGGCGTGAATTCCGTGCCGTATGCCGGGCATCGGCAGTGGATCAACACGTCGCCGGACCGGCGCCGATCCTTACAACCCCCGTCACCGTCACCCGTGGATTGTGCCGGATGACGGTGAATTACTTTCTGGGAAAGGTAACGGAGCCGGGGTCGTAGAACCACTACCACCGATGTGACCCCGGTCACAGTGCCCGGATTTCCATCGCATCTTCGCGGCGAACCTGCTCTGAGTGCCGGGCGACCCGGAATTCCGCCTTCCTATTCACTCACGCCGCGGCGGGCAGTTCTTTCGGGCAGGTGGAACAGCTCCCTCGGCGAGTGCACCCGGCGCCGCGCGACTGCGAGGCTGAGCGCAGGGCGCCCGCTCCGTTCTCGGCCGGGCGTCGGGGAGGGACGTGTGCCTGCCAGGCGGGCACCGTTGACGCAGAACCACCAAGGGGGAAACCACATGTCCGACAGCTCGGTGTCCGTCGTCATCGCCTACCACAGCGGGTACGGACACACGACCAGGATGGCCGAGGCCGTCCGGGACGGTGCGGCGTCGGTGACGGGCACGACCGTCGAGCTGCTCCCGGTCGACGCGCTCACCGAGGAGCACTGGGCGAAACTGGACGCCGCACACGCGATCGTCTTCGGCTCGCCCACCTACATGGGCTCGGCGAGCCCGGCGTTCCACACCTTCGCCCACGACACCAGCGGGCGGTGGTACACGCAGGTCTGGAAGGACAAGGTGGCCGCGGGCTTCACCAGCTCCGGCGCGATGAGCGGGGACAAGCTCAACACCCTCCAGTACTTCACCGTCCTGGCCGCCCAGCACGGCATGCACTGGGTCAACCTCGACCTGCTGCCCGGCGGCGGTGAGGGCGAACTCAACCGGCTCGGCGGCTGGTTGGGCGCGATGGCGCAGTCGCCCGGCGACGGCGGCCCGGAGATGATGCAGAAGTCCGATCTGCTCACCGCCGCCCACCTCGGGCAGCGGGTCGCCGAGCACACTCGGCTGCTGCACCGGGCCCGGTCGCTGTCCTGACCGCCGTCGGCCGTCGCGCCCGGGACACCGGCCCGGCGGCCGACGCGCAGCGCACGGCGGCCGGGTGCCCCGGACTCACCGGAGTCCGGGGCACCCGGCCGTGGCGCGTGGCGGGGACGGCGGTTCACGCCCCCAGACCGCGCCGCAGCGCCTTGATCTGGTCGGCCGTCATCCGCCGGGAGATGGCGGCGTGCGCAATGCCCACGGAGGCGTGGAACGTCCCCGGGTACCGCACCAGCTCGGCCCGCACCCCCGCCGCAACCAGCCGCCGGGCGAAGGCGATGCCCTCGTCCCGCAGCGGGTCGAACTCGCACACCCCGACGAAGGCCGGCGGCAGCCCGCGCAGTTCCGCCGCCCGGGCGGGCGCCGCGTACGGCGAGGGCTCGCCGCCGCCCAGGTAGTGCTGCCAGCTCAGGACCAGATTGCCGCGGTCGAGCATCGGGGTGTCCACGAAGTCCCGGGCGGAACCGGTCGCCAGCCGGTCGTCCAGCTGCGGGAACAGCAGGTAGAGGAAGCGCACCGGCGGCCCGCCCCGGTCCCGGGAACGCAGCGCGAGACCGGCGGCCAGCCCGCCGCCGGCGCTGAAGCCGCCCACGCCGATCCGGGCGGGGTCCACCCCCAGCTCGTCGGCGTGGTCGGCGGTCCACTCCAGCGCGGCGGCACAGTCCTCGAATCCGGCGGGGAACGGGTGCTCCGGTGCGAGACGGTAGTCCGGTGTCACCACCACCGCGCCCACCAGGTCGGCGATCCGGGTGGCGGCCGTCCGCGAGGTCTCCAGGTCGCCGGTGAGGAAGCCGCCCCAGTGCGGGAAGAGCAGCGCCGGCCGCGGACTACGGCGGGCCGGCGGCCGGTACAGCCGTACGGTCACCCCGGGCCCGCCGGGCACCGGGACCGTCCGGTCCTCCACCGTCACCCGGGACAGCGGCCGGTACGCCGGCTGGCGCGCCATCACCGCACGCAGCGCGGCCCGCGCCCCCGCCGGGTCGGCGTAGTCCAGCGGGGGCATCCGGGCGGCGAACGGGGCCAGTTCGGGGTCGAAGGCGTAGCTCATGACCGGCCTCCGGTCGCCCGCCGCCAGGTCAGTACGCGCTCCTGCGGCGGCCCGCCCGCGGCGCCCGCCGAACCGGAGAGGGTCAACAGCGCGCCGTCGAACGCCAGTCGGCGGGTCTGCCGGGAGCCGACCAGATAGCCGTGCGAACTCACCGCGACGTCATGGACGACCTGCCGCCCGGACAGCCGCCAGGTCCCGGCGTACCCCATGAACCGCGGCGCCGGGTCCGCCCGGTCGGCCGGCGGCGGGTCCCCCCGCATCATGCTCACCGACACCCGGCCGTCGGCGCTGTAGATCAACAGCCCCCGGGGGTCCGGGCCCAGGGGGCCCTCGCCGGGCGCGCCCCCCTCGTCGACGCTGACGTAGGAGGTGAGCTCCCACGCCCCGATCAGCTCCTCCGGGCGGACCGCGGGCGGGCGGGTGGTGGTCGTCATGGCCATGGGGCCCTTTCGCAGACGGGGTGGGATACGGGGACGGGGCGGACCCACCCCGGCGGGACGCCGGACGTATACGACCGTCCGGCGACCGTCCGGGGTCAGTCCTCGATGACGGTCCGGGCGTACGCGGCCGCGGCGGACTCCAGCTGAAGGGCCTGGTGACCGGCCACCGAGTTCACATCGCGCCAGAAGCGCTGCACCGGGTTGGCGGTGGACTGGCCGCTGGTGCCCACACCGCGGAACAGCCGGTTCACCACGCCGACGAGGAGGTCGGTGGCCATGGCGCAGTCGCGCCACGCCCGCATGGTGTCCGGCACACCGATGCCGGGCCCCGAGTCCGCCGTCGCCGAGGCCCGTTCGAGCAGCAGACCGGCGGCGTCGATCTCGGTGGCGCTGCGGGTGAGGAGCATGTCGTAGGAGATGCGGTGGAACGCCGGCATACCGGCCGGCGGGGGCCCGGACCGGCCGGCCGCGGCCCGGATCTTCGATGTGGCGTGGCCGGTCCAGGACGCCAGCGCCCCCTTGGCGGCGCCGAGCGCGGGCGAGGCGAACATCATGGTCGTGGACTGCATCGGGACCGCGTGGCACGCCGCCGCCGAGGCGGCGGCCCGGCCCGCGAACAGGTCCGCCCTGCTGACCGAGCGGGCCGCCGGGACCAGGACGTCCTCGACGATCACCGTATTGCTCCCGGTGGCGGCCATGCCCACGTTCTGCCAGCTGTCCACGGTCCGCCAGGCGGCGCGCGGTACCGCGAAGAGCCGCGGCTCGGGCCCGTCGCCGGTGCGCGTCATGGCGGCCAGCAGGCCCCAGTCCGCGTGGTCGATGGCGCTGACGAACGGCCAGGTGCCCGACAGCCGGTGGCCGCCGGGGACCGGTTCGGCCGTGCCGACCGGGGACAGGGCGGCGACCAGCAGGGCGTCCGGGCCGTCGGCCCAGATCTCGCGGTACCCCTCGGCGGGCAGATGCGCGGCCATCCGGGAGACGTGCGCGGCCAGCGACGCGCACCAGGCGGTGGCGGTGCAGCCCTCCCCGACGGCGGTCACCGCGTGGTGCAGCTCCAGGAAGGTGCCCTCGCGCCCACCGCACCCGGCCGGTACGAAGTGGCGCGGGAAGCCCGCCGCGACCAGGGCCTTGACCACGTCGGGGTCGAGCCGGCGGTCGGCCTCCGCGGCGGCCGCGCGGTGCGCCGCCGCGGCGGCGACGTCCCCGGCCGCCGCCAGCAGCGGGGTTGACGTCAGGTCGTCCATCCTCGTGCGCTCCTCGGCTCGTGTGGATCGGTCGGTGAGAACCGGTCGCCGCCACAACGGCGGGCCGGCGCCCGGCACGCTGGCGCCCGCCGTTCGCAGATGGCTCGACCCTCGCTCGAAGCCGCCCGGGGCGATCCGCGCACCACCGGCCTTCGAGTGAGGTCCGAGCCGCGGCCCGGAACCTGCCGAGCGTCTCGTTGCGCCGCGTTGCAGCGGGTCCTGCGCCGACGCTGTGCGCTTCCGACGAAAGGGGAACGTCATGAACGACTCGGCAGCTTCGAGGGTGACGGGGGGTGTGCGATGACCCGCCGCGTGGTGATCACCGGCATCGGGGTGCGGACCCCGGGCGGGGACGGGACCAAGGCGTTCTGGAAGCTGCTGACGTCCGGCCGCACCGCCACCCGCCGCCTGTCCTTCTTCGACCCGTCCCGCTACCGCTCCCAGGTCGCCGCGGAGGCCGACTTCGACCCGGTGCACGAGGGGCTCTCCCCGCTGGAGATCCGCCGCATGGACCGGGCGTCGCAGTTCGCCGTGGTGTGTGCGCGGGACGCGATCTCCGACAGCGGGCTGCAGTTCGAGACGTTCGACCCCGGCCGGGTCGGCGTCAGCCTGGGCAGCGCCGTGGCCGCGGCGACCAGCCTGGAACAGGAGTACCTCGTGCTGTCCGACAGCGGGCGCAACTGGCTGGTCGACCACGCCAGCCTGTCCCCGCACATGTTCGACTACCTGGCGCCCAGCGCGATGCCCGCCGAGGTGGCGTGGACCGTCGCCGCCGAGGGCCCGGTGACGATGGTCTCCAACGGCTGCACCTCGGGCATCGACTCGGTGGGCCACGCCTGCCAGGTGATCCGGGAGGGCAGCGCGGACGTCATGCTCGCCGGCGCGTCCGACACCCCGATCACCCCGATCGTGGTCGCCTCCTTCGACGCCATCAAGGCGACCACCGCACGCAACGACGACCCCGAGCACGCCTCCCGGCCCTTCGACCGGACCCGCAACGGCTTCGTCCTCGCCGAGGGCGCCGCCATGTTCGTCCTGGAGGACCACGAGCACGCCCGCCGGCGCGGCGCGCACATCTACGCCGAGATCACCGGCTACGCCGCACGCTGCAACGCGTACCACATGACCGGTCTGAAGCCCGACGGCCGGGAGATGGCCGAGGCCATCCGCGTCGCCCTGGACGAATCCCGTATCGACCCCACCGACATCGACTACATCAACGCCCACGGCTCCGGGACCAAGCAGAACGACCGCCACGAGACGGCCGCCTACAAGCGCAGCCTGGGCGCACACGCCTACCGGGCGCCGGTCAGCTCCATCAAGTCCATGGTCGGGCACTCCCTCGGCGCCATCGGCTCGATCGAGATCGCGGCCTGCGCCCTGGCGATCGAGAACGGGGTGATCCCGCCGACCGCGAACCTGCACGAGGCCGACCCCGAGTGCGACCTCGACTACGTCCCCCGGACCGCCCGCGAGAAGCACCTGCGCAGCGTGCTCACCGTGGGCAGCGGATTCGGCGGCTTCCAGAGCGCGATGGTCCTGCGCCAGGCCGGGGGTGCCCGGGCATGACACGGCAGCGTGAAGCGGTCCTGGTCACCGGCATCGGCCTGCTCGCGCCCAACGGCGCGGGACTGGAGCGGTACTGGGCGGCGGTCCTCGAAGGCCGCAGCGGCATCGGCGAGCTCACCCGGTTCGACGCCGCACGCTACCCCGTCCGGCTGGCCGGGCAGATCGACGCCTTCGACGCGGCGGAGCACCTGCCCAGCCGGCTCCTGCCGCAGACCGACGTCTCGACCCGCTACGCCCTGGTCGCCGCGGACTGGGCGCTGGCCGACGCCAAGATCGGGACCGACGACTTCGACGACTACGAAAAGGGCGTGGTCACCGCCAACGCCTCCGGCGGCTTCGAGTTCACCCACCGCGAGTTCCACAAACTCTGGTCACAGGGCCCCGGCGCGGTCAGCGTCTACGAGTCCTACGCGTGGTTCTACGCGGTGAACACCGGGCAGATCTCGCTCCGCAACGGACTGCGCGGCCCCGGCAGCGCACTCGTCGCCGAACAGGCCGGCGGACTGGACGCCCTGGGCCACGCCCGCCGGACCGTGCTGCGCGGTACGCCGATGGTCGTCACCGGCGGCGTCGACTCGGCACTGGACCCCTGGGGGTGGGTGGCACAGATCTCCGGCGGCCGCCTGAGCACCGCCACCGACCCGTCCCGCGCCTATCTGCCCTTCGACGCCCACGCCCGCGGCTACGTCCCCGGCGAGGGCGGCGCGATCCTCGTGGTGGAGTCCGCCGGGGCGGCGGCCCGCCGCGGTGCCCCGCACGTCTACGGCGAGATCGCCGGATACGCCACCACCTTCGACCCGCCCCCGGGCTCACCGCGCCCGCCCGGCCTGCGCCGAGCCGCGGAACTGGCGCTCGCCGACGCCGGGATGGCCCCGGACGACATCGACGTGGTGTTCGCCGACGCCTCCGGCGTACCGGACCTCGACCGGGCCGAGGCCGAGGCCGTCAGCGGTCTGTTCGGGCCCCGCGGGGTGCCGGTGACCGCGCCCAAGACGCTGACCGGACGCCTCTACGCCGGAGGCGGGCCGGTGGATGTCTGCGCGGCGCTGCTGTCCTTCCGCGACGCCGTGATCCCGCCGACCGCCGGCACCACCGAGGTGCCCGAGGACTACCGGATCGACCTGGTACGGGGCGCGCCCCGCCCCGGCCCGGTGTCGTCGGCCCTGGTCCTCGCCCGCGGCAAGTGGGGGTTCAACAGCGCGGTCGTCGTCCGCGCCGTCCCCGCACCGTGACCACCCGCCGTCCGGCACCGGCCGGCCGGCCCTTACCACCGACACCTCTCAAGGAGCCCACCATGCCCCAGATGACCCTCGACGACCTCCGGCGCCTGCTGATCGAGTGCGCAGGGGAGACGGACGACGACAGCCTCTCCGGCGACATCCTCGACAAGGACTTCACCAGCCTCGGCTACGACTCGCTGGCCATGCTGGAGACCGCCGCCCGCATCACCACCGACTACGGCGTGCCCGTCCCCGACGACCGGATACCGGAGCTGACGACCCCGCGCGCGGTCCTGGACCTCGTCAACACCGCTGCCAACACGTCGAGTTGACGGGGCGGTGCACGCGATGTCCCAGGAATTCAAGGACGCCATGGCCCGCTTCCCCACCGGGGTCGCCGTCGTCACGGCCTGCGACGAGACCGGCGCACCACACGGTCTGACCGTCAGCTCCCTGTGCTCGGTGTCCCTGGACCCGCCGCTGCTGCTGATCTGTGTCGCCAAGTCGGCGCGGTGCCACCCGGTGTTCGATCGCAGCGCGGAGTTCGCCGTCAGTCTGCTCCGCGGCCACCACACGGAACTGGCCCGGCGCTTCGCGACCAGCACGGCCGAGAAGTTCACCGGCGGGGGATTCACCCGGACACCGCGCGGGGGCGTGGTCGTCGAGGACGCCCTGGCCACCCTCGACTGCCTGGTCGACGGGCGGTACGACGCGGGGGACCACACCATCCTCGTCGGCAAGGTCGTCGACCACCTGCTCGCCGACGGCCACGGGACCCCCGCCGTCTACGTCGACCGGAAGTTCACCACGCCCAGCCCGGCACGCTGACCCACTGCGAAGGCGGATGTTCCCATGGCGATCCACCGGCCCGTCGCACCGTTCTCCGGTGACGCGGAGACCCTGCGCCGGCACCTGGCCGGGGCGGAGGTCCCCGCGCTGCTGATGACGCTCGCGCACCTGACCGGCGACACCTCCCTGCTGCGCGACGACCTCCGGGCTCCCGGCTGGCTGTTCGCGCCCCAGGGCGGCCTGTCCGAGGAGCGGCAGGCCGAGATCCGCGAGCGGGCCGTACAGGTCCTGCTGCGGCTCGGCGACCGCGCCCCCGGCACCCCGCCCGGCCCGCCGGACCGGGAGCTGCTGCGCACGATCACGACCTGGGCCATGGGGGACGGCACCGAGGACCTGCTGCCGCTGCTGGCGGAGGAGATCGTCCGCCCCGGCCAGGATCCCCGGGCCCCCGACTGGACCCTCGACGAGCTCGGTCCGGGCCGGGACTTCCACGTCGCCGTCATCGGTGCCGGCTTCAGCGGGCTGCTGGCCGGCCACCGCCTGGCGCAGGCCGGCATCCCGTTCGTGATCTACGACAAGAACCCCGACGTCGGCGGTACATGGCTGGAGAACACCTACCCCGGGTGCCGGACCGACGTGGCCAGTCACCTCTACAACTACTCCTTCGCGCCGAAGGCCGACTGGCCCGACCACTTCTGCACCCAGGACGTCGTCCTGGACTACCTCCGCACCTTCGCGAAGGAGGCCGGGCTGACCGACCACCTCCGCTTCGGCACCGAGGTCACCGCGCTGCGCTGGGACGAGACGGCGGCCCGCTGGCACCTCACCCTCCGCGGACCGGAGGGTGACCGGAGCGTCAGCCATCACGCCGTCATCAGCGCCGTGGGACAGCTGAACCGGCCCCTGCTGCCGGATCTGCCCGGCCGGGACACCTTCACCGGCCCCGCCTTCCACTCGGCCGCCTGGGACCACTCGGTCGACCTCACCGGGCGGCGGGTCGCCGTCGTCGGCACCGGCGCGAGCGCCTACCAGATCATTCCCGAGATCGCCGGGACGGCCTCCGAGGTCGCCGTCTTCATGCGCAACCCGCCCTGGCTGCGGCCTACTCCGCACTACCGCCGCCCGATGCCCGACGGCGCCCGCTGGCTGTGCGAGCACCTGCCGTACTACGACCGGTGGTACCGCCTCTGGCTCCTCGCCCCGGGCCTGCGGGGCATCCTGGAGGGCTGGATCGTCGACCCCGGCCACCCGCCCACCGAGCGCGCGGTCTCCGCCCTCAACGAGGAGCTGCGCAGCAGCCTGCTGGCGTCGATGGCGGCCCAGCTGCCCGACGACCCCGAGCTGCTGGACGCGGTGACACCGGGCTACCCGGTCGGCGCCAAACGCGTGCTGCGGGACGACGGCCGCTGGCTGGCCACCCTCCAACGGGACGACGTCCGCCTGGTGACCGCACCGGTCGACCGGGTCACACCGACCGGACTCACCGCCGGCGGCGTGGAATACGACGCCGATGTCGTCGTCTACGCCACCGGGTTCCAGGCCTCCCGCTTCCTGACCCCGATGACCGTGACCGGCCGGGACGGGGCCGACCTGCACACGAGCTGGCGCGGCGACCCGCGCGCCTACCTGGGCATCACGGTGCCCGGGTTCCCCAACCTGTTCTGCCTGTACGGGCCGAACACCAACCTCGTCGGCCAGGGCGGCAGCATCGTCTACTTCTCCGAGTGCGCGGTGACCCATGTCCTGGGCGTCCTGCGGATGCTGCTGGCGGGCGGGCACCGTTCCGCGGAGGTCCGCCCGGAGACCCATGACGCCTACAACCGCTGGGTCGACGCCGGGAACCGGCAGCGCGCCTGGGGCTGGTCCGCGGTGGGCGGCTGGTACAACGCCAACGGCCGCTCGGCGACCAACTGGCCCTACTCCGCGCAGGAGTACTGGCACCGCACCCGGACCGCCGACCCCGCCGACTACGTCCTCCGCCGCCCGTGACGCCCTGCCGCACCGGCACCGGCACCGGCACCGGACCCGGCCCCCGCTCCCGCCGCCCCCGGCCCGTCGTGGCCGCCCGTAGCCCTTCGACGACGCAACCAAGGATGATGAGAATGCACCCAGTGCGCGAGTCACTGCCGGCGGCCGCCGAAGCCGTCGCCGAACTGGCCTCCGGGCTGGTCGCCCAGATGGAACACGAGCGCCGGCTCAGCCCGGACGTGGTCAAGGCCCTGACCGGGGCCGGCTTCCTGCGGCACTTCGTCCCCACCGCGTTCGGCGGCAACGCCGGCACGTTCCGGGACCTGATGCGGGCCGTCACCACGCTCGGCGAGACCTGCGCGGCGACCGCCTGGTGCGCCTCCCTGTTCGCCAGCTCCCCCCGGTTCGTGTCCGTCTTCCCGTCCGAGGGCCAACAGGAGATCTGGGCCGGGGGGCCCGACGCCGCCGTCGTCTGCTCGGTCATCCCGTTCGGCGAGGCGGTCGGCGAGCCGGGCGGACTGCGGGTCTCCGGGCGCTGGCCGTACATGAGCGGCATCGAGTGCGCCGACTGGGTCATCGTGTGCGCCAAGGAGCTGCTGGCCCGGGGCGGACCGCGGCTGACGCTGGTGGCCGTCCCCCGCGCGCAGTGCCGGACCGAGGACACCTGGCGCAGCGTGGGCATGCAGGCCACCGGCAGCAACACCGTGGTCGTGGAGGACGTCTTCGTCCCCGCCCACCGGGTCGGCGACCGGGCGGCCCTCTTCGCCGGCCGGCCCGCGGATCCCGACGGGCCGGGGACCGCCGGGCTCGCCCCGCTGCCCGCCGTCAACGGCCTGACGTTCGTCGTCCCGGCCCTCGGCGCGGCCCGCGGCGCCCTCGCCCTGCTCACCGACCACCTCGGGCGCAAACTCCACGACGTCCCTGTCCTGCCCGGGGTACCAGGGGCCCTGGACAACCAGACCACCTACGAGACCGTGCTCGCGCGCAGCGCCGCCGAGATCGACGCGGTCCAGCTGCTGCTGGAACGCATCGCCGACCTGGCCGACAGCGGCGAGCCGATCACACCCGAACAGGTCGCCCGCAACGCGCGGGACAGCGCCTTCGCCGTCGACACGCTGGCCGGCACCGTGAACCGGATCTTCCGCACCGCCGGAACGAGCGGCCAGGCCGCCGACGGCCCCCTCCAGCGCATCTGGCGCGACGTCAACGCCATCGCCACCCACCAAGCCCTCCAGATCGAGCCGACGGCACGCGCCTACGCCCGGTCCCTGTTCACCCCGAGGAGCACGCCATGACCCGACCCGTCCCCACTCCCGACCGCCTCCTGGAACTCGGCATGGGCTTCCAGGCGTCGAAAGCGCTGCTCAGCGCCATCGAACTCGGCGTCTTCACCGAACTCGCCAAGGGCCCGGCGGACGGCCCTGCTCTGCGCGAGCGGCTGGGCCTGCACCCCCGCGCGGCCGCGGACTTCTTCGACACGCTGGTGGCGCTGGGCGTGCTCCGGCGCACCGACGGGGTCTACCGCAACGCCGACGACGCCGACGCCTTCCTCGACCGCGACAAGCCGGCCTACGCCCACCTCGGCGGGCTGCTGGAGATGGCCAACTCGCGGCTGTACGGCATCTACCACCACCTGACCGACACCCTGCGCACCGGACTGCCGCACGACGAGTCCAGCGCCAGTGAGCTGGACACCTACGACGCCCTCTACGCCGACCCCGCACGGCTGAAGCAGTTCCTCGCGTCCATGACCGGCGTCAGCCACACCGCCAACCGCGCCATCGCCCGGCAGGTGTCCTGGCGGGACCACCGGACCGTGGCCGACATGGGCACCGCCCAGGGCGACCTGGCGGTACAGGTCCTGCTGGCCAACCCGCACCTGACCGGCATCGGCTTCGACCTGCCGGCGGCCGGGCCGGTGTTCGAGGAGTACGCCCGGGCCCATGGCCTGAATGAGCGGCTGACGTTCGCCGGGGGCGACTTCTTCACCGATGATTTCCCCCGAGCCGATATCTTCACCTTCGGCCACATACTCCACAATTGGGACCTGGAGAAGAAGAAGCTGCTGCTCAAGAAGGCATGGCAGGCCCTGCCCACGGGCGGCGCGGTCGTCGTCTATGACTCGCTCATCGACGACGACCGGTCCGAGAACGCCTTCGCCCTGCTGATGAGCCTGACCATGCACGCGGTCACCGACGGCGGCTTCGGCTACACCGCACGGGAATGCCGGGACTGGATGACCGAGGCGGGGTTCGGCCGCACCTGGAGCGAACACCTCGCCGGCCCCGACTCGATCGTGGTCGGCATCAAGGAATGACAACGAGGCACGAGGAAGGAACCCCGCCGATGCAGACCGACTCCCTGAAGGCGAACAAGGAACTCGTCTCCGAGTTCATCCGCGTCTTCTACAACGACAAGGACTTCGACCGGGCGCGCACCATGCTCACCGAGGACTTCACCAACCACCACCCGGGCGCCGGGGTCGGCCCCGACCGGACCGTCGACAGCTTCCGGGAGCACGCCGCCACGCCCTTCCCCGACTTCTCCCTGACCCTCCAGCGCATGATCGCCGAGGACGACCAGGTGTGGACCCACGGCGTCGTCCGGGTCTCCCCGGACGCCCCGCCGGTGATCGTGGTGGACCTGTGGCGGATCGAGGACGGCAGGCTCGCCGAGCACTGGGACGTCGGACAGGCCGTCCCCGAAGGCTCCACCCTCGACGAGATGATCGCGGACACCCGGTGACCGCCGGCCGGATGCGCGCCGTCACCCAGCGGTCGTTCGGCGGACCGGACGTGCTGGAGCTGACCGAGACCGACCGCCCCCGGCCGCTGCTCAACGAGGTCCTGGTGCGGGTGCGGGCGGCCGGGGTCAACCCCATCGACGCCCATGTCCGCTCCGGCGCCATCCCGCTCCTGGGCGAACCGCCGTTCGTCGTCGGCTGGGACGTCTCCGGCACGGTCGAGGAGGTCGCGTCCGGGGTGACCCGGTTCGCCGTCGGCGACGAGGTCTTCGGGATGCCGCTCATCCCGCGTGCCGCGGGCGGCTACGCCGACTACCTCACGGCGCCCTCCCGCCAACTCGCCCGCAAACCGGCGGCGTTGGACCACCCGCACGCCGCCGCCCTGCCGCTCGCCGGGCTGACCGCCTGGCAGGCGCTGGTGGACGCGGCCGGTGTCGGCGCGGGCCGGCGGGTCCTGGTCCACGCCGGCGGGGGCGGCGTCGGCCACCTCGCGATACAGATAGCCAAGGCCCGCGGGGCCGAGGTCCTCACCACCGCCAGCGCCGCCAAGGCCGGTTTCGTGCGCACGCTGGGCGCCGACGAGGTGATCGACTACCGCAGCACGGACTTCGCGGACGCCGCCCGGGACGTGGACGTCGTCCTCGACACCGTGGGCGGTGACACCGCACTGCGTTCCCTGGACGTCCTGCGGCCCGGCGGCTCCCTGGTCACCATCGTCGAGATGCACAACGCGGCGCTGGCCCGGAAGGCGGCCGACCGCGGACTGCGGTGCCTGGGCGTCACCGCCGAGCCGGACCCGGTGGGCCTCGCGGCGCTGGCGGACCTGGCGGACACCGGCGCGCTGCGGGTCCACCTGGCGCACACGCTGCCGCTGTCCGACGCCGCGCAAGCCCACCGGCTCATCGACTCGGGCACCATCATGGGCAAGGTCGTCCTCACCACCTGAGCCCACCGCCCCGCCTGTTACCGGGGCCTCGGAGGTCACGCGGCGGTGCCACAGCACAGCACCGCCGCGTGACACCGGCCGGTACGCTCCCGCGCCCGGCACGCTCCGCACGCCCGGCCCCCTACTGCGTCAGGGACACCCCGGGCGGGAAGCCCGCCGCGCGGGCCAGCGCCGCCGCCTCGCCGCGGGACCGCACATCGAGCTTCCTGAGGATCCGGCCCACATGGAACTTCACCGTGTGCTCGCTGATGTGCAGCGCGTCGGCGATCGCCCGGTTCCGGTGCCCGTGCACCAGGTGGCGCAGCACGTCCAGCTCCCGGGGGTGGAGATCACCCAGCGGATCGCTGCCCGGGACATCCGGCGCCGCCAGCGGCAGCCGCACGGTGACGATGGTGCCCCACGCCGGCACCGCGTCGACCGTCAGCGTCCCGCCCAGCGCGCCGACCCGGTCGGTCAGCCGGTGAACGGCCAGGGCCTCCGCGGCGAGCGTCCCCGGACCGTCGTCACGGATCACCGTGCGCAGCTCGGCGTCCTCGGCGTCCCAGCTCACGCGAATCCGCTCGACCCCGCCCTGCTCCAGCATCGTCAGCACCGTGCCGCGCGCGGTGGTGCGTGCGGCGCGCGCGATGTCCGAGGGAATCAGCCGCTGCGGACTGCCGGGCGCGGAGTACTCCAGCGCGACGTCGCCGTGCCGGGAGAGCAGACTGAGCATGTCCGTCAGCCGCCCGAAGGCGTCCTGAAGGCTCTCCTCCGGCGGTAGTTGCGCGTCCTCGTCGGTGGCCCGCAGCTCCACCAGCGCGGCGACCGCGACATCGGTGGCGGTCCGCCGGGCGGCGTCGTCCGCCAGCGTACGGCTGCGCAGGACACCGAGCAGGGCGGTGAGGGTGGCGGCATGCGCATCGGTCACATCGGCCACGGCCCGGGCCCGCTCGCTCCGGGCGATCCACGGCGCGGCCATGTCGACCGGCACCGCCCCCGGCAGCAGCTCGACGACCCGCCCGGTGGCCAGGTCCCACAACTGCTGTACCAGCGCCAGCACATCCGGCCCCGGCGCACCCTCCGCCGAGACCACCACGGCCAACAGTGCCCCCGCCGACCCGGGCGGCGCCGACGCCACAGCCAGCACCGGCCGCACCGCCCCGGCCAGCGCGGCCTGCCCCCACCACGGCTTCCCGACATCGACATGGGTGGCCAGCGTCGCCAACTCGGCGGTGGTGACCTCCCCGGTCAACTCCGCATCCCCATAACCCCAGTTAGCCGACTTGGGGCAGTCCCCCGTGAGCATCACCAGGGCTTCGTGCGGCACAAGATCGGCCAACGCCACCGACAACGTGGCCAGAACCTCCTTCAGAGGCGCCCGCACCAGCCCCTTCACCACAGCCAACGTGCGCTGCGGGTCCCCCCAGTCCGCATACACCATGGACGCATCGTAAGCGCCACCTCGCCACCCCCGTTCCTTCTTCCACGGGGTCCGGCCCCGTACAGCGTGTTTTCGCATGTCAACGGGGCATGGGGGGTGTTCGCCGGTCAGTTCGTGCGGTGCGTGAACCGGGGATACGCCGGGCCGCTGGTGCGTCCGCGGGATCCAGGATCACTGTGCCGACTTCGCGGGCCAGGAGACGGTGGGTACCTTCCCAGGTCCGTGTCCTGCCCCGGTCCCGGCGTTCTTCCCAGTGTTCCTGGAGGCGCATCGCACCGAAGATCGCCACGGCACACAGCAAGATGGCGGTGATCAGCGCGTAAATCGGTGTGTAGTGGTAGTCGAACATCGACCGGTGCTGGTCGACCTGCCGCGCATTGACGCCGAAAAACCCGAAGAGCAAGCTGAGGGTTCCGGTGATGGTGGTGACAAAGGTGACGGACACGACGGTACGGACCCGTCGGCGGTCAGCCGCACGCCTTTCCATGCTTTCCACCGAGGTCAATTCTGCGGCGGTGGCGTTCCCGAGACGCTGGAGCATCTGGCCGATGGTGGCAGCACGTTCGGTCAGTCCCATCGCGCCGAACAGTTCCTGGTGGAAGCTCTCGACACGAAGAGCCGGTACGAGTGTCCCGATATCACTGCCGACCTCGACGCTGTAACTGAGTTCCAATTCGAGCTGGCTCAGCCCGTCGGTGATGTCCTCCAGCGCCGTGCGGCGGTCGTGCGCGCTGCTTTGACCGGCGCTGCGGTGACGGAACCTGTGCACGTAGGCGTAGGCGACCTCGCGGATCTCGCGGAGTCGGGCGGCGGACCCTACGGCCTGGACTGCGGAGAGCAGCACACAGTTCTCGATGTAGTCCTGATGCCCACAGAGAAGGCTCACGTAGGGGCCGAGAGCCCCGACAGTGGTCGGGCGGCGGTTGAGTTCCATCGGGTAGCAGATCGAGCTGTGCTGCGCGCGGTAGGGCAGATCGGTCCGGTAGATGACGCGCTGGACCGTGTCTTCGTCGGGAACGTGTTCTGGCGAGTCGACACTGCTGAAGACCAATTGGTGCCGTTCGGGAAGGAACCCCGGCACCTGCCCGTCGCCGTTCGGGACACAGCCGATGCGGTCGGCGGCGATCTGCTCCAGAGGGAGCCCCGCGCATTCGACGCTCGCGTAGTGGAGGTCTTCCAGCAGCGGGATCGTTTCGATGAGCGTGCCGCTCACATCCAGAGTGAGGGCTACGACCACCTGTCCGGAGGGGAGAAGGAAGTGCCACAGCTGTGCCGAGGCCGGTTCCCCGGCGGACCAGCGTCGAAAAGCCAGGCCGGCGCCGTCGAACGACTCGCGTTTGAGGACCCGTGGCAGTTGCTGGTCGGACCTGCTGTAGTGCTTCGCCAGCCGCCCCAGGTTCAGGTTGGCACCGGGCCGCTCGGCAGCCCCGTCGACCTGATCCGGGTCATAGGTCCAGGGGGTGGAATAGACAGTTGTCAGGCGGGTCTTTTCCCTGGAGGCGTAGGGGGCGAAGGGTAAGGGCGCCGGCCCGTCAGAGTGCGTGCCAGTGGCGCTCACGGTCTTCCTTTCGCAAGGACTCCATGCGGACGGCGAACTCCTCCGCAGCCGACCCTGATTGGGCGTTCTGCATCAGCCAGGTGGTCATCCCCAACTCCCGTACCGTGCGCAGTTCCTCGTAAACCACCGAGGTGGTGACGTCCTGCCCGTAGCTGCGGCAGAAGGCTTCGTAGTCGGAGCGGGGGAGCGCGAATCTGTCGACTGCGATGGCGGTGGGGAGAAGGTCCCAGGCCTGCGGACCGACAGCAACCGCTTCATAGTCAATGAGCAGCACCCGGTCACCACGCCCCAGAAGATTGCCGCGGTGGGCATCGCCGTGCACCAGGCTCGTGGGGTGCTGAGCCACGACCTCATGGAAGGCGGCCTCGCTGCGGGCACATGCCTCGCTGAGAAAGTCCACGTCCTGCTTCTTGACTCCGTGCGCCTGCTCAAGCCGACGCCACATGGTGGCGAACGGATCCAGGGCGGGGAGCGCAAAGCCCGGTTCGGGCAGGGCGTGAAATGCGCGCAGCAGCATTGCCAGATCCGTCAAACGGGGTTCAGCGCGGCTCGGCGGGATGTACTCCCAGAAGGTGACGAGCCTTCCCTCGGCCCGTAGGGGCTGCGGGATGTCGTCGCGCGGCCCCACTCCGGGAAAGCCTTGAGCCATCAGCCACCGGGCGACGGCCAGTTCCTTGTCGACCTTCGCTTCGATGTCTCCCGTATCGGAGCGAGCCACTCGTACAGCCACGCCCTCACGTGGTAACGCGTAGATGGCGTTCTCTCCCAGACGCAACAGCTCCGCCTGGTGGGCACCCAGCCCCGCGGCCTTGCAGGCAGCCACCAATGCTCGACTGGCACTGGCTCGGGTTAATCCCTCGTGGTGCGCCGAAGCGTTCATCCGCCTCAGCGTTGCGGCCGTTCACGTGCACTGTCAAGCGCTTCCGTCCGGGTGCGCCGCGCTCAGTCGGGGGCCGCACGGACATTGCCGGGCGGCCCCCGGGGTGTGGGTCAGGACTTCTGCGCCTCGTTGTAGAGGTTCTTGGCGTCATCGCCGAAGTACGGGCCGAACATGGTGTTGGGCCAGAACTGGTAGCCGAAGCTGTTGACCGAGGACTGGAGGCCGGTGCCGGTTTTCTCGTCGAACGAGGTGAACCAGGGGCCGCCGCTGGAGCCGCCGGTCATGTTGCAGGCCAGGCCGTGGTCCTGGGAGAACAGCGGGTCCTTGAAGGCGGTGCCGCTGCAATAGATGAGCTTGCTGCCGTCGTACGGGGCGGCCGCGGGGAAGCCGAAGGCGTACATCGCCTTGCCGTAGCCGGAGTTGAAGGACAGGCCCTGGCCGCCGACGACATCGGTGAGCTTCTTGCCGTCGAGCGGGGCGACCACCGCGGCGCCGACGTCGTAGTTGATGTCCTCGCTCGCCGTCCACTGGGGAGTGGAGAGCGTCTTGGAGGCCGGCCACTTGCCGTACGGGGCCTCGCCGTCGTGGTAGCCGGGGACGAAGACCCAGTTGGTGTGCCAGGCGCCCTGGAGCTTCACACAGTGCCCGGCGGTGATCACGGTGCTCTTGTTGCCGCTGGTGACCGCGTCGCCGGAGCAGGAGGCGTTGCGGCCCTGGTAGGTGAAGAACACCCGGCCGGTCGTTTTGACGACCGCGCCGCCGCCGGTCCACGGGCCGCCGGCCTGGGGGAGGGACCCGGGCAGCGGCCTGGTGGTCGCGGGGAGCCGGGGAAGGGTGGGGGATACCGTGAGTGGAGCACTGCGCGGGACCGCCGCGGGGGCGGACCGCTTCGTGGGTGTGGCGAGGTCCAGGGGAGCGGCGGCGCGCATCCGGGCGGCGGTCCAGAAGGCGACGGTCGTGGTCTGCGGGGTGGCGGTGCGATGGCCGGGCTGCGGGGTGGCGGCGCCGGCCTGGCCGGTGGGGAGCAGGAGGGCGAGCAGCGTACCGGCGGCGGTCAGGGTGCCGAGGGCGGCCCGGGATCTGCCTGCGGGGCGCGGTGCCGGTATGCCGTGAACTGCCGGTATGCCGCGAGCGGTTCGTCTCACGCGTAACTCCTTCTGCGGGGGCCGCGTACGGCGGGCGTGCGCGGCCGCGGGGGGCGGGCCGCACGAGGGCGGCCCGGCAGACGAGAGGTGCGGATTCGAGGAAGCGCCTGTCTTTGCACCCGGCCGGTCGGCCCGGCGGGGTGCGAAGGCAGGCTCTCAGGGTGCCACCGGAAGCGGAGAGTGGGCAGGGGTCGTACGGGGATTCGGTTTCCCTTCGCCCCTCAACCCCTCCCGATGTAGGGCATGTTGGTGGCCATTACCGTCGCGAACTGGACATTGGCCTCCAGCGGCAGTGCGGCCATGTGCACGACCGTGCGGGCGACATCCGTCGCGTCCATCACCGGCTCGACCGCCGTCCGGCCGTCCGCCTGGAGAATGCCGGTCTGCATGCGGCCGGTCATCTCGGTGGCCGCGTTGCCGATGTCGATCTGTCCGCAGGCGATGCGGTACGGACGGCCGTCCAGGGAGAGCGACTTGGTCAGGCCGGTCATCGCGTGCTTGGTGGCGGTGTAGGCGAGGGAGTGCGGGCGCGGGGTGTGGGCGGAGATCGAGCCGTTGTTGATGATCCGTCCGCCCTGCGGTTCCTGGGCCTTCATGGTGCGGAAGGCGGCCTGGGCGCAGAGGAAGGATCCGGTGAGGTTGACGTCGACGACCGCGCGCCAGTCGTCGTACTCCAGTTCCTCCAGCGGCACCGCGCGGCCGAAGGTGCCCGCGTTGTTGAAGAGCAGATCCAGCTGCCCGAACCGCTCGTGGACGGCGGCGAACAGGGCGTCGACCTGCTCGGGGCGGGTGACATCGGTCGGCATCGTCATGATCGCGGGGCCGTCGGGGCCCGCCGGACCCGCCAGCCGGGAGGTCTCCGCCAGCGCCTCCGCGCGCCGCCCGGCCAGCACCACCGTCCAGCCGGCGGCGATCAGCGCGAGGGCGACCGCCCGCCCGATGCCGGACCCGGCGCCGGTGACCACGGCGACCTGCCGGTGCGCCGCCCCGTCCTGCCGTGCCTCCTGTGCGGCCGGTGCCGTCTGGGTGCTCTGCCCGCCCCGCGAGGTCGGGGCCGGCAGGGTGGGCCGGGGCGCGGTCGCCGTACCGCCCACCTGCCCGGCCCGTGCCGTCGGCTTCGTCCGTGCTGCGGGTGCCGACTCTGTGTTCTCTGCCATGGCGGCAGCGTAAACGGCGTACGGGCCGCGGACGGGGCGCCGCCGCCGCGACTCAGCCGCCGGTGTGGAAGCGCCGCAGGACCGCCGCCTTGGTGGCGGTGAACTCCTCCTCGGTGAGGATGCCGTCGCGGTGCAGCTCGCCCAGTTCGCGCAGCCGGCGCAGCAGGGCGTCATGGTCCTCGGCGGGTGCGGCGGCGGACGCCCGGGGAGCGGCCGGGGCGAGCGGCGCGGCCGAAGTGACGGGCGCGGCCGGGGCCGCCGTCGGCAGGGCCTTGCCCGTACCGGCCGACGGGTGCGGCAGCCGCGCCGCGACCGCGGCCGCCAGCAGCGCCGTGGTACCGCTCTCCTTCTTGAAGCCCCACAGCTCGATGGAGTTGGGGTCGTGCTCCGGCTTGAGCCGCTCCGTCGCGCCGCGCGGCCGGAACCGGAGATAGCCGGACTCCAGACCGGCGGCGGCCCGCCACTCCAC
>Ga0207426_1000819_pt1 | contig 33379 bp, 32 predicted proteins | sample AraplaMF_Cvi_mMS_FD_184265 | JGI IMG/M metagenome (GOLD analysis project Ga0207426, IMG submission 184265) | Arabidopsis root microbial communities from the University of North Carolina, USA - plate scrape MF_Cvi_mMS (SPAdes) (version 2) | ecosystem: Host-associated > Plants > Roots > Endosphere... | reverse complement strand
CCCGCCCGTAGCCCAATCGAGAAGCTCAATCGTGTGTACGACCGGAACTGACGTGCCACTGGCAATCTGCACCATGCAGCCGATATTGCCCGCGGCAATCATGTCCGGCTTGACGCTCGCGATGTTGGCGACCTTGCGATCGCGCAACCGGCCCGCAAGCTCGGGCTGGAGAATGTTGTAGGTCCCCGCCGAACCGCAACACAAATGGCTCTCGGGCACATCTTTCACCACGAATCCATTCTTGGAAAGCAATTCTTTCGGAAGGCCCGTGATTTTCTGTCCGTGCTGCAACGAGCATGCGGAGTGATAGGCGACGACGATGTCGTCCTGTCGCGTGCTCGGTGCGAGCTCGAGACCGGCGACGTATTCGGTGATGTCCTTGGCGAGCGCGGACACGTTCGCCGCATCGGCGGCAAACGCAGTGTCCTCGCGTAGGAGGTAGCCGTAATCCTTGATGACCGTGCCGCAACCGGAGGTCGTCACCAGGATGGCGTCGAGCCCCTCGCCGGCCGCTTCCTTCCGCCACGCCGCGACGTTGGCGCGAGCCCGCGCAAGCGCATCCCCGTCATTGCCGAGGTGATGGGTCAGCGCGCCGCAGCACTGCTCGTCCCTGACCAGCACGACCTCGATGCCGTGGCGGGTCAGCAGACTGATGGCGGCCTGGTTGATGCGCGGCGCCAGCACCTGCTGGGCGCAGCCCTGCAGCAGCGCGACCCGGCCCCGCTTCTTGCCGAGCGCCGCAAACACGCTGCCCGGAAGCGCGCCCGGCGCCGGCAGCCGGTTCGGCGCCAGGGCCAGCATCGCCTTGAGGCGCTGGATCAGGCCTGGTGTCGCCGAGGGCCGCGGCGTCGGCAGCAACACCGCGAGCGGACGGGCCAGCCGCGCCAGCACCATGCTCAAGCGAAACCACTTAGGGTCCGGCAGGACGAAGGCCAGAACCTGGCGCAACAGCCGCTCGGCCAGCGGCCGCTGATAGCGCTGCTCGATCCTGACACGGGCCTGGTCGACGAGGTGCATGTAGTTCACGCCGGAGGGGCAGGTCGTCATGCAGGCCAGGCACGACAGGCAGCGGTCGACATGCTTGACCACCTCCGCCGTCGGGGTCTGGTCCTTCTCCAGCATCTCCTTGATCAGATAGATGCGGCCGCGCGGGCTATCGAGCTCGTCGCCGAGCAGCACATAGGTCGGACAGGTTGCAGTGCAGAAGCCGCAATGGACGCAGGCGCGCAGGATCTTGTCGGCTTCCGCGATATCGGGATCGGCGAGCTGCGCGAGTGAGAATTCGGTCTTCATGCAGCAGCGCCCCGGCTGAGGCGCCCCCGGTTGAGAATGGTCTTCGGATCGAAGCTGGCGCGCACGCGCTCGCTCAGGGCGGCAATGCCGGGTACCTGCGGATGGAACACGTCGACCTCGCGCCTGACGTCCTCGGCCGCCCGGATCAGCGTGGCATGTCCCCCGACCGCATGCGCGCGCGCACGAACGGCCGGGGCATGCCCGTCGCCCTTCGGCGGCAATGCGGCCCAGATCAGCCCACCGCCCCAATCATAGATCACGTCGCCCCCGGTCTCGCGCGCCAATTGGGTGCCGAGCGCCGCGCCCGACGCCGGCGGGCAGACGATCCGCCAGACTGGCCAGCTCTCAAGCGCGCCGCCGGCCGCGAACGGCAGGACGTCGCGGATGGTGGCCCACAGCGTGGACGATTGGGCGTCCTCGATCAGCGTCGCGGTTCCGAACGGCGCCAGCAGTTCGCGCAGCGAGCCGGCGCGATGCGCGGCCGATGCCGTGATGCCTTCGAGCCGCAGCGCGGTCAGCGCCTCGCCCTGGCCTGCAATGTCGCCGAGCCCGTCGGTTTTGGCCCGGAATGCCGATTTCGGCAGGTGCGCGGCACCCGAGACATCGAAGGGCGAGCCCAGCGCCGCGGTCATCGCCTTGTTGGCGACGGCATCATCGAGCCCGCGCAGCAGCAGCGTCCGCTCGGCCTCGGGCTTCGGCATCACCTTGAGCGTGACCTCGGTCATCACCGACAGCGTGCCCCAGGAGCCCGCGAGCAGCTTGCAAAGGTCGTAGCCGGTGACGTTCTTCACCACCTTGCCGCCGGTCTTGAAGCTATCGCCGAAGCCCGAGACGGCGTGCGCCCCCAGAAGGTGGTCGCGCGCCCCGCCCGCCCTGATGCGCCGCGGACCGGCCAGCCCGGCCGCGATCATGCCACCGATCGTCCCGAGCGCGGGCGTGCCGAGCAGTGGTGCGGTGTTCATCGGCTCGAAGGCGAATTGCTGGTTCTTGGCATCGATCAGCGACAGCACGTCAGCCAGTGGGGCCCCGGCCTGCAGCGTGATGATCAGTTCGTTCGGCTCATAGGAGGTGACGGCGTTCAGCGCGGAGACGTCGAGCACGGCGTTGGTCGCCATCGCATGGCCGATGCTGCGCTTGCTGCCATGACCGATGATCTCGAGCGGCTGCTCATTGGCAATCGCCGCGCGCACCACCTCTTCGACGTCTTTGGCGTCTCTGACCCTGAGCGTATCCACGGGAAAAGCCGGTAGCGAAATTCGCCGCCAAAATCAAATGCGGCGTGACGTCCGGCGGTCGCTTCCGCTCGCCCTTCAGCCTGTCTCTCTACCACGACGCTTCGATCACAATCGAAGCGTTCACGACATCGACACTTCGATCACCGGCGAACCAAAGCCGGCAGGCCACCGCTACAAGTCGGCGCCGATCGCAATGAGACCAACCGATGGAGACGGACATGAAGCGATCGACCAAGGCGCGGCCGGCGCCGCGCACCCACGAAGCGTTCAGCCGCAGGTCAGTCATCAGGGCCTTCGGCGCCGTGCTGGCGATCTATCTCTCGCCATGGACGGCGGCGTCATCTCAAGCCCAGCAGCAAGGAGGAAGCACGATGAATCACTATGCCACACAGAAATCCCTCAGCGACGCCGTCGACGGCGGCGGCCTGCTCGTCGTCGCGCAATGGGAGGCAAAGCCGGGCGAGGCCGACAGGGTCGCAGGGATCCTCGACCGCTTCCTGCCGGAAGCGCAGCGCGAGGAAGGCGTCAAGCTGTTCCTGATCTCGCGGGCCAAGGACAATCCGGCGCAGTTCCTGTTCTACGAGCTGTTCCGCGACGAGGCCGCGTTCAAAGCGCACCAGGAGAGCGCGCATTTCAAGACCTTGATCGCCGGCCAGGCCCTGCCGCTGCTGGCGAAGCGCGAGCGGGCGCAATACGGACTGCTGTGAGATTAGCGTCTTCTTTCCTTCTCCCCTTGCGGGAGAAGGTGGCCTAGGCGGCCTTTGGCCGCCGTCCTTAGGAACGCCGAAGCGAGCTTCGGCTATGGCGCCGGATGAGGGGTTTCTCTCAGCGAATTAAGTCTACGAGTTTCATGCGCGGAGGGAGACCCCTCACCCACCTCGCCGCTCTGCGGCGAGCCACCCTCTCCCGCAAGGGGAGAGGGTGCACCGTCACCGCGGCCTAGAACCGCGGCAGATCCGGAAACGCCAGCTTGCCGGCATGGACGTGCATCCGGCCGAGCTCGGCGCAGCGGTGCAGGGTCGGGAACACTTTTCCGGGATTGAGCAGGCCCTGCGCATCGAAGGCGCATTTCAGGCGCTGCTGCTGGTTGAGGTCGATCTCGGTGAACATGTCGCCCATGAGATCGCGCTTCTCGATGCCGACGCCGTGCTCGCCGGTGAGCACGCCGCCGAACTCGACGCAGGCGCGCAGGATGTCGGCGCCGAACGCTTCGGCGCGCTCGATCTCGCCGGGCTTGTTAGCATCGTAGAGGATCAGCGGATGCAGATTGCCGTCGCCGGCGTGGAACACGTTGGCGCAGCCGAGCTGATATTTTTCGCCGAGCTCGCGGATGCGGGCCAGCGCCTTCGGCAGCGCGCCGCGCGGAATGGTGCCGTCCATGCAGAGATAGTCGGGCGAGATACGTCCCACCGCGGGGAACGCGGCCTTGCGTCCGGCCCAGAACAGGTTTCGCTCGGCTTCCGAGTTGGATATCTGCAGCGTCACCGAGCCGCAACCTCTGGCGATGGTCTCGACCCGCGTGATCAGCTCGTCGACTTCGATCTTGGGACCGTCGAGCTCGATGATGAGCAGCGCGTCGACATCGAGCGGATAGCCGGCATGGACGAAGGCCTCGGCGGCGTGGATCGCGGGCTTGTCCATCATCTCCATGCCGCCGGGGATGATGCCGGCGCCGATGATGCGCGCCACGCATTCGCCGGCCGCCTCGACTTGCGCGAAACCGACCATCAGCGCGCGCGCCGTCTCCGGCTTCTGCAGGATGCGCACCGTGATCTCGGTGATGACGCCGAGCAGGCCTTCCGAGCCGGTGATGACGCCCATCAGATCGTAGCCGGCGTTCTCGGCGGATTTGCCGCCGATGCGCAGGATCTCGCCGCTCATCAGCACGATCTCGCAGCCGAGCACGTTGTTGGTGGTCATGCCGTATTTCAGGCAATGCACGCCGCCGGAATTCTCCGCGACATTGCCGCCGATCGAGCAGGCGATCTGCGAGGACGGATCGGGGGCGTAATAGAAGCCGGCATGCGCGACCGCCTGGCTGATCGCAAGGTTGGTGACGCCGGGCTCGGTGACGACGACGCGGTTGTCGAAATCGATCTCGCGGATGCGCTTGAACTTGCCGAGCCCCAGCAGCACGCCGTCCTCGAGCGGCAGCGCGCCGCCTGATAGCGAGGTGCCGGAGCCGCGCGGCACCACCTTGATGCCGTGCGCGGCACAATATTTCAGGACCAGCGAGACCTGTTCGGTGGTGTCGGGCAGGACCACGACCATCGGCGGCTGCCGGTAGGCGGTGAGCCCGTCGGATTCATAGGCCCGCATCTCGGCAGGCGTATCGATCACGCCTTCGCCGGGCACGATTGCGCGCAATGCAGCCACGATCTCAGCGCGGCGCGCGAGCACGGCCTGGTCACTCGCAGGCATCATGATGGCCATGGCAATATCCTTCCAGTCGCGGCGAACGGTCGATTTATCACGGCAAATCAATCATGTCCGCGCCTGTTTGGGTAGGCCATCCGAAAGTCGGAGCAGCGATCTTCGGCGAGTTCGCTCTGGGACAAGTAGGAAATGATGAAACCTGTCATGGTTTCGTGGCTTGTCCAAGCCGGGCGAGCCTGCCAAAACCGGCGGGTTCGACGACTGCCGACCAGGCAAGGACACTGAACAGGCCAGACCCACCAGGGAAGAGACGAAGAGCACCCGATGACAAAACTGACTTTTGGCGCACTGATGATCCTCACCATGACTGCCACCGCACCCGCCGCGATGGCGCAGGATGTCGCGGCCGGCAAATCGTCGTTCAACAAATGCCTGGCGTGCCACGCGATCGGCGAAGGCGCCAAGAACAAGGTCGGCCCCGAGCTCAACGGCCTCAACGGCCGCAAGTCGGGCACTGCGCCGGACTACAATTATTCGGACGCGAACAAGAATTCCGGCATCACCTGGGACGAAGCCACGTTCAAGGAATACATCAAGGACCCCAAGGCCAAGATCCCCGGCACCAAGATGGCGTTCGCCGGCATCAAGAACGAGAACGAGGTCAACAATCTCTGGGCCTTCATCGCGCAGTTCGACAAGGACGGGAAGATCAAGCAGTAAGCGCGCGAACGGCGATCGCTGGAGCTTCGGTTCTGACGGGATCAGAACCGAGGCTCCGGCTTTTTGATTGACGCGTTTCGTCGCGCGAGGCGGCAACCACTTCGCCCGACAACGCTCTAGTCGGTGGCGGCCTGCGCCGGCGCGATCTTCCCGATCATCGTCTCGATCTCCGACGTCACGAGATCCGGCTCGGCGTTCTGCACCATGTGACCGAGATCGGGCAGCACGATCAGCTTTGCATTCGGCACGGTCGCGGCGAACGGGCGCGCGTGGATGTTGGTCTTTACCGTCTTGTCGGGCTCGCCGGCGATGATCGTGACCGGCGCGGTGATCTCGCCATAGCGCGCCACTTGCGCGGCGACAGCCTCCTTCAGCGTCACCAGATCATAGGCATTGGCGATGAACTCGCGCGGGCGCAGCAACAGCGGCGTCGCGGAGTCCTGCACGAAACCATCCGGCATCGTCTGCGGCAGGAACACGTTGCGCGCGCCGGCCTCCGTGACGAAATAGCCGAGCGGCAGCGTGATGGTGTAGGCGAGCAGCGGGCCGATCACAGGCGTTGCGATCAGCTCGTTGTAGCGCCCGACGCCGCCGCGCCAGGGATGGGTGACGGGCGCGAGCATCACGAGGCCGGCGACGCGAGAGGGATGATCGAGTGCGAGACGCGCGCCGAGTGCACCGCTCCAGGAATGCACGACGAAGACCGCGCGCGCGATGCCGAGCTTGCCAAGCGCCTCGTCGATCATCCGGGCCTGAACCTGCGGCGTCGAATCCTGCCGCCGCGCACGCGTGCTCCAGCCGTGGCCTGGACGGTCGATCAGGATGACGCGGTGGTTCTTGGCGAGGAGATCGCCGAGCGGACGCCGCATCGCTTCGAGATTGGAGCTTGCGCCGTGCAGCATCACGATCGGCAGGTCGGAATCGCGCGGACCGATGTCGACGACATGAAGGCTCGCGCCGTCGACCTCGACCATGCGGCCCTGCGGCGGAAAGGCGCGCTGCACGGCCACGACACCGGCCTGCGTGGCCAGCGCCAGCAGGACCAGCGCCGTCACGACTGAGATCACGATCATGGAGAGAATCCGGGCAATCCAGGGCACTTCCAAAACTACGAATGCGGCGCAGGGCAGTTTCGCCCGAGGCTCACCGGCACTTCCACCGGAAATGAGGGGCTGTGGATATGTGCATAATTGCCGGCTGAAAAACATCAATAGAATCAACGTTTTTCTTGTTCGCACGCAAGCTTCGGAACAGCTTCATGGAGCCGTCATCGCGGTTTCCTTATAATCGCCACGGTCGGTTCCGCCTCTTACACACGGGTGGGCGCCGATCCTCCCCGCAACCTCGGGAAATGCGGGAAAGGCCGGCAGGATTTGTCCTGATTTGAACCGGAGAACTTCGATGAGCATCAGATCCAACGACACTGCGATCGACGAGATCGTGGCGAGCTGCAACGGCGACCTCCGCGGTGCCGTGCGCGCGCTGCTCCTCATCAACGAGCACCTCGAGACCGAGCTTGCAAAGGCTTATGCCGCAGTGGTCGATCGCGGCGTCGCCGAGCGCGGCGGGAGCGCCCTGCATTAACGTGCAGCCGGCGACCTAGTCCGAGTTGTCCTCGTCCTTGTCCTCGTCCGGTGCGACCGGCGGACAGGCGCGGATCGTCGAACGGGCAATCCTGGCATCGGCCCTGGATTTGTAGGGACCGTCGCCGAACCAGATATCGCCGTTGATGACCGGATTGCTGGTCACGATGTTGCATTTGCCGGTGGCGCGGTTGCCGACCACCCAGAACAATCCGTCGGCGAGGCTCATCGTCCCCGACGCGAGCAGCAGGCTACCCGCAAAGATCAAACGCTTCATGGCTTTGCTCCTGCGATGCAGGTAGGCCTGCGCCGCTGTGGGCAATAGCCCTCAAAACGCCGCGCTTGCCATCGTGGTTAATCGCGGGGCGCCGCATTCGCTCAAGAACGGATCGAGTTTTGGGCTAGATGTCGCGGCCTTCGACCTTCTCGGTCAGCGCCTTGACCTGGTCGGGGATCTTCTCGAGATGCGGGTTGACGGCGAGCGCCTTGCGATAGGCCTCGAGCGCACGCTTCTCGTCGCCGACCTCCTGCATGATCATGCCGAGCCCTGCGAGCGCGCCGAAATGGCGGGGCTCGCGGATCAGCACCTCGCGGATGTCGGCGAGCGAGCGGCCATAATCGTTCTGCATGTAATAGAGCGTCGCGCGCCGATTCCACGCCTCGATGTAATCGGGCCGGAGCTTGATCACCGAATCCAGCAGCTTGATCGCGATCTCGATCTTCTGCGCATCGACCGCGGTCTTGGCCCGCGACATCAAGAGCGCCGCGGTGTCGCTCGGGGTCTGCAGCCAGATCGCCCAGATCCGCGCCTCGACATGCTTGGCGCTGGCCTCGTCGGGCGCCGCCTTCAGCGCACCGAACAGGAAATCGAGATTCTTGGTGCGGTCCACCTTGGGCAGCTTGGGCGGCGCTTCCGGCAGCTTCTTCTGCCTGCCGGGCGGGGACGGCGGCTCAATCTGCTGGGCCAGAGCCGGAGCCAGCCCGGCGGTCGCCAGCACGAGGGCCAGACACAAAGTGCGCGCGAAATGGAATCTCACTGCCATGGTGAAAGTCTAAACGCGCAAAGCCGCCCTTGCAAAGCAAAGGCGGCGTCAAACTCGTGTGAGACCGTGGTCTTGCGGGAGCGCTTCGGCCACCGACAGGGCAGAGATCAGCCCTGGCGAGCCTTGAAGCGGCGCTGCACCTTGTTGATCACATAGACCCGGCCCTTGCGGCGGACCAGGCGGTTGGCGCGATGGCGACCGCGCAGCGACTTCAACGAGTTACGGACCTTCATGGCAGAATCCTGAACGTTCGAAAGGCCGTGTTCGGCACTACCGTTTCGGCACGCGCGAATGTGGCAAAATGAGATCTTTCCCGCTGGCGGACCGACCGCCCGGGACGGGGCGGTTCTTAAGGCATGGCAGCAGGTCATGTCAATGTTAACTGCCCGGTTCCACCCCAGCAAAATCTCGAAAACAACCCCATGCACAGTAGAAACGGCCGGATCGGCCCGATCTGCGCGTGCGCGGCCGCTCACAGCAAAGACTTTGACGGGCAGCGGTTTTCCCGCCGGCGGCGCTTGCCAAATTCGTTATATCATATAATCAATTTGGCAACACGTCGGGAGGACACCCATGCCGAAGCTGAAGCTGCCTGATATCGACAAAGTCGTCGCCATCGACATCCACACCCATGCCGAGGAGCCCTGCGGCACTCATCCCGACGACGGCTACGACGATTTCCAGGCGCAGATGGCGGAGTACTTCAAGTCGCCGCACAAGCATCCGCCGACCGTGCCGGAGACCGCGGCCTACTACCGCTCCAAGAACATCGCCGCGGTGATCTTCCCGGTCGACGCCGAGCGCGAGACCGGTTTCCGCCGCTACAAGAACGAAGAGATGCTGGAGATCGCCTCCGACCATCTCGACGTCCTCATCCCCTTCGTCTCGATCGACCCGCACAAGGGCAAGCTCGGGGCACGCGAGGCGCGCAAGCTGATCGAGGAATACGGCGTGCGCGGCTTCAAATTTCACCCGACCATGCAGGGCTTCTACGCCAACGACCGCATGGCCTATCCGCTCTACGAAGAGATCAACAATGGCGGCGCGATCGCGCTGTTCCTAGCGCACCAGACCGGCGTCGGCTCGGGCATGCCGGGCGGCATGGGCATGCGGCTGAAATATTCCAACCCGATGTACATGGACGACGTTGCGGCCGACTTCCCCGACCTCAAGATCATCCTCGCCCATCCCTCCTTCCCCTGGCAGGAAGAGGCGCTGTCGGTCGCGACCCACAAGCCCAACGTCTACATCGACCTGTCGGGCTGGTCGCCGAAATACTTCCCGCCGATCCTGGTGCGCTATATCAACTCGATCCTGCAGGACAAGATGCTGTTCGGCTCGGACTGGCCTGTCATCACGCCCGACCGCTGGCTGTCGGATTTCGCCAAGATCGAGATCCGCGACGAGATTCGGCCGAAGGTGCTGAAGGCCAACGCGCGGAAGCTGCTGGGGATCTAGAAACGGAGTGGACTTGGGTTGAATCAAGCGCCCGCGGGCTCGGTGCACCTCTCCCGCTTGCGGGAGAGGTCGCGCCGAAGGCGCGGGTGAGGGTTCTTTCCTCTAGGGGATTATCCCGCTGTGGTGACACCCTCTCCCCGCCCCTCCCCCGCAGGCGGGGGAGGGAGCACACCTACGATCAAAAGCGTCAGACTTGCGCGAGGCCGCCGTCCACGAAGACCTCGCCGCCGGTCATGTAGCTGCTGTCCGACGACGCCAGGAACGCGGCGACCGCCCCGGTCTCACTCGGATCGCCCACGCGTCCGATGGGCGTGGCGCCTCCCAGCGCATCAAACGCTTCCTCGCCGACCACTTCCAGCGCCAGCTCCGTTTTGGTCGGTCCCGGCGACAGCACGTTGACGCGGATGCCGGTCCCGCGCAGATCGAGCGCCCAGCTCCGCGCGAGATTGCGGATCGCAGCCTTGGTCGCGCTGTAGATGCTGAACTGCGGCGTCCCCATCACGCCCGTGCTCGAGCCCGTGAGAATGATCGACGAGCCCTTGGTCATCAGCGGCAAGGCCTTCTGCACCGTGAACACCAGCCCCTTCACATTGACGTCGAAGATCTGATCGTAGTGCTCGGGTGTGATCTCGCCGAGCGGCGCAAACGCTCCGGTCCCGGCATTGGCAAAGAGAACGTCGATCTTGCCGCGCTCGGCCTTGACCGCCGCATACAGCCGATCGAGGTCGGACAAATCCGTTACCGAACCTCTTATGGCCCGCGCCGAAGACCCGAGCTGCGCCACGGCGGCGTCGAGCGGCTCCTGCCGGCGCCCGAAGAGATAAACGAACGCGCCTTCCTCGACGAACCGTTTCGCAGCGCCGAGTCCGATGCCGGTTCCGCCGCCCGTCACCACCGCCGTCTTGCCTTGTAGTCTGCTCATGATGTGCTCCTTCACTGAGGTTGCACTGAGCTGGCGGCGTACCCACCTATCGACAAGTATGCACCTTTTGGTAAGTGTCCAAAAATGTCAGACCCGATCTCCTCACCGACGCAGCCCTCACCTCCCGTCCAGAGCTGCACGCCGAATTTGCCCGGCTTCACCTGCGGCCTCGACGCGACCCTGCGGGTCGTGTCCGGCAAGTGGAAGCCGCTGATCCTGTACTTCCTCGCCCAGGGCGGGCCGACCCGCTACGGCGAGCTGCGACGATCCGTGCGCGATGTCAGCGACAAGGTGCTGATCCAGCAACTCAAGGAGCTCGAGGCCGATGGCCTGGTGAAACGGACCGACTACAAGGAGGTGCCGCCGCGGGTGGACTACACTCTCACGGCTCTAGGTCACAGCCTTGGTGAGGCGCTGGTGCCGCTCTGCGCGTGGGGCACGGAGCACATGGCGGAAGTCACCCGCGTCTTCGCCGAGCGCGAGGGCTGGCAACGGCGAGAACGTCAGCCGAGCGGCTAGCTTACGCTGGACTTATCCGAGGTCTGCTCCGCCCCGATGACACAGCATTTGGCGAAGCTGGCCCTGAGTTCGGCTTGGGCCAGAAACATATGTGCGTTGTCGTGAGGCCGTACCGCTCACTCTGACCTGCCCTCGCGGCGCCCGGCGATCAACCGGCTCGAAACAGGATCGTCGAAGGCCTTGACGTTCGTCTTGAGCGCTCGCCGTGCAACCAACACAAGAATGAGAACCCCGCAAGAAATTGCGGCCGCTCCCATAAGGCCAGGGTAGTTGCGCACCGAAAGGTACAAAGAAGCGCCGACCAACCAGATGACTCCGTAGATAACCCACAAGATCATCTCGCCAATAAGGTAAGCAGCCAGAGGTCCGACGGCATCGTCCAACTTATTTAGGTTAGAGACGACATCCGCGAGCTTCATAAAAAGTAGGTCAGATCGCGCCAATCGGCGTTCAATGGGAAACAACACAAGAGCGTCATGCTGTGTCGCAACGTCGTATTCTCCGCATTGCATTTGGCAATGTCGTGATGTCCGCTTTGGATCACAAGCCGTCGATCACACTTGCAGTAGCAGACTTCCGCTGCACTTTGATAAGCTGAGGATTATGCGCATTCCCCCAGCAAGGCTCTTTTGACCACAACGGCCGGAAAGGACAACCATGCCCATCAAAGCCGTCGTCTTCGACGCCTACGGAACGCTCTACGACATCCAGTCGGTCGCTGAAATCACCGAGGATGCGTTTCCGGGCTATGGCGAGATCATCACGCAGGTCTGGCGCATCAAGCAGCTCGAATACACCTGGCTGCGCTCGCTGATGCGGCGCTATCAGGATTTCACGGCCGTCACGCGCGACTCGCTGGCCTATACGCTGCGCATGCTCGGGCTCGCTTATGACAACGCCGCATTCGAGCGCGTGATCGAGAAGTACCTGCATCTCGATCTCTACCCGGACGCAACGCGCGCGCTCGCGGCCCTGAAGCCGTGCAAGCTCGCCATCCTCTCCAACGGCAGTCCGGACATGCTGGGCGCGCTCGTGCGCAACACCGCCCTCGACCGCCTGCTCGACGCCACGATCAGCGTCGATGCGAAGAAGGTCTTCAAGCCAGCGCCGCAAGCCTATGAGCTGATCGGCGAGACATTCGGCACCGCGCCGAACGAGGTTCTGTTCGTCTCGTCCAATCCCTGGGACGCGGCAGGGGCCAAATCGTTCGGCCTGAACGTCGCCTGGATCGAACGGGTGACGCCGGAAGCCATGGCGCTGGCTTGCGTCGAGAACGAACTCGTGGCACCGCTGACCATGTTCAAGGCGATCCGCACCCAGATGGACGAGCTTGGCTTTGCGCCGGACCACCGCGTCCGCGCGCTGTCCGAGCTGCCTGATATCATCTAGGGATCATCCGGAAGTCGCCGCCCGCCCGTGAGACCTGAATGAGCCTGGAATCCGTTCGCGCCTTCTTCGCCGAGAATGCCCCCGACATCTCCGTCATCGAATCCCCGATCAGCTCCGCGACCGTGACGCTGGCGGCCGAAGCCTATGGCGTCGAGCCCGGCCGGATCGCCAAGACGCTGTCCTTGCGGATCGGCGAACGCGTGATCCTGATCGTCGCCGCCGGCACCTCGCGCATGGACAACAAGAAGGTGAAGGCGCAGTTCGGCGGCAAGCCGAAGATGCTGGGACTCGAAGAAGTCGCCGAGATCACCGGCCATGAGGTCGGCGGCGTCTGTCCGTTCGGACTGAAGGCGCCACTGCCGGTCTATTGCGACATGTCGTTGAAGGCATTCGACGTGGTGGTGCCGGCCGCGGGCTCGACCCACAGCGCCGTGCGCATCACGCCTGACCGCATGGCCGAGCTGACCGCGGCCGAATGGGTCGACGTCTGCGAGCACAAGCCGTAAGGCGCGGCCACGCGGGCTCACTGAAAGGGCCCGCTCGCTCCGCGCTGGAGCGAAATGGCTATTGCGCACCGACGATTGCCGGCTGCACGGGCTGCAGCAATGTCGGCCGCACTGGCTGCGCACTGCGCGCGAGATAGATCCCGAGACCGCGGACCATATAGATCGCGACCAACGCGATGACGATTCCGGCGACGATGTCGGCGAAGAAGTGTCCCCCGCCGACCGGCGTAGCGGCCAGCATGACGCTATTCCACGCGAGCCCGAAGACTCTCAGCCAACGCAACGGCCACATGGCCCAGCTGTAGAGCACCGCGCAGATGGCATGGAAACTCGGGAAGGTCAGGATCGGGCCGAGGTTGAACGCATCGAGAATCCTGGTGGTGCCATCGCGCACGAGCGGAAGCTCGTGCAGGGTCGCGTAATAGCAGATCGGCTCGATATTCGGATGGTCCGCCTGCACGAGCCCGACGGCCGCGTAAGCGCCTATGGCCGGAACGAGCGTGGAAATGATCGTCGCGGCAATCAGCGTCATGGCGAAGGCCAGCACGAACTCCGCCGCCCGGCGATGAAAGCCAAGCAAGGGGAGAAGGATGATGAGACCAAGCAATTGCCTGTGAAGGGAATCGTAGGTGAACACGAACGCACGGAGCACCCAAGGCCGATCGTTCGCGAAGCCGACATAGGCCCGGAAGTCGAACCCGAGCATGCGGTCCGCCGCAAGCAGCCCTGCTTCCTGCATCGGGAGATTGGCGGCGGCCGCCATGTAGCCGATCGACGTCAGCAGCAGGAGCAGCAGGACGATCTGCGCGAGCATGAAGAGGATGGAAAAGACCCGCGGATTTCTCGACCCGGATCGTACGTTGCGAAGTCCAAAATAGCCGTAGAGGCCGGCCATCCACAGAAAGACGAGATAGCCACTGGGCCGGATCCGAAAATCCGTCAGCAAAAGCCCCAGCGCAAAAACGGTCAGGACGACCGCGACAATGATCCAGTTCAAACGGAACAACCGTAACGAAACCGCCATGTCATCCACAGCGTCCGCAATTCCGTCAGCCAGTTCCGAACGATCCCACCCAAGACTGTTGTTGTTTGGCATTCCGGCATTCCAGCATTTCCGGGTGCCTTCTTGCCAATACAACCATTAATAAACATACAACAGTTGCGTGTGTGGATGCATACAATCAATTATAACGAATCTTGCCCAGAATGAGTTCAGCGTCACGACGATCAAAGCGAACCGCGCGCTTTGCTCGCGACGCTTCGCGTACTCGCACCACGCAAGATCAATAGAAGTGATTTGAGATCGCAGGCGCGGTTCCACGCGACCAAGGTACTGTCACGGAACCGTCACAAACGCCGCAAACCTTGCACGCGCCGTCACTTCGGCACGGTTCAAGAGAGCGCGCTAGTCGTCTTCGTCATAGGGCCGCGGGGATGATGGCGCAGCGCCAGGCGGCGAAGAATTGTAGCGCGGGGATGGCATGGCACGATTGCGCGGCGCCTGCTGCGGCGGCGCCTGATTGTTGGACTGAAACACCGCCCGACATCCGCTCGAGAGCTGCGGCGTGTTCTGCTGCAGACAGGCGACGATGCGGTTCACGTCGGGGATCTGGTCGCTGCACAGGCGCCAGACATCCGGCGTGCAGGCCATCTGCTGTTCCATGGTTCCGCGATAATCGTCCGCGAACGCTGCGCCCTGGGCGACGACACCTGCGATTGTGAGCGCCACACCCAGCGCTATCCGCTCTGCTCGCATGACAAATCCTTCCCGATTCCCTCGAATTCTCATCAATCAATGAGGCGGGGTCGGGTTCTGGACCAACAACAAAATGTGAAAGCGCGCCAGGAACCTGGCGGCGTCGCTGCTGGCGATATTGCCCGTGTCATCTCCGCAACAGGGCCGGTGCAAACCGCCATCTTGCGCCTTTGGCCATAGGGCATTTCGCCTGACGCCAAGAAGCATCGCGACATCCCCGCTAGCAATCGTTGTTGCAATGAGGGAATTGTCGATGCCGACCGCACGACCGGCGTGTGCGCAAAACGCCACAGCAGCCGCCAGCCTGTGCAACAGGCTGCTCGTCACCACGGCGCTTGCGCCGCTGGTGCTCGTCGCGCTGGCGGAGCTGGTCCCCGGCTCCGCGCTCGCGGCCTGCACCGTGGCTGGCACCGGCACGATCGGCGCGCTGGATTCGGGCGACGTTGCGACCTGCACCGGCCTTGGCAACACCGACCACATCAACGCCACGGGCCGCAGCAACGTCACGGTCGACATCGGCGACGGGACGTTGACGTCGCTGCTGCCCGGCGCCGGAATTCCCGCGATCGTGTTCGACGGCACGGTCGCCTCGCATGTCACCGTCAACAATCAAGCCACGGCTTCGACCTACAGCGGAGCGGTCCTGCTCTCCAACGGATCGAACAGCAACAATGTGACGATCGCGGCCGGGGGCATCGCGGAGGGGACGGGCAACGCCGAAGCGGCTGTTGTCATCGACAATTCGAACAACAATCTCGTCAACATTCACGGGACGGCGGTCGGCACCGGCGGAAACACGACGGGACTGCGAATAAGCGGCACGTCCAGCGGCAATTTGGTCATTGTCTATCAGGGCGGATCGATCGGCGGCGGCCACACCGGCGTGCAGTTCAGCGCCGGCGGCAACACGCTCCTCAATGCCGGCACGATCTCCGGCAGCTTGTCCATCGCCATCCTGGGCTCGACCGGCGCCGACAGCATCCTCAATTCCGGGACGATCTCGGGCGGCGGCAGCGGCGCGATCGACCTCGCCGGCGGCGACGACGTGCTTACCCTCGGCCCGGGCTCGACCATCACCGGGACCGTTCGCGGCGGGACCGGCACCGACACGCTGAAATTCGCAGGCATCGGCAGCGCCACATTCGACCTCGGCACGCTCGGCGCCGCCCTGCAATATGACGAGTTCGAAGAGCTGGCCAAGATCGGCTCCTCGGTCTGGACGCTGACCGGCACCACCGCCTTCAACGGCGCGACGACGATCGACGCCGGCGGCCTGATCGTGAATGGCACCTTGCCGTCGGTGGTCACGGTCAATGGCGGCTATCTCGGCGGCACCGGCACGGTCGGCGGCATCGTCGTCAACAATGGCGGCATGGTCGCACCCGGCAATTCGATCGGGACCCTCAATGTCAGCGGCAACGTCACCTTCAACGCCGGCTCGACCTTCCAGGTCGAGATCAATCCCGGCGGCCAGTCGGACAAGATCGCGGCAACGGGCACCGCGACGCTCAACGGCGGCACGGTGCAGATCGTGCCGCTCGGCGCGGGCTTCCTCGCCAACACGCAGTACACGATCCTCTCCGCCACCGGCGGCGTCAGCGGCTCGTTCGCGACACTGACGATTTCGGGCGGTCCGCTGGTCTCCGGGCAGCTCAGCTACGATGCCAACAACGTCTATTTCATCCTGCAGCAGGTCGCGGGCTTCGCGACGCTGCCGGGCCTGACGCCGAACCAGGCCGCGGTGGCCGGCGCGCTGGACCAGGCCGGCGGGGCATCCGGCGCGCTCGGCACCGCGATCAACACGCTGGCCGCACTCAACACAACAGGCATCAAGGCCGGCCTCGACGATCTCGCCGGGCAAGTCCACGCCGACGGACGCCGCTTCACGGCCGACCAGGCCGACATGTTCCAGAGCTTCTTGTGGAACGCGGGCACGCAGTCGCGCGGCGAAGCCGTGCGCATGTCGGCCTCGTCCTACGCCGCGGAGCCGGCGGACCCGATCGGGAAGGCACTGAGCCGTCGCCGCGCGGCGCCAAGCGTCTGGTTCGGCGGTTACGGCAATTGGGACAAGGTGGCGGCGAGCAACATTGCGTTCGGCACGAGCACGGCTGTCGGCGGCGCGGCGCTCGGTGCCGATCTCTGGCATATGCCGGGCTTCACGGCAGGCCTGGCGGTGGGCGCATCCACCGGCCAGCTGCGCATGGCCGGCCGCGCCGACCGCATCGAGGCGAATGCCGGACATGCCGGCGTCTACGCCCGCGGCGAGGCCGGCGGATTCAATCTCGCATCCGCCATCAGCTATTCCTTCGCGGCGCTCGAATCCGCGCGCACGATCGCGTTCCTCGGAGAGACCGCGACCGCTTCATCGCGGGCGAACACCTTTGCCGTCTCGCTCGGCATCGCGCGCCCGTTCGCGACCGGATGGGGCGCGACCATCGAGCCGTTCGCCAAGGCCGACTGGTACGGGACCCGCCAGGGCAGCCTGTCCGAAGCCGGCGCGCCCGGCGTCAATCAATCGGTGCGGGCCGGCAGCTTCGACGTCGGCTACGGCACAATGGGCCTGCGTGCCGATCACCGCCTGACGATGCCGAACGGCCATGCGGCGCAGCTCGGCGCGACATTTGCCGTGCGCCACGAGTTCACCGGCAGCGCCGCGACCACGACAGCTGCCCTCGAGGGCGCCCCCGGCATTCCGTTCGCGATCACCGGAGTCGAGCGCGCGCGCACGGTCGCGCTCACCGGGGCGGAGATCCAATGGGACCTCACCGCCGCGACGTCGTTCAGGGCGTCCTGGGAGGGCACGTTCGCGCCGGGATATGACCGGCACAATTTGCGGGGCCTCGTCCGCACCGAGTTCTAAAGCGCGATGAGATTGGGACGAATCGTCATCGCGCTTTAGGTTGTTGTAGACGCATGATCTTTCCGGAAAACCGCTTCGCACTTTTCCGGATCATGCTTTGGAGCGCCCCTACTCCACCCTGCCGATCTTCTTCACCGCCGCGATCAGCCGCGCGCTGTCGGTCGCGACGAATGCGGAGAAGGCCGGCGCATCCTGATAGGCGACGAGGCTGCCCGATGTCTCGAAGGCCTTGAGGACGTCGGGGCTCGACATCACCTGCGCCATCGCCTCGCGCAGGCGGGTCGCGATCGGCGCGGGCAGAGAGCTCTGCGCAAACAGCCCCGCCCAGATGTACATCTCGACGTCCTTGTAGCCGAGTTCCTGGAAGGTCGGCACGTCGGGGAAGCTGGCAATGCGCTGCGCGCCGCAATTGCCGAGCACGCGCAGCTTGCCGTCGTCGACCTGCGGCTTCAGCGTGCCGGGCGCCGCGGCAATCGCCTGCACGGTGCCGCTGAGCAGCGCGGTGAGCGCGGGACCCGCGCCGCGAAACGGCACGTGCATGAGCTTGATGCCGGCGCTGTTCGCGAACATCTCCATCGCCACGTGCAGCGTGCCGTAGGGACCGGACGAGCCGTAGGTGATCTGCCCCGGCCGCTTCCGCGCGTCCTCGACGAATTCCTGCGCGGTCTTCCAGGGTGCAGAGGCCGGCACCGCGAGCAGCGTGGGATCGGCCAGCACGCGCGCGATCGGCATGAATTGCGCGACCTCGTAGGCGACGGGCCGGTCGAACAGCCGGTCGGCCTCCGGGAGCACCGCGAGCGAGGACAGCGTCATCAGCAGCGTGTAGCCGTCGGGCTCGGCGCGCGCGGCGACAGCATTGCCGACCGATCCGCCGCCACCACCGGCGCGGTTGTCGACGATCACGGGCTTGCCGAGGATCCGTTCCAGCGCCATCGCCACCGGACGCGCGGCAAGATCGGCCTGGCCGCCGGCCGGGAACGGCACGATCATGGTGATGTTGCGCGCCGGATAGGCTTGCGCGAAGGCCCCCTCCGGCCAGATAGCCCGCAACAACGGCAATGCCGCAGCGGCGCGCAAGAGATCGCGTCGGTCCATGATGGGTGCCTCCCCTGATTTTCTTTGTTTGTCCGGCCAGCCTAGCGCGGCGGCCGGCAAGAACAAGACGTTTACCAGGCATTAACCATGACCGGCCCGCCCGGGAACGCATCGATGGACCCGCTGTTGCCCTTCCAGGGAGTGAGCGATGCACAATCTCCGGACCATCGACGTCGCCCTGGACGAGATGCTGGTCAATCTCGCCGCGATCGTGCTGCGGCTGTCGAAGCCGGAGGTGACGCGAACACCCGAAGCACGACGGGCCCTGGCGCAATCGGTCCATCAATACGCGGTCTGCGCCGCACGCTCGACCGACCCGCGCGTCCACGAATTGAAGGCGCAGCTCGAGGGCACGCTGAAGCCGAACCTGCGCATCGTCGCGATCAACGGCGTGAAGGTGTCGTAGGCTCGGGCTCTGTCAGGCAAAGGCGTGGGCACGCTGCGCTTTGCCCACCCTACGAGATTCTTTGCGAACGCAACCAACCACAATGCGAGATGCCGTAGGGTGGGCAAAGGCGCGAAGCGCCGTGCCCACGATCACTCACCGAAATGCCCCGCGATGTCCCGCATATCACCTCCCCAATCAACGGGCAGTACACCCTGGTCGACGTAGCGATGGAAGCTGCTGAGGGACCAATCGCGTACTCGGGTGACGAAGCCGTGCTTCACCGGATTGAAGTGTATGTAGTCAACATGCCGCTCCAGATCCGCGTCGTCACGAATGGCGTGCTCCCAGAAGCGCCGCTGCCAGATGCCTTTCTCTCGCTTTTTCACTTTACTCAGTGAAGGCGGCCCAGCCTCCAAGCCGCGCGAAAATCCACCTTTGATCAGATTCCATCGCGCCGAAAAATCGATGTCGTGGTCCGGAAGCGACCAAATCGCATGGAGATGGTCGGGCAGGATGCAAACAGCGACCGTCTCGAACGGGCGGCGTTGCTGGATAGTCCCGTAAACTCGCCGCAGGCGATCAACATGATCGACAAGCAGAGTGCTTGAACGGTCGGAGAGCACGACCGTGAAGAAGAACGTGCTGCCTTGCGCGCGGCGATATCGAGACACGTGCGATTCCCTCAGGCAAAGACGTGGGCACGCTTCGCTTTGCCCACCCTACGGTCGCTTGCTCGGACGATAGACTAGCGAGATCTCGTAGGGTGGGCAAAGGTGCGAAGCACCGTGCCCACGGTAAGTCTCCGAATGAGACGGTGGGCCCCCTACGATATCACGCAGTTCTAGCAGCCTTCCCGCGCGGCCGCCGCTTGCAGGTGCCGGGCAGCTTGGCCGCGAGGAAATCGCCGAGCGCTTCGACGCGCGCGGGGCGCGGGCCGCCGGGCGGGGTCACCAGATGCACGGCGCCTTCAGCCTGCTTCCAGTCCTTCAGGATCACTTCGACGGCGCCGGACGAGATCGCTTCGCCGACGATGAATTCGGGCAGCTCGGCGATGCCGAGGCCTGCGATCAGCGAGGGCATCACGGCTTCGCCATTGTTGACGCGAAGCAGTCCGCCCGGGCGCACGCTGGCCTGCTCGCCGGCGGAATTGGTGTAGTGCCAGACGTTCGGCGTGGAGAGATAGGCGTAAGCGAAGCATTTGTGTTCGGCCAGATGCATGGGATGCGTCGGCCGGCCGTGCTTCTTCAGATAGGACGGTGCCGCCACGGTGAAGCGCGGCATCGTGAACAGCCGACGCGCGATCAGCGAGGAGTCCGGCAGCCGCGCGATGCGCACCGCCATGTCGAAGCCTTCGCCGATCAGGTCGACGGTCGCATCGCTCAAGTGCAGATCGACCGAGACCTCCGGATAGGCCTCGAAGAACTCCGGCAGCAGCGGCGCCACGGCCTTGATGCCGAACGTCATGGGCACGGCGAGCCGCACCAGGCCGCGCGGCGCCACCGACTGCGCCAGCGCCTCGTTCTCCGCCGCCTCGCCGTCGGCGAGCAGACGCGTCGCCCGGTCGGCGAGCTTGTGGCCGGCATCGGTCAGCGCGAGCCGGCGCGAGGTGCGGTTGAACAGGCGGGCCCCGAGCCGCTCCTCCAGCCGGGTCACGGCCTTCGACACCGTCGCCTTGGACATCGTCAGCTCACTCGCGGCTCCCGCAAACGACCGTAATTCCACGACTTTTGCGAAAATCGCGAGCGCCTCGAAATCGGGGAGTTTTGCCATGGCAGCCGTCCAATCGGGATGTTTATGGAAACAATGCGTTTCAACAGTTTCTATTTCTATACCACAGGCGGAGGCTTATCCAAGGGTCATCAGGAATTCAGCAACGGAGAAATCCAATGACCAAGAAGCTCTCAGGCAAGGTTGCCCTCGTCACCGGCGGTTCCCGCGGCATCGGCGCGGCCTCTGCCCGCGCACTGGCCGATGAAGGCGCCGACGTCGCCATCAGCTATGTCGCTTCGCCCGACAAGGCGGAAGCCGTCGTCGCTGAACTGAAGGCCAGGGGCGTCAAGGCGCGCGCCTTCAGGGCCGATCAGGCTTCGGCGAAGGACGTGACGCAGCTCGTCAACGATGTGGCCAAGGAATTCGGCCGTCTCGACATCCTCGTCAACAATGCCGGCGTTGCCGCGGGCGGCGCGATCGACGATGCCAAGGCCGACACCGATGCGCTGGCCCGTCAGGACCAGGTCAACGTGCATGGCGTGATCGCGGCGATCCGCGCCGCCTCGCAGTTGATGGGTGAAGGCGGCCGCATCGTCACCGTGGGCTCGATGCTCGCCGACCGCGCCTCGTTCCCGGGCCTTGCCGACTACGTCGCCACCAAGGCGGCGGTCGTCGGCTACACCAAGGGCGCGGCACGCGACCTCGGACCGCGCGGTATCACCGTCAACGTGGTGCAGCCCGGCTCGATCAACACCGACATGAATCCGGACGACGACCGCGACTTCGCGGAAGCCCAGCGCAAGCAGCACGCGCTGCAGCGCTTCGGCCGTCCCGAGGAAGTCGCCGCCGGCGTGGTCTTCCTCGCGAGCCCGCAAGCCTCCTTCGTCACCGGCACCGTGCTCAACGTCGACGGCGGGTTCGGCGCCTGAACAGGGCGCCTCCCACTCACACAAGGATTACGCAAATGATCGAACTCAGACCTTTCGACAAGCTCGGCGGCGCCGATCACGGCTGGCTCAAGGCCAAGCATCATTTCTCCTTCGCTGGCCATTATGACCCCAACAACATGGGCCATGGCGCTCTGCGGGTGTGGAACGACGACGAGATCGCGCCGAACAGCGGCTTTCCCGCCCATCCCCACGCCAACATGGAGATCATCACCTATGTGCGCGAGGGCGCGATCACCCATCAGGACAGCCTCGGCAACGAGGGCCGGACTGAGGCGGGCGACGTGCAGGTGATGAGTGCCGGCAGCGGCATCCGTCACTCCGAGTACAATCTGGAGCCGACCAGGACGCGGATCTTCCAGATCTGGATCGAACCGACGCTGCGCGGCGGACAGCCGACCTGGGGCTCGAAGCCGTTCCCCAAGGCCGACCGCTCCGGCAAGCTCGTGACCATCGCGAGCGGCATCGAAGGCGACACCGACGCGCTGCCGATCCGCGCCGATGCGCGGGTGCTCGCCACCACGCTGAAGGCCGGCGAGAGCGCGGAGTACGCACCCGAGAGGTCACGGCATCTTTACCTCGTGCCGGCGGCGGGTTCGGTCGAGATCAACGGCGTACGCGTCAACGCCCGCGACGGCGCCGCAATCCGCGACGAGGCCCGGCTGAAGATCACCGCGCTTGAGGACACCGAGCTCGTGCTCGTCGACGCGGCGTAGCCACACAACAATTTGTCATGCCCGGCCCTGAGCCGGGCATCCATCTCCTTCAAAGAGCGATCGGTTGCCGGGTCGAGCCCGGCAACGACAGCCAGCAACCGAACCAATCAAACCCATCCCAACGGAGACCACCATGACCAAAGTTCTCGTCCTCTATTATTCCGCCTACGGCCACATCGAGGCGATGGCCAATGCCGTCGCCGAGGGCGCGCGCGAGGCCGGCGTCACCGTCGACATCAAGCGCGTGCCGGAGCTGGTACCGGCCGAGGTCGCAAAGGCCTCGTATTACAAGGTCGACCAGGCCGCGCCGATCGCCAAAATCGAGGACCTCGCCAATTACGACGCGATCATTGTCGGCACCGGCACCCGCTTCGGCCGCATGGCCTCGCAGATGGCGAACTTCCTGGACCAGGCCGGCGGGCTCTGGGCCAAGGGCGCGCTGCACGGCAAGGTCGGCGGCGCCTTCACGGCAAGCGCGACCCAGCATGGCGGCCAGGAGACGACGCTGTTCTCCATCATCACCAACCTCCTGCATTTCGGCATGGTCGTGGTCGGCATGAACTACGGCTTTGCCGGCCAGATGAAGCTCGACGAGGTCACGGGCGGCGCGCCCTACGGCGCCACCACGATCACCGGCGGTGACGGCAGCCGCCAGCCCAGCGCCAATGAACTCGCCGGCGCACGCTACCAGGGCCGGCAGATCGCGGAGACCGCCAAAAAGCTGCATGGCTGATGCGACACGGGCGGCATTCTCCCCTGGGGAATGCCGCCCCATCTACGTGGTCAGGATATCGACCAGAAGACCCGGATGGCATTCGAACTCTTGTTGATCGCGCAGATGATCCGCAAGCCCGCACAGGCGCTGGCGCGGCGATGGTATTGCCGCAGCCTGTTCCGCGCCTCGCGCGGCCGGTTTCGCTGCGCCGGTTGCGCGGGATCGTGAGACGATCCCGCTAGGCCTGCGCGATGTCGGCGTGAGGCTGAACTGACTCCGTCAGCATGGGCGCCGGCGCCGTCGACAGCCACCAGCCCTCACCGGCAAACCAGCATGTCGCGTCCGGCGCGCCCTCTCTGCGCAGCGACTGCACGCTCTCCCATCCTCTTGCAAACGCCTCGGCCAGTCGCCGGCCGGCCTCCGCGTCCTGCAGTCCCGCACAGCCGATGAACTGGGCGCGGCCAAGGAATTTCGCCGGCCAGATCGCAACGTCGTCCGGGCGCGTAATCATCAACATGCCGCCATGCACGCCTTCGGGTGCCAACGGAAACACCAGCCGCCCGCCGGGCCGCAGCGCGTCGAGCCACTCGGTTGCCGGCTGCGCCGCGCCCGCGCAGACATAGATCACGTCGGCTTTGGGCAGATCGGACGCGATGCCCGAACGCTGGCGCACATCGACATGAGCGATCTCCTTGAGATTTTCGCGCGCGAGCCCTGCCAGACGTTCGTCGATCTCGTAGGCATGGACGCGGCCGCCGGGGCCGACGAGGTGCGCGAGGATCGCGGTGTAATAGCCGCTGCCCGCGCCGATCTGGATCACGGTCTCGCCCTGCTTCACAGCACAGCCGCTGAGCCAGTAGGCGTGCGCACCGGGCATCCCGATATTGAGGCCACGCGCCGGGTCCAGCGCCAGCAGCGCGTTCTGGTAGAGGAAGGCGGGATCGTCATCGGGCGTCACGACATAGGGATGCCCGCCGAAACAGATCGACCACGGTCCGGGCCCGACGAAAGGCTCGCGCCTGACGGTGCGAAAGGCCTGCTCGATGCGCGGGTCCGTCGTCCTGGCCGCGGCGCAGATCAACTGCGCATAGAACGCGCGATATTTTGCCGAACGATCTTCCATGTCGCCTCCCGAGAGAGCAAGCTGAGGCTAGCACAACGCTCGCGGGAACCGGAAGCACGGCGCGGTCTGTGTCAATGCTATGACTTGCCGGCGGCACGGACCGCCGCCGAACGCCGCTCGGCCTTCCTCCCGACGAGATCGCGTCCGATCGGCCGCGCGGGTTCGCTCCGCAGCACCAGCGAGGTCGTCACGGTGCCGAAACCCGCGATGCGATCCACGATCGTCTCGAGATCTTCCGGAGCAGGCACGAGCACCTTGAGCACGAAGCAGTCGTCGCCGGTGACGCGATGGACCTCGATGATGTGGGGAATCTCGCTGAACCGCTTCAGGCAGGTCTTGATGTGCTCGTGCGAGGTGCGCAGGCGCACCAGCGCCATCAGGCCGAGCCCGAGCGCGCGCGGGTTGATCCTCGCGCCATAGCCCTCGATGATGCCGGCCTCCTCGAGCCGCTTGACGCGTTCGGAGATCGCCGGCTGGGACAATCCGACGGAACGGCCGAGCTCGGACAATGGCACGCGCGCATTGATCTGCAGCGCCTCGATGATCTTCAGATCCTTGGCGTCGATGCTCCCGAAACGATCCAAGACAATTCTCCCTTCCGCCTTGAGATCATCGGCCGATGATCGATTCTACCGATGACTTGCCATGTGATACACGGCCAGCATCGGCCACACTGTGACGTCACTCAGATATCACGGGACGTTCATGCACGACATCATCACATTGCCCGGGCTCGGCGGCTCCGGAGAGGCTCATTGGCAAACGCTGTGGGAGCGCGCTGAGCCGCGCTTCACGCGATTTCAGCCGGCGAGCTGGGACCGACCCGACCTCGACGACTGGGAGCAAGCCCTCGAGCGCGCGGTCGCGCGCTGCGCCAGGCCGCCGGTCCTGGTCGCCCACAGCCTCGCCTGCCTGCTGGTGGCGCATTGGGCCGCGCGCTTCCCGTCCGCGATTGCCGGTGCCCTTCTGGTCGCCGTACCCGATCCGGACGGCGACCATTTTCCCGCGGAAGCCATCGCGTTCAAGCCGGTGCCGGACCACGCATTGCGCTTTGCTTCACTGATCATCGCCAGCACGAATGATCCCTACGGCACGCTCGACGTCACGCAGCGACGGGCACGCGACTGGCAGTCCGGCCTGATCGTGGCGGGCGCACTCGGCCACATCAATGCCGCGAGCGGTCTCGGTGACTGGCCGCAGGGACGCGCATTGCTGGACGCTTTTCGCACGGGCCTTCCGAGGTGACGACGAAACAGAGGGCGTCGATCAGCGCGCGCCCTTGCCCAGCGCGCGCGCCGTGACGGCGGCGAGTCGGGGATAGCGGCGCAGGCCCTGCGCGGCGTGGTCGCGCCATGCGAAAGGCGCGCCGCGCCAGGACAGCGCGACGCTGACGTCGGTCAACGGCACCTGCTCGGCGCCGAGCCGGCGCTTGTAATCCTGGTTGCCGATGCTGAGATCGAAGCGGCGCACGCCCTGTGCATGCAGCGCCGCCATGGTGCGCTCGGTCACGAGCAGCCCCGGCGAACAGCTCGACCATGCATCGCCGGCGTGGCTGATCCGCAGGAGGAAATAGGTCGCCCCGAACCTGACGCCCAGCGTGGTGGCGACGACAGCCTCGTCGCACACCAGCGCCGACACGACGGCATAACTGTCCGCGACGCCCTGGCGGGCGACCTCGCGATAGAAGCGCCCGTGGATCTCGTCGTTGAGGATGAAGCGCGAGCCGAGCTTTTGCATGCGCGCCTGCTGCTGGACATCCATCACGTCGAGCAGCTCGCCCGCGCGTGCAACATCCGTCGCGATCTCGAACCGCGCGCCTTCATGGCGGTTGAACACGCGCCAGCAGCGCGGCATCTGCATGCGTTTGATCGAGGCTTGATAGGCTTCATAGTCGTCGCCCATCAGCACGAGATTGCCGTTGACCGAGCAGGAGCCGTTGCGACCAAGCGAGACCAGCGGGTTCGGCTTGCCTTCAATATGAGCCGGCATCTTCTTCAGGCGCAGCAAGTCGAAGCCGTCAGGCAGCGCGCGCAGGGCATCGACCAGCGCAGCGCCGATCGCGCGCGCACCGGCCGCATCCAGCGCGGCATCGCATGCCAGGATCGGCGCATTGTTGTCGGAGACGCCGAGATCGGCGAACTCGACGATGCGGATGCCGCGCCTGACATGGCTGATCATCGGCGCGAGCGCGATGTCCTTGCCGGTCGCAGCATCGGAGATCACGGCGACCAGCGGCGCAAATTCACTGAACGCCCCGTACCAGGCGCCGAGCCAGTAACCATGCTGGAAAGCGGTGCGATGGCCCGTGTTCAGGCGCGCGGCAGCCTGCCGCCAGTCACGCAGGAAATCGACCGTGATTCCCGTCGTGCTGGACACAAGACCATCTGGCTGCTCGACGCTGAGAAACGTCATCCCCGGGACATACGATTACTGTGTGTTTCCAGATAGATTATGTTTTGCCGCAGACCACAAGTGACGTCGCGGCTTATCGTTAAGCCAGTGCCACCATCGCGCCGCGGCTGCGACAAGCTGTCAACGCGGGGGTTCCGCCTGCGCGACGCATTGGAACCTCGCGAGGAAGTGCAGGCCCGCCACCGCGAGGGCGAACATGAACCAGATCGGATTCTGCCGATCGAGCAGGAAGGTCTCGGTGGCGCCATAGTACAGGCCGAACAGCCAGATCGTCAGGAACAGCTTTGCCAGCGCGTTGCTGCGATTGTGAGCCTGGGCGGACTGGAAATTGCCGAGCGGCGCAAGCACGAAGACCAGGACCACCAGCGCCAGTCCGGGCAGGCCGATGGTGACGGCGAGGTCGAGATAGGAGTTGTGGCTGTGCGCGGCCGACGTCGCCCATTCGGAGCCCTGCGCGGTCTGCCGCGCCGAGACATCGTCCCAGAACGCCGCGTAGCCGTGACCGATGACCGGCTTCTCGGCAACGGCGGCGAGCGCAAACTCCCAGATCGCGGAACGGCCGGTGAAGGTGGGATCGAGCGGAAGCAGCCGCGTCATGGCGCCCAGCGAGGGGCTGAGCACGCTGCCGACCGTCAGCAGGTTCATCGCGATCAACGGCACGAAGCAGATGAGCCGCTTCAGCCACAGGCTGCGCGTGACATAGACCAGCGATGCCAGCACGTAGATCGCAAGGCACAGCACCGACGAGGTCTTGCCGCCGGTGAAGATCAGGAAGATGCCGGCGAGAACCGCGATCACCGGTCCCATCACGATGGACCCGACGGCCGACAGGTAAATGCCGACATAGACCAGGATGGTCATGACAGGCGAGGCGACGTTCTTGTGGCCGAAGCTGCCGCGCCAGTCGCCGGCGAGCTGCGGCTCGGTGACATCGAGCGCGGTGTGGATCGAGCATTGCGGAGCAAGGACAATTCCGAGATAGCACAGCGCGAGCAGCACGAGAGCGGCGGCGCCGAGGCACAGGTTGAAGCTGCGCTGCGTCGGCGGCAGCAGCGGCAGCAGGACGGCGAGAGACGTCACGCTGGCCGCGAGCACGAAGCGCTGGATCGAAACGCCGCGGCTCTCGGAGAAGACGATGTTGATCAGCAGCCAGCCGACGAGGCACAGATGCAGCGGCGTCACCAAGCTCTTCAGCGCGGGCGCGTCCGTGGCCGCGACGAGCAGCACCGCGACCGCGGCCAGGAGACCCCAGGAGATGTAAGTGAGCGCCATTCGTCCGGCGACGACGGTGGTCGCAGCCTCGCTGCGCAGGTCGGGAAAGGGATCGAGCGTCACCAGGACGAGAAGCAGGGCCGCGACCGCGACGAGACAGCGCGCCGCCCGCGCGGCATTCAGCCCGGCAAGGCCATGGCGCAGGATGGGGCCGAGCGACGGGGCCTCGACGTCGGCGGTGTCAGCGGCGCTGCGATCCATGGCTCGCGACAAATGGTGTAGCCGGCGGAAGCCTCACGTCCTACCTCATCGCCGTTAACCGTTCGTCAACCAGCGCGCAGGCTTCGCACGTGCACGCTCTGTCGCACCTTCCGTATTTCCTGCAGGCTCGATGCGGACCGCTTAAGGTTATTTGGCGAAACCGGCACCGCGCGGCCCTTGTCCGCATCGATTTGCGGGCAATGCGAGTATCATCCGCGGCGAATTTTCGATCGTCTGGTTCAGCCAGCTCGCCAGATGCGCCGCAGTTAACAGATCATTAAAGACGGGCCGCAGCTTGATTACCGCCGAAGACATTCTCGAATTGCCGGCCTCCTCTCGCGTCGCGACGCCGGCGCGTCCGCCGCTGCAGGTCGGCTCGACCCATTCGGTGTCCGTCGTCATTCCTGCCAAGAACGTTGCCGCCTATATCGGCGAAACCCTCGCCAGCGCACTGGCACAGAGCGAGGTCAGCGAAGTCATCGTCGTGGACGACGGCTCGAGCGACGAGACCGTCGCGATCGTTGGTGCCATTCGCGACCCCAGGCTTTACCTGATGACCAACGACTCCGCCGGAGTGTCGGCGGCGCGCAATCTCGGCGCGCGGCATGCAGGCGGCGAGTGGCTGCTCTTCCTCGATGCCGATGACCGCCTGCGCCCCGGCGCGGTGGCGGCGCTGCTCGCAACCGCGCGCGATGCTCCGCGCGCGGTTCTCGTCTATGGCGACTACAACACGATCGATAGCGAAGGACGGCAGATCGGACGGCGCGACCTGCTGAAGGGGCGCCGCAAGCCATCCGGCGACGTGCTGGCACGGCTCGCCAGCGGCAACTTCATCGTCAATGGCGGCATCGCGCTCGCACGCGCCGAAGCTTTCCGCGCCATCGGCGGCTTCGACACCTCGCTCAGATATTGCGAGGACTGGCACTGCTGGTGCCGCCTTGCCGCGATCGGCGAATTCGAGTTCGCGCCGAAGCTTCTGCTCGACTATCGCCTGCACACGGCCAACACCATGAACGCGGCGGTGCGGACGCCGAAGGATTTCTTCCCGGCCATCGCACGCGTGTTCGACGACGGCTTGATCATGGCGCGGCTGCCCGAGGGCACGGCGGCCGGACTGCGCCGGGCCGCCGAGATCCATCTCGTCACCTATTCGGCGATGCAAGCCGTGCGCTTCGGCCGGTATCGCCAGGCTATCGGCTATCTCTGGATGGTCGCCCAGCGCTCGCTGAGGGCGCTGCCGCGCGCGACCGCGAGGACGGCGCTCGCCCGCTTCGGCATTTAGGCCGAAACCACGGCGTCAGGACTTGATCTTCGAGGCTTCATAGGGCTTCGGCGCGAAGCCGAACGCCGCGAGCATGGAGCCGAGCGCGACAAGCGCGGGATGCATCGCAACCACCGCTTTCGATGTCACGAGCAGCCGGGCGGACCGGGCCAGCGAGAGCGGCAGCCGTCCGAGCATCTGGGCAAACACCCCTGCCCGCGCGCCGGCGCTCTGCGCCGCCTTGTACTGCACGCGATAATTGATTGCGCCGATGCGCAGGCCGCGCTTTGCGATCCAGCCGAGGCTGGTGCGGTTTTGCGGCACGGTCTCGGTGATGACCGCCTCCGCCGTCCAGTGGAACGTCATGCCGGCACCGCGGCAGCGATAGAAGAAGTCGCAATCGCCGCCGCCGAGGAAATTGAAGCGCAGGTCGAAGGCGGGCTTGTCGAACCGATCGAATGCCGCACGCGTGATCAGGCAGTTGCCGCAGCCGTAGATCAGCGGCACCGCGCCGCTGTAGTCATAGGCGGGGCAGAAGGCGGGATGGCGCGACAGCCAGGGCTTGCTGTCATCGTCGAAGACCGGCAGCACCGGGCCGCCGACCACGTCGGCGCCGGTCGCGTCCGCGGTGCGCACCATCAGCTCCAGCCAGTCCGGCGAGGCGATCTCGTCGTCGTCGATCATGAGGAAGCGGGTTGCGGCGGGAAACACCGCCTGCGCCGTCTCGAACGCGGCGTTGATCGCCTGGCAGTTGCCCTGCCGCCGCTCGACGAGGCAGATGCCCTGCAGCCTGCCGTCGGCGAGATATTCCGCGGCGACCGGCGCGCTCTCGCGACGGACGGCATCGTTCTCGACCATGACGACGGCGAAGGAACGCGGGGTGCGCTGGCTCGCCAGCGAGTCCAGCGTCAGCCGCAGATGCTCCGGGCGACGGAAACAGGGAATGCAGACGACGATGCCGACCGACAGGTCGATGACGCGCGAGCTCGCCGCGATCTCCCGGTTGGGATCGCGCACCGCATCCGAGATGCGCGTGGCGGACAGGTCTGTCGGGATCAATGTCATGACGTACTAGATGTCCGAGATAGATTGAAAAAGCCCTGCTTCGATCGCGTAGAAGACCGGCGCCGTCCCGCAGCGGCACATCGCCGCGAGACAGATGCGTCCCAGAATGAACGGCCGCCTTGGAGACACCTTCCGATCGAAACCGCCGATCTCCTGGTATCCACGCGCTTAACCGAGTTTTCGTGCTTCTGCCGCGAAATCATGCGCGCATGCTACTGCAATTCACGGTCCGCGGCGGCGACAACGACCCAACATGGACGATGCCGTAGTTAACGCCCATGCGCATTAACCCGGCCGTAAGCACCGCGACCGGTGAAGCGGCGCGGCATCAGATTTGCTCTTCGGGCATGCGAGATTTTTCCTGTAAATTTGAGTCGAACAAGCGCGGTCAGAGAAAAATGAACAAGCCAGCCACGATCGATTTCGCGACAGCCACGGCGATCGACATTCCCGCCGCCGCAGCACCCGTTCAGGCGCTGCACGATCTCGTCCCCGGCGAAGCCCGCGACAGCCTTCTTGCCGTTCATGAGTTGTTGCGTCGCGAACTGCCGCAGGGCCGGCTCGCCATCTATGAAGCCGGCGGCGGCTCGTGCAGCGTTCTGCCGGCGGAATTGCTGAGCCGCAGCAAGGTCACCGTCGTCGACATCGACGAAGACCAGGTTCGCAACAACACTTACGCGGACGAAGCGATCCTCGGCGACGTGCAGACCTACAATTTCGGCAAGGAAAGCTTCGATCTCGTGATCTGCTACAACGTGATCGAGCATCTGCCCCATGTCGACGCCGCGCTGCTGAACTTCCGCGATGCGCTCAAGCGCGGCGGCATGATCCTGATCGGCGCGCCCAATCCGCGCTCGCTGTCCGGCGTCGTCACCAAACACTCGCCGCACTGGTTTCACGTCTGGTTCTACCGGCACATCCGCGGCATCAAGAACGCCGGCCTGCCCGGCGAGCCGCCGTTCCCGACCTTCTTCCATCCGCTGGTTACGCTGCCCCGGCTCGAGGCATTCGCGGCCGCCAATGGCCTCGAGATGGCCTACCGCCGTGAGGTCGAGAGCCCGCGCTATCCGGAGATGCGCCGGCGCAAGCCCCTGTTCGCCGCACTGGTCGATGCCGGCGCCGCCGTGCTGAACGCCGTGCTTCCGCGCGGCACCGACGTCCGCCGCGGCGACTATCACGTCATCCTCAGGAAGAGCTGATTGCCATGGCCTGCGCGCGGCACATCGCAGGACGCGCGCAGCCTCACGGCCATGCTGTGCGCGGTAACGAACCGTTAATCTCTTGGGGACGCGAACATCGAAGCCGTCGCGGCGACGCGCCGAACAGTGACGTGCGCTTAAACGCTTTGTTTGCCATTTCGGTGAATAGTCCCTCAATGAGTATGGTTAATTTTCCCTGTTGCGTTGATTGGGCACCTATATCCCGGGTGCGTGGCGTAAAGCGAAGAGTAACCCCTCAGCCCGCGGCCGTTGGAATGAAAGCTGGGGACCATGCTGGACTATAACCAGCCGATCGATCGGGCGAGACCGGAGGCGGCGCAACAGCGGCCTCAGGCCGGCTTCAGCGTGCTCGAGCTCGTCAACCTGCTCTGGCGGCGCAAGATCGCGATCGCCGCTGCCGCGCTTCTCGGCGCCACGCTTGCCGTCACCGTCGGCAAGAGCCTGACGCCCCGCTACACCGCCACCGCCCAGCTCCTGGTCGATCCGCGCGAACTGCAACTCGTTGACCGCGAACTCACGCCGCGCGCCCAGGACGTCTCCGGCATGTCGATGGTGGTGGAGAGCCAGGCGCGCCTGATCACCTCCAACAGCGTGCTGCTGCAGGTGATCCAGCAGACGGGTCTCGACAAGGATCCCGAATTCGGCGGCGGCGGCGACGCCAAGACGATGATGTCGTCGCTGCTCGGCCTCGTCGGCCTGCAGCCCCGCGCGCCCTCCGCTGCCGAAGCGAAGGAAGTGCAGCTCGCAGCGCTCGACGCCCTGAACAAGCACATCACCATCCGCAAGACCGAAAAGAGCTTCATCGTCGACATCGAGGTCTGGTCGACCGACCCGGCCAAGGCGGCGATGCTCGCCAACACGCTAACCAACGTCTACCTCACCGAATCCCGCAACTCGCAGGCTTCGGCCGCGCGTCGCGCCACCACCGATCTCTCCGGCCGCCTGAAGGAGCTGCGCGAGCGGCTGCGCAACGCCGAGACCGCGCTTGCCACCTACAAGGCCCAGAACAATTTCGTCGGCACCCAGGACTCGCTGATCAGCGACCAGCAGCTCTCCGCCAGCAATCAGCGCCTGTCCGCGGCCCGCGCCGCGACGATGGACGCGCAGGCGCGGCTCGACCAGATCGAGGCGAGCCGGCGCACGGCGGCCGATGCGGGCGCGAACCCCGAAGCGCTGCAATCGCCGACCATCGCGAACCTGCGCGCGCAATATGCCGATGCCCGCAAGAAATATGCGGAGCAGGCCGGCGAGCTCGGCCCGCGCCATCCGGCGTTGCGGCAGACCGAGAAGCAGGTCGAGGATCTCAAGCGCACCATCAACGAGGAGATCGACCGCTTCGCCCAGTCCGCCAAGAACGATTTGACGCGCGCCCGCGACTTCGAGGCGTCGTTGAACCGGGCGCTGGAAGCGCAGAAGCGGCAGAGCGTGCAGCTCAGCCAGGCCGCCGTCCGGCTGCGCGAGCTCGAGCGCGAGGCCGATGCCAGCCGCGACGTCTATCAATCCTTCCTCAAGCGCTCGCGCGAGACCGAGGAGCAGGAGACGCTGAACACCTCGGCGGCCCGCGTCATCGGCGAAGCGACAGTGCCGCAGCGGC
>Ga0207426_1000814_pt1 | contig 33494 bp, 7 predicted proteins | sample AraplaMF_Cvi_mMS_FD_184265 | JGI IMG/M metagenome (GOLD analysis project Ga0207426, IMG submission 184265) | Arabidopsis root microbial communities from the University of North Carolina, USA - plate scrape MF_Cvi_mMS (SPAdes) (version 2) | ecosystem: Host-associated > Plants > Roots > Endosphere ... | reverse complement strand
AACAGGTTATTGGTCACTACCTTGCTTCCTTTATCTATCACCACCACACTATCCAGTATACCATGCCGGTTAATCACCTTTGTTGCCGCCACCGACCGGAATACTACTTCTTCCCGTTGAGGAAGCTTAAACATGGTGAACAATGCCCATGGCCACCATCCGGCCATGAAAACATCCACGTTGGGGCTTACTCCCACTACGTTTGTAAGGGACCTTTCTTCTCTCATATCCATCATCAGTTCCACATCTTTCCCAATCAGGCTGCTGTCAATTACGCCTTGTGGAGAAATAGTCAGCGCCTTGTTGCTTAAGCGCATGACCGGGGCGCGGGAATTTTCAACTTTATAGAAATTCTCCGTATAAGCGATCCAGTTATCCGGGTCAGATTCTGCATAGGTTGCCTGCGATTTCAACCTGCCGTTCATGTCATTCAATTCTATCTTGAAGCCTTGCGAAACGGCCAGGAAATGTCTTGAGTTAATTTTGAGCAGATCATCAATCGGGTTCCTGAAACGTTTCCGCGTATCTTCGTTAATAGGTGTACGTTCCGTGATTGTTGGAAAATCTTTTGTAGTAAAAAAGCAGGTTTCTTCATATCCATTTGCAGATCGGGCTTTTTTAGCGTTGATGGTTCTTACCCTTACTTTGCTGTACCCTACCGAAGGTGCAGGAAAAAATCCCTCCCCCAGCGGTTCCTCTGTATATCCAATATCAATCGGGGCCAGTAAACTTACCTGTTCCTGGTATTCTATCGGTAAATGCCATGGATTTTCCTCACCGCCAATCGCCGGCTCATAGGCCGCTACTCCACTGCTTATAACTAAAGTGTCTTTATCAATAACCTTCTTTGTAGTATAAGTGTATTCTTTTCCATACCGGGACTCCCGCTGACCGGTCATTTTATTCCAGTTATCATAATAAGTCACGCTTTTCACACGATGCCCGCCACCATATTTTTTGAAATAAGGATTATTAAGCCTTACTACCGAACGCGTGAGATCAATACTCCTCACCCATCCGAGTGCCCTTACCGTTTCTTCATATGAGAGAACACTATTTATGATATTGGACGCCTGGCTTACCAATATTTTAACGGCATCGCCTCCGGTAAAACTGTCCCCATTATCGGAACCCGGATATGCTTTCGACGGAAGATTCAGTTTGAGGAACTGCGAAGCCACTTTTAATAAAGGACTAATAGGGCCTCCGTCATTACCGAGTTTATCGATACCCTTTAGTTTTACCCAAATCGTTTTACCGTTGTTAAAAAAGCCATACCCGGCTCCGGCATCCAACCTGGCATAGCAGGGAACATATTCATTTCCACTACCGAATTTATCTGTTGGCATTTTAACAGACAGGCGGAAGTATAATTTCTCTATCCCGTCAAGGTACCTGGAAAGCACTTCCGCATTGGATTTTACCGCATAAGGTACATTAATGGCAACATACATATAATCCCGTGCCGGGGTATATCCATATAGTTCATTTGTTACATCCGTGAGTGCTGTAGGTTTTGCGCCGCTGAAACCTGCGATGCTGCACATAGACATAGCACGTTTGTTTTGTACATATGCGTAGTCATCGCTTTCATAATTAATTTTGATACGTCCTCCGGCCGGAAGTAAGATCGAGTCAAGCGCCCAGGCTGCGGCATTGGCAGCCGCAACAGTACTATCCTGAACCGGGTATGGATAATCCGAGTTGCTGATGCCTCCGGGGTTCTGTGCAAAATCTTTATAATTACCCCATCCGTCATACTTTTTGGAAGAATAAGCCGGGTTCAATTTATTATAGTTGAATACATACGCATTCTTCCTGCCTTTTTCATTCCCATTATAGCTAAACCAGATCTTCTTTAATGTCAGTTTCCCATTGGCATTGGGTTTTCCGGTCATATCATTCACACCGGGGCAAAGCTCATAGGTATAATCAAAGTGGACTGATTTTATTGGCCTGGCGCGGGCACTGTCTTTTAAGAAATCAGCCTTGCTATACAAATCGATCTCTGTAAGACGTTTGGCGCCGCCATCGCTCTTATTCCCATTGGCGTCTATCTGCAGCAGGTCTTCCCGCTTATCCAATCTGAACACAGCAATCATATTTTTGGATTCAACAGAGTTGAGATACCATAATTCCTTCGCACCTGATACATAGCTGCCTTTATCATCCCTCTCATCTGTTTTCAACCCTTCGTTGTATGTCGCCTTTTCATTATACGGAATTTTCCATAGGAATGGATTGGCGATACCCGCCGTCTTCGTATAATTAAATCTGATCGCGTTACCCTGGTCATCATCTGTAATACCATTCCCGGTAAGATCGGTATAGTCAGGCGACAGAATACCAGTCAGCAGGTAGGAGTGGGCATAAGCAGGAACCATTTCCCCACTATAATAGCGATCTCGCCCTTTCTTATTATCAAGCCCATCATCTACCCCGGGAACATACCCTGTCAATCCCTCGGCAATATTTCCGTCGCTTTTATTTACAGAGAAAGTTGCTTCCTTCTGTCTTAAATTATATACCGGGATACCATAAACATATCTTCTGCCATCGGCATTCAGTACGTCTATCTCGGAAATATGATCCGCTTTGCGGAAAGCATTTATTCGCTTTTCATAAGATACCTGGTTCACCAAAAAGGAGTCTACATCTTTTTTCAGATAAAACTTGTTACCTGGAATCAGTTCATAGTCAGGATTGGGGCCTAATGCAGCGGACTGCCAATTCATAAATAATCTTGCGTCACGTCCGGCGTTGAAATATTTTACGCGGACGTCGTATTCCCGTCCTCCTTCTATATTTACTTTCACTACACTGGATCCGTTTTGCTGATAGTCCATATTACCGTATATGTATTCATCGTTCAGATAAAATTCATATCCGTCGTCTTTATCAAACCGGAAATAGTAAACACCCGACTGCGGAATCCGTAGTTTCCCGGAATAGATGCCGGAAAAATTCTCATTCAGGGTGATTTGTCCCGCCTGTTGTCCATTATTAAAAGACTGGTTATCCGGGAAATTAATCGCGGGTACTACCCTGTTAAATGCCCGGTCGGTAAAATATTTATCTGAGTAGTAGGTAGCCATTAAACCATCTCCGACACCTGTATACTCACTATTAAATTTTACGGTCCCTTTCTTCACCGGGTATTTATTCACCCCATAGCTTTCAATATACTTAGACAATCCTACTTCGCTGGCTTCCCGGGCAGTAAGATAGGTAATAACCTGTGTCCGTTTTTCACGCGCAGGCTTTACTGTATTAGCCGTATTCAGACTAATATCGCTCAGCGGTGACCCGCTTTTGAATGGAGTTAGTTTATTGGTAGTACTAATAATGCTACTGGTTTTACTAGCCTGAAATAACCTTGGCGTCACTATATTATCACCGCCTATTCCATCATAAAACGATTTTGAGTTGATGGTCATTTCAGATGGATTTCTGAAATACGCCGCTTCAAAAGCGTTATTCGTATTGCGAAATGATACCAGGTCAGCCAATGGGTTTTCATCTCGCCATGCGGCAGAGCGGGTGAAAGAACGTACGTTGGTAATGTCAACGCCAACGTGGGCCAAAGCACCGTATCCCACTTCACCGCCAAGACTAAGCGAGTTATCACGCGTCGTCATCTGATGATCAAAAACATATCCGATATCATTACGATAAGCCCTGAAATTGCCACCAGTTCCTTCACCGGAAATAGAAAACACATCGTAGGTATATGATGGTATTGCTATATTAGGTACAGCGGGTTTTTCACGGAAAACGATTTCTTTTTCGCGGTTAAAATCCAGTAAAGCAGTTTCGTTATTGGCTCCTGACTGGAAATTCAGATAACCGTATGCAGGTAAACTTAATCTCTTGTCCTTCGGTGCTATATATTGCCTGGCAACATAACCGCTCACAAATGCATTGGCGTAAATCGTATAAAATTCGCCTCCCAGTTTAAAGGCTACCGAAGTCATTTCATTGGTATAGGGAATATTTATAGTGGGTGTGTATCCGGGGAATGCGAAGGAAATACCGGCTCCGTCTCCACCTGATGTTCCCTGCATTTTGAATCTGCCTTCCTTATCGGTTAGATTCGTCTGTCTATATAGCGCAATCCCGGTTGACATCTGCAGCCCTTTTAAACCTCCTCGCGAATTATACGAGGTTCCTATTGAAACACTGCCCGCAAAGCCTCCATATTCGCTTGCCGTTTTACCTGCATACTGATATGAAAGCGTAGGGCTGAGCGTAACACCTTCCTGGGAGTTGTTGGAAAGTGATAATCCTGCAGTGAGCGGGCCACGATTTTTTCCACTCGAGGATATGCCCGCCGCAACGGTAGTTTCCATTCCCCATCCCCGGTAAGTATTCTTGAAAACCCCGAGGCTGGCAGACAAATCAATCGTCTTACCGGCTATCTTGGTGACCTTCCCGGCCAGCTCCAACCCTGCACCGATAGTTCCTCCCACCGTCTTATTTTCATTTATTGTCAGCTCTTTTGTGATAGAATCCTTCCCGTTAAAATCGTCCGGGATACCACGCAGGTTACGGCTAATAGTACCTGGATTAATATTCCACCCGAATCCTACCCAGCTGGCTTCCTGGTCCATACTTCCACCACTGTTATAACCGATGGTAATCGGGTATCCTCCAACATCCAATAATGGTACATTGTAAGTCATATCCCCCGTAAACAGATCTACCATGTCTACATTGCCGGCAGAGTGGAACGCCTGCATTTCCGGCTGGGTAGGGCCTCCAAAATCAGCATCTTCCTCCTTTAAACCGGTGGTTTTTAATGACCGTACGCTACTCTTGGTCTTTGTTATAGCGGCAACAGGTAATGGTGATACATATCCTTTGGGCGCCACTGACAGCGGATTACTCCGCGATAGCTTCTCTGGCTTAAAATGAGCATACACCGGAAGAGGAGCTCCAAACAGGTTTAATGGTATTATTATTTCAAGGTAAACAACAGCAAGCATCAGGCTTGCAAATATTTTCTTTCCTCTCGCAGCTAAGGCCAGTATCATGTAAAATATATTTGATAAAGTAAGGGATCTGTTAAGGTCAGGGATAATTTATGGCGCCGGGTGGTAAACAAATTTGATTTCCCAGTTCTCCGCCCGGCCGTTATGTAACCTGAACATATATAATTTTCCGGCAGACAAACGACTACCACGACTTAACGACAATTCGATCATATTGGTGCCTGGCTGCAGGGAGATATTTCCTTGCCGGACAATATGGTTGTCATTCTCCAGCGACATAATTTCATATTTTACCTGTTCATCTCCGGCATCATTTACATAGCTGCACTTCAGCGCATCGCCACAGTTGATGACATCATTACTATTTCTTTTCAATTGCACGTAGGCAGACAGATCTTCCTGCGCAACCATCCCGGATTGCTTCATGCGGAAAGTCCAGGTGTTGGTTTGTGCGGCAAACTGGCGGCCATTATTAGCGGTAACCATCCAGGCATAGGTAATGCCGGTGTCCAGCGCAGGCGCTCCTGCCGGGTAATTCATAAATGGCTGTCGCAAATTTGAGACGCGGTATACAGGTATGTTCACCTGTACTGCTTCTTCGGCAGATTGATCCACTCCCATTTCCACTAATACCAGGTCGTAATTAAGGTCATTAAACAAATTCAACGGCGCCGGTGGAATCCATGTAAATTGTGGCAATAATACATCCAGCAAAGCCTCATTCACCGGTGTATTCAACATAGGAGGACTTACAGGTTCCACGGTAAAATTGCGGCAATCCTCTGTTGCGGGATGGCCGGACTTATCACCACTCACTATTACGCTGTAACAAACGCTGTAATTTCCGGGCATTAACAATGCATTTTCCCGTCGGTCCGCCACAGATGATATGTACTCATAGGACACAGGGGCCAGGTCTTTCAGTTGAATCTGTTTGACGCCTGCAGGTAGCTCTATTTCATTAGAAAACCCTGTTAATACGCCCTGACCGGTGTTGGCTTCGGACAAGCGCATTATCACGCTCACTCTCACCGAACCAGGATACAGGTTGGTCAGCACCATATTCCACAGCTGCGATTGCTGTATAATGCCGGCTGGAGGCACCTGGGCCGCCATCACCACCTGGGCATGCAGTTTCATAGATGCAAGCAGACATAATAAAAAGCCTCCTGCCAATAGGGATCTGAACTTGTTCATATAATTAAAATATCCTTGTATAAGTTAATCTTCCTGTATTATTGGATACCAGCTGCCGGCCGCCACCTGGTAAATAAATTTTCTCTCCCCGCAGCTGGATCTCCCCTACGTGAGGAATATTTACCCTGGAATTGAGGCCATATCCCCACTGACGAATATGATACACTGTTTGCTCATTATATTTTAATGAACCACCGGTTTCCAGCCAGGGCAATGCCCTCCAGCTCACGTCTCCTGACAATCCGTACAAGGCATAGTCCTCTGTGATAGCAGCAGACGCCTGCGATCCCAACGTAAACTTTTTCAGGAAAACAGTATGGCTGGCCATGATGTTCCGACTATTAAAATAAACGAAGGCTGTATCGGTTTGCCTGTTATAAAACCGGGAATAGGTAAACATACTATTCATCATAATTCCCCTGTATTTATAAGTATGAGTGGCAGTACCAGTGAGCATATTAAAAAGCTGCTCTGTAAAATGGTTATCATTCAGTTTTACCAGCTGAGAAGATGGCTGATAACCAAGACTCACTACCGGCCAATGAGGTATTCGCAGAGATACCTGCAAACTTTTGAAAACCGTATTGCTTTCATAGTTGGACGGTTGGTAAAAAGTAGCGAACGTATTTTTCTGTATGGTACCTGTAACCAGCAGCTGTTGCCGGAAAAAAGGCTGCTCCGCCTGGATGCTCCAGGCCGTTTGGCGTGAACCGGTAGTATAAAGGCTGAAGGATTGAAAATCGCTTCCCATCAATTTATACATACTGCTCAACCGGGTTTTGCTGGTGTTGATCACCGTATTAAAAGAGGCGGTATAGGCTTCATTTGTATGTCCCGTAAAATTGAGCATACTATTAAAATTGGTTTCGCCATGAACTTTTCTTGCATTATATGGTAATGATGATTTTGCCGCTTCCGCCACCAGGTAAGTATTCTTTCCGAGCCGCCATTGCGCTTCCAATGCCAGGCCCATTAAATGGTTATCTACCGGCTCCTGCCCTTGTGGTAATGCATTAGCACCATATAACTGCTTCTTCCCCGTGTAATAGGTAAGAAAAACGTGATTATCTTCTTTCATACCTATACCAGCCCTTACCAGGTTTATATATTGTGGTGATCTGTTTTCCTTAACAATAAAATTCCGAAACCGATAATCTACTACCCCACTAGCCACCGCCAGATAATAAGAAGGGTTATACTCCACCTGCACACCGGTAATGCTTATATTCTTTGCCGTTAATTCAGAATAATCAGCCATTGTTCTGCCGATTCCAAAGCTTCGGATCGCCAGCAAAGTCCGAAACCCTTTGGGAAGAATACTATCAGGAAGATTCATGCCATCCAGGGCATCAGACAGCTCCCTGTTGTTCCTGCTATGCTGCAGTACATCCATCAGATTGGCTTTCTGCCGGTCTACCTTCTGTGCCAATACCTGGTATCGCTGTTGCACCTTATCTGAAATCCGTTGCAGTGAGTCAATTGTTTGTTTACCGGCTTCTGTTTTCGCTAAAAGATTATTGTATAGCGAATCTACATTACCAGGAACTGTTATATTCCCTGCTATTGAATCCCTTTGCCGTCTCAGGATCATCTCCCTCGCTTCAATCAACCGTTGTATATCGGAAGGCGTATTCACCACTGCCCTCAAAGCAGCTATTTTGTCGTCCAGCTTTTGCTTATAGGCACGAAGTGTATCCAGCTCATGTTGTTGTTTTATTTTTAAGGCTCCCCAGTTCCTGGCATTTGCTAACAATTGTTGCTTAAAATCACGGTTACTATAATACAACCTCGCTCCGGTAAGATTTCTGAACAACGACGAATTTCCGGCCTGGGTACTAAATGAAAAGCGAAGCGGGTACTTATTTCTAACGGTAATACTTAAATTGGTTTGTACAGTATGCTGATAAATATCTTTCTCGGTGTAGGGGGTATCGATATTTGACTGGTAATAATAATCATACATTACATTTCCATGTATAGCGAGGAAAGGCACATGTGTCACCGGCACATATGGAACCGGCTTTTTCCTCACCCAAACCCGTACTGCCTTAACATCTGCAGAATCGGGCCGGCCATAAAGTGCAACCGGTATCCTTATTAATTGTTTACAGCCACCATGAATATAAAAGTATCCGGTATCATTTATGTTGCGCTCTCCCATAGACAAACGCTGTCCCATGGCAATTTTCACCATTAGAAGTGTGACAACTAAAATACAAAGGGATATTTTCACAAAACGATTATTAAAAAAAGGTAACAACGTTGGTACAGCACATGATTGCTTTCTGTTACGGTTGCCGTATTTGCCCATGCGCCTCATCTATCCGGCCCGACGCCATAAAATGACTTAGCAATAAAAACAATACAGATTTACCTTAACAGAAGTTTCGGGGAAGACTCAAACCCCATTGCTAAATAACGAAGGTTCTACTTCCGGTATTAGCGGCCTTTCCAGTGGTATTGACGACAGTCTGCAAGAATTGTCATTTGAAACGCGACTCAAAAGGATTAACAATAAATATTCCATAGTACTTCACTTATACAGGGTTCTTAATTTTCCATTGTGACTCTTCAGGTAAAAAGAGATATTAATAACTATTACGGTTACACTAGAACAATGACAACACAACATCACTCTTACTCTTTCCAGAAATTGGCTGCAAGATATATCTACAAACAGACAATTTCTATAACACTTAGGTGTAATTTTAATTGATAATCAAAACTAACCACACCATACGCATTCTATCTGCGTAACAATAAATAACTTTTCAAATCCGCCAACTAATCAAGTGGCCCTCTTCGCTCATATCTTAAAATACACTTCCGTATTTTCTTTTCCGTCAATCCTGCTTTAAATTTCCATTACCATTAAAAACCATCCCCGCCTCCTCTATCAATGTCCGCATTAACACCCCAGCTTTTCTATGCTTTAATATCGGCGCTATTTGCCCACCCCAGAACAACACCATATCCCATTTCTCCTTATCCAATGCGGCTCTCCTTAAAGAAGACATAAACTGCGACTGTAACGGAAATGGCAATAACTGCGATTCCTTTCCCTGCAGGTCCTTTATCATTTGAGACGTTAGCCCTCGCCCAAGCCGGCCGGTAAAGGCCCTCATCAGCGTAGTATATTTCGCACGGTCAGAAAAAAGCATTTCGCGATGAACAGGCAATACATTGGATTCTTCACACGCGAGAAATGCCGTCCCCACCTGCACAGCATCGGCTCCCAAAGTCAAGGCAGCCGCAATACCGGCGCCCGTTGCTATTCCCCCGGCAGCAATAACAGGTATTTTCACTTTCTCCCTGATCAGCTGCAACAAAACGAACGTTCCGGTTACAGACGACTCCGCAGCGTCCAGGAACGACGGCCGGTGACCACCTGCTTCAAATCCCGATGCAACGATCATATCGGTTCCGGATGCTTCCAGGGCAATTGCTTCATCAAGAGTAGTGGCGGCGCCGATAGTGATGATACCCCGCCTGTGGCATTGCTCCACAACATCGGGCGACAACGTGCCAAACAGGTAACTGAATACCCTGGGCCGTAAGTCCAGTACCGTTTGCAACTGGTTCTCAAACCTGGACTGGAAGGGGCCTGGCGCTCCCGGTAAAGGAATGCCCATTTCATCAAAATAAGGCTTGAACAGTTTTGCTGTTTGTTCGTACCGCTCCTTTGAAATGGTTCCGCCGTTCCCGGGAATATCGGTATCCGAAACCCAGAGATTAAGATTGTAAGGTTTATTAGTAGCGGCTTTTATCTGCCGGTCTGTTTCTGCAATTTCATGGGGTGTATTGGTGTAAGCCCCATAACCGCCTAAGCCGCCGGCATTGGAAACTGCCGCCACGAGCGCCACAGCCGAAAGGTTTCCGCCAAATGGTCCTTGTAGAATCGGATACTCGATTCCCAACTGTACTGTCGCCCTGGTATTGTTCCACATGTTTGGAGATATTTGTTCTCCATACAAAGTAACAACAGGATTGGCGAAGATCAGGTGATCTGTATCACATTTTCAGGCTTACTAAATAGATGAAAGAAAGACGAAAAACAATACAAGCAAAAGTATAATGGCTAAAAAAGCAGGGATCAAACACTTCTTACTTATTATACACCGGACTCCTCTTCAACATATAAAACAGCGCATCATGATAAGACCCCTCATTATTTAAAAACGCAGTTCTCCTGTTGGTAAATATCTTTTCATTCCGCTGATTGAAAATCCCCAGTGTAACTTCATTCTCATACTGGTTTTCAACGGTAGTGCTGCTGGAGTTATCATGCCGTTTCTTATTGTCGTCATATTTGGTAGTCCCGGTATTGAAAGAGTTGACGCTTTCTTTTACGCTGCGGGATAAAGTACCCTGCAATACAAATTCTGCCCCTAATATCCTGCAAAGTTCATCATAGGTGTATCCTTTAATGGTATTGTTATCGATGCCTTTTTTATACAACAGGGCGTTAGTGGTGTTGGGGTCCTGGAACTTATACGGTCCGTTTCTTTTACTCAGGTACACATAAGTATCATTCTGTAACTTCTCCCCTTTTTCATTGACCTGTTGCAGCGGCTCATTTACGGCGATATACTTAAACGGCAGGATAGCTACCAAACCAGGTTCAATGGGACGGCCATTGTCAACAGGCTCCCGGCCGGTGTTACCGGCGGGAGCGCTGATCACTTCTACCCTTCCGCTGGAAAAGGTAATTTTACTGATATCCGACTTGTTCAGGTCATATACAAGCGTTTCCCCGCTATGAATAAATTTAATGGTAGTTGCCTGCATCGCGGTGATCTTACCATGCTTTTCTTCTCCGTTCAGCATAAGTATTACATCCTCTTTTGCAGGGGATGTTTTGCCTGTTTGCGCCTGCAAAAAAGAAGCGCCGCTTAACAATACCAATAAAACAGCCATTAAAAATTTCATTGCCTGGGTCATCATAAAAATTATTTTATTTTTTTTCTGTTTTAACGCGTTGCTGTTCTGCCGTTGCACCGCTTTCACGTTTATCTGTTGCCTCTTTCTTATCGTTTTTATTAAAGCGATAGGTGAACGCCAGTTTCAACACCTGTGATTGCCATTGTCCGCGGATATGAATATCAATGTTCTGATATCGGCTAATAGCATTGTAGCGGTTCCATCCAAAAATATCAGAGGCGCTCAAACGGATGGTGCCCTGTTTGCCCAGGATATCTTTCTGTACGCCTGCATGCAGCGTGCCTATGGGCTGCTGCAGGAAGGTGCCGTCTATGCTCCGGGAAGACCAGGTCCCCATGAACTGCAGCCCCCATCCATCTTTCAGCTTCACCTGCTGCATCAGCTGGCCTGTAAACACGCCTGCTTTCAGCTGAAAGGGTTCATTGTTGATCATACCTGAATAATCATAATGATTATAATCAATGTAGATAACGGTCGTTAAATTATCGTTGATCGGTAGCTGTGCATTGATATTGGCACCGAGTACTTTCCGGGTATTCAGGTTCTCCGGCCGCTGATACGTTTCATTCCTGGCGGCGTCCTGCAATATTACTTCCTGGATAATATCTGTTGTCCGGTTATACAACAGCGTGGTAGTTAATGCTCCTTCCCAGATACTATAGCTCAGCTCTACGTTGTGGCTGTATTGCGGCTTCAGGTATGGATTCCCTTCATCGTAAGTATATTGGTCCAGGTAAAAACGGAATGGATTCATACTACGGTAGTCCGGCCTTTCTATCCTGCGTCCGTAAGTGAGTGTCACTTTGCTTTCCTTATCTACGTCGTAGGCCAGGAAAGCGGTGGGGAAGAATTGCAGATAGCTGCGGGAAAATGTTTGCCCGTTACTTTTTTGTTCTCCTTTCAGCCAGGTTTGTTCTGCCCGAAGCCCCGCCTGAAATTCCCAGTGATTGAGTTTATGACGGAGATTCAGATAGGCCGCATTGATATTTTCTTTATAAAGAAAATGATTACTCAGGGTATCATTCTTTATCCAACCGCCAGGCGCGCCATCGTAATACTGCGCGTTATTATCGGTGTTTACAAAGGAGGATTTCGCTCCGAGTTCCAGCCGCGTGTTGTCAGAAAACGGGTGGGTATAATCTGCTTTCAGGCTGTAGATATTAATTTTCCCTGGCAGATCTGCCAGGAAGAGCTTATGTGGCGCGGCTTCGCTGCTGTCGGGTTTATAATAACGATTATCAAAATACTGCTCGCTGGTGCTGTTGTAAGATAAATAATCAGCATTTATCAGCAGTTCATGCTCTGCCGCATCAAATACATGTTTCAGGCTAACATTCGCTTCTATATTATCCCATTTACCTTTTGTGGTAGCTGGTGCGTCTACCCTGGTGGTCATCACACCTTCACCTGTTTTCAATAAGGTATTATTGGTGCTAAACGACTCTGAAGGATTATGGAATCCGCCCAATGCTACACCTACAGTAGTTTTAGCGCTGGCATAGTAATCAAGCCCCAGTTTCCCGGTGATACTTTGTCCGGTTGTTTTGGTGTAAGTATGCTGGTCGTAAATACTGGATATTTCCTTACCACCGGTCCGGAAATTGCGGATAATATAATAGTCTTCAAAGCTCTTCCGGTAGCTATAACCGGCATTGCCATAGAAATTGATGTGTTTGTTGCTATAATTAAAATTGAGGTTCTGCGTAGTGCCAGGATATCTTCCCTGCAGGGCTGTAATAACGATGTTTCCATTGAAGCCACCGGTTTTCAGCTTCTTTCTTTTAATATTAATAACCCCATTACCGGCGGCATCATACTTTGCCGGCGGGTTAGACATGATCTCTATCTGGTCCAGTTGTGAAGCGGGCATATTCCGCAGGAAGGCGGTCAGCTCACCACCGGAGAGATAAGCGGGTCTGTCGTCGATCATTACCTTTACCCCTTGTTTGCCTTTTATGGAGATGTTACCATTTTTATCGACCAACACACCGGGCAGTTTTTCCATTACTTCCATAGCGCTGCCGCCCGCGGCCATAATAGATGATTCCACATTTACCACGGTACGATCCAACTGTTGCTCTATAAACGGCTTTTTAGCTGCTACCGTTACTCCTTTCAGGTTATTGGCGTCTGTTTGCAGGACAGCGCTTTCCAACGGCACCTGTAACTGATCCAGGCTAAAAACGGGGCTATTCCACTCTTTGTATCCTATGTAGGTCACGGTAATAAAATAACTGCTGAAAGGAATATTCTCCAGCTGCCAGCTACCAGTGGTATCAGATAATGCCACCTTTACCAGGGAAGAATCTGTTGCCTTTTTAAGCAGTACGGTGGCAGCTACAACAGGTTGTTGTGCTTCATCACGAATCCGGCCGGTTACTTTACCGGTTTGCGCTTTCGCGGCTGCTGATAAAATCAGCAAAACCAGCAGCAGCATCCATTGTTTTGTCGGGCAATTCCGGGAACTGGATCTCATAATAGTATTTTCAATAATGGTATACATCTTATAAAAGTATTATTGTCAGCTATGCTGCGGGGTTAACGCCGTGTCACGGATGAGCATAGCTATTTTTTGAAATTGATGAAGAATAAAGAAATGATTGCCCGGATAACGCAGCACACGGATCTCTCTTTCTGTTTCCTGGGCCCACCCGGCTACCTGGCTGGGAGTGATTTCTTCCGCAGCCCCGGTGATAACGGTAATACCGGCGTTATACCTTTCCAACGACTGGTACTGATAATTTTCCAGGGCCTTCATATCTTCCCGGATTACCGGCAGAAAAAATTCCATCAGGTCCAGATCTGCCAGCAAAACGTCGGGCATCCCACCCATACGTTTCAATTCTCCCATCAGCTGATCATCAGGTAAAAGATGCAGCTGCCGGCGCTGATCATTAAAAACAGGCGCGGCACAACCGGTAACAAAGAAATGTAAAGGAAGCGCTTTCCATTCCTTCTTCAGCCGGTGTATCAACAGGTTGCCCAGTACGGCGCCCATAGAATGGCCGTACACCAGGTAGGGAGATCTTATATGCGGCAATAGCTGCTGGTAAAGATCATCAACCATGGCATGCATATCAGATAACAACGGATCTGCAATTCTCTTACCACGGCCCGGCAACTCCAATGTAACCATATCTATATGCCTGCCTAAAAAAGGCTGCAGGTCACGGAAAGAGTAACTATTCCCACCCGCATACGGGATACATATCAGTTTGGTTTTCTGTAACATCTCAGGTACATTTTTGACGTTATTTTTCTATTTAGCATAGTGCAGGTCACTGGCTGCATTTACGAGTGTGTCACTGACAATATTGCCATAATCGAATTTTATTAATCTCTCCCCGCAATTAAAATAGGTGTCATCATGTGTTACCACGATCACCGTTTTACCCATCTGTTTTAATTCAGGAATAATTTTCTTGTAGAAGTAAGCCCTGAACACGGGATCCTGTTCTGCAGCCCACTCATCGAGTACAATTACATCTTTGTTCTCGAGCATAATATAGATCAGCGCCAGCCGCTTCTGCTGTCCCTTCGATAAATCAGCCCTGATGGATTTCTTTTCGTTGTCGAAGGTGACGATATTGTCCAACTCCATTTTGCGGAGCCAGAACATCAACCGCTCATTATCCGGTTCCAGCTCCAGGCCATCATAGTTTTCGTTAAAAAGCCCGCTGTCCGTGAATATGGCGGCAATACGGTTACGATAACCAGGATATGTTTTTTCCGTTATCACCCGGCCGTTCAATGCAATAGTGCCGCTATGCGGTACATATAATCCTGTGAGCAGGTTCACGAAAGTACTTTTACCACTGCCATTACCACCGGTAATAAAAATGCTTTCTCCTTTTTTTATATCGAGGGTAAGCGGTTTTAAACGGAAGGTTTCTGCCCTTCTTTCATCATAGTATTCAAACGTAACATTTTCGAAACGTATGCCCTGGAATTCACCGCTGGTAGCAGCCAGATCGCCATGCCCGATAGCGATGGCCCTGGAGGCATTGATCTTATCATGGAATTGCTCCAGCCGGTCTACCGCAATCTGCATCTGCGTAAATTCACTGATGCGGGCCACTACAATGCCTACCGGCCCCATCAGGTACAGCAGCGTTACTACAAACTGGTTGTTTACCACGTTGGTCATGTGCAGGATCACCGGCAACAGGAACACGATAATACCGATCAACAGGTACCATAAATAATTTCCCATCAGCTCATTGCCCATAAATTTGATGAGGGTTTTGATGGTCAACTCTTTTACCCGGTTGCGGTTTTGTGAAATATAATTATGGAAGATGTTATCGCTTCTCGTGATACTCATTTTCACATCTTTAAATCCCCGCAGAAAGTCATTGACATTCTGCTGGTATACGTTTGCCAGATCGCGTACGGTATTCAGATCCCGGCTGATAGACAAATTCCTGATGAAGTATACAACCGCCAGCGAAGTAAGTACCCCCAGGATCAGCAAGGCGCTCAGCCAATTGGTATAAAACAGATAGCCCAATCCGATAGACACCATAACGATGGAGTTGAACACTTCTATAAATACATTGGGGAAACGCTGCAGCGTAGTTACATCGGCAGTGGCAGTACGTACTTTTTCTTCTCCCAGTTTTATATATTCTTCATAATCGGCAAAACGCAGTTTTTCAAAAACAGACAGTCCCAGGTCATTACCCAGTTCATAGGTAAGCCGGATCGTGTAGGATTGAAATGCCCTGGCCGTAAAGAAAGAAACAAGGATCAGCACCGTATATATCTGCCAGTCATATCCCTGTACAAATGGAAGGGAAGTGCCCGCAATCCGGCTATTGATCAGCAACAGCAGCCCGGTGGACCATACGCTGTTAATGAGTCCAAGCAATAACAACAGGACATAAAACATCTTCGATTTTTTCTGAAGCAAACTTATTAGTCTCATACAATCCCGGGTTCTAAAAATTAGTTGAATAATACATATCAAAAAGAAATGCTGCCCCGCGCCAGCGCGCGGAGGCAGCGTATTCCGCCTAGTGTGATAACTGTTCGCTGAGGTATTGCGCCAATGCTATGGCGTTTTCCCCTGTTAACATAGCGTGGTGATCGCCCGGTGCGGTAAACAGCGCTACTGTTTTTCCATGAGCGTCCCATCCGAGTTCGTTTGGTTTCTCAGGCCATTTGGAAGAAGCAGCTTTTACAATATGGAGCTCCGCCTTCGCCTGTCCTTCCACCTGGTAGCTGTTCAGCACCTCCACATTACTCACCTTGATATCGGTTAACCGCATGATAAAGTCCACATGCGCCTGCTTATCCTCACTCATCTTTCCTTTCAGGTAGCTGGAAATAAACGGTACTACCGCGGTCACCTCCAATGGCAACACCAGTTGTTTTAATTCCGTTACCCATGCTGGTGGTGCAGTAGTGATCACGTTATTCTCTTCCAGCACTTCTACTACGGCCTGGTAGTAAATCTCCTGGTAGCTAAGCGTACCGCCGTTCAGCACATCTATATGCCCCGGGTGTGCATATGCATCCAGTATAGCGGCAAAAGCAACCGTTTCTCCCGCAGCTTCCAGCTGTTTCGTCATTTCATACAATACATACCCGCCAAAGGAATGCGCCACGAGGCGATACGGACCAGCGGGTTGCTGTTCTTTCATCCAGCGGATATTTTGTGCAGCGATAGCAGCCATACTGTAAAGCGGTCTTTCACCTTCAAATACACCCGGCATTTGTATACCATATACAGTGGCGCTATCAGCCAATGCTTTAGCCACTTCATCATAACCATCACTCAAACCATCTTGTCCGGGTATAATGAATACAGTGGTTTCCTGCTTACTCTTATTTAGCGGTATAACATGACGTTCTCCGCTGGCCGCGGTTTGTTCACCGGCATCCGATGTTAACAGGCTGGCGGCCAATCCTGCAATGGTAGGTGCATCGAAGATATTGGTAAGGGCTATTTCCTTACCCAGCTTTTTACGGATAGCGGCTATCAGGCGAATAGATAACAGGGAATGACCACCTAATGCAAAGAAGTCGTCATGAATACCTACCTGGTCGAGTTCCAGTAACTGCTGCCAGATCTCTGCCAGCGCGGCTTCCGTTTCATTACGGGGAGGCGTATACGCAGTTTCCGATAGTGTACCGGCGTCCGGATCAGGTAATGCTTTCCTATCTACTTTACCATTAGGCGTTACCGGTATCTTATCAATTTTTACAAATTGAGATGGCACCATATAATCCGGGAGTTTACCTTCCAGGTAGGCGCTGATCGCCTGCCGGTCGAATGTGCCATCCGGTAAGATGTAAGCGATCAGCGACTTGTTATCAGTAGCGCCTTTCGCTACTACTACCGCCTGGCTTACACCTTCAAACTGCTCCAGCGCATTTTCAATTTCACCCAGCTCTATGCGATAACCGCGTATTTTCACCTGGTCATCTATTCGTCCCAGGTATTCAATACTGCCATCGGGTAACCAGCGACCAAGGTCCCCTGTTCTGTACAAGCGCGCTTCCGCCTTGCCACCAAACTGGTCCGGTATAAATTTCTCTGCGGTCAGCTCTGGACGATACAGGTAGCCACGCGCCACGCCTTCACCACCGGAACAGATTTCACCGGTTACACCTACCGGGCACAGTTCCCCGTGCTGATCCAGTATATATACCTGTACCTGCCCGATAGGACTTCCTATCACAATGGTATCGCCGCGAAGCGGATCATCGGTCAAACTGGTACAAACGGTGTTCTCCGTAGGGCCGTAGGCGTTAATAACCCGTATGCCTTTCGACTGGAAGTATTTGGCATCTTCCCGGTTCAATGGTTCTCCTGCAGAAACAATTGTTTTGATGGAGCCCAACTCTTCGCGGATAGTGTGTTGGTAGGAAGGTGGCAGTACCACCAATTCTACCTGTTGCTTCCGCACCATATCGCCGAATTTATCGGCTGCCAGCAGGTCTTCTTTCCGGGGGAGTACCAGGCAACCGCCACTTAACAGGGTATTAAAGATCTCGTAACAGGATGCATCAAAGCCGAAAGCTGCAAACTGCAATGTTCTGATACCAGGTAATAATTTTAGGGATGCTGCCTGACTGAATGCCAGGTTTACCACACTTTTGTGTTCAATCATTACGCCCTTGGGGTTGCCTGTACTGCCGGATGTATAAATAACATATGCGAGGTGATGCGGTGCAGGTGCAACTGCCGGCGCCTGTGTTGGCTGCTGATTGATCGTTCTGCGCTCTGCATCAATTCTGATAATTTGAATGTCTGCCGGAATATCCAGTTCAGCTATCAGCGCATGACTGCTGATCAGCATCGTAGCACGGCTGTCTTGCAACAGGTAAGTAATCCTGGCCGACGGGTAAGAAGGATCTATAGGAAGATAGGCCCCTCCTGCTTTCAGGATACCTAAAATCGCAATGATCATTTCCGGTGAACGTTCCAGGCAAACAGGCACCAGCATTTCCTGCTGTACCCCTTTACTGGCCAGGTAATGCGCCAGCTGGTTGGAACGGCTCTCCAGTTCTCCGTAGGTCAGCGTTTGTTCTTCAAATACCAGTGCTATATCATCCGGCGCTGCGGTAACCCGTTCTTTAAACTGGTCAATAATAGTTTTGCCCGTGGTGCTATAATCTGCCGCTGCGTTGTTGAAGTCAACAACAATATGCTTCTGCTCCTGTTCCGTCAGCAGTATAATATCATTCGTTTTAGCCGCCGGATGTCCGACAATAAATTCCAGCACCTGCTGGAAATGTCCGCGCAATGCGGTGATATAAGCGCGGTCCAGCAAAGCGGTATTGAACTTAAACCTCACTGCTACCGATTCACCTACTACAGCGGCAATACCTAATGGATAGTTGGCATGATCGCGCATCTCGATATTATCCATCTGTAACTTCCATTCGTGGGTGTTCAGCAGATCACTTACCGGGTAGTTTTCAAATGCCAGGAAGTTATCGAACAGGTCACCCGGAATTTCCATCCAGCGCTGCATATCATTCAGCGATGTATACTGGTGTTCGCGGCTCTGGACCTGTTGCTGCTGTATTTGCTGCAGCCATGCGGAAATCCCCTGCTCTCTGTCTATCGTAGTATGGAAAGGCAGCGTATTGATATACATCCCTACCCTTTTTTCCACGCCCGGTAAATCGTCCGGACGACCGGAAACGGTTACGCCGTAAGTCACCTGTTGCTGGCCGGTGTAGCGGTATAACAGGTACGCCCATACGCCCTGGATCACCGTATTCACCGTGATGCGGTGCTGCTGCGCGTATGATAACAGCTGTTTTGCTTTGGCGCCTGTGAGCTGCATTTCCTGCACCTCGTAGGTTCCTTTACCTTTGGTACGTTCTGCCGTAGCGCTGATGAAAGGCAACAGTGTTCCACTGGTGGCCGATTCCAGGTATCCTTTCCAATATAACATCTCTTCTTCCTGATCCCGACGCTCCAGGTAACGGATATAATCTTCGTATTTCTCTTCTTCTATAGCGGCAGGCTTTTTACCTGCCAGCAGCAGATCGTATGTTTGTAACAACTCCTCTATCACTACTGATCCGGACCATCCATCCAGTAAAAGATGGTGGAAAGTCCATACCATGCGGTATTGCTCATCCGTTAACCGTATCAGGGCAATACGCATCAACGGAGGCGTGTTAAAGTCAAAACCCTTTACCAGGTCGGCAGCTTCATAAGCGGTCCATGCTTCCTCCTGCGCGGCGGCACTCAACTGGCGATAGTCCAGTTCCTCAAATGGTATGGCCACCTGTGTATGCACACACTGTACCGGTATACGGAATACGTTGGCAAAGAAACTGCTGCGCAATACACTACGATGTTGCAGCAATTGTTGCCAGCTGTCTTTTAATACGGTAATATCCGGAGCATCCAGTGTACAGCAGAGCTGCTGCATATAAACGCCGGTGTTGGCGTCATACAATCCATGGAACAACATTCCCTCCTGCAAACTACTCAACCTGTACAAGCCGGTGATATGATCCCTGCGGGTACCGCCACTTGCATACGGCGCATCCAGGAACTGATCCAGTTCTGCATTGGTCACTACCTCTCCCAAACCATAATCTGATGGGGTAAATACCGGTTGCAGGTTAGCCTGGGCTACCGCATGGGTAATCAGTTGCTGCAGTTGTGCCAGGTAATTTCCTGCCAGTTCCTGTATAGTGTCAGCATGGTAATGACGGGTGCTATAACTCCAGTTCAATACCAGTTCTCCGTTTTCAACCGATCCGTTTACGGAAATCTTTTGGCGGATCTTAACATCCGTAGCAGCACCTGTGCCTGCTGCTTCCGGAGCGCCACTGAACCATTTGCTTCTTCTTCTTGCGGCATCTACCTGGCCCAGGTAGTTAAAGGTAATATCCCACGGATCTCTGCCTTGTAATGTTTCTTCTTTATTGATATATTTTAATATGCCGTAACCGATGCCCTTGGCCGGCAGCTGTCTCAATTGTTCTTTTACCTCTTTTAATAACACATCCGCTGCTGTACCTGTGTTGTTCAACCATACCGGGTAAAGACTGGTAAACCAACCAACGGTATTACTGATATCGATGTTGGCGGCAATATCTTCGCGTCCATGTCCTTCCAGTCCAACAACCACGCCAGCACCATTCCACGTATGAAGTGCTGTCGATAATGCGGCCACCAATACGTCGTTGATCTCGGTATGATATGCCTTCGGTACCTCCTGTAATAATAGTTGCGTTAAGTCGGCAGGCAGGTGTATTACATGCGTATCTATATCGCTATCGGTCAGTGCACCGTTGTACGGTTTATCTACTTTCAGCGGATGATATTGTTGCGCTATATGTTGCCAGTATTCACGCTGCTGTAATAACTGTTTACGCTGACCATAAGCTACCATCGCCTGTTGCCATTCGCGGTAAGAGCTGGTTTTCTGTGCCGGTGTTACAGCTACATTGTGCTGCAGGTTATCCAGCATGAGTTCCAGGTCATCCTGTATAACCTGCCACGACACGCCATCTACAGCCAGGTGATGTACAATGATAAGCAGTCGGTTAGCGGCTTCCCGGTCAGGCGTTAAGAACAACACGGCACGCACCAATACTCCTTCTTCCGGTTGCAGGCTGGCCTGGTACCGGTCGCAATAAGCGGCGAGGGAACCGGCATAATAGGCGCTGTTGATCTCGCGCAGGTCTACTACTTCCAGATCGCCGGCGTAGTTGCCATAATGTTGTTGCCAGCTGTCACCTGTACGGGTATACGTAAACCGGAGACTATCATGACGAACCAGCAACTGCTGTACTGCGGTTGTTAATACTGCTGCGCTGACTTGTTTATCTATGCCAACAAAGAGTTGCTGGAAGAACTGTTTCGGTATCGTTTCTTCGTCCAGGTACCAGTGCTGAATCGGCGTCAGTCCGCTGTTGCCGGTCAGCGTTCCCTGTTCGCTGACAACCACCTTTTCTTTCCTGGCGGCCAGCGATGCTGCCAGTCCGGCGATGGTCTGATGTACGAACAGGTCTTTAGGTTTCAGGTTATAGCCGAAGCGTTTGGCCCTGCCTACTACCTGGATGGTAATAATAGAATCTCCACCAAGTTCGAAGAAGTTATCGTTTCTGCCGATGTTTTTAACACCCAGTAATTCTTCCCAAATAACTGCCAGCGTTTGTTCCACTTCCCCGTTTAAGATAGCGCGGGTATTGGTTGGTAGCGTATATGGTTCCGGCAATGCGGCTTTGTCGACTTTTCCATTGGCGGTTACCGGTATTTTTTCCACCGATACCAGCAAGGCCGGTACCATGTATGGCGGCAGTTTATCTTTCAGAGAGGCTAGTATCTGGTCTTTTTCGAAAGCGCCTTGCGGTACTACGTATGCGACTAAACGTTTATGTCCATTGTCATCTGCTTTCACCAGCACCACTGCCTGGCTTACAAAGCCACTCTGCAGTAAGGCGTTTTCAATTTCTCCGGGTTCTATGCGGTAGCCGCGGATCTTCACCTGGTCATCTATTCTTCCCAGGTATTCAATGCTGCCATCCGGCAACCAGCGACCCAGGTCGCCGGTGCGGTACAGGCGGGCGCCGGGTTCACCGCTGAAATGATCCGGTATAAATTTCTCTGCGGTAAGTGTTGGACGGTACAGGTAGCCACGGGCTACCCCTGTGCCACCGGCGCAGATTTCACCGGCTACGCCTACCGGGGCAAGTTCGCCCTGCTGATCCAGGATATATACCTGGATGTTCGCCAGCGGCTTACCTATCACCACGGTGTCACCCTGCAAAGGTTCATCGGTGATACTGGTGATAACACTGTTCTCCGTAGGTCCGTACGCGTTAAATACACGGATGCCTTTGGACTGGAAGTACCTGGTATCTTCCCGGTTCAGCGCTTCGCCACCGGAAATGATTGTTTTGATGGTACCCAGTTCTTCGCGGATCGTATGCTGGTAAGAAGGTGGCAGCAACAGCAGTTCCACCCCGTGTTGTCTTACCATCTCACCAAATTTCTCCGCGGACAACAGGTCTTCTTTGTGCGGGATCACCAGGCAACCGCCACTTAATAAGGTGCTGAATATTTCAAAGCAGGATGCATCGAAACCGAATGCCGAAAACTGTAATACGCGTGTTCCCTGTTTCAGCGGCAATACGGTTTCCATATTCAGCGCCAGGTTCACCAATCCTTTGTGCTCAATCATTACCCCTTTCGGATGGCCGGTACTACCGGATGTATAGATGACATAGGCCAGGTCATTGGGCGCCGGAGTAGTACTAAGTATAATGGCCGGCTGTTCTGTAATGGCTTTATGGTCATCATCTGTTTTTATGAGATGAATATGAGCGGGTATATCAAGCAATGCGACCACTTCCCGGCTGCTGATCATCATGGTAGCGCGGCTGTCTTCCAACAGGTAGCTGATACGCGCGGCCGGATAGGAAGGATCAATCGGAAGATACCCTCCGCCTGCCTTCAGGATGCCAAGTATGGCAATAACCATTTCCGGTGAACGTTCCAGGCAAACAGGTACCAGGGTTTCCTTCTGTACACCCTTCTCCAGGAGATAAAGCGCCAGCTGATCGGAGCGTTTATCCAGTTCCCGGTAAGTAAGCTCCTGTGTTTCAAAAACGAGCGCTGTAGCGTATGGTGCAATGTTCACTCTTTCTTTAAACAGATCAATAGCAGACTTACCGGTAGTGGTTTGCGGTAAAGCAGGCGTATTAAACGTAACGGCTATACGCTCGCGTTCTTCCGTATTCAGCAATATAATGTCACTTGTTTTTGCCGCAGGATGCTGGGCGATATATTCCAGCACCTGTAAAAAATGTTCACTGATCTGTGTAATATAAGCGGGCGACAGCAACGCAGTATTATGTTGCAACAGGATGGTAATTTCTTCTCCCACCCCTATAGCAATGCTCAACGGGTAATTGGTGTGCTCCTCTACATGCAGTTGTTCTATCTGTAGTTTCCACGGATAAGCAAGTATTTCTTCGTCCACAGGATAGTTTTCATACACCATCAGCGTGTCGAACAAATCACCGGCGATGCCTGCATAGCGCTGGCTTTCGCGCAGCGGCGTGTATTGGTATTTACGGCTTTGTACCTGTGCTGCCTGTATTTCGCGCAACCAGTCGGTAACGGGTTGTTCCGGCGTTACGGTTATATGCACGGGCAAGGTATTAATATACATACCTACCTTTTTTTCTATGCCAGGCATATCATCCGGACGGCCGGATACGATAGCACCGTAAGCCACCTGCTGGTTACCGGTATAGCGGTATAACAGGTATCCCCACACGCCCTGCATCAGGGTATTGACCGTAAAGCGTTGTTGCTGTGCGTATGCAGTGATGATGCGTGTTTTAGCAGCATCCAGTACCACCGGTGTAGTTTTGTATTTCCCCTGGCCTTTTGTTCTGTCAGTTGTGTTGATAAACGGAAGCAAGGTGCTGTTGCTGATACCTGCCAGATGTCCTTTCCAGTAAGCGCTTTCTGCCTCCTTGTCCCTGCGTTCCAGGTAACGGATATATTCTTCGTAATGATCCGTAGCCGTTTCTTCCGGTTGCTTTCCTGCTGCCAGCAACTCATAGGTACGTAGCAATTCTTCAAATAATACCGGCATTGACCAGCCATCGAGCAACAGGTGATGATAAGTCCACACCATGCGGTAGGTTTCGTCCTGCATCTGAAGGAGGCTCATCCTCATTAACGGCGGCGCAGTGAAATCAATACCCTGTTGCAATACTTCCGCTTCATGGGCAGTCCATGCAGCTTCCTGCTCCGCCTCATTCAGATGCCGGTAGTCCAGTATCGTTACAGGTAGTTGCACATTCCGGTATACACACTGTACGGGAACATGGAAGGCGTCATGATAAAAGGCGCTGCGCAGAATGGTATGCTGTTGCAGTAAATGCTGCCAGCTGGCGATGAACGCTTTGATATCGGTTTGATGCAACAGGTAGGTAAACTGCTCCGTATAGGCGTCTACGGTATGATCGTATAAACCGTGGAACAGCATTCCTTCCTGTAGTCCGCTCAGCCTGTACATTGCCGTAATTTCCTGCCTGCGTGTGGTATCGCCGGGCAGCGGCGTATCCAGGAAGCGATCCAGTTCCGTATTGCTGACCAGTCCGCCCAGTCCGTAATCCGAAGGTGTAAGCAGCGGTTGTTTGGCAGCCTGCGCAACGGTATGCAGTATGATATTTTCCAGCGCCGCAATATATTGCTGCGCCAGCGCGGCGATGGTCGTACCATCGAAATGTTTATTACTATAGCCCCAGTCCAGTACCAGTTCTCCTCCTGTTACCATACCGTTCACCGCTATTTTACGACGTACAGTGTAATCATCACCACCTTCCACGCCGGCTGTTTCACCGGTAATAGCAAACCACTTGCCTCCGCGGGTCACTGTATCAAACTGGCCGAGATAGTTGAAGGTGATATCCCAGGGATCATTGCCCTGCAACTCCGCCAGCTTATTGATATATTTCAGTACGCCGAAACCAATTCCCTTGTCAGGGATCTGGCGTAACTGTTCTTTGATATTACGCAATAACGCGCCGGTGTCTCCCGAAATATTTCCTGGTAACAGTACCGGGTAAAGACTGGTAAACCAACCTACGGTATCACCTACGTCGGTTCCTTTGTCGATATCTTCCCGGCCATGTCCTTCCAGGCCAATCAGCACGTCGCCGCCGGCCCAGCCATTGAGAGACAGGGCAAGAGCAGTCAACAGTATATCGTTTATTTCTGTACGATAAGCCGCCGGTACTTCCTGTAATAATTTTTGTGTAAAGAACGGTCCCAGTTTCACCTGGCAGCTCTCCATATCATGGAGCCGCAATACACCGTCATATTGTTTATCTACAGGCAAAGGCCGGTATTGCTGCACCATGCCGGACCAGTAGTCCGCCTGTTTCAGCAAACGATCTGTTTGGCCATATTTTACCAATGCCTCATACCATTGCTTGTAAGAACTGCTTTTATGACCCAGCGATACCGGTTCATTACGATGCAGTCCATCCGTTAAGCGCTCCAGGTCTTCCAGCAAGATACGCCATGACACACCATCCACCGCCAGGTGATGTATGGCCAGCAGCAAGCGGTTATGTGTATCACCGGCGGGTGTTAAAAATAATACGGCGCTGATGCAATTGCCTTTTGTTACATCAATGCTGCGCTGATAGCTGTCACCATAAGTGTTCAGCATATCCGGCAGCTCCTGTAATGATTCTGTTTGCAGGTTTACTATATTCAGCATCCCCTCTGTAGCGCTGTATGCCTGTTCCCAGCCACCCGGGCCGTATGTATATTTGAAACGCAGGCTATCGTGGTACTGTACCAGTTGCATCAGGGCGGCCGACAAAGTAGAAGAATGGATACGCTTGTCTACTGTCAGCAACATGCTCTGGTTAAAATGAGACGGTGTAGTACCTTCTTTCTCAAAATACCATTGTTGCACCGGTAACAGGCCGCAGCTGCCGGTTTGTACATCCTGATCTGCCGACAGGGCCGTGGCGGCGCCTTTACGGGCAGACATCACCGCATACAACATGGCGATGGTTTGGTAGTCGAACAAATCACCTACCTGCAGTTCATAGCCGCTTCTTCTTACCCTGCTCACTACCTGGATGGTAATAATGGAATCTCCACCCAATGCAAAGAAGTTATCGTTGATACCTACTCTTTCCACACCCAGCAACGTTTCCCAGATACCTGCCAGCGTACGCTCCACTTCATTGCGGGGCGCAACATAACTGTCTGTTTCCAGGTTTTGTCCGTCCGGATCCGGCAATGCTTTTTTATCGACCTTACCATTTGCCAGCAACGGGAAATAATCCAGCACCATCAACAGGGAAGGCACCATATAATCCGGTAGCTGTGCAGTAAGCTGCTGTAATATTTCATCTTTATCTACATCTTCTTCTGCTACCACATAGGCCACCAACCGTTTATTGTCGAGATGATCCTTTTTGACAATCACTACCGCCTGTTTAACAGTAGCACAGCTGTTCAGCGCTCTTTCTATTTCTCCCAGCTCAATACGATAACCACGGATTTTCACCTGGTCATCCACGCGGCCCATAAAGACAATATTTCCATCCGGAAGATATTTCACCATATCACCGGTGCTGTATAATTTCGAGCTGCTATCAAAAGGATTGGCTATAAATTTAGCAGCGGTTAATGCATCATTGTTCAGATAGCCTTTGGCTACCCCTTCCCCGCCGATGTACAGTGCTCCGGGAACACCTACCGGGCATAATTGCAGCTCATTGCTGAGTACATATACCTGGGTAGCGGAGAAGGGTTTACCAACCGGAATGCTCTCGCCATAAGTGGCTTCTTTATCGACGATGTGCAACAATTTACCGATCGTGGTTTCAGTAGGTCCGTAGTGATTCACCACTGTACATGCTGTACCCGTTGCATAAATGGATTTCACTACTGTTGTTTCCAGTGCTTCTCCACCAAAGATCAGCAGCTTTTCCGGCAGTAATAGCCTGTCCGGCACACACAATGCTTTCCAGTGGGAAGGCACAATTTTTATGCAGTCTACCGGATGTTTGTCGAGGTAGCTATACAATATATCCGTATCCTGTACCGCATCCTTTGAGAAGATATGCAACGCGCCACCATTGGCCAGCGCACCGAAGATCACGGTATTACCCAGGTCAGTTGCCATACTGGACATCAATCCGAAAGAGCGGCAATCCTTTACAGGCAGGGAGTTCGTCAATCCTGAAATATAATCCACCAGGTTGCTGTGTGTTACCACCACGCCTTTAGGCTGACCGGTACTACCGGAGGTATAAATCACATATACCGGTTGATCGGCACGGGTAACTCCCGGTACATTGTCCTTTCCGTTTACTTTAATATCATTCCAGTCGTCATCCAGCAGGATGATATCCGCGGGGTTTGCGTTCAATCTGTCCGCATACCTGCTGAGGGTAATGATATTGGAAGCATTGGTATCTTCCAGCATAAACCGGATGCGATCTTCCGGGAAATCCGGTTCTACCGGTACATAGGCCCCTCCTGCTTTCAGGATACCCATGATGCTGACCATCATATCCAGCGAGCGTTCCATGCAAACCGGCACCAGGGACCCGGCCGTTACTCTTCTGCCTCTTAAATAATGCGCCAGGCAATTAGCCCGTTCATTCAGTTCGCGATAAGTGATCGAATCGTTTTCAAATACCACCGCTGTGGCATCCGGCGAACGGTTCGCCTGCGCTTCAAACAGGTCTACAAAAGTGATCTGTTTCGTATATTCTTTCTCGTATATACCTTTTACGGACAACAGTTGTTGTGCTTCCACCGGTGTAAGCATCGGCAACAATGCAATCTGCTGTGCCGGTGATGTTACTACCGCCTGCAGCAATTGCTGGAAATGACCGATCATGCGTGTAACGGTTGCCTCTTTAAACAGGTCCGCACAGTATACCACCGTTCCGTTCAACCCATCATCATCTTCATCCATGCTGAATACCAGGTCAAACTTAGCTGAAGTATGTGTAATGGTTTCTTCAGATAACACAATATCGCCAAACTGAAGATCCGGTTGGTTTACATTGTTCTGCAAACCAAATACCACCTGGAATACGGGCCTGTGGCTCCTGTCGTTATCCGCTACCACCTGGTCCACTATTTTTTCAAATGGTACTTCCTGGTGATCAAATGCGTTCAGGGTAGTTTGTTTTACCTGTTGCAGCAGGGTACGGAAAGAAGGATTGTCCCGCAGATCCACCCGCAGGGCGAGCATATTGATGAAGAAACCGATGAGCCCTTCTATTTCCTGTTGTGTTCTGCCGGCTATCGGGCTACCTACACAGATATCTTCCTGGCCACTGTAACGGTGTAGCATTACGTTGAATGCGGTGAACAGCGTCATGAACAGGCTCACGCCTTCCTGGCGGCTAAACTGGTGCAATTGAGCAGTAAGGTCAGCTGGCAGCTGGAAGCCGAGGGCTCCACCTTTTGTGCTGATAACCGGTGGTCTTGGATAATCCAGTGGCAGGTTTAACGGCATGATGCCTGCCAGGTTGTTTTTCCAGTAAGCCAGTTGTTTATCCAATATATCACCGGTGATATAAGTTCTCTGCCAGATCGCGTAGTCCGCATACTGAATATCCATTTTATCGAGGTGCGCTTCACCGCCGGTGGATGCTGCCACATAAAAAGCAACTAACTCTTTTACCAGGATGCCGGTAGACCAGGCATCGGAGGCGATGTGGTGGGTGGTGATGATCAGGATATGATCATCGGGGCCCTGTATTACCAGGTCGGCGCGCAGCATATGATCCATTGATAAATCAAACGGCGCATCTGTAACGGCTTTTATAAAATCGTGTAAAGCGGATGCATCGTTTTTGTATGCCGGTTTATCAGTAATATTCAATGTCCATTTATCCTGGCTCATGATATACTGATAGCCACGGCCATCGTTCTGCCGGATCACGGTTCTTAACACTTCATGGCGGTTTACCACGTTGCGGAGGGCGGTCGACAAAGCCTCAATATCCAGCGCTCCGCGAAGGCGCAATACAGCAGGCACATGGTACTGCACGCTGCCTTCCAGCTGATCAATAAACCAGAGACGTTCCTGGCTGAAAGAGAGCGGAATACGCGCGGGTCTTTTTGCTGCTTTCACTACCGGCAGCAATGTTTGCTGGGTTTCGCCCTGTAAAAAAGCCGCCAGCTGTTCAATAACAGGATACAGGAATATAGACCTGACCGTTAGTTCCACCGCAATCTTCTTCCGCAGTACTGCCACCATCCGCATAGACAGTAAGGAGTGCCCTCCCAGCTCGAAGAAATTATCGTATATCCCTATACGTGGCCGCTGCAACAATTCTTCCCATACATCTGCCAGTAACCTTTCCACGTCGTTGCGCGGCGCTACATATTCGTTGGCCACCGGCGCGCTGGCATGTATATCCGGTAATGCCTTCCTGTCCACTTTTCCATTGGACGTTAATGGCATCTTATCTAAAGTAATAAACAAGGCAGGCACCATGTAATCCGGTAAGCGCTGTTTCAGTGCAGCAGTTACTTTATCGCGATCGAAGTGTCCTTCGGGAACAACATATGCCGCCAATATTTTGCTGCCGGCGCTGTCGTTTGCGGCCACTACCACCACTTGTTTCACCAATCCGCTCTGCAATGCCACATTTTCAATTTCTCCCAGTTCTATACGGTATCCGCGGATCTTCACCTGCTGATCTATACGTCCCAGGTATTCAATGTTACCGTCTGCCAGCCAACGGGCCTGGTCACCGGATTTATACAAGCGGTTATAATCAGCGTCATTGCTGAACGGATTCGGGAGGAAACGTTCCTTTGTTAATGTTTCCCTGTTCAGATACCCCCTTGCCAAACCGGCGCCGGATACATACAATTCTCCCGGCACACCCACAGGCGATAAATTCATATTAGCGTCCAGGATATAGATGCCCAATGTAGGAATCGCCTTACCAATGATGCTGCTGCTGTTTTGCAAATGTGCGGCGCCGATCTCCTGGTAGGTAACATGCACCGTGGTTTCCGTAATACCGTACATGTTGATCATGCTGCACTGCGGATATAATTCCTTCCATGGTTTTATCATGACAGGATTTAAAGCTTCTCCTCCAAATATGACATACCTGACAGGCACTGTTGGCGCATTGGCCACCAGGTATTCCTGTAACACGTAGAAGGCCGCTGGTGTTTGATTGAGTACGGTTACACCTTCCGAGAGCAACAGCTGTCCGAAAAGACTGGCATCTTTCGCTACCTGTTTTGATACTATTACCAGGCGACCACCATAGAACAAGGCGCCGTACATTTCCCATACGGAAAAATCAAAACAAATGGAATGGAACAATGTCCATACATCGTTACTATTAAAATCATACAACGGCGTATCGGTTTCAAACAACCGCACTACGTTGTAATGTTCCAGCAACACGCCTTTAGGCTGACCGGTACTACCGGAAGTATAGATCACATATGCCAGGTGATGCGGCTGTACAAAGCGCCCGGGATTATCTTCCGATAATCCTTCGAGGATATGCCGGTCGCTGTCCAGCAGCACCACGGTAACGGATGCTTCCACATCCAGCAGAGGGGCGCTTTCGCTATTACTTACAATATATTTTGCTGCGGTATCGGTCAGCATAAACCGGACCCTTTCCTGTGGATATTCCGGATCAATGGGAACATAGGCGCCGCCTGCCTTCAGGATTCCCAGCATGGCGATGATCATTTGTTCGCTGCGTTCCAGGAATACAGGCACCAGGGTATCTTCCCTCACACCCAGCTCTCTTAAATAATGCGCGAGCTGGTTTGCCCTGCTATTCAGCTCATGATAGGTGAGCTGTGTAGATTCAAACACCACGGCCACCGCATCCGGCGTGAGCAGTACCTGCCTGTCGAACAGGTCAATGATCGTTTTGTTGCGCGGATAGTCTGCTACCCGGCTATTAAATGCTTTCTGCAATTGTGCTTCTTCTGCCGGGGTAGTAATACGCAAGGTATTGATCTGCGCAGCCGGTGCGCTTACGATGGAACGCAGCAGCTGTTCGAAATGCTGCATCATTTGCTTAATCCTGTCGGCACTAAACAAATCAGTGCAATACTCGGCGTAACCACGTATACTATCACCCTGTTCTTCCAAAGCAACGGTGATGTCAAACAAAGTTGTTTTATGCTGCAGCTCTTCGTATACCAGGTGCAGATCACCCAGTAACAATTCGGGTACCGGCGGCGTATTCTGCAAAACAAACATCGTCTGGAACAGTGAGCTGCGGCTCATGTCGCGGTCTTTCACCAGGTGCTCTACAATTTTCTCAAAAGGCACCTGCTGATGTTCATATGCATCCAGTGTTGTATTTTTCACCTGTTGCAACAGGGAGCTGAAAGATGGATTATCGCTCAGGTCTGTTCTCAATGCGATCGTATTTAGGAAGAAACCGATCAGGCCTTCTGTTTCCAGCTGTGTTCTTCCGGATACGGGAGAACCTACGCAAATATCATCCTGACCACTATAGCGTTGCAGCAATATGTTGAAGGCGGTGATCAGCGTCATAAACAGGGTAACACCCTGATCTTTCGACAGCTGGTGTAACTGTTGGGTTAATTCCTCGTCGATATCAAACCAGCTGATAGCACCGTTAAACTGCTGTACCGCAGGCCGGGTATAATCCGTAGGCAGTTCTAATGGCGGTACGTTGCTCAGTTGCTGACTCCAATACGCCATTTTTTCATCGAGGATAACGCCATCAAAGCTATTACGCTGCCACAGTGCATAGTCGGCGTATTGAATTTCCGGTTTTTCCAGTATGGGCGTGCGTTTTTCTGCGCATGCACTGTACAATTCTACCAGTTCCTTCACCAATATGGATATAGACCAGCCATCACAGGCAATATGATGGATATTAAGCAGCAGCAGGTGTTCATTCTCTGACAACGGCAACAAATGCGCGCGCAACATATGATCTTTACACAGGTCAAACGGCATATCCGCCAGGTTGGCCACAAACTGCTGCAATGTTGCTTCGTCGGCTAATTCAGCAGCCGGAGGTACAATGGTCAGTTGCCATTGATCCTTGTCCATAATATGCTGCCAGGCCACCCCGTCTTTTGGTGCAATGACGGTACGCAATACTTCATGTCCGTTTACAATATTGCGGATCGCATATTCCAGACCCTGTATAGCCAGTTGGCCTTTTAACCGCATTATTACCGGCATATGATAGGGTACGGTTCCCTGCAGCTGATCAATGAACCACAGACGCTCCTGGCTGAACGACAGCGGAATATTAGCGGGTCTGGGGCCTGCCACCACCGGTGGCAGATACGCGCCTTTCTCCCGGTGTTGCAGGTAACCTGCCAGCAACGCAATGGTGGGATAAATGAAGAAGTCTTTTACAGACAATTCCACATCCAGTTCTTTACGAACTGCGGACACCACGCGGGTAGCAAGTAATGAGTGACCACCTAATTCAAAAAAGTTATCCTGTATGCCCACACGCTCCATGCCCAGTAAGTGTTGCCAGATAGCAGCCAGTTGCTCTTCGGTTTTGTTGGTGGGGGCTACATAATTGATCAGTCGTTTACGCTGTATATCTTCCCATCCCACCAGGAATTTACGATCGGTCTTGCCATTACCGGTTAACGGCAGCTGTTGTAATGCTACAAAAGCGGAAGGCACCATGTATTCCGGTAAGCGCTGTTGTAACTGTACACGAATATCTTTTTCCAGTACTTCACAGATATCCGGGAACAGGGGAATATTGGTTTTCACCGCATTCGTATAGTCTACCACGTTACTGTAGGATGGCGCGATATAACCGTCAAACGGTGTTTGTTCCAGCAGCAGGTTTATTTTAAACGGATCTTCATTCAGCAGGAACCGGCAGTGATAACCGGCAGCTTTAGCAGCAGCCAATAATTCATTCACGGCCAGGGTGTCGTTGTCCGGTGCCAGGATATAATCCAACAACTCTCCTACCTGGTTAATGGCTCTGTCAGTAAGCGCCTGTTCCAGCAGTCTTTCTTTCCATAACCTTGGGTTAGGTACCGACCGTAATGCTATGCGTGGATTGCCGGCAGATATTTGGGATAATATACTTTGCTTATCTGCAATATTATTCCATGATTGCCATTCCGGTTGCAGTACCGGTTTTTCGATATCGAAATATAACACTACCGTGTAGCGGTAGAGGGTTAGCTCATTGATGTAATCACCTTGTTTCCATTGAATTTCCACATGGGTAATGCCCGGATACAGTGATTGCAGCTGGAAGAAATAAGCCGGTGAAAAACACAGCTCTTCTTCTTTCCATACTTCCTGGTCTACGTTCCACTCAAACTCCCGCAGACTGGTTTTGCTTTGCAGTTTATCCAGT
>Ga0207426_1000811_pt1 | contig 33613 bp, 29 predicted proteins | sample AraplaMF_Cvi_mMS_FD_184265 | JGI IMG/M metagenome (GOLD analysis project Ga0207426, IMG submission 184265) | Arabidopsis root microbial communities from the University of North Carolina, USA - plate scrape MF_Cvi_mMS (SPAdes) (version 2) | ecosystem: Host-associated > Plants > Roots > Endosphere... | reverse complement strand
CGGGAGGGCGAAGGTGGTGGGCTCGGCGCCGGGGCGGGCGGCGGGGAAGAAGATGCCCTGGTGCGGCATCGACTGCGTGTTGGCGTAGTTCATCTGGACGTCGCCGTTGGCCACCAGGAGTTCGCCCTTGTCGGTCTTGGGGGCGAGCTGGCCGGTGGAGGAGGACGGGCCGACGTTGTTGGCCTGGAGCTTCTTGAGGAAGGACAGGGCCGGGCCCCGGCCGCCGAAGTCGTGCAGGGCCTTGATGAGCACGGCGGTGCCGTCGCCGGCGACGCCGGGCGTGGAGTACTGGAGCTTGTTCCTGAACTTGGCGTCCAGCAGGTCCTGCCAGGTGGCGGGGGGCTGCTTCAGCTCCTTGTTGTTGTAGATGAAGCAGAAGTAGTTGTTCACGATCGAGGTCCACTTGCCGGACGGGTCCTTGTCCGCGGCGGCGACCCGGTCCGCGCCCTCGGGGCGGTAGGCGTCCAACAGGCCCTTGCCGTCGGCCTGCTGGACGAACGGCGGGAGGGTGACGACCACGTCCGCCTTGGTGTTGGCCCGTTCGCGGGCGAGGCGCTGGACGGCCGCGCCGGAGCCGGACTCGACGTAGTCGACCTTGATGCCGGTCTTCTTCTCGAAGTCCTTGAAGACCGTGTCGTAGAAGCCGTCGCCCTGCTCGCTCTTGAGGCCGTCGGCGCTGTAGACGGTGATCTCCTTGGCGTGGGGGTCGGCGGTGGAGGCGCCGCAGGCGGTGAGCGGGGCGCCGAGGACGAGGGCGCCGCAGCAGGCGGCGAGCGGCTTGCGGAAGGGGCGGGTGCCGGACTGGGACATGGCGGGGTAACTCCTGGTGAGCGCAAGGGGATTCGGGAGGTCAGCGGTAGGAGGCCTTGGTGCGGATACGGGAGACGCCGAGCAGCACGAGCAGGGTGGTGGCCATCAGGGCCACCGCCAGTGCGGCACCGGTGAAGAGGGAGCCGCGGTCGGTGGCGGCGAAGATCTGGACGGGCAGCGGCAGCCAGTCCGGGGGATAGATCATCATCGTGGCGCTCAGCTCGCCCATGGACAGGGCGAAGCACAGGCCCGCCGCGGCGGTGAGGGACGGCAGCAGCAGGGGGAGTTTGACCCGCCACAGGACGCGGGCGGGGCGGGCGCCGAGGCCGGCCGCGCTCTGTTCGTACGCCGGGTCGAGGCGGGCCAGCGCGGCCGTCACGGACTGGTGGGCGAAGGCGGTGACCAGCACCGTGTGGGCGATGATCACGATCTGGGGAGTGCCGTTGAGCAGGAACGGCGGCCGGGAGAAGGCCACGAGGAGGGACAGGCCGACGACCACGGAGGGGACGGCGACGGGGAGCAGGAACAGCCCGTCGAGGAGCCGGCGGGCGCGGCGGCCGAGCTTCTCGGCGGCCAGGGCCGCCCAGGTGCCCGCGGTGAGTGCGGCGAGGCTCGCCGCGAGGGCGGTCAGCACGCTGGTGAGCAGGGCGCCCGGCGCATCGCCGCGGGCGAGGTCCCGGTAGTGCGCCAGGGTCGCGCCGGAGGGCAGGGCGCCGCTCCAGTTGCTCGCGAAGGACGCGGCGACGATCACCAGCAGCGGCAGGGCGAAGAGGGGCAGGAAGAGGACGAGGAAGAGGAGGTGGACGGCCCGGCGGGCGGCCCTGCTATGCACCAGCACGGTCGGATGCACCTCCTGTGCGCGGGCGCGCGCCGCCGCCCGTACGGGACATCAGCGTCCGGTAGAGGGCGTAGAGCGCGACGGACAGCACGACGTTGACGACGGCGACGACGCAGGCACCGGTGTAGTCGCCGTCGAGGATGGCCTTGGTGTAGACGAGCACCGGCAGGGTGACGACGTCCTTGGCGCCGGTGAACAGGACGATCCCGAACTCGTTGAGGCACAGCACGAGCACCAGCGCGCCGCCCGCCGCGAGCGAGGGCAGCGCCTCCGGCAGGATCACCGTCCGCACGATCCGCCACGGCCGGGCGCCGAGCGAGGCGGCGGCCTCCACCTGCCCGGTCTCCACCTGCGAGAAGGCGGCGAGCAGCGGGCGCATCACGAACGGGGTGAAGTAGGTGACCTCCGCCAGCAGGACGCCCCAGGGGGTGTGCAGGAAGTCCAGCGGCCCGTGGGCGGCCCCGGTCAGGTCCGTCCACAGGCCGTTGGCCATGCCGACGCTGCCGTAGAGGAACAGCAGGGCGAGGGTGATCAGGAAGGAGGGGAAGGCGAGGAAGAGGTCGATGAAGCGGCTGAGCGCCCTGCCGCCGGGCAACGGCACGAAGGCGATGACGAGGGAGAGGGCCGGCCCGAGGAGCAGGGCGCCCGCGGTGGCGCCGGCGGCGATCAGCACGGTGTTCGTCAGCGCCTCGCGGAAGGAGGCCTCGGCGAGGACCGTGGCGTAGGGGGCGGTGGAGTGGCCGCCGTCCTCGGGGCTGAAGGACTGCCACACCACCAGGGCCAGGGGGTGGAGGAAGACCAGGGCGAGGGCGGCGACGGGGGGCAGGGCCCAGAGGGCGGCACCGGTGCGGCGGGGGTGGGCCGTGCGGCGGGCAGGGGCCGTGGCCGGGACCGGCCCGGCCGTCACCGTCGTCCCGGCCCTCCCGGTCTCCCCCGCCGTTTTGGTCCTAGACATGCGGCGCACCGTCCTCGGCGCGTCCCGCCGGGATGAGGACCGCGTCCTCGGGGGCGAAGTGCAGGGATATCTCCTCGCCGGGCGCCGGTGGCGTGCGCAGTTCGGGCACATCGGCCAGGACGCGGTGGCCGCCGACCGCCGTGTACAGGCGGTGCGTCGAGCCGCGCCACTGCACGTCGGTGAGCGTGCCGCGCAGGGTGGTGTCCCGGCCGCCGCCGTGCGGGCTCTCGCCGAGGCCGACGCGGTGCGGGCGCAGGCAGAGGGTGGCGGCGGCGCCCTCGGCCAGACCGTCTCCGGGGGGCACGGGCAGCGTCCGGCCGGCGAAGTCGACCCCATCGCCGCGCACCGTCACCGGCAGCAGGTTGGCGGTGCCGACGAAGGCGGCGGTGAACTCGGTGCGCGGGCGGCGGTAGAGCTGCTGCGGGGTGCCGCAGTCCTGCAGCCGGGCCCGGTCCAGCACCGCGATCCGGTCGGCCAGCGTCAGCGCCTCGACCTGGTCGTGGGTGACGTAGAGGATCGACACCTCGGGCAGTTCGCGGTGCAGGCGGGCGAGTTCGGCGAGCATGCCCGAGCGCAGCTGGGCGTCGAGCGCGGACAGCGGTTCGTCCAGCAGCAGCACGCCGGGGCGGATGGCGAGCGCCCGCGCGATGGCGACCCGCTGCTGCTGTCCGCCGGACAGCTCCCGCGGGTGCCGGCCGGCGTAGGCGGCCATGCCGGTCATCTCCAGCCCCTCGGCGACCCGGCCGGGGATCTCGGCGCGCGGCGTCCGGTGCGCCTTGAGGCCGAAGGCGACGTTCTCGGCGACCTTCATGTGCGGGAACAGCGCGTACTGCTGGACGACCATGCCGATGCCGCGCCGGTGGGGCGGCAGTCCGGTGACGTCCCGGCCGCCGATCAGCACCCGCCCCGAGGCGGGCCGCACGAATCCGGCGACCGCCCGCAGCGCGGTGGTCTTGCCGGAGCCGGACGGGCCGAGCAGGGCCATCACCTCTCCCGGTTCGACGGTCAGGTCGAAGGAGTCCAGGACGGTGTGCTCGCCGTGCTTGCCGTAGGCGACGGAGACCTGGTCGAAGCGGATGCCCGACGGGGGCGGGGACTGGGCGGCGGGCGGTCCTGCGGTGCGGCCGGGCGTCGCGGTGGCGGGGGCCGGCATCTCACACCACTCCCAGCAGCGCGGGAAGTTCGGCGACCGAGCCCAGGATGTGGGTGGCGCCGGCCGCCGCCAGCTGCGCCCGGTCGTGCGCACCGGTCAGCACGCCCGCGACGACCGAGGCCCCGGCCCGCCGCCCGGAGAGCATGTCGTACGAGGTGTCGCCGGCCACCGCGATCCGCCGCACGGAGTCGGTGGCGCGGGTGCGCAGCAGCGCGGTGAGGACCATGTCGGGGTAGGGACGGCCGCGGCCGCCCGCGTCGGCCGGGCACAGGGTGAGCGCGGCCAGGTCCTGCCAGCCGAGGGCGCCGAGGATGGCGTCCTGGGTGACCCGGGCGAAGCCGGTGGAGAGCACGACGGTGCGGCCGGCCGCCCGCAGCGCCTCGATGGCCTCGCGCGCGCCGGCGACCGGCGCGATCCGTCCGCCGTCGACCAGTTCGCCGTAGGCCGTCTCGAAGGCGGCGTTGGCGCGCCGGGCGGCGGCCTCGTCGCCGAAGAGGTGGCGGAAGACGGAGATCTTGGACTCGCCCATGGTGGCGCGTACGTGGGCGAGCTTCTCGGCGTGGTCGGCGCTGCCCGGTGCGACGCCCAGGTGGCGGGCGGCCACGTCGAAGGCCTGCTCGACCAGCCCGCCGTCGGCGACGGTGGTGCCGGCCATGTCGAGGACGATCAGCTCGGTGGCGGTGGGGTCGGGGTGGCCGTCAAGGTCCGTGGTGCGGGCGTTGTCGGCGTTCTCGGTGCGGTCGCTCGTCGCACGGTGGTCGGTCAACTCACTCACCAGCCCAGTTCGTTCGCGGTGGTCTCGGCGATTGCCGGGGAACAGGTCATGCCGCGGCCGCCGGGCCCGGTGACCAGCCAGACGCCGTCGCGGGCCTGCTGGCGGTGCACCACGCGGGTGGTGTCGGTGCACTGTGCGTAGACCCCGGCCCAGCGGTGGCGGATCCGGGGCAGCGGGCGGCCCAGGATCGATTCGACGACGCCGGTCAGGTGCTCGTAGGGCTCCTCGACCGTGTCGAAGGCGAACGGCGTCGCGTATTCGTGGGTGTCGCCGATGGTCAGTCCGCCGTCGGCGCGCTGGACCATCAGCAGCTGCATCCTGTGCGCGGCGGCGGTCGGCGTCTGTGCCTGGCCCGCGTCGAGCGCGTCCAGGGCGTCGCCGCGGTACGCCGGGTAGTAGCGGAAGCTGTCGGCGTCGGCGACGGAGGTGGTCAGCGGTTCGCCGAGCGGATCGGTCTGCATCATCTGCAGCCGCACCCGGCGCACCGGCAGGTCGGGGACCAGCTCCCGGACCAGGCCGCCGAGCCAGGCGCCGGTGCACAGGACGACGGCGTCGCCGCGGTGCAGGTCGCCGTGGTCGTCGCGTACGCCGCGCTCGCCGGTCACCTCGCGGACCTCGCGGCCACCGAGGTAGGTGTAGCGGCCGGATTCCAGCAGCGCCGACTTCAGGGCGCGTTGGGCGGTGCGCGGTTCGACGGCGGCGTCCCGCTCGCACCACAGCGCACCGGCGAACCCGCCGCGCAGGGCGGGGTTGATCCGCCGCGCCTCGCCGGGGTCCACCAGCCGGTAGCCGCGGGCGGCGGCGTCGGGGCGGCGGGCGGCGGCCTCGGCGACGGCGAGTTCGGCGGCGTTCTTGACGACGGTCAGCGAGCCGATGGCCCGGAAGCCGAGCGCGGGGACGCGGGCGCCGATGCCCTCCCACAGCTCGCGGGCGCGCAGCGCGGTCGCCAGCTCCTCGCCGCCGGCCCGGCCGCTGATCCAGATCTGCCCGAAGTTACGGACCGAGGCGCCGCGGGCCTCGTCCTCCCGCTCGATGTGCAGGACGTCATGGCCCCGCTCGACTGCGTGCCAGGCGTGCATGGTTCCCAGCACGCCCGCTCCGACAACTATGACTCGCATGCCCCAGACGGTCGTGGCGGTGGATGACCCGGCGGGGGCCCTCCGGCGACGCGGCGGTGAACACGGCCGCACACTTGGCCTAGACCCGTTATCTCCTCGTGACTTTCCTGCGGGGGCCCTGCGGGGGTTCGTTCCGGTACGCGGCTGCCGTCGCCCGTTTCAGTCCGACGCCGCCGGTTTCCCCAAGTGGGTGGTGAAGGAGAACCGGTCCCCCCGGTAGAGCGAGCGGACCCGCTCCAGGGGACGGCCGTGGGTGTCCCGCGACAGCCGGTGGATCAGCAGCATCGGCAGGGCGCCGGGCGTGCCGATCAGCAGTGCCTCGCGCGGGGTGGCGAGGACGGTCTCCAGCCGCTCGTCCGCGTCGCCGAAGCCGATGCCCAGCCGCTGGTCGAGATAGGCGTAGAAGGAGGAGTCCGGGGCGAAGTCGGTGGCCAGGTCCGGCACCCGCGCGACCGCGACATAGGTGCTCTCCAGCCCGATCCGCTCGTCGTCGGCGAGCAGCACCCGCTCCATGTGCCAGACCGGGTCGCCCGCTTCGAGGCCCAGGTCGCCGGCGAGCCGCGGCGGGCACGGGAACCGGTCGAGGCCGACCAGGTGCCGGCCGGGCCTGCGGCCCTGGCCGCGGACGCCCTCCGTGTAGCTCGCGAGCGACAGCGGCTGCTCCATCTTGGGGCCCGCGACGACCGTGCCGCGCCCGGCCCGCCGCAGCCGCCCCTCCAGGATCAGTTCGCGCAGGGCCTGGCGCAGCGTCTCGCGGGAGACCTCGAAGCGCAGCGCCAGCTCGCGCTCGGTGGGCAGCACCGCGCCCTCGTCCCACTCCGCCAGCAGCGCGGCGATCTCGACCTTGGCCGCGTAGTACTTGGGGATGCGCCCGTGCTCGGGGACGCCGGACCGGATGGGTGCGCCAGGATCCTGGCCGTACGGGAAGTCCACGCGGCGATCCTCGCACTACGGCGCGGCACGGTCGGCGGACAGGCCCCTAAGGGTGCGGCCCGGGGAGGGCGTGGGCGCCGCCGGCAGCGGGGGCCCCGGCCGCGAGACCGCCCGGCCGGCTGCCGAACAGCGGTGCCAGCACCAGCTCCGCCGCCCCGTCGGCGACCACCCGCGCGCCGCCCTGGGCGAGCGCCACCGGCACCGGGGCCCTGCCGCGGGCACGGGCCTGGGCCGCCAGGGCCTCGGCCACACCGGTCCGGAACCCGTCGGGGTGGGCCAGTACCGTGCGTCCGCCGAGCAGCACCCGGTCGATGTCCAGCAGCTCGACGAGGTTGGCGGCGCCCACGCCCAACGCCCGTGCCGCGCCCGGCAGATCCCCGCCGGCCACCGCGGCCAGGCACAGCGCCTCGATGCAGCCGCGCCGTCCGCAGCCGCAGCGCGGCCCGTCCCACTGCACGACCTGGTGGCCGAACTCGCCGGCGCCGGTGCGCGGGCCGCGGTAGAGGCTGCCGTCCAGGACGAGCCCGGCGCCCAGGCCGGTGCCCAGATGGAGGTAGCCGAACGAGCCGGCGCCGGACGGTATCCCCTGGGCGAGGCCCAGTGCCGCCGCGTTGGTGTCCTTGTCGACGACGACGGGCAGCCCGAGCCGTTCGGCGAGCGCCTCCCGCAGCGGGAAGCCGTCCCACCGGGGCGCCCCGGTGACCCGGTGCAGGATGCCGGTGGTGTGGTCCAGCGGTCCCGGGCAGGCCACCCCGGCGCCCAGCACCGGCGGCCCGCCGGCCCGCGCACGCAGCGCGGCGACCTCGCGTTCGGCGGTGGCGAGCACCTGTCCGGCGCCGGCCTCGAAGGCGAGCGGGGCGCGGCGCACGGCGACCGCTTCGCCCGTGAGGTCGGCCAGGACGGCGGTGAGCTCGTCGCGGTCCAGGTGCAGTCCGACGGCGTGCCGGGCCTCGGGGACCAGCCGCAGGACGGTGGCGGGCTTGCCGCCCGTGGAGGCGCGGCGGCCCGCCTCGGCGGCCAGGCCGTCGGCCCGCAGCCGGGCGGTGATCTTGCTGACGGCCTGCGGGGTCAGGCCGGTGCGGTCGGCGAGTTCGCGGCGGCTGACCCCGGCCCCGCCGGCCGCGCGCAGCAGCCCGAGCACCAGCGCGGCGTTGTGACCGCGCAGGGCGGGGAGGCCCGCGCCCGGGGTGCCGGCGGTGCCGTCGTGGGGGAGGTCGTTGCTGCTCACCCACCCATTGTCCGCATCGCTTGCACTTTGGCAACACCGTTGCCAAAGTGGGAGCCATGAGCGAGATGAGCGACTCCACCGGCACCGCCGCCCCCCACCCCCCGCTCCGCACCGGCCTCATCGGCTACGGCCTGGCGGGCTCCGTCTTCCACGCCCCGCTGATCGCGGCCGCCGAGGGCCTGCAGCTCGACACCGTCTCCACCGCCGCCCCGGAGCGGCAGGCGCAGGCCCGCGCCGAGCATCCGGGGGTCCGTACGGTCGACACCCCCGAGGCGGTGCTCGACCGCGCCGGGGACCTCGACCTGATCGTGCTGGCGACGCCGAACAAGACGCATGTGCCGCTCGCCACCGCCGCCCTGGAGGCCGGTCTCCCGGTGGTCGTCGACAAGCCGCTGGCCGCGACCGCCGCCGAGGCCGAGAAGCTCGCCGCGCTCGCCGAGGACCGCGGCCTGCTGCTCTCCGTCTTCCAGAACCGCCGCTGGGACAACGACTTCCGCACCGTCCGCACGCTGATCGAGGAGGGCGCGCTCGGCGACGTCCACCGCTTCGAGTCCCGCTTCGAGCGCTGGCGGCCGCAGCCCAAGGGCGGCTGGCGCGAGTCCGGCGACCCGGCGGAGATCGGCGGCCTGCTCTACGACCTCGGCAGCCACCTCGTCGACCAGGCGCTGGTCCTCTTCGGCCCGGTCGTCTCCGTGTACGCCGAGTCCGACGTGCGCCGCCCGGGGGCCGAGGCCGACGACGACTCCTTCCTCGCCCTCACCCACGCCGGCGGCGTCCGCTCCCATCTGTGGATGAGCGCCACCACCCCCATGCTCGGCCCGCGCTTCCGGGTGCTGGGCAACCGGGCCGGCTATGTGAAGCACGGCCTGGACCCGCAGGAGGCCGCCCTGCGCGAGGGCCGCCGGCCCGGCGACGCGCAGGGGGAATGGGGCGTGGAACCGGAGTCCCGCTGGGGCCGGCTCGGCGCCGGATCGTCCCCGCAGACCGGCGGCGGCGAGCAGGTGCCGACGCTGCCGGGCGACTACCCCGCCTACTACGCCGCGATCGCCCGGGCCCTGCGCGAGGGCGGCCGCCCGCCGGTGACCGCCACCGAGGCCGCGGCCGCCCTGCGCGTCCTGGAGGCCGCCAAGCTCTCCGCCGCGGAAGGGCGTACGGTCCGGATCGCGGAGCCCGCATGAGCGCGGCGGGCCCGGAGCGGGGCGCGTCCGTGAGCGCGGCCGGCACACGGGCGGCGAACGACGAGATCCGCGAACTGACGGCACAGGAGGACCGGTTGGTCCTCGACGCCTTCGGCAACGAGGACGCCTGGCGCCTGGGCTCGCTGCTGGTGGAACTGGCGCGGGAGCGCGGCGCCGCGGTGACGGTCGGGATCCGGCGCGGCGCCCAGCAGCTGTTCCACTGCGCCCTGCCCGGCACCTGCGCCGACAACGACGCCTGGATCGCCCGCAAATCCGCCGTCGTCGAACGCTACGGCGCGTCCTCGTACCGGGTCGGCGCGGGCTTTCGCGCAAAGGGCCGCACCTTCGAGGACTCCTCCCGCCTCGACCCGGACCGCTACGCCGCGCACGGCGGCGCCTTCCCGATCCGGCTGCGCGGCACCGGCGTGGTCGGCGTCGTCGCGGTGTCGGGCCTGCCCCAGGCCGACGACCATGCGCTGGTGGTGGAGGGGCTGGAGCGGTTCATGGCGGCGGGGTGAGCACGACTCCCGCGTCCCGGCGGGCCTGATGCGCAAGGAGGGGGGCGGCCCCGGTCGCGGACCGGGGCCGCCCCCCGTGCGTCGTACCACCGCCCCCTCAGGCGTCCTTGAGTTCCTGGCGCTGCCGGCCCAGGCCGTCGATCTCCAGCTCCACGACGTCGCCGGCGCGCAGGTACGGCTTGGGTTCCGGGTGGCCCATGGCGACACCGGCCGGGGTGCCGGTGTTGATGAGGTCGCCGGGGTGGAGGGTCATGAACTGGCTGACGTAGCGGACGACTTCGGCCACCGGGAAGATCTGCTCGGCGGTGGTGCCGTCCTGCTTCAGCTCGCCGTTGACCCACAGCCGCAGGCCGAGGGCCTGCGGGTCGGGGACCTCGTCGGCGGTCACCAGCCACGGGCCCAGGGGGTTGAACGTCTCGCAGTTCTTGCCCTTGTCCCACTGGCCGCCGCGTTCGATCTGGAAGGCGCGCTCGGAGACGTCGTGCGCCACCGCATAGCCGGCCACCGCCGCCAGCGCCTGCTCGTCGCTCTCCAGGTAGCGGGCCCGGCGGCCGATGACGACCGCCAGTTCCACCTCCCAGTCGGTCTTCGCACTGCCCCGCGGGACCAGCACGGTGTCCTCGGGGCCGACGACCGTGTCCGGGGCCTTCATGAAGAGGATCGGCTCCTCGGGGGTCGCGGCCCCCGTCTCCCTGGCGTGGTCGTGGTAGTTCAGCCCGATGCACACGATCTTGCCGATCCCGGCCAGCGGCGGGCCGGTGCGCAGCCCGGCCGCGTCGAGTTCCGGCAGCTCGCCGGAGGAGGCGGCGGCGCGCAGGCGCGCCAGTGCCGCGTCGTCCGCGAGCAGCGCCGGGTCGATGTCCCTCACCAGGCCGGACAGGTCCCGCAGGACCCCCGTTCCGTCGAGCAGCGCCGGGCGTTCCGCCCCCACCGTGCCGACACGCAGCAGCTTCATCGGTTCCACTCCCGTGGTCGAAGGGTCGGCCCCGGAACGGGATTTCCCGGGCCGGCCGATGGGGGACGGCCATCGAGCGATTTGGTTGATCCTCCGAGAACGGGGTCCAGTCCGCAAGACCCCGTTCACGGACTGGACCGTTACCGGGAGGTAGTGCCGATCGCCGCGGGAGCCCCGTCCGCACCGTTCGTACGGTCGTGGTCCGCACCGTCCGCCCGCGGCTTCGCCCCGTCGGCCGGGCGGGTCCCGGACGGGGTCCCGGCGCGGGAGCCCGCCCGGGAGTTGGCCCGGGAGTTGGCCCGGGCGCGGGCCGCCCGCTGACGGGCCGCGCGGCTCTTCGGCCCGCCCTTCCCGTCCGCGCGCCGCGGCGCCGGACGCTGCTGCGGGACCCGGGCGCCCGACGCGCCGTCAGCCGGTGCGGGGGTCCGCTCCCCGGACGGGGCGGCGGCCTGCGCCCCGGCACGGGACGGCTTCCCCGCGGCGGGGGCCTTCGCGGTGGCCGCCGCCCCCTCGCCGCGCCCCCGGTCCCGCTGCAGCAGCGCCCGCTCGCACGCCGTCCAGGTCGTCGTCGTGACCACGTAGAGCCCGGCGGCCAGCGGCACCACGGCCAGGGTGATCAGCGTGCCGAAGGACAGCAGCGGCATCAGCTTGGCCATCGAGGACATCCCGGGCAGTGCCGCGCCGCCGCCCGCGGCCGGCTGCGGGGCCGCGGGCGCCGCGGCCCTGGCGCGCCGGAAGTTCCAGGTGGCGACGGCCGCGATCAGCACGAACAGCGCGAGGTAGACCCGCCCCTGCGGCCCGAACACCCCGCCGTCCGCCAGCGCCTGGCTCCAGTGGCCGCCCAGCGGGGCCCCCAGCAGCGTGTGGCCTTGGAGGCCGCCTCCCCCGGTGGAGAACAGGTGGTACATCACGAAGAAGACGGGCAGTTGCAGCAGGGTCGGCAGGCAGCCGGCCAGCGGCGAGGAGCCGGTCTCGGCGTACAGCTCGGACATCGCCTTCTGCAGCCGCTCGGGGTTGCCCTTGTGCGTGCGCTGGAGCTCGGCCATCCGCGGTACGAGCGCCGAGCGGGCCTTCTCGCCGCGGGCCGCGGCGCGGGCGAGCGGGTGCAGCGCGGCGCGGACGCCGAGGGTGCACAGGACGATGGCGGCGGCCATGGCCGCGGTGCCGAAGAGCGGGGCGATCGCCCCGGCGCCGTGCGCCAGTGCCTCGCCGAGAAAGCCGAACATGGACATGGGTGAGCCCTCCACGGGTCTCGTCGTGCCGGGAAGAAGGATTCGGCGTGACGAGCCGCGCGGACGCGGAATGCGGTGCGGTGACCGGAGCGTGCGCCTACGCGGCCGTCGGGAGGGGACGGCCCGGTGCTCGGGGGCGCGGGCGGCCGGCGGCGTCGGGATCGCGTTGCGGCAGGAAGGCCGTGCGCCGCTCGCGGTCGCGCAGGGCCGTACGGATCCGGCCCGGTGGTACGGGCCGCGCGAAGGCCGCGATCAGGAAGGCGCGGCACAGCAGGAGCAGCGCGCCGGTGGTCGCGGCGGCGGTCAGCGCGGTGGTGAGTCCGGTCTGCGTGAGCAGGAACCCGGCCAGGACGAACAGGAGCGCCGAGGTGTACAGGCGCCATGCGTGGACGATGCGGTACATCCGGCGCCCTCCTCAGGTTGTCAGGTCGTCAAGACTTATCGGCTTCCGCTCAAGAGTAGCCACAGATCTGGGCAGCGGGGAGACCGGCCGATAACTTGCCCCCCTGCCGTCGGGACGTCGGCGGACCAGGGGGATCGAGGGGGAACACCTAGGAGGTGCTGTGCGCGACATCAGCGTTCCGGCCGTGGCGGCTCCACTGCGGACCGGCGGTCTCGCCGACTCCGTATTCGACACCGCGACCCACCAGCCGGATTTCGCTCAGCTCGCACGCCGCGACGACCGAGCACCCGGCGGCTGGCAGGAGGTGTCCGCGGCGGAGTTCCGGGACGAAGTGATGGCCCTGGCCAGGGGGCTGTTGGCGGACGGGGTGCGGCCGGGCACCCGGGTCGCGCTGATGTCCCGTACGCGCTACGAGTGGACGCTGTTCAGTTATGCGCTGTGGGCGATCGGCGGACAGCTGGTGCCGGTCTATCCGACCGCCTCGGCCGAGCAGCTGCGCTGCATCCTGGTCGGGGCGAAGGTCACCGCGATCGTCGTCGAGAACGAGGCGCAGGCCATGACCGTGGCCGAGGCCTGCAACGCGGAGGCCGCGCTGCGCCGGCTGTGGCAACTGGACCTGGACTGCGTCCGGCGGCTGGCGGAGGAGGGCACCCGGCTGCCGGAGGCCGATGTGCACCGGCTGCGGCACGCGGTCTGCCCGGACGGCGTCGCGGCGATCGTGTACACCTCGGGGACCACCGGGCGCCCGCGCGGCTGTGTGATCACCCATGCCAATCTCGCCGCCGAGTGCGACACCCTGTACGCGGGCTGGGGCGGGCTGCTGGCCGCGCCCGGCGAGCGCCCCTCGCTGCTGGCCTTCCTGCCGTTCGCGCACATCTACGGGCTGATGGTGCAAGTCGCCTGCCTGCGCGGCGGGGTGAAGCTCGCCCATCAGCCCGATGTGACGTCGGAGGAGCTGCTGCCGGCCCTCGCGTCGTTCCGCCCGACCTTCCTGTTCGCGGTGCCGTACGTCTTCGAGAAGATCTGCACCCGCGCCCGGCTGGCCGCCGAAGCGGCGGGCCGGCAGCGGACGTTCGACGCGGCGATGACGGTGGCGGTGCGCTATGCGGAGGCGCTCGCCGAGGAGGGGCGGGGCGGGCGCGGCCCCGACCCGTTCCTGCGGGCCCGGCACGCGCTCTACGACCGGCTGGTGTACTCCCGTATCCGCGAGACGCTGGGCGGCCGGGTGCGGACCGCGGTCTCCGGCGGCTCACCGCTCTTCCGCGAACTGGGGCTGCTCTTCGCCGGGATCGGCATCACCGTCTACGACGGCTACGGCCTGACGGAGACCAGCGGCGCGATCACCGTCCAGCCGCCCGGCAAGGTGCGGTTCGGGACGGTGGGCCGCCCGCTGCCGGGCAGCGCGGTGCACCTGGCGCTGGACGGCGAGGTGTGGGTGCGCGGCCCGGTGGTCTTCGCCGGATACCTCGACGAGGGCGGCGCACCGGGCAGCGGGCTGTACGACGGCTGGCTGCCGACCGGCGACCTGGGCCACCTGGACGAGGACGGCTATCTCGTCATCACCGGCCGCAAGAAGGACATCATCATCACCAGCAACGGCAAGAGCGTGGCCCCGCAGGGCCTGGAGCAGCGGCTGTGCGCCCACCCGCTGATCTCGCAGTGCGTGGTGGTCGGCGACAACCGGCCCTACGTCACCGCGCTGATCACGCTGGACCCCGAGGCGCTGGCGCACTGGCGGGGGCTGCGCGACGAGCCCGGCCCGGACAGCACCGCGCCGTCGCCGGAGGAGCAGCTGCAGGCGGAGGTCCGGCGGGCGGTGGCCCGGGCGAACGCGTCGGTGTCGCGGTCCGAGTCGATCCGCGCCTTCCGGGTGCTGCCCGAGGAGTTCAGCCAGGAGTCCGGGCTGATGACGCCGTCGCTCAAGCTGCGGCGGGCGGCGATCGTGGGGAGGTACGCGGCGGAGATCGACGCCCTGTACGCGGAGGGCAAGCGCGAGGAGCCCGGTACCCGGCGCGATCGTCGCAGATGGGCCGCGGCGGGGCTGTACGCGCGCTGAACGCGGCGCGCACGGGCTGGACGGGCCCGGCCGGGCATACGGAAAGCCGGCGCACGTCACCCGTTCCCCCGGCCGGGCCCGCACGCGGCACCGTAGCAGTGCCGCGGCGGGCCCGGCCGTTATTTGTCCAGGGGTGAGGACCCCGGCCCGCAGGGCCGGTACGGCACTTAGCGTCCGGTGGGATTCCAGTAGTGACGAACCGGGAGGCCGTGTGCGGTCCATCCTCAGCAATTCCGCAACATCCGGGCGGACCATCGCCACCGGACTGGTGGTAGCCGCGCTCGTGGCCACGCTCGCGGCGCTGCTGCTGCCCGTCCAGCTCTTCGGCGAGTCCGCGGCCGCGGCCACCACCACGCTCTCGTACGACGACGACGGCGGCGGCACGGTCCAGACCCGCTACGGTCCGCTCACCGCGATGGACCGGGACTTCGTGCGCAAGGTCAAGCTGGCCGGGCTGTGGGAGCTGCCCTCGGGCCGGATGGCCCAGCAGCGCGGGACGACCCCCGCGGTCCGCACGGCCGGCAACCATCTCGTGGCCGGGCACACCGAGCTGGACCGGCGGTCGAACGAGGCCGGGCAGGCGCTGGGCATCGACCTGCCCGCGGAGCCCAACGCCGCCCAGCAGGGCTGGCTCGGGCAGATCAAGGCCGCCCAGGGAAAGGAGTTCGACGCGACGATGGCCGAGCTGTTGCGCCGGGCCCACGGCAAGGTCTTCGGGCTGATCGCCCTGGTCCGTGACCAGACCAAGAACACGATGGTGCGTGCCCTGGCGGACCGCGCCAACGCCGTCGTGCTGGACCACATCACGGTCCTGGAGAAGACCGGGAACGTCGACTTCAACACCCTGCACACCAGCTGACCGCACGCAGCTCCCGGTTCTGCGGATCCGCCCACAACCCCTGTGAAACCGACCAGGACGACACCCCTCACATCGGACGAAGCGAAGTGATCTCATGAGGCAACGGCAACAGGCCCATAAACGCTCGCGTTTGACGAACAGAATGCTCATCGGCGCCACCGCCCTCCTGCTGGGCGGCGGCGGGCTGGCGGCCTACGCCACCACGGCGCTGGCGGGCAACAACACCCCGGGCACGACGATGGGCAGCCATCAGCACACCGCGTCCGCCTTCACCATCTCCTGCCCCGATGTGGGCGAGCGGCTGCGGACCGTCCCGCGCAGCGCCCAGCTCCCGGTCTCCAAGGGGCTCTCCGCCCTGGACAAGCAGGTGCACGACGCGTATCACAAGATGATGGGCGGCAGCGGTACCGCCGTCATGTCCCCGCTCAAGGCGCAGCGGGAGAAGACCATCAGGATGATGGTCACCGCGATCGCCAAGAACACCAAGCGGCCGGGCTACCTGCTGAAGATGAGCGGCTGTACCACCAAGCCCGTGAACGAGGGCGCCGGAGCCGGCGGCAACGACTCCACGAAGTCCGTGCAGGACGGCTGGTACCAGGGGCAGAACCCGACCCAGGACCAGCAGGGCCAGCAGCAGGGCCAGGACCAGCAGGGGCAGCAACAGGGCCAGGACCAGAACCAGCAGGGGCAGGACCAGAACCAGAACGGCGGCCAGCAGGGCCAGGCCGGCGGCCCCTCCCCCGACGACTTCGTCGACATCACCAGCGTCCAGCCGAACGCGGACGCCCCGCCGTTCGCCGCCCCCAAGGGAGGCAACGCCTCGACCGGCACCTTCACCACCGAGTGCGGCCGCAATGAGGACGGCCACTTCAACTCCGACAACGTCATCGTGACGCCGGGCGTCAGCAACGGCGCGCACCACACCCACGACTACGTCGGCAACAAGGCCACCGACGCCTTCGCCGACGACAACAAGCTCGCCGCCTCCGACACCACCTGCAACAACGGCGACCAGTCCACCCACTACTGGCCGGTGCTGCGCAAGCTGGACGGCAACGCGGAGCAGAAGCCGGGCGCCGCGCAGGACGCCAACGTCGGCACGACGCTGACCCCCGCCACGGTGACCCTGTCGTTCCGCGGCAGCCAGGTCGGCCAGGTCGAGGCGATGCCCCGCTTCATGAAGATCATCACCGGTGACGCCAAGGCGTTCACCAACGGCACCAAGAACGCCAACGCGTCCTGGAGCTGCACCGGGTTCGAGGACCGGCAGCTGAAGGACAAGTACCCGCTGTGCCCGGAGGGCTCGCAGGTCGTACGGACCTTCGCCTTCCAGAACTGCTGGAACGGCCGGGACATCGACAGCGGCAACCACCGCGACCATGTCGCGTTCTCGGACCAGAACGGCGTCTGCCCCAACGGCTTCAAGGCGATCCCGCAGCTCACCCAGCGGATCACCTACGACGTCCCGCAGGGCGACAGCTTCGCGGTGGACAGCTTCCCCGAGCAGTTGCACAAGCCGGTGACCGACCACGGCGACTTCATCAACGTGATGCCGGACCAGCTGATGAGCAAGGCCGTCGACTGCATCAACAGCGGCCGCAAGTGCACCTGAGGCCCGCAGCCCCTTGGGGGATCTCCCCCAAGGGGCGCACGGCCCCCGGGACGTGACAGAGCAGCGGCCCCGACCCGGATTCCCGGGGGTCGGGGCCGCTGCTCTGCGCCGGACTGCGCGCGCCGTACCGGAGGGCTCTTGCCGTACCGGCCGGCCGTCAGCTCAACGGGCGCGGTGTGTCAACCGTCGGTTCCTCAAAGACCGTTGACGCGGGCCTCGCGGGCCATGCCCAGCGGGCGTATGGACGAGGCGACGGCCCGTGCGCGACGGCCGGCGCGTGCGCGGTAGCTGCGCACGTGGGCCATCAGCCGGCGGCTGCGCAGCGCCATCTCCAGCTCGAAGCGGGTCCGCGGGTCGCGCAGCACCGGGCCGAAGAGCTTCTCGATCTGACGCAGGCGGTATCGGACCGTCTGGGGGTGCACATGCAGCAGTTTCGCCGCCTCGGGGGCACCGCCGCCCTCCAGCCACGCCAACAGGGTGACTTCCAGGCGCTCGCTCTGCCGGGGCGTCAGCTCCTCCAGCGGGCCGAGCCAGCGGGAGGTCAGCGCGTCGGCCAGCGACTCGTCCTGGAGCAGCAGCAGCGCGGAGAGGTGGTCGTCGACGAACGCGGGCCGCGACTCCGGGCCGACCCGGCCCGGGGCCAGCGTCAGCAGGTACCGGGCCCAACGCAGCGAGGAGGCGGTGTCGGTGGCCGGCACGACGTGTCCCACCGCGGCCGGCCGGCCCTTGAGCGCCGCCTCCAGGCGGGCCCGGGTCTGGGTGGCCGGGTCGGGGACGAACAGGCAGGTGTACCCGTCGACGGAGCCGATGAGCGCGTGGCCGAGCGCCGCGGCGAGCTGGGCGGCCTCGACGGGGGTGGCGAGGACCACGGCCTGGAGGGTCTCGGGGACCGGCCAGCCGGCCGCGCGGGCCAGCTCGTTCAGTCCCTCCTCCGGCAGCTCCCGCTGCCCGGCGAGCACGTCGAACAGGTCCTGGCGGGCCCGGGCCACCGGCATCGGAGTCACCACGGACGGTACCGCCCTAGGTTTACTCTCCGACTCTTTTTGGTACCCAAGAACTGTCAGCAAGGCCTGTTCAAGCGCCCATTGTGCCTCTTCTACGGGAGTATCCCCGAGAAGTGCGGACAATGCGGGAAATCCGCGTTGCAACTCCGCGACCAACTTGTCGGCGAGATCCGGAAGTTCATTTCTGACTACCCGGTTCCACTCGCCTCGGGGACGCGACCAGATGCGGTTCAGGAGATCACACATCGCTACCTCGATCCTGGCGGGGATGCGGCTGTTACTGGGGATTGGCGCCCCCCGGGCGCCTGAGTCGGCATCATCCGGAGTCACCCCGCGCGACCGCGATGCCAGTGCAGGAATTTGTCACAGCGCGATAAACCTTACGAAAGCTTGAACGCGTTCGGAGATGCTTTTACACATCCGGATTACGGCCCTGCGTATCCGACCGGTTACAGAATGTTTAGTGTTACCGGGGGTCACCCGAACAAAAGCCCCGGGCAAATTACGCCCCCGGGAGATTTCATCGAAATTCGCATCCCGCACCCGCGCCCCGACACCGGGAGGTCCGATGTCCGCACCGCGTATGCAGAGCCGCCGCGCCACGCACCGAGCCCGGTCCTCGCCCTTCGTGCCCCGCCCCCGGCGTCCCCCGAACGAACCCGGGCCGCCGGCCCGCCGACCGGCCGGCGGCTTCGCCGGAACCGCCGTACTCCGCCCGGCGCTTCCGGCCGCACTGCTGCTCTTCCTCGCCGTCCTGCTGCGCTCCGGCGCGATGGACGGCCTGCTGAACTTCCTCGACTTCGGCGCCGGGGTGCTCGCGCTGGTCTCCCTGTCGGTCACCGTGCTGTGGGGCCTGGCCGCCACCGACCGGATGGTGCTGAAGTCCGGCCACCGGCTGCTCGCCCAGGCCGTGCACCGCGGCACCGGCGTCGCCGGCCTCGGCTTCCTGGGCCTGCACATCTGGGTCAAGGTGACCGAGGGCCACACCGATGCGACGGCCGCCGCGGTGCCCTTCACCGACGGCGCCCGCCCGGGCCTCATCGGCCTCGGCACCCTCGCCGCCTACGTGTTCGTCGCCGTCGCGGTGACCGGCGCGGTGCGCGGCGCCTTCACCGGCATCACCGCCTCCCGGTGGTGGCGGGGCCTGCACATGAGCGCCTACGCCGCCTGGGGGCTGGCCCTGGTGCACGGCCTCAGGGCGGGCCGCCCCGCGGCCGGCTATGCCCTCGTCGGCTACGCCGTCTGCCTCGTCGCGGTGGCCGTACGGCTTGCGCTCCGGATGCGCGATTCACGCAGGAACACAGGAGAACTCCCATGACCGCCCCCGCTCCCACCCGTCCGCTCCCGGCCGTCCCCGACCCGGAGCCCGTACCGACGCTGGCATCGTTCGGCCCGCCGCGCCTGCTGGCGGGCCTCGACGAGTTGCCGCGCATGGACCGGGTGGCACACCTGTCCCGGCACGGCAGCCTGCCCCAGCTCACCTCCACGGAGCTGGTGGCGCTGGCCGAGGACATCGACCTGCGCGGCCGGGGAGGTGCGGGCTTCCCCTTCGCCCGCAAGCTCACCGCCGTCATGGACGGGATGCGCAAGGCGGACGGCAAGGGCGCGGTGGTCGTCAACGGCAGCGAGGGCGAGCCCAGTTGCCTCAAGGACACCGCGATGCTGCTGCACGCCCCGCACCTGGTGATCGACGGCGCCCTGCTGGCCGCCGACGCCCTGGGCGCCCAGGAGGTCGCGATCGGGGTGACCCGCATGGACGTGCTGAAGTCCGTGCAGAGCGCCATCGACGAGCGCGGACCGGTGCGGCCGACGTTACGGGTCACCCTGCTCACCGAACGGTTCGTCACCGGCGAGGGCTCCGCGATGACGAACGGGCTGGGCGGCGGCCCCGGCCTCCCCTCGGGCCGCAAGATCCGCTCCAGCGAGCGCGGTCTCAACGGTGTGCCGACGCTGCTGTCCAACACCGAGACCTACGCCCAGCTCGCCGTGGCCGCCCGGCTCGGCGCGCTCGGCTACCGCACGGTGGGCCTGCCCACGGAGCCCGGCACGCTGCTGCTGACGGTCGCCGGCAGCCGCGTGGTGGAGGTGCCCTACGGCGTCTCGCTGGCCCGCGTCCTGGCGCTGTGCGGCATGGACCAGGGGCAGGGCGTGCTGATCGGCGGCTACCACGGCACCTTCGTGTCGCCCACCGACGCACTGACCGCGAACCTCTCGAAGGAGTCGCTGGCGGAGTACAAGGCGGTGCTCGGGGCCGGTGCGGTGCTGCCGCTGCCCTACGACACCTGCCCCGCGGGCGAGACGGTACGCGTCGCGCAGTGGATGGGTGCCGAGTCGGCCGGCCAGTGCGGCCCCTGCGTGCTGGGCCTGCCCGCGCTCGCCGAGCAGCTCGACCGCGCCGTACGGGGCGGCGGTTCGGCCGCCCTGGAGGCCGTCCAGGCGCGGATGCGGGCGGTCGAGAAGCGGGGCGCCTGCAGCCATCCGGACGGCACCGCGCGCTTCGTCGCCTCGGCCCTCGCCGCCTTCCCCGAGGAGTTCGAGCGTCATGCGCAGGGGTTCGGATGCGGCCGCCCGGTGACCGGCGCGCTGCCGGTCACCGGGAGCCGGCCGCTGCCCTCCACCGTCCCCCAGCCGGCGCCCGCGCCCTCCCGGCCGGCCGCGCCGCCGCAGGAGAGGCTGCTGGTCGACTGGACGCTGTGCCGCGGCCACGGCCTGTGCGCGGACGTGGTGCCCGGCATCATCAAGCTGGGCCCGGACGGCTATCCGGAGAAGGCGAGCATGCCGCTGCCCGCCCGGATGCGGCGCCGCGCGCAGCTCGCGGTCCGCCGCTGCCCTGCACTCGCGCTGCGCGTGCAGGGCGGCAACTGACGCCGGTGGCCCGGTTTTTGCGCGCGGAGAAAATTCTCCGGCCGCGTTGAACGCCCGGCCCCCCGTAGCGCGTATTCCCCCGGCGACGGCACCCCGCCGGGGGCTCCGGGCCACCACAGGGCCGGGCCACCGTCCCGGCCCTCACCTCAGCAAGCGACGCAACACCACCGACCAAGGAGACAACATGAGCACTCGACGTCGTGCGGGTCTCGCGGCCATGGCGGTCGCCACCCTGGCCCTGACCGCCGCCTGCGGCAGCAGCGACAACCAGAGCGCCGGCACCCCCACCGCCGACAACGTCCAGCCCGCCGGGCAGGGCACCAGCGACTACGGCTACGGCTCCTCCGGGTCGGACTCCGGCGCGGGCGGCTACGGCGGCCAGGCGGGCGGCGACAACGGCGGCAAGGCCCCGCAGGCCGCCCCCAGCGCCGGCACGCTGGCCCTGCACCAGGACAGCGAGCTCGGCCCGGTCGTCACCGACTCCAAGGGCATGACCCTCTACCGCTTCGACAAGGACACCGCGGACCCGTCCAAGTCCAACTGCTCCGGCTCCTGCGCCACCACCTGGCCGGTGGTCCCCGCCGACGGCGCCAGCGCCCCGGCCGGCATCGACAAGAGCAAGCTGGGCTCGGTCACCCGCGCCGACGGCACCAAGCAGCTCACCATCGGCGGCTGGCCCGCCTACCGCTACGCCAAGGACACCAAGCCCGGCGACACCAAGGGCCAGGGCGTGGGCGGCACCTGGAACGCGCTGGCCGCCGACGGCAAGAAGGCCGGCGCCCAAAAGCCCGGCGACGTCTCGGTGTTCGACCACCCGCAGCTCGGCTCGATCCTCGTCGACGGCGAGGGCCGCACCCTCTACCGCTTCAACAAGGACAGCGCCTGGCCGATGAAGTTCGGCTGCAACGACGCCTGCCTGGACACCTGGAAGCCCGCCAAGCCGGCCGACCGCTCCAAGCTCAACGGCATCGCCCCCAAGCTCATCTCCACCGTCACCCGCCCCGACGGCACGCGCCAGCTGGCCGTCGACTGCTGGCCGGTCTACTGGTTCACCGGCGACAAGCAGCCCGGTGACATCAACGGCCAGGGCAAGATGGGCCTGTGGTTCGCGGTCTCCAAGGAGGGCAAGAAGATCACGACGACGCCGTAGGGCCGACCGCCCCGCCCGGCGCCACCGCACCGCCCCGGGGGAACTCGTCGTCCAGCGCCAGCACCTCGGCGTCCGGCCTCTCGTCCGTATCGCGCGGTCCCAGCCAGGTGACCCCGAGCGCCACCGCCACATTCACGGCGAGCCCGACGAGCCCCGCGTTCATCCCCCAGACCGGGTCGTGTCCCCCGAAGACCAGGACACAGACGAGCGCAAAGCCCGCCGCCAGGCCGCTCACCGCGGCGCGAAGCGTCAGCCGCCGCCACACCAGCCCCAGCAGCAGCATCGGCACGAGCTGCGCCATGCCCTCGTACGAGATCAAGGACAGCCTGACGAGGGTGTCGGGGGCGGTGTAGGTCAGTGCCAGCGCCAGCGCCCCGGCCCCCACCACGACCAGCTGCGACCACAGCTTCTGCCGTCCGCCGACCGTCCGCCGACCGCCGTCCCCGGAAGCCTCCCCGGCTCCCCCGCCGCCGCCCGAGCGCGCCCCCAGCACGCTCCTCCCCCACATCGTGCCGATGACCAGCATGAACACGGCCATCGGCACGATGGAGGAGAGGGCGGCGGCCACCCCGATCAGTCCCACGGCCCAGGCCGGAAGGGAGTCCACCACCATGGTGAACAGCGCGAGATCGGAGCCCGCTCCCACCAGCCCGGGCACCACGAACAGCGCTGCCATCCCCAGCAGCATCGGCACGAACAACAGCACGTTGTAGACCGGGAGGTAGAGGGCGTTGCGGCGCAGCACCTCGGCGTTGCGGGCCCCCAGATAGCCCGCCACGGTCGTCGGGAAGACGACCACCGTCAGGGAGTTGACGACCGTGGTGGTGACGAACCAGACCGGGCCCAGTCCGCCCGACGCATGGCCCGGGAAGGTCAGCCACTGCGGCCGCTCGGCGACGATCCGGTGCAGGAACGGCCCGTAGCCGTCGAAGTAGTGCAGCGGCACATAGACCGCGAGGAAGCCGAGGGTCGCGATGACGAGGACGTCCTTGAGCACCGACACCCAGGCACTGCCGCGCAGCCCGCTGATCACGACGAAGCCGGTGGTGACGGCGAAGGCTATGAAATAGGCCCAGTTGAGGCTGATGGCACCGTAGGAGATGGTCGAGACGACCACGCCCATGCCGGTGATCTGCAGCTGGATGTACGGCAGCAGGCAGACGGTGGCCAGCAGGGCGACGACGGCGCCGAGCCAGGGCGCCCGGTAGCGGTGCGCCACCATGTCGGTGATGCCGACGAGCTGGTGCCGGCGGGCGTAGGACCACAGCATCGGCCCGACGACGTACCCGAGCGCATAGCCGCAGGACATGTAGGCCAGGACGTAGAGCACCGGGGCACCGAACCGGTAGCCCCAGCCGGCCGCGCCGAGGTAGCTGAAGCTCGTGTAGCTCTCGCCGGCCATCAGCACCCAGATGAAGACCGTCCCCAGGCTCCGGCCGCCCACCGACCACTCGGCAAGGCCCCCGCCGGAGCCGCGGCCGCGCACCGCGAGCAGGCCGAGGACGACGGTGAGGACCATGAAGGCCCCGAAGACGGCGGTGGCGACCGCGGCGTTCACACCCGGCCCCGCTTGCGGTCGGCGCGCCGCGCCAGCCCCACCGACAGCGGGGTCGCCAGCGTCGCCACCAGCATCCAGAAGAACAGGAACGGCAGGCCGAACACCGTCGGCGTCACCCGGTTCACCAGCGGCAGCACCGCCAGGAACACCACGTACGGCAGCAGCAGCCACAGCAGCGCGGGGCGCCTTCTCGAACCCGGGGCCCGCCCGCCAAAGGTCTCTTTTCGCACGGGGGGAGAGCCTAGGCGACGCACGGCCGCCCTCAGCGTGACTGTGTCGACCGCAACACGCCCCAGACCACCAGCCGGTAGGTGGAGGTGTACTCCGGCGTACAGGTCGTCAGGGTCAGATAGGCGCCGGGCGCCGTGAAGCGGGAGGCGGGGTGCACGCTGCTGTACGGAACGGCGGCGAGGACCGTGCCGTCCGCGGGGGTGGTACGCGCCAGGGTGCGCCGCACGACATAGGTGTAGCGGGCCCGGGCGGTGTCGAGGAGCACGGTGTCGCCGGTGCGCAGCCGGTCGAGGCGGCGGAACGGCTCGCCGTGGGTGTTGCGGTGCCCGGCCAGCGCGACATTGCCCCGCTCGCCGGGCTGGGCGCTGTGCGGATAGTGGCCGACGTAGCCCTTGTTGAGGACCGCGGCCTTGCCGACGCCCTCGGCGACGGGGGCGGTCAGGCCGATCCGCGGGATGCGCAGGACGGCGTACGCCAGGTTCCGCGGCGGCGCCGGGGCCCGTCCCGCGTCGCGGCGGGCTGCTGCGCCGGACGGCGGGCCGCCGCGCGCGGTCCGCCCCGCCGCGCCGCCGTCACCGGGCCGTGCGGGCGCGGCCGGTGCGGCGGGCCGGGCGTCCCACTGCCGCTCCAGCCGGTCCACCTGGTCGTGCGCCGCGCGTTGCGCCTGACGGTTGGTCCACCACAGCTGGTGGACGACGAGCAGCAGGAGCACGGCGCCGAGCGTCACGGCCAGCTCCGCACCCGTCCACAGCGCCCGCGCGGCACGGGAGCGGCGGGTGCGCCGCCCCTGTACGACTACCGGTATCCGCTCCCGCACGCGGGCACCGTAAGCCCTGCGGGGCGAAGCCACCAGAGGCGGCGCGCGCCCGGTCCGCGGCGGGGATCAGCCGCCGAAGGCCTGCGAGACCGCGTAGATGGCGAGCCCGGCCAGGGCGCCGACGACGGTGCCGTTGATCCGGATGAACTGCAGGTCCCGGCCGATGTGCGCCTCGATCTTCTTCGAGGTCTGCTCGGCGTCCCAGCCGGCGACGGTGTCGGTGATCAGAGCCGTGATCTCGCTCTGATACCTCGTCACCACATAGACGGCCGCGCCCTCCAGCCAGCCGTCCACCTTCCCCTGGAGCCGCTCCTCGCCGGCCAGCCGCCGGCCCAGGGACAGCAGCGCGGCCCGCACCCGCATCCGCAGTTCGCTGCGCTCGTCCTCGGCCGCGGCGACGATCATCGCGCGCACCGAGCCCCAGGCCGAGGCGATCAGGTCCTGCACCTCGCCGCGCCCCAGCACCTCGGACTTCAGCCGCTCGACCTTCGCCCGGGTGGCCGGGTCGGACTGCAGATCGTCCGCGAAGTCCCGCAGGAAGCGGTCGACCGCCCCGCGCGCCGGGTGCTCGGGCATGTCCCGCATCTCGGTGACGAAGCGCAGCAGCTCCTTGTAGACCCGGTCGCCCACCTTGCGGTCGACGAACCGCGGGGTCCATCCGGGCGCGCCGCCGGAGACCGCGCTCATCACGGAGTCGCCGTGCTCGACCAGCCAGTCGTGGACACGGGAGACCAGCAGGTCCACCACCCGCCGGTGGCCGCCCTCGGCGACGACCTTCTCCAGCATCGTGCCGATCCCGGGCGCGATCTCCTGGGCGTCGGCGCGGCGGGTGATGGCCTCGCCGACCACCGCCTGCACATCGGAGTCGCGCAGCACGGTCAGCGCGCCGCGCAGCGCGGTGGAGAGCTCGGCGGTGACCCGGTCGGCGTTGCCGGGCTCGGCGAGCCAGCCGCCGACCCGGCGGCCGATGCCGACGGAGCGCAGCCGGTGGCGGACGACCTCGCCGGAGAGGAAGTTCTCGCCGACGAAATCACCCAGACTCTGCCCCAGTTGGTCCTTTTTGGTGGGAATGATCGCGGTGTGCGGGATCGGCAGCCCCATCGGCCGCTTGAACAGCGCGGTGACCGCGAACCAGTCGGCCAGCGCGCCGACCATGCCGGCCTCCGCGGCCGCCGCGACGAACCCGGTCCAGCCGCCCGCCCCGGAGGCCCCGGCCCACTTCGCCAGGGCGTAGACCAGCGCGACGGCCAGCAGCAGACCGGTGGCCAGCGTCTTCATCCGGCGTACGGCACGCCGCCGCTCCTCGTCGGCGGCGCCGTACGCGAAGCCGCCGGCCGGCGCGGGCCGGCCCCCCTGCGGCGCGCCCGGCGCCGGGGCCCGTCCCGCATGCGGCGTCCTGTCCGCAGATGTGCGTTCCATCCGTTCCACCGTTCCCACCGTGCCCCCCGCCATCCATCCGGACCGTCCGGCTCCGCGCGCCGGCCGCCGGTCCGGCCGTATACCCCACTGTGACCTACTCCTGGAACGAACCACGAGTTCCCCGCGTCCATGCCAGGGAGGCATCGAGCGGGGCGCCGGGCGGCGCGCCGGAGGTCCGTGGGATCATGGGGGACCGATCGGACCGCAACGGTGCCGCTGATCATCCGCTGCCCTTGCCCGCCCGGAGCGTGTTGCTCCGCTTTACCCAGGAGACCCCTCCCGCATGAAGAAAAGTGTGGGTTACTCCCTGCTCGCCGGTCTGGCAGCAGTGGTGGTGCTGATCTCGACCGCGATATTCGTCGGCTTCGGTGGCGACGACGGCGGCCCGGGCGACGCCTCGCACAAGCCGCGCGACCCGGCCGCGCCGGCGGTCTCCGGGCAGTGGGTCGGCACCTGGTCGGCGGCCGCCGCGGCGGCCGAGCCCGGCACCCTCAACGGCTACGCGGGAATGTCGATACGCAATGTCGTCCACACCAGCGTCGGCGGCTCGGGCGTCCGCATCCAGCTCTCCAACCTCTACGGCACCCGCCCGCTGGTGGTGAGCCATGCCACCCTGGCGCTGGCCGCGGCCCCCAGCAACCCCACGGCCGCGAGCGGCACCATGCGGCGGCTGTCCTTCAACGGCAAGCCCGCGGTGACCATCCCGGCGGGCGGCGCGGTCACCAGCGACCCGACCCGGCTCAAGGTGCCCGGCGACGCCGATCTGCTGGTCACCACGTACTCCCCGTCCCCGTCGGGGCCCGCCACCTATCACCCGTACGCCCGGCAGACCTCCTACCTGGCGCGCGGCGACCGGGCGGAGGACGCCACCGGCGCGGCGTACACCGAGCAGAGCCCGTACTGGCGCTACCTGACCGGTGTGGACGTGTGGAGCACCCAGGCCCGCGGCTCGGTCGTGGCGATCGGCGACTCCATCACCGACGGCATCACCTCCACCGCGGGCGCCAACCACCGCTGGACGGACTTCCTCGCGGCCCGGCTGCGCAACGAGCCCGGCGCGCCCCGCTACGGCGTCCTCAACCAGGGCATCAGCGGGAACCGGCTGCTGGTCAACGGCTCCCGGTTCTCCCCGAACAACGGGCCCAGCGTGCTGTCCCGCCTGGAACGCGACGCGCTCTCGCGCACCGGCGTGAAGGCGGTGATCGTCGAGATCGGGCTGAACGACCTGTTCAAGACGCCCCGCCAGCTCGACCCGGAGAAGATCGTCGCGGGCATGCGGGAGATCGTCCGCCAGGCGCACGCCCGCGGCCTGCGCGTCACCGGCAGCACCCTCACCCCGTTCGGGGGTCACCGCGGGTACTCCACCCTGCTGAACTCGACGCGCGAACGGGTCAACCGCATCATCCGCTCCGGCACCGTCTACGACGAGGTCGTGGACTTCGACAAGGCGCTGCGCGACCCGGCGGCGCCGGTGCGGCTGCGGCCCGCCTACGACTCCGGCGACCATCTCCACCCCAACGACGAGGGCTTCCGGGCGATGGCCCACACGGTGAACCTCGCCCACCTCAAGCTGGCCGCGCCCGCCGCGCTCTGACGCGAACGGAGCAGACGCCGCCGCCTCAGTCCAACTCCCCCCGCGAGTCGTCCCCGAGGCGGCGGCGCTCCTGCTTCTGGCGCCGCTGCTCGTCCTTCAGCCGCCGCTGCTCGTCCTTCAGCCGCCGCTTCTCCGCCCTGGGCAGCTTGCGTTCGACCCCGACGCCGCCGAGCAGCGCCAGCCCGCCCACGATCACGCGCGGCGCGCCGGGCTCGCCCGGCACCCCGTCCTCGCGCGAGTCGAAGCCGCCCATGATGCCCAGGCCGCGCACCTCGACATCGACGCCCGGCGGCACCACGACGTTCACCCCGCCCATGACCGCCCAGCAGCTGATGACGATCTCGGGCCCGGCGAAGTCCGCCTCGCGCAGATCGATCTCGCCGCCGCCCATCAGGCAGACCGCGGTGAAGCGGCGCCCGATCGTCCACCGGCCCTTGCGCTGGAAGCCGCCCATCACGGCGAGGCCGGCCGTGGACCCCTTCGCGCCGTCCGCGGCGATCCGCTCCGCCCACGGCGCCGGCGCCGCGCTCTCCTTGCGCAGCGACAGCGGGGCCGGCGCGGCGGCGGACACCGGCAGATCGGCGGTGAGCGGCTCCAACTCCCCGTAGGTGCGCGCCCGGTAGGCCGCGTCGAGCCGCTCGTCGAACTCCTCCATCGCCAGCCGGCCTTCCGCGACGGCGTCCCGCAGGATCTCCGCGACCCGCTCGCGGTCGGCGTCGGCGGCGCGCAGTTCCGGGAGTTCTTCAGTCATACGGACACATTAGAGGGCGCGGCCCTCCTTGCCCCCGCTCCGCCCGGTATCCGCCCCTTTCCCGCCCGCGTACAGCTCGGCGATCAAGGTCTCGATGTCCGGCTCCCGCACCGACAGGTCCACCAGCGGGTAGCGCGCGGCGACCGCGGCCACCAGCGGCGCCGCGCTCTGCGCGGCCGGGAACGCCAGCCACTGCCGGGGCCCGTCCACCTTGACCGTCCGGGCGCCCGGCACGCCCTCGATCGGGGGCAGCGGCCGCTCCAGGTCCACCACCAGCGTCCGCTCGCCGCCGCCGGCCGCCCGCAGCCCGTCGAGGCCCCCGTCGTAGACCAGCCGGCCGTGGTCGATGACCATCACCCGGCGGCACAGCTGCTCGATGTCGGTGAGGTCGTGGGTGGTCAGCAGGACCGTGGTGCCCCGCTCGGCGTTCACCTCGCGCAGGAACCCGCGCACCTTCGCCTTGCTGACCACGTCGAGGCCGATGGTCGGCTCGTCGAGGTAGAGCACCTCGGGGTCGTGCAGCAGCGCCGCCGCGAGATCGCCGCGCATCCGCTGCCCCAGCGACAGCTGCCGTACCGGTACGGGCAGCAGCGGGGCCAGGTCCAGCAGCTCGACACAGCGCTCCAGGTTGGCGCGGTAGACGGCGTCCGGGACCCGGTACATCCGCCGCACCAGCTCGTAGGAGTCCTTCAGCGGCAGGTCCCACCACAGGGTGGTGCGCTGCCCGAAGACCACCCCGATCCGGCGGGCGAGCCGGGTCCGCTCGCGGTCCGAGTGCCCCCCGCGCAGGAACCCGGGGGCCGCGGCGTCACGGTCCCGGGGGCGGCGCCCGGCACCCGGGGAGGGGTCGATCCCCGCGATGCGCAACCGGCCGCCGCTGGGCACCAGAATGCCCGTCAGCATCTTGATGGTGGTGGACTTCCCGGCGCCGTTCGGGCCGATGTAGCCGACCATCTCGCCGCGCGGCACCCGGAAGGAGATGCCGTCCACGGCCCGGACCTCCTGCCGCACCCGGCGCAGCCGGCCGGCCTTGCGCCGCACCGAGAACACCTTCTCCAGGCCGTCCACCTCGATCAGCGGCTCCGCCCCGGCCCTCTCGTCCGTCACCCGTCCTCCTTCGCCGTCTGCTGCCGCGGTCCCGGAGCACCACGCCGCCGGGGCCGTTGATGCCCTGTCAACTGCCGGTGCTGCGGTAGGACCTCAGCCCCAGCCGCCACGCCAGCCCCGCCCCCGTGCACATCAGCGCCGCCACCACGGGCCCCAGGAAGTCCACCCAGCCCGGCAGCCCCAGCGGATCGGGGCGGCCCAGCAGCCACAGGGCGGGCAGCCAGTTCACAAACGCCAGCGGGACGAGGAAGGTGACCCCGCGCACCAGCTCCCTGGCGAACACCGTCGGCGGGTACTGCAGCATCGCGTTGCCGCCGTAGGTGAAGGAGTTCTGCACCTCGGCCGCGTCCTGTGCCCAGAACTGGAAGGCGGCGCCCGCCGTGAAGACCGCCGCGAAGATGGCCGCCCCGCACACCGCCATCAGCGGCACCATCAGCACCCGGCCCACCGTCCAGTCCACCGGGATACGGGGCAGCGACCAGCCGAGCACCAGCACCGCCTGGGTGAGCCGGCCCAGCCTGCGCAGCGCGAAACGGTCCGCCGCGACCTGCGCGAAGACCGGTGCGGGCCGCAGCAGCAGGACGTCGAGGGTGCCGTCCCGCACCCGCCGGCCCAGTCCTTCGATGCTGCCCAGCAGCAGATCCGTCAGCCCCAGCGACACCCCGGACGTCCCGTACAGGAACGCCACTTCGGGCAGCGAGAAACCGCCGAGGGCGTCGATCCCCGAGAACATCAGCATGATCGCGACGAAGTCCAGGGCGTTGGCCGCGAAGTTGCCGAACGCCATCATCAGGAACGACGCCCGGTAGGCGAGGGCGGAGCGCACCCACATCCGCACGATCAGCCGGTACGCCAGGAACCCCTGCGCGACCCGGCCCCCGCCGTCGCCCGGCTCCCCGCTAGCCACCGTGCACCACCACCTTGCGGGTCGCCGCCGCCTGCACCAGCCGCCCCAGCGCCAGCAGCGCCCCGCCCCACGCGGCCTGGAACACCAGCCCCCGCAGCACCGCGCCGCCGCTGCGCGCCCCCACCAGCACATCGGCCGGCACCTGGAGGACCGCCGCCCAGGGCAGCAGCTGGGCGATCTCGCCCAGCGCGCCGGGGAAGACCCGCAGCGGCAGCACCATCCCCGAGAAGAACATGCAGGCCAGGCCACTGATCAGGGCCAGCCCCGCGCCGTCGAGGAGCCAGAACGACGCCAGCGCGACCAGGTAGCGCAGCGAGAACCCGACCACCACCCCGAGCAGCACCGACAGCAGGAACCCGCCCCAGGTCAGCGGATCGCCGGGCAGCGCCAGCGGAAAGGCCAGGGCGCCCACCACCATCGGCGCCACCCCGCGGCCGATCAGCTGCAATCCGGCCCGCCCCAGGTCCGCGGCGAGCCACCACAGCTGCAGGTCAGCGGGCCGGTAGAGGTCCACGGCGATGTCGCCGCTGCGGATCCGCTCCTGCAGTTCGTCCAGGCCGCCGCCCATCAGCCCGGTCGAGGCCAGCAGCGCCTGCCCGGTCCACACGAAGGCCAGCGCCTGCGCCTGGTCGTAGCCGCCCAGATGCGGCCGCTCGTGCCACAGCGCGAGGTAGGTGAACGCCACGATGAAGCCGAAGACGGTGTTGGTGAACACTCCCGCCACGGTGGCGATGCGATAGGTGGCGTACCGCCGGAAGCTGCCGGCCGCCACCGCGAGGTACCACACGACGCTCTTCCCCCCGGCCTCGTTGCCGTCGGACGGCCAAAGCACCGGAGCCTAGGCCCGGAGCACGGCAACCCGCCATCGCTTTATCACCGCTTCGGGTGAGCCATGGGCGCCGTTCGGCCGGTCAGCTCGCGGACTTCGGTGCGCGCCACCCCGCCTGACCGGGGCCCAGGATGCGAGAGTTTCCGGGCGGGCGGCAGTTGCTCTTGCGGCGCACCGCACGAATCCCCCCGACACGACACGACCGTCGCAGTACAACCTTCGGCGGCGGCCGAGGAGTCCTTACCCACATGAGCGGACAACGCACGGGCTGGCGCCGTGTCCTCCCCACCTGGCGCACGGTGCTGGGCACCGTGCTGCTCTTCCTGCTGCTCATCATCGGCGGGCTGGTCACCGGCTACCTGCTCGTCGGGATCCCGCCGGCCAACAGCGCCGCCAAGGCCCAGAGCACCGTCTACCTCTACTCCGACGGCTCCGAGCTGGCCCGCGACGGCGAGGTCAACCGGCAGAACGTCACCCTCGGCCAGGTCCCGAAATCCGTCCAGCAGGCGGTGCTCGCCGCCGAGGACCGCGACTTCTACGCCGAGTCCGCGGTCGATCCCGCCGCGATGCTCCGCGCCGCCTGGAACACCGTCACCGGCAAGGGCAAGCAGTCCGGGTCCACCATCACCCAGCAGTACGTGAAGAACTACTACCTCGGCCAGGAACAGACCGTCACCCGCAAGGCCAAGGAGTTCTTCATCGCCATCAAGCTGGACCGCGAGGTGAGCAAGGACAACATCCTGGAGGGCTACCTCAACTCCAGCTACTACGGCCGCAACGCCTACGGCATCCAGGCCGCCGCCCAGTCCTACTACGGCCGCAACGCGGAGCAGCTGACCACCGCCCAGGGCGCCTACCTCGCCACCCTCCTCAACGCCCCCAGCGCCTACGACATCACCGCCCGCCCCGCGAACCGCGCGCGGGTGCTGGCGCGCTGGAACTACGTCCTGGACGGCATGGTCAAGCAGAAGTGGCTCAGCAAGGCCGACCGGGCCGCGCTGGAGTTCCCCATGCCCCGGCCCGCCAAGCCCTCGGCGGGCCTGTCCGGCCAGCGCGGCTACCTCGTCGAGACGGTCAAGGACTACCTCGTCGACCACAAGATCCTCGATGAGGACACCCTGCGGGCCGGCGGTTACCGCATCACCACCACCATCAGCAAGAAGCGCCAGAACGCCCTCGTCAAAGCGGTCAACACCCGCTTGATGGACCGCCTCGACGACTCCCGGAAGGTCGACCGCTACGTCCGGGCCGGCGGCGCCTCCATCGACCCCGCGAGCGGCCGGGTCGTGGCCCTCTACGGCGGCATCGACTACGCCAAGCAGTTCGTCAACAGCGCCACCCGCAGGGACTACCAGGTCGGCTCCACCTTCAAGCCGATCGTCTTCGCCTCCGCCGTGCAGAACGACTCCACCACCCAGGACGGCGCCCGGATCACCCCCAACACCGTCTACGACGGCACCAACAAGCGGATGACGGTCAGTCACGGCCGCTCCACCGGCTTCGCGCCCGCCAACGAGGACGACCGCTCCTACGGCCCGATCACCGTCACCGAGGCCACCGACAAGTCCGTCAACGCCGTCTACGCCCAGATGGGCATCGACGTCGGCCCCGCCAAGGTCAAGGCCACCGCCGTCGACCTGGGCATCCCCGCCGGCACCCCCAGCCTCGCCTCGTCCCAGGGCGCGATCTCGCTGGGCACCGCCACCCCCAGCGTCCTGGACATGACCCAGGTCTACGCCACCCTCGCCCACCACGGCACCCACCGCCCCTACTCCCTGGTCGACAAGGTCTCCAAGAGCGAGGAGGACGTCGAGCTGCCCGAGCGCGAGGAGACCACCGCCGTCCCACGGACCGCCGCCGACACCACCACCTCGATCCTGCGCAGCGTCGTCGACGGCGGCACCGGCACCGCCGCCCAGGGCGCCGGACGGCCCGCGGCCGGCAAGACCGGCACCGCGGAGGACGACAAGGCCGCCTGGTTCGCGGGCTACACCCCCGACCTCGCCACCGTCGTCGCGGTGCTCGGCCAGAACCCGGAGAGCGCCGCACAGGAGCCCCTGTACGGCGCCGGGGGCCTGGCACGGGTCAACGGCGGCGACTACCCGGCCCAGATCTGGGCCGACTACACCGCGGCCGCGCTGAAGGGCCGCCCGGTCCGCGGCTTCAGCCTGCGCCTGGAGGAGGGCGCGGAGTCCGCCTCGCCCTCGCCGTCCGGCAGCGACTCGGCCTCGCCCGACACATCGGGCTCGCCGTCCACCGGCCCGAGCGACTCCCCCGGCGCCCCCACACCGACCCCCGGCGGCCCGACCCGGCCGACCGACGGACCGGCCACCCCCACCTCCCCGGCCGAGCCCACGCCGACCGCCGAGCCCACCAACGACTTCCCGACGTTCGAGCCGCAGAGCGACGACCTGGAACAGCGGCTGCGGTGGCGGTGGGGCGGCGGCTAGCCGACCGCGGGCACCCGGCGGCCGCACGGCAGGCGGACCGGGCGGCCCGGCCCCGCCCCGTCAGTGCCCCGACGTCGCCTTGAGGCCGACCACCGCCACCAGCAGCAGGCAGATGAAGAAGATCCGGGCCGCGGTGGCCGGCTCGCCCAGCACCGTCATGCCGAGCACCGCCGCGCCGGCCGCCCCGATGCCGACCCACACGCCGTAGGCGGTGCCGATCGGCAGGGTCCGGGCCGCGTACGAGAGCAGCAGCATGCTGGCAACGATGCCCGCGCCGGTGAACACACTGGGCCACAGCCGGGTGAAGC